>Ga0310810_10006605_pt1 | contig 13125 bp, 16 predicted proteins | sample NCmetagenome_FD_207641 | JGI IMG/M metagenome (GOLD analysis project Ga0310810, IMG submission 207641) | Soil microbial communities from experimental microcosm in Duke University, North Carolina, United States - NC | ecosystem: Engineered > Artificial ecosystem > Soil microcosm > Unclassified ... | reverse complement strand
TGGAATCTTTGGAATTCTTGGAAGAATCTTATTCCCTTCTCAGTGACTCTGAAGAGCCTATTTCTTTCGGCTTTCATTGACTCTACTAATCCTGCATCTATCAATTTCTGGCATTTTTCAAGCACAGCATAATGTGATAGGTTTGCTCTTCGGGATATTGCGGAGACGATCACTCCTTGTGTTCCTCCATCCATGGTTACTCCAAGGATATCGGCTATGATGCCCATTTCGGACCTGTATTGTTGTTTTGACATGGGTGTATTATGGAACCGATGTTTTATGAGGGACATCATGAAATCCCACAGCGGAACGCATAGCGGAACGGCTGTTTCAGGCCTTGGAACGGTCAATTTTTCACATATTTTGAAGCGGGGGAAGGAAATCAAGTATAGAGATTTTATATGGTAAAAAAATAACCGGCTAGGAAGGAGGTGCAACGGTGAGCTTTAACGACAGTGGTTTTGGTGAAAGCCCAAGCCGAGAATACGGCAGAGATAGACGATATGGAGGCGGTCGAAGATTCGGCGGAGGTCGAAGATTTGAGGATAATAGACCAAAACCAGTAGAAACTGGCAAGGAATATGACGTATCCATAACTGAGATCAGCAGAAAAGGAGACGGTATTGCAAGAGTTGAAGGTTTTGTCATATTCGTCAAAGGCGGGCAAGTAGGTCAGAACGCAAAAATAAAGATTACACAGGTAGGCGGACGCTTTGCTACTGCTGATGTAGTAGGCGAAGGGACCCCTCAGCCAGCAACAGAGTAAATCTAGTTATCTGGAGAAATTTTATTCTCCTTAATTTTTTATAATTTCGCAGTTCTCTTTTTGATTAGTTCTACAATTTCCAGTTTTCGTTTTATGTCCATGTTTGGTTCCATTGTAACGTATACAGTCTTGTGTTTTGGGTAGATTACAATCTGAGTAATCTTCTGACGCTCAATATGCACATAATTTACCGGTCCAAGGCTCTTGTCAAACTCTTGTCTAATTTTTCTTCTCATTGCTACTTGCTTGCAGAAATGCTCTTCTTCCTTTTGTGACTTTAGTGAGGTCTTGCCTTCCTTCATTATTGCCTCGGATATGTTTCCCTTCAGATCTATTATTGCAGCAAACCGCATCATCTGATCCAATCCAATGATGTCCTCTACTATTGGAAGCAAGTTTACTTTGTTCTTCAACTCGAACCAAAGGATTTAGGTCTCTAAATATATCTCAATCTTATTAGCAGCCATTTTGATCCAAGTTGTTCTAGCGGGGTGAAACCAGATTTGGATCAGTTTTCATTTACTAACTTTTTATATATTAAAAATAACAATAACCCGTAAGCGATATGTTAGACAAATTTCGAAAGAAAAAGGATGGATCTGTTTCCCCAGGACCTGAAGATAAAGTCGCTGACCAATCAGGCAAGGTATTTCAATACAAGCCAGAGATGGGGGATGCAAAGGCATCTGAAGTCATGGAGGAATCCCGTTTTCGCTCTTCAGAACAAGTAAAAATACCGGAACCTATTCAACAAACTCGTATGAGCACGTCAAGCGAGGATATAGGAATCAAGGCATTGATGGATAAGAGGACCAAACTAGAAGAAGCCATAGATTATGTTGGTCTAATGATTAAGGACCTTAAAGACAAGCGAACTAACCTAGAAAAAAACATTGAGGATGAATCAGTAGATATCAAGAATCTAAAGGAGAAACTTGTCAAAGTAGGCCAATACATAGAAGAAGAAAAGCAAGGCATCAAGACCTTACAACAGAAAAGAGGCGAGGTTGAGAAAGAAGCAGACGATGTTGCGGTAATGATCACCAACCTACGAGAAAGGCTGATCAGTATTGATCAAGTGGTAAACGAGGAAGGCACAAAGATAGCGAAATTTAAAGAGACTAGACCTAAGACTGAATCTTCTCTAACCTAGAATGTAAAACTCTCTTTTACGAGCGTATCCAGATTTTCTTTTATTTCATCATCAGAAGACAATGAGCCAAGGTCTCTTACGAGTACCTCGGTTGCAAGGCATTGGTTTTTAGAATATTGGTAATAACAATCTAGTTTCTCTTCGTATGTCTTTGCACTGTAATATGTAGTCCAGAAATTTTCTGTAGAATGCTGAACATACAGAAGGAATTTTCGGATTATTGATTCAATCTTCGGAGAAGGATTGTCTTTTACCAATCCAATTAGAATCTGTTCTAGTTTGCTGTCCAGATTTGATTCATAAATAAGTTGATACACATCCCCACTCTTTTTCATGTTTCAATTACGTCATCGCATCATAAAAGCTTTCATAGAGAAATTTTAAACAATTACATGAATCATGTAACAACTTTGAATAATCAAGAAATTTCCAAACTTTTATGATAAAATCTTACATAATCCTTAAATATTTTGCTCACGTACCAATACTCCCTATCAAAGGACATCCTCCCAAGATAGGCATCATGCAGTCAATGTGTGGTGTGCGAAAGGTAAAACTTTCCACAGAGCATCCCAAGGTACCCCCCGAAGGAAAATGATGACAAAGGTCAGCATGCTTCGAGCGTATCACGCTTTATGAGTGATACTCACACTTCTGCATGATAAAATTTTTCCACAAATTGCAAAGAATAGACAAAACTATGGAAATTTTTCAAATGCATTATACAATAATGCCCAACCTCTGATTATCTCAAAGGATGCAATTTCAGAATAAACGTTGGATGTGGTATCTGTTGCCATCCCAAATTACCGCCCAAGGATTAAGCACTGTGATTCCATTATACGTAATTTTTCTCGGCGGTGACATAGGAGAGGTAGCTATCATATCTGCCCTGCAGAACGGAGCAGTGACAATTGGTTCATTAGTATGGGGACGAATAATTGACAGGTTTCATTCCAAGAGACCAATTCTTGTTACTTCATTCTTGTTTGTTCTACTTTGCAGTATTGGAATGTATTTTACTAATTCAATTTATGTTCTTTATTTGTTAGCGGTAGTGTTAGGCTTTTTCATGGTTGCAAGAAGCCCAGTAACACAGCTTCTCGTAATGGAGTCAGTACAAAAGAATCTTTGGAGTTGGTTATTTGCCAGGACATCAATCATCGGTTCACTTGGAATGTTGGTGGCCATGGTAATTGGAACAGTCGGGAGTTACTATTTTGATCTGAGGCCATATTTTTTGATCTGCGCCACATCAAGTGGCATAGCTATGATCTTGAGTACGTTTGTGAAGGGCGAAGGTATTCACATAGAGAGAAGCAGTATTGCTCATTCTTTGCATGGTTTACGTTATTCAATTAGTAATCATCATTTTGTTTTTCCAAAATTTCTTGAAGCGTATGATTTTAGGCACATAATTACACTATTCAAAGGAAAAATTAGCAATGAGATAGGCATATTCTTTCTAGCATCATTTTTCTTTTATTTTGGAAGCAATGTGTATTTTACTGCCTGGACACCATTTTTGAAAAATCAGCATTTTTCAAATGGTGATGTATTTCTAAATTATACAGTTCAAATAATAACCATGCTGCTCGTCTTCTTTATTGCCCCAAAAATAATATCAAAATTTGGGGAAGAAAGATCAACCATCCTCGCGCACATACCAAGAATTTTGGGAGTACTAATTCCTGGCATTTCATTGCTCTTCTTGGCAGAAGGATTGGGATTTCCAGTTACAATAACTTCTGCTTGCCTGATGGTGATTGCATTTTCAATTTATAGTACATCAAGCTCCGTGATATTTTTCAAGAGCATTCCACAGGGATTTGAGGGGAAATACTTGGGAGTAAACAGCGCAGTAACAGGAATAGGAGTATTTGCAGGCTCTCTTGTTACAGGAGAATTAACAAAATCTTTGGGATATGCAGCTATGTTTGTGACTGCCTCTGCAGTACTAGTTGTATCACTAGTATTGTATCAAACATATTTCCGCTACAGACTATCTCACGATAAGACAGTCTAGACGTAGCGTGCTGAAGAGGAGGATTGATCCACAGGCATCGAAGGTAGTTTGTCGTTGATTGCTGCCTCTGCGACTGCGGAAGCTTCTTGGAGAATCTTTTCAGATTCCTCGCTTGAAGCATTAGAGTCGATTCCAAAGTCTCCACTGTGGAATGTGTCAGTCATAAGACCTCCAAGCATTTCAGTCATTCCAGTAAGCTCACGGTCAGCCTCTGGCATGAACTTGATAAGCGAGGATCTTAGGTTCTTCATCAGGCCTATTGTAGGCATGATAGTGACTACTGTGTCTCCCAAGTCGTGGAATGTGCTTAGTCTGAGCTCGATTTGTTCTAGAGCTATTCTAGCATTTCCTAAAAGCTTTGTTACTTTTCTAACTTCAGCGAGTTCTTTTGATAAAACTTTGCTTGCAGTGATATCGTGATTTTGTGTTGCAACTACAATTCTCTTGAATAACTTTTCGTCTCTTTGTTTTAGCTTTGTAATCATTCCGTCTAATTTACCAATTTGAGTTTGGAGTCTCTTTATTCCAGTCTCTAATCTTGGTTTTAGAGCACCTTTTGGTTTTAGTACATCATTAATTTTTTCACCAAGGCTTGGTGTTTGAGGCCTTTGCCAATTGTTTGCGAATGTTGTCATGGATACCACTGATAAAGTTGGTTTTTAATTTCAGGTGTGAAATACGGTTCACAGTATACTAAATTTAGCTGACAAGATATTGCAAGTCTGCATGGCTCACGCTTGGATCCAGTTTAATAAAAAACAAAAAATTCGCGGATAACCTAGATTGGATACATCCTACGACTAATCTCCCCGCAGAGTTTATTGCATTATTTGAATAGCAGTATTTCTCTGTGGGTGGATTTTCTTTAGGTGAATCGCCAGTGCCTGGTTAGACGCCTGTGATTCACAACAAAGTGGACATTGTTCCATTTTATTTAATGCCCGTTCTGCAAAACAAATGTATTTAAGGTTTTGCTTAAGTCAAGAAAAATAATTTTAAAATAAATTTTTTGAAAAATAATTGTCAAAAAATTTCAAAAATAATTTTAAAAATAAATTAAAAAAATATTTTTGTAAATGAGAGAGATTAATTTTGTTTCATCAAATCATCATCAAAAAATAAATTATTATGTCAAGATTATAAAGGACTAATTCTATTATTTAGATATTAATGTAATATAATATATAATTTCTATATGTTTATGTCATATAATTAGTGATTAATTGAATAAATACTTGTAGTTAAACCTTTTTATTTATGTTAAGCGAAATTCTTATAAGATATTATATGGCTCGCGAATCTTTTGGTTCTGGTGGACGTTGTCCTCGTTGTGGAAAAGGTCCAATGGTAACTGACAATACTACAGGAGAAATGTTTTGTGGCGGTTGTGGTTTTGTACTTACTGAACGTGTAGAAGAATCCGGTCCAGAATGGAGATCATTTTCTAAAGAAGAACATGAAGACCGAAGTAGAACTGGAACTCCTACATCACTTGCAATGCACGACATGGGACTTGCAACAATTATTGGTCCTGCAGACAAGGATGCATCAGGAAAACCACTATCAGCGTCCATGAAGAGTACGATAGAGAGACTAAGAACTTGGGACAGTAGAAGCCAGGTTCATGAACCAGTGGACAGAAACTTTAGACAGGCTTTCAGTGAACTTGACAGATTAAAAGACAAACTTGCGTTATCAGATGCAGTAATTGAAAAGACTGCTTACATTTACAGAAAGGCACTTGACAAAGGTCTTGTCAGAGGAAGATCAATTCCAGGACTTGTAGCTGCTGCACTATATGCTGCATGCAGAGATACTGAAACTCCAAGAACACTTACAGATGTTGCAAATGGAATCAACATCAAACGAAAAGATGTTGCCAGATGTTACAGATTGTTGTTGCGAGAACTTGATCTTAAGATGCCAGTCGTTGATCCGATAAAATGTGTTGCAAGAATTGCAAGCAAGGCAGGCTTGAGTGAAAAAACAAAACGAAGAGCCTTGCAGATTCTAAAAGATGCAGCTGAAATTGAGATCTCTGCAGGAAAAGATCCGATGGGACTTGCAGCTGCTGCACTATACTTGTCATGTGTCATGAACGGAGAAAACAAGACGCAAAAAGATGTTGCTCAAGCTGCAGGAGTAACTGAAGTTACAATCAGAAATAGATACAAGGGATTAAAGGAATCCCTAAAGCTCTAAATTTTATAAAATCATTTTTACATCAAAATTAGTTTTTCACTTGCCAGTGGTTTAAAATTAAATGGCGTGGCCCTTGTTCGTAGACAGACAGAGATTACCTCTTTTAATCCGCACCCAAGTGGGATTTCACAATTCAAGTCTACGGAGCCACGCTCTCTTAAGCAGTAGATTTTGCATCTTTCTGCATTATTTATAATAAAACATCATCATATTTATTATTTCATATATTTTTTTTCATGTTTCTAAAGTATTTCAATAAATTATTTCAATAAACTATATCATAACTGGTGATCATCATACCAAAATGACATGTTTTTTTGAAGATCTGACAAATTGGTACAATTTTAGACAAAACTAATTTGATACGGTACGTGAACAGAAATGGGTGAAACTTTCTGGCAAGGTCGTAATTGTTACGGGAGGCAGTAGAGGAATTGGAAAAGCTACAGCAATTTTACTTGAACAACATGGAGCAAATGTGGTGATCACATCAAAAAATAATTCCAGTCTTCAAAATGCCGCAAAGGAAATGAAAAATGTTGTAGCTATACCAGGAGATATTAGAAAAAATAGAGATGTAGAAAATGTTGTAAAAGTTACTCTTGAAAAATTTGGTAAAATAGATATCCTTGTAAACAATGCAGGTATCTTTCCCAAAGTAAAACCTCTGCATGAAATTTCTGAAGAAGAGTGGAGTGATGTAATAGACGTAAATTTAACCGGACAGTTTCGTTTTACAAAAGCTGTGATACCACACTTGATGAAAACAAACGGCTGCATTGTCAATGTTTCATCAGATGCTGGATTGAAGTCATTTGAAAATTTTGAAGCAGATGCATATACTGCATCAAAAGGAGCACTTGTTCTTCTTACAAAGGCATGGGCAGTAGAATATGCCAAGTACAAGATACGTGTAAATTGTGTCTGTCCTGGAATTGTGGAAACTGATATGACAAGTCCATGGCTTGAAAGTGAAGCAGACATGGCAATGGCAGTTGCAGAACATCCAATTGGAAGAATTGGAATGCCTGAAGATGTTGCAAAGGCAATACTTTATCTTGTTTCAGACGATTCCTCATGGGTAACAGGTGCAATTTTGCCTGTAGACGGTGGAATCATTACTAAATAATTATACTAATAAAATTAATAGAACCTAATTGTATCGTATATCATGACCCCGAAAAAGAAGAGTGCACTCAAGATAATCATCATGCTTTCTATCATTTGGTTTGCTGCAGCATTACCTGTACCTTTCATGTGGTCAAATCCAACCCAGCAGCAATCTGAGCAGTTCAAGACATACCTGGAAATAGCCGCCTTGATTTCTGTGCCATTTGTTGCGATGGGTATTGCCTGGACACTAAAACCAGAACTTACTACACGCGGCTAGCCAAGAAATTCTACTGCTCCTAGCCCTTCTGGTGTTGTTTTAATCCACCTGGTCCTTCCAACCCTTTCAACCTCTACAAACTTCCATTCGTTGACAAGTGGCTGGATGATATTTTTGTCAAGGCTTGCAAATCTTGCCTGCTGAAAATTTTCTTCCCTTGCGTTGACCATGATGAGTTTTTTTTCATGTGCGATCTTTGCCATCTCTTTTTTGGTTATCTTTCCACCATTTTCCTGGATTATCTTCAAGGCTTGTACCAAGACAGGTTTTGGTGTATGAATCTCATATGCTGGCAACTTGACAACTGACTTTAGTCCTGATGAAAGCTGTTCGCCTTTTACACTAGAGTAACTTTCCGGCTCTGCATAGTATGGAGTAAGTTTTGTCTTTCCTTGAAACATCATGCATGCCATCATGCATGCAATTGCCTGGATCTTTGATCCCGAAGAACAGTTCACAAAGATGTCATTGCCATCTTCTTTTTGTACAATCTCCCGCAATGCCTTCAGTATATTGAAGAGATCAAACCTGTTAGAGTGTGCAATTTGTACTTCGATCTTTTCTTTTTTTAGCTGCGCTCTGATCTTTTCCATGTATCCTTGGGCTTGATCCTTTGACGGCCCTTCATGCATCAGCAACCAGACCCTGTCTGCTTTCATCTGTTTTGCAGGGATTGCAATCCTGTCGATCTCAAAGCCTACAGGGGCTACATGTACGCGGAGATTCATTATACTCATGTTAGTATGTATAGTTATCATACTATGGTGATGATATATAATAATTGTGCCTACTATGTAACATCATGCAGCAAAAAATCACATCAGAACAAAACGAAGCCTCTGTTTATCCAAGAGTAAGATCAGTCTTTGAGAACTAGTTCTTCATCCAAGGCGTAGATTCTAGGTAATCTAGGGATTTTATCATATCATCAAGCTTTGTCGCAACTGCAGTGATTGACTTGAATTCTTCATACATCATTTTTTCTTCATCTTTGGACAAGACTTGAGTTTCTGCAGCATCAAAGAACTTGTCTTCTTTTGTCAGATGATCATCCAAGTATATTGCATATGCCTTGAGAAATCTTGCAACAGGTTCTCTCTGGTCTTCTCCTGCCTTCCATAGTTCCAGGTGCTTTGAAATGTTTGATGCTATCCTTCTTCCAAACTCGTGCTCTATCATGAATGTCCGAATTTCTTGTTTTAAGGAGTCATAGCTTGCAACACATGGAAAATACTGATCCTCTTCTCTTGCATAGTGTATTGCATCCAAAAATTCTGACATGATTGAAACCATTATTTGTATATCAGAAAATGGAATGTCTTTTACTTCATAGAGTTTTGTGTAACACTTGATAGTTATTTTTTCCAGCCTGCGTATTTGTTTGTGGTCGTTTCGTAGTGTCTCGGTTCCGCTCATGGTACTTTGTATTTTATGGGTTTACTGTAAATAGTATTACCTTTTTTGGGTTGTATTGTATTATAGCAAAATGAGGCACAGAGGAGCCAACGCCATAATATCCTGCAGGGCCTCCAAGACCCAATCGTATCAGATAATCACTTGCAGGATGGATCTCGATTTCTTTTCGTTCCAGTACATGCCCCGCTATCTTCTCTTTTTTTGATTCAAGTTTGGAGTAGATCTCTGAGATTTTGCCTCCCTGGTGTACAAGACTAGCTTCCATGTGCTGGTGTCCGCACAGAATAACATGGTTATCTACATGCCTTGATGCCTCGGCAAATGCAGACGATGCCTTGTAATGATACCCGTGATAGCTAAAAAACTCAAATCCTTCATCGGTCAGTCTCTGCCAGTTTCTTTGGTATAGCCAGGCTTCTCCATCTGCGTTCTTCGGGGTTATCTTCTTTGGATCAAGTGGCCCCCCGTGAACACAAAAGAGGCCATTTTTTATATCGATGAATTCTTGGCTTCCAAATGTACCGTCCTTGTTTTGTTTAAAAAACGACAGATCTTCGGAATCAAGTCTGTTGTGCGCATCCATGCTTTCAAAGGAGCTTGCACTGACTTTTTTTCCGCTCAGGAATCCTTCATCATGGTTTCCCATGACAGAAAATATCGGATAATTTTTTTCAAGTGATCTTAGTTTTTCTATGACCTGCTTTGGATAGATGCCACGCTCAAGCAAGTCACCCAGATTTATTATTCTTGAAAAAGAGCCATATTTTTTTACAAACTCGTCACTTGATGCGGTACTGATTATTAGCTCAAGTGCGTTCAGATCTGCATGAATGTCAGAAAAAACTAGGTCCATGATAGATGGTGATTTTGTTGCCTAATTTGAAATTTCTTGTGTGATATCATTAACTTTGTGATTGTACCGTGTGTCATTCTAGGATTCTAGAATAAGAAGGTAAAAGTTAGATCCTAGATAAATAAATCAGGCTTGTGGTAACATCATAAGCTTGCCTCCTCATTTTCCTACCCTGTGAGGATGCGACCTTATTCAGAATCAATTTTTTGGATGGATTGTTTTGGGACCTGAAGATTTCTAAACGTGTCAGGATGGATTATTTTTGCTAAAATCTCAAGGCCTGTAACAGTTCGTGGTCCTGGCTTGCTAAAGTACTCGTTTGCATTTACTGCATAGACTTCTCCCCTGTTTACTGCCTTGATCTTTTTCCACTGTTTGTCTTCAGATAATTTTTCGTACTCTAGAATTGTTCTGGAAACATCAAATCCGCATGGCATCAGAATTATGATATCTGGATCAAACTGTGTTATCTCATCAATCTGCATCTTTCTTGACTTGTCTCCAGTTGAGCTTATTCCGTTTATGCCGCCTGCGATATCCACCATTTGCGGAACCCAGTGACCTGCGGAAAACAACGGGTCAAGCCATTCTATGCACAATACTTTGGGTCTTGAAATTTTGGATGTATCGCGGATATTAGAGATTCTTTTTTGTAATTTCAGTACAAAGTCGTGGGCTTTGTCTTGTCTGTCTACCTTTTCTCCAACAGTAATAATATTCTGTAGAATATCGTCAAGGTTTTTTGGATCAAGTACAAGGATTTCTGGTTTTCCTCCAAGAATTGAGACTGCCTTGTCTATCTCTCTGGTATATGGAGAGCATACTTCACAGATTCCTTGAGCTACGATTAGATCTGGATCTGCTTTTTTGAGGACCTGTTCATCTAAAATATAGATGTCTTGTCCTGATGATACCAGCTCGACTACTTTTTTGTCAATTTCCTGGCTAGACATTTTTTGTAGGTCAAACGATGAATGGATGACCCGCGGCTTTGATTTTGCCTCTACAGGATAATTGCATTCATGTGTCACTGCCAGTACATCGTCGCCTACTCCCAGCTCGTATAGTATCTCAGTTGCACTTGGAAGAAAGGAGACTAGTTTCATGTGATATTGTACATGACAAATCCACTTTAAACTTATTTTCTTGGTACCAAAATATAATCCCTCAAAACTTAAGAATAGCCCAAGGCTCGATTTGGTTGTTGACTGACTATACCGTTATTGGGGGCCCGTCTTCAGAGCAACTGGCAAAAAAGATTGCCTCTAGATTAAAATCAAAATTTATCGCAAGCGAACTGCGCGTGTTTCCAGACGGGGAAAGCAAGATTACATTCAAGGCAAAACCTGGCGGAAAGATACTGGTTGTCCAGTCAATCTATCCTCCTGTTGACTCTAATTTGATTCGCTGCTTGGCTATAACATCGGAGGCAAGAAAGTTCTCGTCTCATGTGTATGTTATCATACCATACATGGGGTACGCAAGACAAGACAGGCAGTTTCTTCCAGGTGAGATAATCACCATGGAGCATGTTGCAAAAATGTTCAAGGCTGCAGGTGCTACAAAGATAATGATAGTCGATATACATAGTGTCATTGCATTAAAGCACCTACAGATTCCTGCAAAAAATATTTCTGCAGTAGAAGAACTTGCAAGACATTTCAAAAAGATGGCGCTTACCGATCCACTCGTTGTATCACCTGACAAGGGAGGAGTCGAGAGGGCAAGAAACTTTGCAAAAGCTCTTGGTGTGGAATATATCGCACTAGAAAAGCAGAGAGACCGTAAGACTGGAAACGTTGCAATAAAATCAAAAGGACTTGACGGTGTAAAAGGAAGAGATGTCATACTTGTTGATGACATGATAAGCACTGGTGGAAGCATTGTAAAGGCTGCCGAGTTTTTAAAGAAACAAAAAAGCGGCAAGGTCTATGCATGCTGCACACATGCGTTATTGATAGGAGATGCAGAAAAAAATATCACAAAAGCTGGTGTGACAAAGATAATCAGCACAAATACCATACCAGGCAAGACATCAGTTGTTGATGTATCCGAAATAATTGTAAAGGCTCTCTGAATGTCAAGTTTTTTTGTTGTATCAAAACAGTATGAAGAGCTTGCAAGGGATGAAATAATTTCAATATCGAAAAGCTATGACGGTACGTCGAAGGTGACGGTATTGCCAAGGCTTGTCATGGTATCATCAAAAGTTCCATGTGGAACCATAGCAAAGAGGGCAACATTTGCAAGACATGCTGGTATAATCGCTGGAACATTTGATGACGTATCCAAGTTGGAAGGTATCACCATGTCAAGGCCTGAGACGTTTGTATGCAGGACGATAAACCTCTCATCAAAAAGTGTTGGTTCTTCACTTGAGAGACAAGCTGGCGCAATACTTGCAAAGAGATGGAATTCCAAGGTCTCGCTCTCAAATCCTCAAGTGACTGTATACCTCATCATCACAGACTCTAAAAATTATCTAGGATATGCAGACTCTCAAGTTGTGCCATTACATCCAAAGAAACTAGTCAAGCATCCTCATGAAATTGACATGAAGCTTGCAAGGTGTATGGTGAATTTATCCGGGCTAAAGGAAGGCAAGACTTTATGCGATCCTTTCTGCGGCACTGGAACTATTTTATTAGAAGCTGAATCGATGGGGATTTCTTCCATTGGAATTGATTTTGATAAAATAATGTGCAAGATTACCAAAAAAAATCTTGCTGCAAATGGATTTGGTTCTACGGTGATAAATTCAGGATTTGAGGAAATAAAAAATGTCATGGGAGAAATTGACGGTATCGTTACGGATTTACCATATGGAATATCGTCAAGGGCTTCGGTATCCCCAAAAAAATTGCTTGAAGATTTCATATCAGTCATACCAAAGAGAAAAAAACTTGTAATGGTATACAAGAAAGGTCTAGAGGTGGACCAGATCAGCAAAGCAAAGAAATACGAGATCTACAGGCATAAGAGCCTGACAAGAGTGATTGCTGTAACATGAAACTAGTATTTTTGGGAACATCGGCAGCCCAGCCAACTGCAGAGCGCGGCATGACATGCATCTGCCTTGTACTGGATAGAGAGATACTGATGTTTGATGCAGGAGAAGGCGCACAGATTGCGTTTCAAAAGTCCAAGCTTGGATGGAACAAAAAAATCAGGATTTTTGTGACGCACATGCACGGGGACCATTGTGTTGGAATACTGGGATTGTTGCAGACCATGTCATTGCAGAACAGGACAGAATCTGTAGATATCTACGGTCCTGCTGGAATTGAGGAGTTTATTGCAGCAAACTTGAAGATACTAA
>Ga0310810_10006604_pt1 | contig 13126 bp, 5 predicted proteins | sample NCmetagenome_FD_207641 | JGI IMG/M metagenome (GOLD analysis project Ga0310810, IMG submission 207641) | Soil microbial communities from experimental microcosm in Duke University, North Carolina, United States - NC | ecosystem: Engineered > Artificial ecosystem > Soil microcosm > Unclassified ... | reverse complement strand
TGTCGAGGCGCATCCCACCTGGTTCCGCCACCGTCCCGACGGCAGCGTCCAGTATGCGGAGAACCCGCCGAAGAAATACCAGGACATCTATCCGTTCGATTTCGAGTCGGACGACTGGCCCGCGCTGTGGGAAGAGCTTGCCGGCGTGCTCGACTTCTGGATCGGCGAAGGCGTGCGCATTTTTCGCGTCGACAATCCGCACACCAAGCCATTCGCTTTCTGGGAATGGGCGATCGCTGCGCTGAAGCGGCGCTACCCGGAGACGCTGTTCCTGTCGGAAGCCTTCACGCGGCCGAAGGTGATGCACCGGCTCGCGAAGCTCGGCTTCACGCAGTCGTATACGTATTTCACGTGGCGCAACACGCGCCGCGAGTTGACCGAATACTTCACCGAGCTCGCGCACGGGCCCGGCCGCGAATACTTCCGGCCGAACTGCTGGCCGAACACGCCGGACATTCTGGCCGTGAGCCTGCAGGTCGGTGGCCGGCCGGGGTTCATCGCCCGGCTGATTCTCGCGGCGACGGCGGTCGCCAACTACGGCATCTACGGGCCGGCGTTCGAGCTGCTCGAGCGCGTGCCGCGCGATCCCGGAACGGAGGAATACCTCGACTCCGAGAAATACCAGCTTCGCCACTGGGACATCGGCCGCGCCGACAGCCTCGCGCCGCTGATCGCACGCGTGAACGCCGCGCGGCGCGACAACCCCGCGCTGCAGCGGGATGGCGGCATCGCGTTCTTCGGCTGCAACAACGACGAGCTGATCGGTTACGCTCGCTTCGACAGCGGGCGTTCGAACCTCGTGCTCGTCATCGTCAACCTCGATCCCAACCATACGCAATCAGGCTTTACGGCGCTCGATCTCGCGCCGCTCGGGCTCCCGGCCGACGAGCCGTACCAGGTGCATGACCTGCTGACCGATGCCCGCTACATCTGGCATGGGCCGCGCAACTTCGTCATGCTCGACCCGGCGCGCGTTCCGGCGCACGTCTTTCGGGTGCGGCGGCGCGTGCACACCGAGCGCGATTTCGACTACTTCGATTGAGCCCTTTGGCCGATCCCGTCCCAGCCGCACTCGCGGCGCCCGCCGCCGAAGCGCCGACTGCCGGCCAGTTGTACTGGTACAAGGACGCCATCATCTACCAGCTGCACATCAAGGCGTTCTACGACTCGAACGACGATGGCATCGGCGATTTTCGCGGACTGACCGAGAAGCTCGACTACGTCAAGGACCTGGGCGTCACGGCGATCTGGCTGCTGCCGTTCTATCCGTCGCCGCTGCGCGACGATGGCTACGACGTCGCCGACTATCGCAACGTCCACCCGCTCTACGGGACGCGCGGCGACTTCCAGCATTTCGTGCGCGAGGCGCATCGCCGCGACCTGCGCGTCATCACCGAACTGATCGTCAACCATACGTCGGACCAGCATCCGTGGTTCCAGGCGGCGCGGCGGGCGCCGAAGGGCTCGCGCAAGCGCAACTATTACGTGTGGAGCGACGATCCGCACAAGTACAGCGGCACGCGGATCATCTTCACGGACACCGAGAAGTCGAACTGGGCGTGGGACGACGTCGCGCAGGCGTATTACTGGCATCGCTTCTTCAGCCACCAGCCGGACCTCAACTTCGACAACCCGCAGGTGCTGAAGGCGATCTACCGCGTCATGCGGTTCTGGCTCGACATGGGCGTCGACGGCTTCCGCCTCGATGCGATCCCGTACCTCGTCGAGCGCGAGGGCACGAACAACGAGAATCTGCCCGAGACGCATGCAGTACTGAAGCAGCTGCGTGCGCTGATCGACGCCAGCTACCCGAACGTGCTGCTGCTCGCCGAGGCGAACCAGTGGCCGGAGGATGTTCGCGAATACTTCGGCAACGGCGACGAGTGCCACATGGCCTATCACTTTCCGCTGATGCCGCGGATGTACATGGCCATCGCGCAGGAGGAGCGGCATCCGATCACCGAGATCATGGCTCAGACGCCGGAGATTCCGGAAAGCTGCCAATGGGCGATCTTCCTGCGCAACCACGACGAGCTGACGCTCGAGATGGTCACGAGCCGCGAGCGCGACTACATGTACAACATGTACGCCGCCGACAAGCGGGCGCGGATCAACCTCGGCATCCGCCGCCGGCTCGCGCCGCTGCTCGAAAACGACCCGGGCCGCATCAAGCTGATGAACAGTCTGCTGCTGTCGATGCCCGGCTCGCCGATCCTCTACTACGGCGACGAGATCGGCATGGGCGACAACATCTACCTCGGCGACCGCGACGGCGTCCGCACGCCGATGCAGTGGCGGCCGGAGCGCAACGCAGGCTTTTCCCGGGCCGATCCGCAGCGGCTCTACCTGCAGGCGATCATGGACCCGATCTACGGCTACGAGGCCGTCAATGTCGAGGCACAGGCGCGCGCGCCATCGTCGCTGCTCAACTGGACACGGCGAATGCTCACGGTGCGCAAGGGCTTCGCGGCGTTCGGCCGGGGCACGCTCACGTTCCTGCGTCCGCGCAATCGCAAGATCCTCGCGTACCTGCGCGAATACGGCGACGAGATCATCCTGTGCGTGGCCAATCTCGCGCGCTCAGCGCAGCCGGTGGAGCTCGACCTGTCCGCGTACCGCGGGCGCGTGCCGATCGAGCTGATGGGTCGCACGCCGTTTCCGCCGATCGGCGACCTGCCCTACCTGCTCACGCTGGTCGGCCACGCGTTCCTGTGGTTTCGCCTGGCCGCGCCCGAGCAGGTGCCGACAAGCCGCGAGGAGCAGGTCCCGCCCGAGGAGTTGCCTATTCTCGTGCTGTTCGACGGCTTCGCAAGCCTCTTCCGGGAGCGCGTCGTGCCGTGGCGCATCGGGATGTCGGAAAAGGTGCGCCGGCAGCTCGAAACGCAGGTGCTGCCCGGGTACGTCGCGGGCCGTCGCTGGTATGCGGCGAAGAGCGAGCCCGTGCTCCGGGTCGACGTCGCCGATCACGTGGAGTGGAAGCCCGGCGAGCGCGGGTTCCTGGTCGCGCTCGCACGCGTCGAGCGCGGCAGCGGGGAGACCGAGACGTATTTCCTGCCGCTTACGCTCGCGTGGGAGGACCGCGACGACGCGCTGATGCGCTCGCTCGCCGCGGCGACGATCGCCAAGGTGCGCCAGCAGGCGCAGGTCGGCGTGCTCGCCGACGCGCTCGCCGACGAGGACTTCGTGCGCGCGCTCGTCGCCGCAACGGCGGCCGCACTCGAATTGAAGGCCGCACGCGGTCGGTTGCGTTTCCGGCCCACTGCGGCGTTCGCGCGCATCGCCGGCGCCGGCTACGCATCCCTTCCGGTGTCGATACCCGCCGCACAGAGCAGCAACACCGTCGTCATGCTCGACGACCGGCTGTTCGTCAAGGCGTATCGCCGGTTGCAGGCCGGGGTCAATCCGGAAGTCGAGATCGGCCGCTACCTGACCGACGTCGTTCGCTTCGAGCACGCCGTGCCCGTGGCGGGAAGCGTCGAATATCTGGCCGACGACGGTCAGGTCGCGACGCTGGCGCTGATCCAGGGCTATGTGCAGAACCAGGGCGACGCCTGGGATTACACGCAAAGCTATCTCGAGCGCTTCTTCGAGGACACCGCGCGCGAGGCGGCAGGCGCGGACGTGCACGGCGGCTATCTCGCGCTCGCGCGCACGCTCGGCATTCGAACGGCCGAGCTGCACGTTGCGTTCGCCCGGCCCAGCGACGATCCCGCGTTCGCCCCCGACTCCATGACGCAGGCCGACGTCGCGGCACTTGCCACGCGGGTTCGCGGCGCGGCGGAGCGCGCGCTCGCGGAGCTCGCGCGCCGGCGCGACGCGCTGCCGGAAGCGTCGCACGCGGACGCCGATGCGCTCGTCGCCTCGCGCGGCGAGCTGCTTGCGGTGATCGCCGCGCACACCGCCGATCCGCCCGCCGGGCCCAGGACCCGCGTGCACGGCGACTATCATCTCGGACAAGTGCTGCTCGTCCAGAACGATTTCGTGATCGCCGACTTCGAGGGCGAACCGGCGCGCACGTTCGCGGAACGGGCGCGCAAGCATTCGCCGCTGAAGGACGTCGCGGGAATGCTGCGGTCGTTCGACTACGCGCTCAACGCAGCGCTGTTCAACTTCGCCTCCGAGCGCGCCGATGCGCGGGAAGTGGCCGAGCGCGCGGGCCGGGAGTGGCTGGCGCAGGCGTCGTCGGCTTTTCTCGCGGGCTACGAGGAAGTGGCTATGGCGGCGGGGCTCGCGTCTCCGCGCGCGCAGGGCCGGGGCCTGCTCGGGTTGCTGCTGCTCGAGAAAGCGGTGTATGAGCTGCAGTACGAGGTGGACAATCGACCGGATTGGGCGCGCATCCCGATCGCGGGCATTGCAGGCGCCCTTCGGCGGCCTTAGAAAGCGCCCGCGACCGGCCGACAGAAGCGGTGCCGGCGTCGCGGTCGCATGGGAGAAGTCATGGACAACTTCAGCATGCTGGTCGAGCCGATCCGCGAAACGCTGCATCAGATCGCCGCGTTCCTGCCGCGGCTCGTCCTCGCGATCGTCCTGCTGGTCATCGGGTGGCTGATCGCGCGCGCCGTGCGCTTCGCCATCGTCAAGGCGCTGCGCGCCGTCAATTTCGGCGTCGTCACCGACAAGGCCGGCATCGACCATTTCCTGCAGCAGGGCGGCGCCGACATCGACACGATCCGCGTGCTCGGCGCGATGTTCTACTGGCTGGTCCTGCTGGCGGCGCTGATGGTCGCCTTCAACACCCTCGAGCTCGCGTACGTGACCGACCTGATCGGACGCGTCGTGCTGTTCGTGCCGCGCGTGATGGTCGCGATCGTCATCCTGGTGTTCGGCGTGTACTTCGCGCGCTTCGTAGGCGCGGCGCTGGCAACGTACCTGCGCAACGCCGGCGTCGCCGAGGCCGGCACGATGGGGCGCCTTGCCGTGTACGCGATCGTCGCCTTCGTCGTCATGATCGCGCTCGACCAGCTTGGCCTCGGTGACATCATCCGTCAGACGTTCCTGATCCTCGTTGCCGCCATCGCGCTCGCGCTTGCGCTCGCCTTCGGCCTCGGCGGCCGGCAGCGCGCGGCCGAGTTGCTCGAGCGCTGGTCACGCCGCGATCCCGAATCGGATGAGGCCGAGCGACGACGCAGCAAGCCGGTGCTGTGATGCCTTGCCCTGTCGACTGCCGGGTGACGTGGTGAAGCCGTTTACCGCCGTGTGGCCCGGCGTACCGCAGCCGATGGGGGCGATCTGGGATGGCGAAGGCGTCAATTTCGCCGTGTTTTCCGAACATGCCGAGGCAGTCGACCTCTGTGTCTTCGACGCGACCGGCCGCCGGGAGCTCCAGCGAATCCCGCTCACCGAGCGCACGGACGACGTCTTCCACGCGTACCTGCCGGAGGCGCGTCCCGGCCTGCTGTACGGCTATCGCGCGCACGGACCGTATCGCCCCGAGCAGGGGTTGCGCTTCAACGCGCACAAGCTGCTGCTCGATCCCTATGCTCGCGCCGTTTCCGGATCGCTGCGCTGGAGCGACGCGCTGTTTGGCTACAACGTCGGCCAGAAGCGCGGCGACTTGTCGTTCGACCGGCGCGACAGCGCGAGCGCGATGCTCAAGAGCAAGGTCGTCGAGACGGCGTTCACGTGGGGCGACGATCGGCCACCCCGCGTTCCGTGGCACGACATGGTCGTCTACGAGCTGCACGTGCGCGGCTTCACGCAGCAGCATCCCGACGTTCCACCAGCGCTGCGCGGCACGTTCGCCGGACTCGCCACCGCGCCGGTCGTCGACTACCTCCGCCGGCTCGGCGTGACGACGGTCGAGCTGATGCCCGTGCATTGCTTCGTCGACGAGCGTCGCCTCGTCGAGCTCGGCCTGCGCAACTACTGGGGCTACAACACGCTCGGCTACTTCGCGCCCGAGCCGCGCTATTCGGCGTCGGGGAAGGTGAACGAGTTCAAGACGATGGTGAAGAGGCTGCATTCGGCCGGGCTCGAGGTGATCCTCGACGTCGTCTACAACCATACGGCGGAAGGCAACGAGAGCGGCCCGACGCTGTGCTTCCGCGGACTCGACAACAGCGCGTATTACCGGTTGAGCGCCGATTCGCCGCGCCGCTACATGGATTACACGGGCTGCGGCAACACGCTCGACATGCAGCACCCGCGCGTGCTGCAGCTCATCATGGATTCGCTGCGGTACTGGGTCACCGAAATGCACGTCGACGGCTTTCGCTTCGACCTCGCCTCCGCGCTCGCGCGCGAGCTGCACGAAGTCGACCGTCTCGGCGCCTTCTTCGACAGCCTGCATCAGGACCCCGTGCTGAATCGCGTGAAGCTGATCGCCGAGCCGTGGGACCTGGGCGAGGGCGGCTACCAGGTCGGCAATTTTCCGCCGGGCTGGGCGGAATGGAACGACAAGTACCGCGACACGATGCGTGCGTACTGGCGCGGCGACGGCGGCCTGATCGGCGAGTTCGCCCGGCGCCTGACCGGCTCGTCGGACCTGTACGGCCGCACCGGGCGCGCGCCGCACGCCAGCATCAACTTCATCACCGCCCACGACGGATTCACGTTGCGCGACCTCGTGTCCTATGCGGTCAAGCACAACGAGGCCAACCTCGAGGACAACCGCGACGGCAGCGACCACAATTTGTCATGGAACTGCGGCGTCGAAGGTCACACCGACGATCCTGCGGTCCTCGAACTGCGGGCTCGCCAGTCGCGCAATCTGCTGGCGACGCTGTTGCTGTCGCAGGGGGTGCCGATGCTGACAGCGGGCGACGAGCGCGCTCGCACCCAACAGGGCAACAACAACGCGTATTGCCAGGACAATGCGATGTCGTGGGTCGACTGGACGCCCGACGATGCACGCAACCGCCTGCTCGCGTTCACGCAGCGCATCGTCGGCCTGCGGCGCCAGCATCCGATCTTCAGGCGCCGGCATTTCTTCGAGGGGCGGCCATTGGTGGGCGGACAGAAGGACATCGTCTGGCTCACCCCGGAAGGCACGGAGATGACCGAGCAGGAGTGGACGAACGGCTTCGCGCGCTGCCTCGGCGTGTATCTCGCGGGCGATGTCCTGGGCGAGACCGATGGTCGCGGCGCTGCGGTCAGCGACGACGATTTCATCGTCCTCTTCAACGCGCACGACGGGGCGATTCCGTTCACGCTGCCGGCGCGCGACGGCTGGGGATGGATCGTCCTCGTCGATACCGCACGCGATGACGGCCTGCTGGCCGAGGGAACGTACCAGGGCGCAAGCGCCTATCCGCTCGAGCCGCGCTCGCTCGTGCTGCTGCAGAAGGTCGCACCGCCGTGATCAGGGCGCACGCAATGCCGTTCGGCGCAGAGGCCCGCGGCGAGCTGACGCGTTTTCGATTGTGGGCTCCGGCGGCGCGCGACGTGCAACTGCGGCTGGATGCAGCCGGTGACGCCGGCGGCGTGCCAATGGAAGATGCCGGCGACGGCTGGTGGGAGTGCGTCGTGCGCGCCGGCGCCGGCGCGCGCTACGCCTATCGGATCGACGATCGCGACACGGTTCCCGACCCGGCGTCGCGCGCCAATCCGGAAGGCGTGCACGGCGCAAGCGCGGTGATCGATCCGGCCGGTTACGACTGGCACGACGACGCCTGGCGCGGCCGGCCGTGGGAGGAGGCCGTCGTGTACGAGCTGCACGTCGGCACGTTCACGCGAGGCGGCACGTTCGCGGATGCGGTTGAGCACCTCGACGATCTCGTCGACCTCGGCGTGACCGCAGTCGAACTGATGCCGGTCGCGGCGTTCCCGGGAACCCGTGGCTGGGGCTACGACGGCGTGTTGCCGTTCGCACCGGCCGCCTGCTATGGCGTCCCTGACGACTTGAAGCGGCTCGTCGACGCGGCGCATGCGTGCGGTCTGATGGTGCTGCTCGACGTCGTCTACAACCACTTCGGGCCGGAAGGAAATTACCTGCATCTCTACGCGCCGCAGTTCTTCAATCCCCGGCATCGCACGCCATGGGGCGCTGCCATCAACTTCGACGCCGAGCACAGCGATACGGTGCGCTCGTTCTTCTTTCACAACGCGCTCTATTGGCTGGAGGAGTTCCACTTCGACGGGCTGCGGCTCGACGCAGTGCATGCGATCGCGGACGACTCGCGGCCGGATTTCGTCACCGAGCTCGCAACCCGCGTGCGCGGCGAAATCACCGACCGCGCGATCCATCTGGTACTCGAGAACGATCGTAACGAGGCTCGGTATCTGACGCGCGATGCGGCGGGAAGGGCGCAGCTCGCGACGGCGCAGTGGAACGACGACGTGCATCATGCGTTGCACGTGCTTGCGACCGGCGAGGACGACGGCTACTACGCCGACTACGCGCGTGATCCGATCGCGCGCTTCGGCCGCGCGCTTGCCGAAGGCTTCGTCTACCAGGGCGAGTTCTCGTCTTATCGGGGCGCGGCGCGCGGTGAACGCAGCACGCATGTGCCGCCGCCGGCGTTCGTCGCGTTTGCGCAAAATCACGACCAGGTCGGCAATCGCGCGTTGGGCGAGCGCATCGTGCGGCTCGCCGACACGGGACGTCTTCGCGCCCTGATGGCGTGCATTCTCCTCGCCCCTCAGGTGCCGCTGCTTTTCATGGGGGAGGAGTTCGCCGCCTCGACGCCGTTCCTCTTTTTCTGCGACCTCGGTCCGGAGCTCGCCGACGCGGTGACCCGCGGCCGGCGAGAGGAATTCGCGCGCTTCGCGCGTTTCAGTACACCTTCGGCGCGCGACGCGATTCCCGATCCGACCGCGACTTCCACCTTCGAGGCGAGCAAGCTCGACTGGATCGAGGCGCAGCAGCCGGTCGGCGCGCGATGGCGGGCGTTCTATCGGCGCTGTCTCGCGCTGCGGCACCAGCACATCGTGCCCCTGCTCGGCGGACTGCGCGGCAGCGGGACGTTCAGCGTCGAACACGAAGCGCTGTTACGTGTCGAATGGAGCGGAAGCGACGGGCGCCTCCACCTGATTGCCAATCTCGGAGAGGCGCCCCGAAGCGACGTCGCCATGCCGGCGGGCGAGCTCGTCTTTGCCACGCACGGCATGCCGCCGCCCGGTCGCCGAGCGGACATTCCGCGCGACGGGGTTGCGTTCACACGCGAGGCGTGCGCGTAGGCGCGCGGGGTCTTGCCCGGCCTCGATGGCGAAGCGCAGCACGAAGGCAGAGGGGATGACCGAGTCGCTGCGGCAACTGGCCGTCGCCCATGGCATTGCGCTCGAGTATCACGACGCACGGGGCCATGCGCGGCGCGCCGACGCCGATACGCTGCGCAGCCTGTTGCGGGCAATGCACGTCGACGCCGAAAGCGAGGTGGACATCGCGCAGGCGCTTCGCGATGTCGCGGACGCACGGTGCAGGCAATGCCTGCCGCCGATGATCGTCGTTCGCTCGAACGTCCGTCCATGGCGCGTTCCGGCGTGCCTGCGTGCGGAACCGCCGCTCGATGCGCTCTCGTGGCGCGTTGGCGCCGAGGGTGAACCGGCGCGCGGCCGCCACATTCCCGCATCGATGACCGCGTCATCGGATTCTTTCACGGTGGATGGACAGCGCTTCATCGGATGCGAACTTGGGCTCGATGCCGAGCTCGCCGACGGGTACCACGCGATCGAGCTCATGGACGGAACGCGCTCGCTGGCGCAGTCAACGCTCGCCGTAGCGCCTCCGCGTTGCTATCGCCCGGCATCATTGCGTGCGGGCGGGCGACGCTACGGGGCGGCGGTGCAGTTGTACAGCCTGCGCTCGCGAAGAAATTTCGGCATCGGCGATTTCACCGACCTCGCGACGCTCGTCGCGCAGTCGGCTGCGGCAGGCGCCGACATCGTGGGCGTGAATCCACTGCACGCGCTGTTTCCGCAACGTCCTGCCCAGGCAAGCCCGTACAGCCCTTCGAGCCGGCTCTTTCTCAACGTCTTGTATCTGGATCCGCAGGCCGTTCCCGGATTCGACGGCTGCGCGGAGGCCCAGCGGCGCCTGAACAGCGCGGAGTTCCAGACGGCGCTGCGCGCGCTACGGGCCGAGTCGTTCGTCGACTACGACGGCGTGGCTGCCGCCAAGCTCGAGATCCTCGAGCTCGTCTACGCGCACGCCCGGCGCGAAGCCGGCGCCGGAAGACGCGAGCAATGGACGGCCTTCGACGCATTCAAGACCGCCGGCGGCGAAGCACTGCGACGCCAGGCGCTGTTCGATGCGCTGCACGCGCATTTCGCAGCGCGCGACCCCGGCATATGGGGATGGCCCGCGTGGCCGGCGTCGCATCATGATCCGCAGGGGCCCGCGGTCGCCGAGTTCGCGGACAAGCACGCCGAGCGCGTGGACTTCTACGCCTGGTTGCAGTGGCAGGCGGGGCTCCAGCGCGGCAGTGTCGCGGCCCGGGCACGCGCGTGCGGCCTGACCATCGGACTTTATGCCGATCTCGCCGTTTCGATCGATCGCGGCGGCGCCGATGCCTGGGCGTGGCCGCATCTCTACGCGATGGGCGCAAGCGTCGGTGCGCCGCCCGACTTGTTCAACGCCCGTGGGCAGGACTGGGGGCTGCCGCCGCTGATCCCGCAGCGCTTGCGCGATGCCGGATACGCGCCGTTCATCGCGGTGTTGCGCGCCAACATGCGCGACGCAGGCGCGCTGCGAATCGATCACGTCATGGGCCTTCTGCGGCTGTATTGGGTGCCTGCGGGCGCGCCACCCGCGCGCGGCGCCTACGTGCGGTACCCGTTCGAAGACCTGCTCGGCATTCTGGCACTGGAAAGTCGACGTCACCGCTGCCTGATCGTCGGCGAGGATCTCGGAACGGTTCCCGACGAGGTGCGCGTGGCGCTGGCCGCGAACGACGTACTGTCGTATCGCGTGCTGCTGTTCGAGCGCGACGCGGAAGGTCGCTTCAAGCCGCCCGTCACCTATCCGGAGGCGGCGCTCGCTACCGCCAGCACCCACGACCTGCCGACGCTCGCAGGCTGGTGGGAAGGCCGCGACATCGAGCTGCGGGCCGAGAACGGCCAGTTGCCGCCGGATGCCGGTACAGACGGGCCAATGGCGGAGCGCATTCGCGATCGCGGCCTGCTGCTCGCGGCGCTCGCGGCGGAGGGATTGCTTCCATCCGCCATTCCGTGTGATCCGCAGGTGGTGAGCCGAATGACGCCATCGCTGGCGGACGCGATTCATGCCTACCTTGCGCGAACGTGCTGCGCATTGTTCGTCGTGCAGCCCGAGGACGCGTTCGGCGTGCGCGAGCAGGTCAATCTGCCGGGCACGACAGTCGAGCATCCGAACTGGCGCCGCAAGCTGCCATTCGAGCTCGAGGACGAGCAGGGTGCCGGGCGCCTGCACGCGCTCGCGGCGCGCATTGCCCGCGAGCGTCCGCGCACGTGACGCCGCTGCCGCTGCAGAGCATTCCCCGCGCGACGTACCGCGTGCAGCTGCATCGCGATTTCACGTTTGCGCAGCTGACGGAGCTCGTTCCCTATCTCGCGGCGCTGGGCATCAGCCACGTCTATTGCTCGCCGTATCTTCGTGCGCGGCCGGGAAGCCGGCACGGCTACGACGTCGTCGATCACCGGGTGCTGAATCCCGAAATCGGAACGGCCGAGGATTTTGCGCGGCTCGTCGATACGCTGTCGCGCCACGGCATGAGTCACCTGTGCGACGTCGTGCCCAATCACATCGCGATCATGGGCGACGACAACCCGTGGTGGATGGACGTCCTGGAAAACGGACCCGCGTCGACGTATGCGGCGTTCTTCGATATCGACTGGATGCCGCGGGATCCCGATCTCGCCGGCAAAGTGCTCGTTCCCGTGCTGGGCGAACCGTACGGGACGGTGCTCGAGCGAGGCGAGATCGTGCTCGCGTTCGAAACGGACGACGGCGCATTCGCCGTCCGCTATTTCGAGCATCGCTTTCCGCTCGATCCCCGGACGTATGCCGATATCCTGCTCGCTGCGCTGACCCGTGCGCGGGCGCAGCCAGCACTGCGGCCGGTCATCGCGGACGTCGAGCGCATCGCGTTCACGTTCAAGGCGCTGCCGCCGCGCGACGAGCAGGCACCGGCCCGAGTCCACGTGCGTCGCCATGAGGCAGGCGCGCTCAAGCGGCGCCTGGCGCAACTGGTGGCGGGCCACCCGCTGTTCGGCGAAGCGCTTGCCGGCGTCGTAGCGCGCATCAACGGAACCCCCGGCGAAGCCTCGAGCTTCGAGACGCTGCATGCATTGCTGGAAGCGCAGGCGTTTCGGCTCGCGCACTGGCGCGCCGCGTCCGACGAGGTCAACTACCGCCGCTTCTTCGACATCAACGGGCTCGCCGCGCTGCGCATGGAGCACGAAGAAGCGTTCGACGCGACGCATGACTTCATTCTGGACCTTGCGGCCGACGGCGTCGTCGGCGGGCTGCGGATCGATCATCCCGATGGCCTGCTCGATCCCGCCGGCTATTTCGCGCGGCTGCAGCAGCGCTACCGCGAGCGATCGGCCCGTCGATCGGTGGAGGGCTCCGGCGGGGCGCCCGAGGGCCCCGGCGCGATCTATGTCGTCGTCGAGAAAATCACGGCGTCGCACGAGCGATTGCCGCAGCAGTGGCCAGTCCACGGCACCACCGGATACCGCTTTGCCAATGTCGTGAACGGGCTGTTCGTCGACACGAAGGCCCGGGCGCGCGTCGACCGCACGTGGCGCGCGTTCGTCGGCGCCGAGGCGCATACGTTCGAGGAAGCGGCCTATCGCGGCCGGCGAGTCGTCATGGAAGGCTCGCTCGCCTCGCAATTGACCGCGCTCGCGCTTCGCGCGCTTCGCATCGCGCGCGCCGACTGGCGCACGCGTGATTTCACGCTGAATGCGCTTCGTACCGCGATCATCGAGATCGTCGCGCGCTTCCCGGTCTACCGCACGTATGTCGACGCGGACGGTGCGTCGGAACAGGATCGGCGCTACGTCGACTGGGCCGTGGGCCGCGCACGCGCGCGGAGCTTCGTGAGCGACCCGATCGTCTTCGATTTTATGAAGTCGATCATGCTGGGCGCGCGGCCGGAGGGCGCGCAGCGGATCACCACGGAAAGCTGTCGCGATTTCGCGATGCGTTTCCAGCAGTTCACGGCACCGGTCACCGCCAAGGGCGTCGAAGACACGGCGTTCTACA
>Ga0310810_10006602_pt1 | contig 13129 bp, 11 predicted proteins | sample NCmetagenome_FD_207641 | JGI IMG/M metagenome (GOLD analysis project Ga0310810, IMG submission 207641) | Soil microbial communities from experimental microcosm in Duke University, North Carolina, United States - NC | ecosystem: Engineered > Artificial ecosystem > Soil microcosm > Unclassified ... | reverse complement strand
CGAGCCCGGCATGCGACAACCACAATGCGAAAAAGCTGCCGCGCTCGAATACCGGCGGCGAGACGCCGGGGAAGCTCCACTGGAACAGCGGCGCCAATTGCGGCATGCCGAACAGCAGCGCGAGGAAGAGCACGCCGACCCACAAGGTGGGGCTGGCGATCAGATCGGAGCGGCGCATCTCAGCGCACCAGATCGGCAAGCATGACGATGCCGATCACGCGCCCGGTGCCATCGGCGACCGGCAGCCGGTCGGTGTGGCGCTCGGTCATCGCGGCGAGCGCGTCGCGTAGTGAAGCATCCGCAGGGAGCGCGGCGCCCGGGGCGGTTTCGCCGGTCCGCATGCGCTCCGCGACCTTTCGTAATCCGAGAAGCTTGAGGCCGCTGCCTTCCCCACCGACAAAGTCGCGCACAAAAGCGCTCGCGGGATGCTCGACGATATCGATTGGCGCGCCCCATTGCGCCAGACGGCCGCGTTCCAGGATCGCAATCACCGTCGCGAGACGCAGCGCCTCCTCGATGTCATGCGTCACAAAAACGATCGTCTTCTTTGTCGTCGCATGGACGCGGGCGATCTCGTTCTGCAGCGCGTCGCGGGTGATCGGATCGACCGCGCCGAACGGCTCGTCCATCAGCAAGAGTTCGGGGTCGGCAGCGAGCGCGCGGGCGACGCCGATCCGCTGCTGCTCACCGCCCGACAGCTGATGCGGGTATTTGCCGCGATAGCTTTCCGGGTCGAGCCGCAGCAGTTCCAAGAGCTCGGTCACGCGCTGGCGGATCCGGGTGCGGGGCCAGTTCAAGAGCCGCGGCACGGTCGCGATGTTGTCTTCGACTGTCCAGTGTGGAAAGAGGCCAATCGACTGGATCGCATAACCGATGCGCCGCCGCAGCGCCTCTTCAGGCACGGCGCGGATGTCTTCGCCAGCGATGCGGATCGTGCCGCTGTCGAACGGGACGAGGCGGTTGATCATGCGCAACGTCGTCGATTTGCCGCAGCCAGAAGGGCCGAGCAGCACGCAGAATGCGCCGTCGGGCACCGTCAGCGACAGATCATCGACGACGGGCCGGCCGTCATAGCGCTTCACGAGGTGATCAAGCTCGATCATCGCGCAATGCGGCGCCCGAGGAGCGCGGTCGCGCTCTGCAGCAGGAAATCGGCAGCGAGCGCCAGCCCGATCGCCGGGAGCGCGCCGAGCAGCACGAGATCGGCGGCGTATTGGCCGAGGCCCTGGAACACAAAGCTGCCGAGCCCGCCGGCGCCGATCAACGCCGCGACAACCGCCAAGCCGATCGCCTGCACGGTCACAATACGCAACCCTGCGAGCAATACCGGCGCCGATAACGGCAATTCAACCCGCCAGAAGCGTTGACGCTGCGTCATCCCCATACCGCGCGCCGCATCGACGACACCGCGATCGACGCCGCTCAGCCCCGCTACGGTACTGCGCACGACCGGCAACAGCGCATAGAGGATTAGCGCGATGAGCGCCGGTGCAACGCCGATCCCACCGATGCCTAACGCGGCGAGGCTCGGAACACCCGACGCTAGCGCCGAGAGCGGCACGATCAGCAAGCCGAACAGGGCGATCGACGGGACGGTCTGAAGCAGGTTCAGCACCGCGAACAGCGGGCCTTGCCGGTTCGGCCGGCGCACCGCAGCGACGCCGAGCGGAAAGCCGATCAGCACGGCTGCTCCGACCGCGGCCGCGACAAGCTCGATATGGCGGATCAGCGCGCCGGTGAACTGAGCCTCGCGGGTGCGATATTCATGCGCCAGCGATAGCGCGTCGAACAAACCGGCCGCGACCATCGCCGTGAAGCCGGCGGCGATGATCATCACTGTGGCCAGCTGCACGAGGATCCGAGCGCGGGCACGCTGCAGCCCGTCGAGGACCGCCAGTCCGGCAGCGCCGAGCATGACCCAGAAGGCGGCGCCGAGCGAGACGCGCGCCAGCTTCGAGGCCGATGCGGCCTCGGCATGAGCCGCCTGTCCCGCAGCGGCGAGGACCACAAGGACAAGCGTTGTCGCAACCGCAGCCGCGACGAGCTGCGCTGCGCGCTTTGGCGGCGCGAAGGCGGTAGCGAGCAGCAAGGCACCTAACACTGCGAGAGCGGCGGTGAGGCGCGTATCTGCGGCGAGCCACAGCGCGACCGGCTCTCCCGAGACGAGCCGGTTTGGCGCGACCGAGATAAACCCGCAAGTCGATGCGGCGATGACCGCCGCGATGATCAGCACCGGGGCGACATGATTGTGAAGCCTGATCATGGGGAACCGCACTGCCGCGCCAAGGGCCGGCGCGGCCGGGCCGGACATGCTCACGGCAGAAAGTGCTTCGCTTTGAGGTAATCGGCGGCGACGGCACCGCCATCCTCGCCGGCAACCGCGATGCGCGCGTTGAGTGCCTGCAAAGTTTCGAGCGACAGCGACGCGAACACCGGCGCGAGCGCGGCGGCGATATCCGGATGCTCGTCGAGCACAGCCTGCCGGATGACGGGCGCGGGCGCATAGACAATTTGCGCGCCTTTGTCGTCGCACAGCGCTGTCAGACCGAGCGCCGCCAGCTCGCCGTCGGTGCCGTAGGCCATGCCCGCATTGACCCCGGAAATCCCTTCGGCCGCGGCACGCAATGTCGCCGCCGTGTTGCCGCCGGAGAGGGTCAGCAGCTGCTCCGCTTTCAGCCGAAAGCCGTAGGTTTTCTCGAAGGCCGGCAATGCCGCCGGGCTCTCGACAAATTCGGCCGAGGCGGCGAGCTTGAAGCGGCCGCCCTCGGCGAGATAGGCGCTGAGGTCATCAAGGCATTTGCGCTCGGGAAAGCCTCGGAGATCGCCGCGGATCGCAATGACCCAGGTGTTGTTGGCCGGCGCCGGATCGAGCCAGACGAGACGGTTCTCCGCCGCGTCGAGCTTCTTCACCTCCGCGTAGCCTTGCGCCGCGTTCTTCCAGGCCGGATCGTTGTCCCGGTGAAAGAAGATACCGCCATTGCCGGTATATTCGGGATAGAGGTCGATCTGGCCGGCGAGGAGCGCCGCCCGTACGATGTTCGTGGGCCCGAGCTGGATGCGGCGGTCGACGGCGATACCGCGCGCCGCAACGACATCGGCAATCATGTTGCCGAGCAGCGCACCCTCGGTGTCGATCTTCGAGGCGACCACCACCGGCCCCGCCGCATTGAGTGTAGCCGGCGAGCAGAGCGTAGCCAGAACAAGCGCAACGATCGCTCTCCAGATCCTAGGCCCCGGCCTTCGCCGGGACCTAAACAGGAGCGCACGTACAGCGTGAGTGAATTTCACAGCGGGATCGCGAGCAGAGTGTCGATCTGCCGGCTATCGAGCACGACGATCTTCTTCGTGAATTTCCAGGCGGCGCCAGCGCGCTCGACCCGGTCGACGTAACGCCCGGCCGCGAACAAGATCATGCCGCCATCCTGCATCGTGCGCACGACCAGAAAATTCGCGGTGACGTCGAGCGCGCCACCGTCTTCCTGCTCAATGCGGATGCCGGAAACGAGATGGCGATAGCGCTGCGGCTCGTAGATGTTGGCGTCGCGCAACGCACTGACCCGGTCCCGCAGCATGTTCTGCGAGGTGGCGTAGATCAGCCCGAGCGGCAGACCGTGCTCGTAATTCTCCGCTGAGGTCACCCGGTAATGGCAAGTCTCGGTGAAGAAGTTGGGCCACCGCTCCAGCGCATCGCTGTCAAGGCAGGCCGAGTAATCGGCGTAGAGCGTTTCGAGTTCGAGCCGCCGCGAAATCTCGGCGAGATCCATCGCCGTTAGAGTCCCACCCCTAGAGTCCCATGAGGGGCCGCCACGCGTTCCAGAAACCGCGCACCGATGCTTCGGTCGCGCGCGTCGGCTGCGCTGCGTGCTCATGCCCACCCATCTCGATGACCGAGGATTCCTCCTCGGCGCCGGGGATCGCGCGCTGGATAAAGCCGCCGACCGCGCCATCCTCCATCGAGACATAGCCGGCCGGGCCGACGAGATTGGCCTGCTGTAGCCGGCGCTCGGTCATCGTCGCATCGTCGTCTTCGAACCCGATATAGGTCCATTGCAATTCGGTCTCGTCCGGGCCCTTCGGTAGCACGAGGCGGACGGCGATCGAATTGTGGATCTGTTGCAACACAAAATTCGGAAACACGCTGAGGATCTGCAAAGTGATGCCATCGCCGATCTCGTCGAGCGAGTCGAGAAAGCGCGGGTCCTTGAGGCGATAATCGTCGTGCAGCGAATGGATGTCGCTATAGAGCTGGTCCGAGGTGGCGTTGTCGCCGCGCTGCTCGCCATAGGTGTAGCTCGCATGGTGGGCGCCCGACTCGGCGATCGCGACGCCGCCGGCCGTCGTCAGCCGGCTGATCCGGAAGGTCGTGAAGAAAGTATGCAACAGGCTTGCGTGGTAGGTGTCCTTGACGTTCTCGACGTAGAGCTTCCAGTTGTTGTGCAGGATCTGCGAGGTCGTGCCGAGGATCTTTGGCTTGCCGCGCATCACGCGGCCGATCCGCCCGCCGATATCGTTGCCGACATATTCGGCGAATGGCGGCGCCTCGGAGGACAGCGTGCCAAAGACGATCCCGGCAAAGCTGTCGGTACGCAATTTCTTCAGCCCGTGATCCTCGAGCTTAAAGCTCTCCGGCATGCCCCCCTTGCCGGCGACGCCGCGGCGGAAGGCGACGCTCGTCAGATTGCCGGCGAGGTCATAGCGCCAGGCGTGATAAACACAGGTCAGCCCGTCCTTCGCGTGGCCGCGCTGCTTCAGGCAGACAAGATTGCCGCGATGGGCGCAGCGATTGACCATTGCATGGATTTGGCCGTCCTCACCGCGGGTGACGATGACCGGCGTCTCGCCGAGGAATGTCGTTTTGTAATCGCCGGCTTCGGGCAGTTCGTTCTCGAGCGCGAGATATTGCCAGGTCGGCCCGAGAAAGACGCGGTCGCGCTCGGCGCGGTAAATCTCCGGGTCCGAGAACACCCGGTAAGGCACCCGCGCGTTGCCTTCCTTCGGCCATTTGAGCGATTGCAGCCCTTGCGGCATGCGGACCTCCTTCAGGCCGGCGGCGACCCCGGGCCTACCGCACGGCCGAAAGCGGGATTGTATCATGAAACCGCCGGTAATCGATGACGCGCCGCCCGGCTACTCTTCGGCCCGCTGGTTGAGCAGCTCGGCTTCGCGCAAATCGAGCTCCCGTTCAATTCGGCGTCGCGATACATCGGTCAGGATGCCACGCCGGTATTGCTCGTTGATGTGCCGGCGCTCGGTGCCGATCAGCAGAAACTCGATCTCGTCGTGCAGGTCGCGGAAGTTTCTGTTCCGCTCGTCGAGATCATTGCCGTGCTCGATGTGTTCGAGCCGGTGGCGCTGCCGGGTTCGGATCGGCCGGAGGATCTCTTCCGAGAACTTCCCCGCGGCAGTGAGTTCGTCGAGCCGGCTCAGCGCCGCAATCGCTGCCTGCCGCCGGGCCTCGCACTCTTCGGCCTTATCCGCCTCATGCTCACGGCGCCCGGCGTGCGCGAGCCCCAGCGCACGGATGACCGTCGGAAGCATCAAGCCCTGCCCGACGAGCGTCACCAGGATAACCGAAAACGTCAAAAACAGGATCAGATCGCGGCCGGGGAATGGCATCCCGGTTTCCGTCGCAAACGGGATCGCCAGCGCCGCAGCGAGCGAGACGATGCCGCGAACCCCGGTGAATGCGAGCACGAACGCCTGTTGCCAGGGCGGCGCCGGGTCGCGCCGGCGGATCCGTGAAGACAGCCAGCGCGGGACGTAAACGGCGGGAAAGACCCAGACAAAGCGCGCGACGATCACGACCGCGCTGATCACCACCGCGGAGATCGCCAGGTCAAGCAACGGGTATTGGCCGATCCGTGCGATCAGCGTATGGGCCTGCAACCCCGTCGTCACAAACACCAGGCCTTCGACCAGGTAAATCAGGAAATCCCAGAAGAAAATGCCCTGAAGGCGCGTCGCGGCGCTGATCAGTTGCAGCCCGTTCCAGCTTATATAAAGGCCGGCGGTCACTGTCGCGAGGACGCCCGATCCGCCGAGATACTCGGGCGGCCAATAGGCGAGAAAAGGCGTGATCAGCGATAGCGTGATCTCGATGCGCGGATCGCCGACCCAGCGTCGCAGGCGAAGCATCAGCCAGCCGACTACGAGCCCCCAGGCCACTTCGCCGGCAACGATCGCGGCGAACGCCGCCGCCGCGTCGCCCAGGGAGAACATGCCAGCGCTGACAGCCGCCACCGCGAAGCGATAAAGCACCAGCGCCGTGGCATCGTTCGCCAAGCCTTCGCCCTCGAGCACGACGAGAATGCGGCGTGGCAGTTGCATGCGGCGCGCGACCGAGAGCGGTGCGACCGCATCGGGCGGCGACACGATCGCACCCAGCACAAACCCGACCGGCCAGGGGAGACCCAGGGCCCAATGCGCCGCCGCCGCTGTCGCAACCGTCGTGAACGCGACGCACCCCAGAGCCAGCAGCGAGATCGGGCGCAGGTTGAAGCGAAACTCGCGCCAGCTCATCGCCACCGCCGACGAATAGATCAACGGCGGCAGGACCAGCAGCAACACCAGCTCCGGGGCCAGTTCCACAGCGGGCAAGCCTGGAATCAGCCCCAAAATGACCCCGACGAGCACGAGCAGGATGGCGGCAGGGATCCTGAGGCGGGCCTCGGCAAATGCCACCGCGGCGATCACGATGAGCAGAAATATCAATGTTTGAATGGTCGGGATCATGCAGCCGGCTGCTCCCGCTATAGGCAGATCCACTGGCGGACGGACAATGGTGGCTCAAGCTCTCGTTGTGTCTTTCACTGGCGCTAATCTTGAGCTGAAGGTTATGCGACAAAAAACTCCAAGTTAAGACGAGACACATAGAACAGCGGTATTCTGAGGGTTCGCCGATCCCCGGCGGAGGAGGCAAGCATCTTGGCGGCGAAGGTTCGCTGCGCCGGTGATATGCAGCCTTCGTCAGAGAATGCAGTCTGGCTCGGCTTTTTGCCGGGCCGAGCCAGACGCCTTCCTACCCGTGTTTATACAGCGAGAAAGCGCCTCAGCCGCCGTAAAAGACGTTGTCGCCGAGATCCTTCATCTCGAGGATCGCCACGTCGGGCCGCCCCTCGATCGGCTTTGGCAGATGCGCCTCGGTGACCTCGCCGACGACGATGTGATGGTCGCCCTGCTCGACGATGCTGGTGACCTTGCATTCGACGGCGGCCAACGCCGCATCGAGGATCGGCGCGCCGTTTGACCCTTTGTGGATCGCCTGGCCGGAAAGCTTGCCGTCCGCCAATTGCGCCGGCTTGAAGAAGGTGAAGGCGAGGCCCTTGTGCTCCTTGCCAAGCATGTTGAGTGTGAAATTCTTGGTGTTCTTGACAATGCCATAGGCGCCGCTGTCGGTCTTGACCCCGACAACGACAAGCGGCGGGTTGAAAGCGGTCTGCGTCACCCAATTCACCGTCGCGCCGGCGACATTGCCCTTGCCGTCATCGGCGGTCAGCACGTAGATGCCGTAAGGGATCATGCGCAGCGCGGTTTTCTTGGCATCCTGGTTCATCCGCATCCTCCGGATTGCGTTGGGGGAATAGCATTGGGCGGCGCACTACATCGCGTCCCGCCATGAAGGGCAAGAGGGGGCAGCGGAACCCGGTGTCTTGCCCAGATGCGGCCGGGACGGCCGCGACCCGTTATTTCCGGCCGGCGGCTTTCAGACCCTTTTCGAGCGCGGCGAAGGATTGCGACGGCGCCGGCATCAGCCAGCGGAAGCCTTTTTCCAAGAGCTCCTCGACATTGTTCGCATCGACGTGCGGGTGGCCGCAAGGGATGCCCGCCTCCTTGCAGATCGCGAGCGCCTCATCGATTGCCGCCGCGACCTCGGGATGCTCGTATTGGCGCGGATAGCCCATATCCTGCGACAGGTCGCCCTCGCCGATCAGCACGACCCCGATGCCCGGCACCTCCTTCAGCATTTTCGGGAGGTTGCGGATCGCGCGCTTCTCCTCGCACATGATGACGACGAGCACCTCACCCTCGGGGTTCAAGGGCCAGGTATCAGCGCGCTTGTAATAGGTCTGCTGGTCGAGACCCCAATAACGCGCGGCGTTGCGCGGCGCGTCGCCGCGCTGCCCCGGCGGCTCGTAATACTTCGCCTCCCGCGGCCGCGGGTACCGGCAGGCCTGCACCGCGTTGCGCGCTTCCTCGACCGTCGAGACATGCGGCCAGACGATGCCGTAAACGCCGATATCGAGCACCTGCTTGGCGATAAACTGGTTCATCTCGCCGCCATTCGGCGGGATGCGCACAAACGGCGCGACCGCCGGCGCGAGACTGCCGGATTTGAGGATCTGTGCCCGATCGAGCATGTATTGCATGCAGTCGCGCAAGGCGCGGATGTCGTAGGGGTTGTGCTCCATCTCAAAGACGACGCCGTCATAGGGCGCGGCGGCGATCGATTGCGCGGCGCCGATCTCGGGCGGCGAGAAGGTCACGAAAGCGGGCTCGCCGCTTTCGAGAGCGCGGATCGCGGGATTGAGGCGCGGGACGTCGGGCATCGGCGCTCTCCTTATTCGGTGGCCGCGGGGTGGTGCTTCGCCTGCCACTTCGCCAGCGCGTCGTGCGGTTTCGAAAAGACCGGATCCATCATGTCCTTGTCCCTGCCGGTGCTGGCGGTCAGCTCGACGACATAGCCATTGGGATCGCGGAAATAGATCGAGCGGACAAAGCCGTGATCGACCGGCCCGCGCACCTCGATCCCCTGCGCCCGCCCTTTCGTCAGCATGGCATCGAACACGTCATTCTCGACACCGAGCCCGATGTGCAGGTCGAGATCGTCCTGCCGCTTGAACTCGAACGGCCTGTCCGGCACCTCGAAAAAGGCGAGGCAGGAGCCGTCGTCCATCGCAAAGAAGGTGTGTAGGCCCATGCCGTCGCCGATCTCGAAGGCGCTGACCAGCTTCAGCCCGAGGAAATCCTCATAGAAGACCCGCGTCTCCTCAGAATCGCGGCAGCGATAGGCGTTGTGATGCAAGCCTTTGATCATCATAGCCCTCACGTTCTAATGATCCTGAGGTGGCTCGCGTGAGATTACACCGGACTCTGCCCCGCTTCGACTCCCACTAAAGCTGTCGTCCCGGCGAAAGCCGGGATCCATCATTCAACCGCTCATGCCTCTGATGAGTGGGTCCCGGCTTGCGCCGGGACGACCGGAGGGGTGAGACGCTCCAGGAACTGGTTGCAATCAACAGGAACGGCACGCGGATCAGTTGTCGAGCCAGATGTCCTCCATGCGCCAGCCGTTGTAGATACTGTTGACCGTGACCGTCAGGTTTTTGACCTTCGGGTCCCGACAGATGCCGCCGCGATTGAAATAGACCAGCGGTCGAGCGCCGTCCTCGGTCAGCCGCCGCTCGATCTCCCAGACCAGCTTCTTACGCTTCTCCTGGTCCGCCTCCATCGATTGCCGGTCGATCAGCTTGTCGATTTCGGGATTGCAGTAAGCGTTGTAATTACCGACGCCGCCGCAGGCGTAGTTCTCGTAAAGCAGCGCATCGGGGTCGTCGACATAGGTACCGGTCAGGTTCAGCGCAACCGTGTAATCCTTGCGCATAACGCGCGGGTACCATTGGGTCGTATCGAGCGGCTCCAGATCGCCGTCAATATAAATCTCTTTCAGCTGGTCGATCAGGATCACCGCCGGATCGCGGTAGGGCGGGATGTCGCGCGTCGAGACCGTAACTTTCATGTGGCGGTCCGGGCCGTAGCCGAGCTTTTTCATAATGTCGCGCGCCGCAGCGCGGTTTTTCTCGATGTCCGGCCCGTAGCCGGGCAGTTGCTCCAACATCTCCTTTGGCAAGCCCCATAAACCGCCGGGCGGCGGCTGCATCGCCGCGGCCTGCAATCCGATGCCGTCGGTTAGGATGTCGACAAAGGACTTTCGGTCGATGGTCAACGCCATGGCGCGCCGGAGCTCGGGATTGTCGAAGGGCGGCTTCTCGCGGTTCACGATCAGGTTCGTGCTGACGCTGCCCGGCGGGATCTCGCAGATCGCATCGGGCCGCTGCTTCTCGACGTCATGCGTCAACGGCACCGTCAGGCTGCCCGCGAAGGTCAGGTCGTATTTCCCGGCGATAAAGGCGAGAATCACCGTCGAGCGGTTCTTCGCGATTGTGTATTCGATGCCGTCGAGATAGGGCAGCCCCGGCTTCCAATAATCCGGGTTGCGGGTCAGGCGGATTGCTTCGTTCGGTTTGAACTCGACGAATTTGAACGGCCCCGTCCCGATCGGGTGCTGCCGCATGTCCTTGGGCGGGACGTGGCACGGGTAGACCGGCGACATGCCCGAAGCGAGCAATGCTAGAAAGGCCGGCTGTGGCCGCTTTAGATGAAAGGTGACCTCGTAATCGCCGTTTGTCGTAATGCGATCGAGATTGGTGTACCAGGCCTTCCGCGGATTGACGCGCAGCTTCTCGGCACCCTCGCCCTTGAGCATTTCCCAGGTGCATTTGACGTCGGCGGCCGTGAAAGGCTTGCCGTCGTGCCATTTGACGCCTTCGTGCAGCGGGAAAGCCAATTCGGTGCCGTCCTCGTTCCACGACCAGCTCTTCGCCAGCTCGGGTACGATCGAGTCGATACTGTTCTGCGGCACGTGCTGATCGAAGAGCACAAGATTGTTGAAGACGCCCATGACCGGCCGCTCGGCAACGACGGTGGCCTCCTCGTGGATCGACATGCTGGCCGGACTGTCGAGCAGCCACAGCCGCAGGACACCGCCGCGTTTTTGCGCTGCGGCCGGTGCGATAAGGCCAATCGCGAGGAAGACCAACCCCAAGCCGATCAACCGCAGCACGCACCGCGTCATTGTCGCCTCCTCCCGAGGGGGCCGCGGGCTGTTTCGCCCTTCTTGCCCGTTCTCCCTGTCGCGGCATGTCGCGGGTTCCCGTCTCGCCGCGGCGCGAGCTTAGCACGGCGCGGCAAGGCGGAAAGCGTCGGCGTTCGCTTTCGGGGGAGCCGCCGGCGCTATGGCCGGCCAACCCCAATCAATGCCGCGGAGCGCTGCTGCCCACCCCTTGCTCGAGCCACAGATCCTCGAAGCGCGACGAGTTGTAGATGCTGTTGACCATCGTGGTCAGCCCCTTGAGCCGCGGCATTCGGCAGTTCGCTGCGCGGTTGTAAAACAGGATCGGGCGGGCATCGTCCTCGATCAGTTTCCGCTCGATCTCCCACACCAGCTTCTTGCGTTTATCGATGTTCGTCTCGGCCGATTGCCGATCGACCAGCTTGTCCACCTCCGGATTGCAGTAGTTGGTGTAATTGCGCGGCGAGCCGCAGACGTAGTTCTCGTAGAAGGCGACGTCCGGATCGTCGACTGCGGTTTCCGTGATGTTCATCCCGATCTTGTAATCCTTGCGCATCAGCGTCGGGTACCACTGGGTCGTGTCGATCGGGTTGAGTTCGGCCTCGATATAGATTTTCTTCAGCTGATCGATCAGGACCACAGCGGGATCACGGTAGGGCGCGACATTGCGTGTCGACACCGTGACTTTCAGCGGCTTGTCGGGGCCGTAACCCAGCTTTTCCATGATGTTGAGGGCCTTGGCGCGGCTCGACGCAATATCCGGATCGTAGCCCGGCAAGTTTCGCATCGCATAAGGCGGCATCCCCCATACCCCCTCTGGAGGCGGCTGCATGACTCCGCCGATTGCGCCCTGCCCGTCGGCGATGATCTCGACGAAAGCCTGACGGTCGATCGTCAAAGACATGGCGCGCCGCAGCTCGGGATTATCGAATGGCGGCACGTCGCGGTTGACGATCAAGTTGCGTGCGACATTGGCCACCACCAGGTCGCAGATCGCCTCCGGCACCTTGTTTTTGACGTCCTTCAGCTGCGGCATCGTCACGCCGAAATACACGTCTTCGTTGCCGGCCATGAAGGACAGCAACCGGGTCGAGACGTCCTGGATGATGCGGTATTCGATGCCGTCGAGATAAGGTTTTCCCGGTTTCCAGTAATCCCGATTGCGAGTCACCGTGATCGACTGGTTCGGCTTGAACTCGACAAATTTGAACGGGCCGGTGCCGATCGGATGCAGCCGCATTTGCGCCGGAGACACGTGACAGGGGTAGATCGGCGTCCATCCCGTTGCCAGCATCGAGAGCAGCGAGGGCTGCGGCCGCTTCAGGTGGAAGCTGACCTCGTAATCGCCGTTGGTGGTCACCTCCGAGACGTTGTCGAACCAGGATTTGCGCGGGTTGATGCGCAGCTTTTCGCTCGCCTTGCCCTGCAGAAGGTCGATCGTGCACTTGACGTCCTTGGCGGTGAACGGCTTTCCGTCATGCCATTTGACGCCCTTGTGCAGCGGGAAGGTGAGCTCGGTCCCGTCCTCGCTCCAGGTCCAGCCGGTAGCGAGTTCCGGGATTATTGTGTCCGGGGTGTTCTGCGGCTCGTCCTGCTTGAACATGACGAGGTTGTTGAACACGCCCGACATCGGCCGGTTGACCGCAATAGTCGATTCCTCGAGCATCGACATGCTCGCGGGGCTGGCGAAGTGGCCAATTTTCAGGATCCCGCCCGATTGTTGCGCGGCCGCTCCGTGCGCGAGACACGACCCGATGAGCAGCAGCGCGCCTGCCGCGATGACTCCGAGAGGCGGGCGCTTGCCGCCGCCGATTGAATGCGCGCCCGTGACAACGAATGCATCGAGCCTTCGCGCCATTGCCGCCTCCATCGCCGCGCTCATGCGGGGACGACCCGCCGGAGCGCCGCCTACCTGTTCCGGGCGTTGCGCGGGATTGACCCCGTCTCGCCACTCCTACGGTTATAGCATAGCTGGTATGCACGCGACGTACTCTTTTGGATGTGTCGCGACGGCTCGAAGACTCAAGTCCCGCTTGCCTGCCGGTCCGGGCTGGGCTGCAATCGGGCGGCCGAGGCCAAAGGTGGCGCCATGATCAGCGACCCGATCGAGTTCGAATTGTTCAAGAACGCGCTGTTCGGGATCGCCGACGAGATGGCGCTGACCGTGTTCCGCACGACCTATTCGGGCGTCCTCAAGGACAACATGGATTATTCGACGGCGCTGTTCGACGGCGACGGCGTCCTCGTCGCGCAGGGGCTGACATTGCCCGGGCATTTGGG
>Ga0310810_10006601_pt1 | contig 13130 bp, 15 predicted proteins | sample NCmetagenome_FD_207641 | JGI IMG/M metagenome (GOLD analysis project Ga0310810, IMG submission 207641) | Soil microbial communities from experimental microcosm in Duke University, North Carolina, United States - NC | ecosystem: Engineered > Artificial ecosystem > Soil microcosm > Unclassified ... | reverse complement strand
CGACAACTCTCGATCAAACATACGCGGCTCCTGACTGAAATGGGGATTGCACCCCGAACGTGACGACCAGCAACATCGTAGAGATGCGAGCGATGTTCGTCTGTTCGGTTGTGCACACGCTCGCGGCCCACTCATACGGCTGCGTAGTGGACGGCGAGGTGTGCGTTTCGGAACAGACTGTTTGTGGCGAGGGACTTACCGTGAGCGTGTTTATGTGGAAACGATCACTCGTTCTCGGCCTTGCCGTCGTGGTGCCGGTCGTGGTCGTCGCGGTCTCCTCGCCGCATCTGTCGATTGCCGACTCGCCCGCGGTGCTCGCGATGGACCCGGCGCTCAGCGCCAACGCACGACAGATGCTCGACGAAGGCCGCAGGGTCTTCCGCTACGAAACCTTCGGTGACGAGGCGTATTGGGGACAGACGCTGAAGCTGCACCGCGCGATTGCGGGGGCGAAGCTCGGCGGAATCGGACCTGGAGTCAGCCCGAAAATGGCGCTGAGCGTCGGTCTGAAGGTTGACGTCGACGCGGTGCCGGTCGCGGTGGTCACCGCGTTGAAGGCGGGCCATGTTGATCTCGACGATCCCGCATCGACAGTGGTGCTGCTCAAAGTAAACGCCATCGTCGGCCTCACCGGCCATTTCGATGCGCAAGGGACGCTGACGTCGGTGGGCGTGCAATGCGCGTTCTGCCATTCGACCGTCGATGATTCGTTCGCCCCTGGCATCGGTCATCGGCAGGACGGATGGGCGAATCGCGACTTGAACGTCGGCGCGATTGTTGGTCTCGCGCCGGACCTGAGCGCTATCACGACGTTGCTCGGCGTAAACGAGCCGACCGTGAAGAAAGTGCTGGCGAGCTGGGGTCCGGGGAAGTTCGACGCCGAGTTGAATCTCGATGGGAAAGCCTTCAGGCCTGATGGCAAGCCCTCGGCGACGCTCATCCCTCCCGCCTTCGGCCTGGCGGGGGTGAATCTTCACACGTGGGGCGGCGGCTGGGGAACGATGACCTACTGGAACGCATATGTCGCAAACCTGCAACTGAACGGCCGGGGACGTTTCTTCGATGCGCGGCTCGACGACGCCCAGCGGTATCCCGTTGCGGCGAAGGTGCGCCTCGGGCATCGGGACACGGGTCCGGACATGGTGACGGCTCACCTGGGTGCGCTCGAGTTCTATCAGCTGGCGCTACCGGTTCCGACACCCAGGGCCGGGTCGTTCGATTCGATTGCAGCGCGTCGCGGCGAAAGGACGTTCTCCGGAAAAGGCCACTGTTCGACGTGCCACGTCCCGCCACTGTTCACCGAACCCGGATGGAACGTCCACAAGGCGGCGGAGATCGGCATCGACGACTTCCAGGCGAATCGATCCCCGGATAGGACTTACCGGACCGCGCCGCTGCGCGGCCTCATGACGCACGCGAAGGGGGGGTTCTATCACGACGGCCGGTTTGCCGATCTCGGGGCGGTTGTCGATCACTACGACCGCTTCTTCTCGCTGGCGATGACGGACATCGAGAAACGCGACCTGATCGAGTACTTGAAGTCGCTCTAACCGCGGGAAGACACCATGACGATCAAGGACAAGCTCGAAATCGCGTTGAAGGAAGACGCACCCTTTCGGAGGGACAATCTGCCCGCCAGTCAAATCCCGAGGTCCCGAGGTCCCAGCGGGGGCCGCCGCCGGTTCACCGAAGATCCCGCGCGCGGCGGCCGACCGGACGACGGTGCCGACCGAGCAGCGTCGGACCATTACCCGGGCATCGCCCTCTCTTGATTTCACCTATTCGATAAGGAACAGACGCGCGAAATCGGACGACGCATGATCGGCGCAGGCAGGAGCACGCCATGCTGCAAGAATTCATTTCCACCAATCGGGACTCCATCATTTCACATACGAGGGAACTGGTCGGGGGGCGTATTTGGCCGTCGGTCTCTACCAACGAGCTCGAGCATGGCGTTCCCCTTTTTCTGCAGCAGCTCGCGGAGACACTCCGACTCGAATCCACCGAGACACCATTTCCCGCCGACGCCATCGGATCGACCGCGACTCAGCATGGCGCGGAGCTGTTCGCGGCCGGTTTCACACTCTCGCAGGTGGTCCACGACTACGGCGACATCTGCCAGGCGATTACAGCGCTCGCGGAGGAGCAGCGAGCGTCGGTGACGCTCCAAGAGTTCCATGTTCTCAACCGTTGTCTGGACACGGCGATCGCCGCGGCGGTGACGGAGCATGCGCGCATCACGGCGCAGCAACGGACGGCAGACGAGACGGAACATCTCGGGCGCGCGGCTCACGAGCTCCGAGATCTTCTGAACACGTCGCTTCTCGCCTTCCAGGCTCTGAAACGCGGTGATGTCGCGATCAACGGCAGCACCGGCGCGGTCCTCGGCCGCAGCCTAGTGGCGCTTCGTGACACCATCGGTGTGGCGCTTTCGGAAGCACGGCTCTCGTCCGGCAAGCAGCGGCGCGAGCGTCTGCCGGTGGTCGACTTGCTGGACGAGATCGCGGCGTCGGGAATCCTTCATTCCGAGTACCGCAACATACGGTTCACGGTGGACGCGGTCGATCCCATGCTGGCGGTCGATGCCGATCCGCAGCTTCTCACATCCGCCGTGACGAACCTGTTGCAGAATGCGTTCAAGTTCACGGCCGAGGGCGGCCACGTGTCGCTGCGAGCGCGCGCCGAGCAGGGGCGACTCGTTATCGAGGTTGAAGACGAGTGTGGCGGTTTTCCAGACCACGGGGAAAGGTCCTTCGAGCCCTTCGGCGACCGCCGCCGACGCGATCGCTCAGGTCTCGGCCTGGGACTGTCGATTGCCCGCAAGGCCATGCATGCTCACGGCGGCGACATCCGTATTCAGAACCTGCCCGGCAAGGGGTGCATCTGCGTGGTCGAAATGCCGCTCGCCGCCGACGCGGCGCCGGTGCCGCAGACGACGTAAACATCGGCAGGGAGCGAAGCACGCGGGGTGCGCAAAGCTTTGGATAATGCTTGCAACATCCTCTGCGCTGAAGCCCGACTCGCGACCATACCTGCGACCGGCGGCGAGAAGCTGGTGTAGCGATCATCAAAGTCGGGGCAACGACCGAGACCGAGTTGAAGGAAAAGAAGGCGCGCGGCGAAGATGCTCGAGCACTTGATGGTTGATGATAGCGAGACGGATCCGCGATGACCTGGTTGACCGTTCTCGCAGCGCAAGCCGCCGACACGAGTGCGGTCACCGAGAGCACTGCCAGGATCACATCGCGGCGCCTACAGGATCGACGACGGGACGGGGCGGCTCCTTCGAAGATTGTCACCGGTGTCTCGCGTCGCTACAACGCGAATCAGGTCGATGCGCTCGAATTCAGTCCGGCGAATCAACAACCTGCCGCCGCTGCGGCGAGTGGAAACAGCCGCCGGGTCGAGATCCTGCCGAGCGGGACGGAGCTGACGGTTCGAACGGCTGAAGACACCGATTCATCGACGGCCGCCGTGGATCATGAGAAGAATCGTCATCGCCGCGGCGATGAGCATCTGTGTGGTATCGCTGCCAGCCATCGCGTCGGCCGACACGTTGATCATGAGAGACGGCACGCGCGTCGGAGCGGGGCCCGCCCGCGGTCTGTCCCCAATCGCACAACGCGACGCGATCACGCGCAGACTCGGCGTCGTCTCACACGTCGGATACGACCACTCTTTGTGATGAAGCGCCGGCCCACCAGCCACCGCTATGCCGCACGAGAGATGTCCTCAAACAGACACTGAGGCGATCGAAACGCAGGGCTCGATTTGGCGATGGTCGTGGTTCATCCTGCTCGAGCGATACCGGCAAAAGGCCGCGCACGTGAACAGCTGAGTATCCAGCTCGCAACGACGCACCGGTGAAGGAACATCACATGTCCCTTCGAGAAGTAGCCTGTCATGTTCTGGACAGCTCAATTCAGCCGATGCGCGTAGCGTACTGAGAGACGAGACATTAGCGCGATCCCGCCGAGAGTCTTCGCCCGCGTATTCGTTTCGCGGCGTACACGGGACCCTCGGCCGCATCGTTCAAGTCATCGGAATTGTCCGATCCGCGTCGAGCCGTGATCCATCGAGTCCGGCGCACGAGGTCCACCGCACGAGCACAGGAGGCAACATGTCTGGAAAGAACATCGCGGTATTTGGCGTCTATCCGACTCACGAGAGCGCGGACGCCGCTGTTGACACGTTGAGAACGAAAGGGTTTCGCAACACCGACATTTCAGTGTTGGTCCCTCAGAACGTCGGCTCCAAAGAGTTTGGCCATGAGAAGGGCACGAAATCGGCGGAAGGTGCCGTTGCAGGCGGCGGATCTGGCGCCGTCATCGGCGGCGCGCTGGGGTGGCTGGCCGGCATCGGCATGCTCGCGATTCCCGGCGTCGGGCCCTTTATCGCCGCAGGGCCCATCGTCGCGACGCTCGCCGGAATGGGCGCCGGTGGAGCGATTGGCGGCACGACCGGCGCGCTCATCGGACTGGGTATTCCGGAGTATCAGGCGAAGCGGTACGAGGGGCGCATGAGGAAGGGCGGGATCCTGCTGTCGGTGCACGCGGATGACCAGGAGTGGGCGAGCAAGGGCAAGCAGATTCTCGAGCAAACAGGCGCCGAGGACATCTCCTCGATTGGTGAGACCAAAGGCGACTTCAGCAACTCGGACCGGCCCACCGCCCGACCCGAGCATGTCGCGCCCCTAGAGGTCACCAAGCACTAAGCCGACGGTGCGCCGCGAGGTGCGTGCACAGACAGCATCTCGATTTCGACTGTAGAGCGTTGTCCCCTTATCTGAAGAATGGTGCCGCAGTGAACATGATCTCTGTTGTCGTCGCCGGTGTGGCCACTGTCACACCGGCGCGCGGAAGTCCCCGTTATTCGAAATCGCGCTTGACGTGGTGTGTAGTCCTGCTCGTTCTCGGCTTCGCTCTCGCGACCCCTACCCCGAGCCGCGCCGACATTGGTGTCATCGTTCTCGAACCGGTCGGTGCCCTCGGCTTCTTTACCCGCGTGGGCCATACCGGCACCTACTTCTCCAACATCTGCCAAGACGGCAGCCCGATCCGGATGCGGCTGTGCCTGCCAGGTGAAAGTGGCGGGGTCGTGAGCAAGTACGCACCGCTCAGCGAGCATGAGGACTTTGACTGGGCGATCGTGCCATTCGAGGAATACATGCATGGCCTCGCGTCGGCAGACCTCGCGCCGATGATCGGCACGCGGAAGCTCCAGAGCGCGATCGAGCGATACAACTTCAGTCGCCTTTTTTCCCGTGCCCTGAAGACCAGTCCCGGAGAGGTGTTGCCGGATGGCCAGTGGAAAGCGGCACTGGCGACCCGTTTCGACAGAAACATCTACATCCTTACCGTAGCGACCTCCGCAGCGGACGATGCCGTCGTCATCGCCGCATTCAATGCCGCGCCGAATAAGTCGCGCTTCAATTTCTTCTATCGCAACTGCTCGAACCAGGCCAAGGCCATCTTCGCTCTCATCCTGCCGCAAGTCGACACGATCGGAGATCGGACGAGCGGCATCACGATGGAAACCCCGAAAGGGTTGGCGAAGGCATTGGTGAACCAAGCGCTCGAGCATCCCGAACTCAATCTGCGCGTCCGGCGATATGCACAAATTCCGGGGACGTTCGGCAGAAGCCGAGACGTGCTCTTTCCCATGGAGAACACCTATCGGAGTCTCGGCTTTGCACCGTGGTGGTTTTTCGGAGGCTTCCGCGAAGTCGCGCTTGGCGCGATGCTGTATCACGAAGTGATCTCTCCGTTTGGGATGCTCGAGTCGTCAAGGGATTTCATTTCGCCGAAGGCGGCGCAACTCACGCTCGAGCAACGTCGACTGAGGCGCCGGCAGGATGAGGTCCGGCTCGCGATGGCGTCGGTCCACAACCGGGGCTCGAGCTCGTGGAAGCTTTCGGAGCTGAATACGGAGGTCGTCCGACGCCTCGGCGAAATCAGAAGAGAAAAACGGGCCGAGGTGAGCCGGGTGGCGGGCTCACAGGCGCAGTGGCGGGAACTGGACATCGAATTCCGAGTAATGGTTCGGGCCCTGAGTGAGCGGCGTTTTATCCCCGAGGTGCTGAGAGAGTCGTTCGCGCAGTTTGAACCGGACGGCAGCTTGTCTGACCCATTGCTGCGGTACTTTGAGGCCCGCGGCGAGTTTTTCGTCGATGCTGCACGAGGCCCCTGGATGACGCTACCGCTCATTGAGGGCGAGACGCAGTCCACGGGACTGTCGCGATCCCAGATCCTGGCCGGAGACCCGCGGGTGGCGCTGCTCGTCCTGGCCGCCATCATCGACTACAACCTGTACGAATCGGACGGACACCGCGAGGACATCGCATACGTAGACGGAATGTTTGCGCTGTTCAGGCAGGCCAGCGACACCATCAGCCGTCAGGCGGCCGAACGGTAGCCGGTGGCGTTGCACAAGGAACTGAACACAAATCCCGTCGCCTTTAAGGCGACGATCAGCTGCTGCGTCGCCTCGACGGCATATCGACGATCGGCCGCCGGATCGAGGTGATGACCGTCGTGCATCACGATGATGTCGCCCGGCGATGCGCGGCGTGCGAGCCGGCGCGCCAGTTCGCCGGCGTCACGCGGTTGATACCAGTTCCAGTCCCATAACCCCCAGCTCCAGCCGACGAGTCGATGATCGATGCGGGCCAGGCCTTCATACATCGATCCGCCGCGCCAGCCAGCATGCGGCCTGAACAGGCGGCACGGGCGCGAGCCGGCAAGTTGTTCGATGCGATCGGCATTGCGGGTGAGGATCGACGCGACTTCCGAAGGCGTCTTGACGACCATCAGCCGAGTATCGGAATGGAGGGCGACGGTATGGCCTTCGTCGAACATCCGTCGCACGATCGGCGCGGTCGCTTCCGTCACGTGCGCGTCGATCAGGAAGAAGGTCGCGTGCGCGCCGCCGTCCCGTAGCACGTCCAACAATGCAGGCGTGGCGCTCGGATTCGGTCCGTCATCGTAGGTCAGATAGATTGTCGGCGGTCCGGTGCCGGACGCCACGTGCCATATGGATCTCGAGGGAGCAAAGCGCTCGAGCAGGAACGGAAACGGCGCCGTGTGTGCGAGGAACACGGCGGTAAAGCCCGCGACGAGGAACCACCACATGTGAACCTCCGTGCGGCACGGCAGCGTGGCCGCACATGATCAGCCCGTGACTGGACCAACAGGGCGTCAGACTGGCGGACGATAGTCGGGATCGGCTGCCGCGGATCCCGGTTCAGCAAGGGCGCTGCGGAACGTCGTCCCGAACATTTCCCACGCGGTGACGAAGAGCGCGGCCAGAATCGGACCCAGGATGAAACCCATCGCGCCAAAGAACATGAGGCCGCCGAGTGTTGAGAAGAAGATGAGCAGCTCGTGCATCTTGGTGTCCTGTCCTACGAGCCGCGTTCGCAGCACATTGTCCACGCTGCCCACGACGAGGGCGCAGAACAGGGCGAGTGCGATCCCTCGCCAGACCTCTCCGGTAGTCATCAGGATGATTGCCGCCGGTACCCACACGAGCGCGCCGCCAACGCCGGGGATGATCGACAACACGGTCATCACCGTTCCCCAGAAGATCGCCCCGTCAATACCTACGGCCCAGAACGCCAACCCACCAAGAAGGCCCTGAGCCACGCCGATCAGAATCGTGCCCTTGAGCGTCGCGCGAGTGACGGACACGAACTTCCCGACCATGCGTTGCTTGTCGGCTTCCGTGAGTGGCAGGTACGCGAGCACGCCTCCGAGCAGGCCCGGACCGCCGGTGAGGAAGAAAAACATCGTGTAGAGGAGTACAAAGAACTGAAAGATGAAGAGCGCCGTCGCGCGTGTCGTGGCGGACAGTACGCCAAACAGGAAGGCGCTCGTGCTGCCGACGAACTCGGCGGCCTTGGCGAGGATCTGCGCTCGGTAGGGCTCGAGGCGACCGTAGCCCGGAAGAGCGCGCAATCGGCTGTCTAACTCACCCGGCTGATCGACGAGTTGCTGCAGACGCGGCCCGATTGTCTCGGTGACACGAAACGCCTCATTGGCCCCGGCCCCGAGCACCGCCAGGAGCGGCGCCATCACCAGCACCAGCAACAGCAGGAGCGTCGCGATTGCCGCGAGCGCCTTGCGGCCACGGATCCGGACGAGGATCCACTCGTACACGGGATAGCTCAGGCCAGCAAAGATGCCCGCCAGCAGGATCGTCAGCAGGAACGCACGGATCATCGCGACGAACGCGGCGGAGATCGCCGTGACGAGCAAGACAAGAAAGGCTTGGCGAAAGCGAGTCTCTGTCATGACGAGCCCATCGCAGACTCAGAAGATGTCGCTACGCCAGTAGAGCACGTCGTCGCCAGACAGCCGCGGCGTCACCGCCACCGATCCGAGTGACCGCACCATCAGCACTTCTGCTGCGGGCTTCGCCGACGCAATCGTGACCTGCGGCGGTACGAAGCCGCGAGGGAGCCAGGCGCGGATCGTCGGGCGGCGCTCGACGGGTTCACGTGCGATGAGCGCTTGTAGAATGGCGCCGACTCGCGCACCGGAGGGATCACGGTCGCCGCACTCCTCGATCGTCCATGTGCGTCCGACGATGCTGACGACGACATACGCCGCAGCGGTGATGCCTTCCTCAGCGATGAAGAAGTGCAGCTGACGCGCCATAGCCTGGCCGAGGCCTGCAAGCAATCGCTTTTTCGTAATCGCGTACTGAACGAAGTCGACGTCTCGATCGAGATAAAACCGAAATGGGTTGGCCCGGACCTGCCCCATGGCGACGATGGCCGCCAAGTCCCGTTCCTCGCCGCCACGGATCAGTGTCATGGGGGCGCCGCGACGCGACGATTCCGCCACGGTGAGCTCAGCCTCCACCATTGGAACCATCTCGAAGCCGTCTGGCTCGCAGTCTTGTTGGCGCATTTCTGAGAAGCGGAGCGCCATCACCGCCCCGTCGCGCACGGCTTCGTCGAGCAGCCGATCCACGAACTCCCGCGCAAGGCCACCGTCGCGCTCGCTGAAGAGTGAGCCGATTCCACAAACCCGCACCGGTTGTTGATCGAGGACCGCCGTAAGGTCGTACCGCGTCGCGCTGGCAAGCACGTCGGCCCCATCCACCAGCGCAAATCGTCGTTGATGATGGCGACCCCAGGCGGTCCTCATCTGCGCGGTGTCAAATCTCGAATAGGCCCGGCGACTCAGCCCCTCGGGCGAGATCGAGTGCATCGCCTCTCGAACCCGCTCGAGGATGACCCCTTCCGCTGGAACGACAGTCGCCACCTGTCGTCTATCGTCCCGCACCAGGGACCAGAGTGCGCCGCTTGTTTGCGCAGCCGCTCACATCGGCCTCTCGGGAACCGAGCGGTTACACGTCTCGATTCGATTGTCGCGCTATCCCACGACCCGTCGCCCGCTGAGGAACCCCACGAGGACGAGCACGAGCGCAACCACCAATAGCACGTGGACGAATGAGCCAATCGTGTAGATCCCGACGAACCCCAGTAGCCACGCGACCAACAGGATGACGGCGACGGTGTACAGCATGTGAATTCTCCGGCGAGGTGTCGACCCCGCGCTTGAACACGCGGGCGTGGCAATCCGCCGCCCGCACAGGGACTATCGGTTCGTGAAGCCGATCGCTCTGCGAACCTTGCCCATGCGGTGTACAACTCTCTGCGATCAGAGCCAGTGCCCGCTGTTCTGTTCTAGACACGACCGCCGCCCGCTAGTTGGAGTCGAGCTTGTTCAGGTCCCTTATCTCGCGGAGAGTCCTCCGCATTTCCTCCACGGCGTGCATTTGTTCGAGGGAAGCGTTCATCGCGTCGGCTGTCGCGCGTACGGCATCCACCACGGCGTGCCGCGCCGCTTCTGTGGCAACTCGTGCTTCCTCGCTCGCCGTGCGCGCCGTCTCGGCTGCGATCCGTGCGTCCTCGCTGGCGATGCGCGCGGTCTCAGCGGTCTCTCGCAGCCGCTCTCGCTCCTGTCGGATTGTTTCGAGCGCCTCGCGATGATGGTCACGGACCTCACGCGCTTCCTCCGCGAATCGCCTGAACTGTTCCGCCTCGTTCCTGGCAGCCTCCGCGGCCATGCGGTCTTCCGCAAACCCACGGACCGCGGCGTTCTCACTACGATCATTCATGAAATCACCTACTGCCAGAGTACCGGCAGTGGCCGCGCGAGAGATGTCCTCAACCGGACACGACACTCGTGCGTGAGAGGTGAGGGATCTACGGCGGAACTCATCCACAAGCCAGAGCCCATGTCGGTGTGCTGTTGAGCACAGCGGGCGTTTCAGCTCGGGTATACGCTCACGGGGACGAGAGGAGTCGCCATGCCACGAAATGAAATCCCTTCGGCGTCCACTGCCGTCGGCGTCTCGCGCGGTCCGACGGGACCCGCCACCGAATCGCTTTGGGCCGTAGACCAGCGGCTTGGTAATGCTGAACGGGAGTTGCGCGTCCAGTTCATTCGGATCGCACAACTGCAAGCCCAACTCGATTTGGTACTGGGCGCGCTCCAAGTTCGCCGGATGGAACTCCCGCGCGGATGAGCGTCAGCGGCGAGCGCGCCACCCGTGACTCTTGGACGATCCTGCTCTCTGATGTCGCCCTGCGTCAGTCGCGCAACACAACGCTCAGCAGAGAGTTGTTGATCTTGAGAATGCCGTTATAGTCGATGAACCCGAGCTTCCGAAACTTGTTCATGAAGAAGTTGACCCGCGAGCGTGTCGTGCCGACCATTTCGGCCAGCACCTCTTGAGACACCTTCGGAAGCGCGCGGTGAGACGCCTCGGGTTCACTGTACTGCGCGAGCAGCAAGAGCGTGCGGGCAAGCCGCTTCTCAGTGGAGTTGAAGAGCTGGTCGACAAGATCTTCTTCGATCCGGATGTTGCGCGTCAGCATGTGAGTCAGGAAACGATCCGCGAACGCCGGCGCGGCGTGGAGCTGCCGTACCATTTCCCGTTTCTCTACAGTCAGGATCGTGGACGCGGTCATGGCCGTCGCAGTGGCCATCCGCTGCGCCTGGCCTGCGAGGCAGCCCTCGCCGAAGAAATGGCCGGCATCGAGGAGCGCAACCACAGCCTCTTTCCCCGCATGCGACAAGACCGACAGCCTGACGGCGCCCTTGTCGACGTACATGACGCTTGTGGCTGGATCGCCTTGAGCAAAGATCTTTTCTTTGGGTTCGTACTCGACGCGCTGTAGTCGCACGCCCGTCCAATCGACGGCATCGAGGGATTTGAGCGTCGGTGCGCTCTTCGATTTACTCATCGCACGTCGCCGCCCGCTGGGGAAACCCAGACAACTCTATTGTACTGCGTTCGTTGATTGTATTGCGTTCATCGCTGAGCTGACAGTGGCAGCGCCAGTCTGGGATGGAACACGCGCGCCATCCGGAAGCTGCTCTGCGCTGTTCTTGATCGCACAGCAAGAAGAGCTCTAGCCAACAGTCGTCCAGAGGAGAACCGCTCATGAACCACACAGGGGGCATTTGGATCGACCACAACAGGGCGGTCATCGTGTCCATGTCAGCGAGTCGCGCCACCACGAAGACCTTGGAATCTGAGGTCGGAGCGCATCCTCGTTATTCCGGGCAGCAGGATGACGGAGGCGAGAAGAAATACGAGGAACGACACAGTCAGCGCCTTGAGCAGTACTACGATGAGGTCATCCGTCAGCTGGGACAACCCGAGGCGCTTTTGATCTTCGGGCCCGGTGAGGCCAAGCTGGAACTCAAGGAGCGTCTCGGCCGATCCAAAACGTTTTCCGACTGCAGTGTCGATATCGAGACCGCTGACAAACTCACGGATCCGCAGATTGTGGCGAGAGTGAAGGAGCACTTCCGGATCGATCGCTGAGGGCATCTCGAACAACGTGCCGGCCGTTGTGTCAGCGCTAGCCGCGGCTGCGGCGCGGCTCCCTGTCCCTGGGCGAGACGACCGACGGAGTGATCGTTCTGGCAATCGTGCTCGGCACAGATCGCTGCCCCACACGCGCGTCATCCCGCCAACGCGGGCGCGTGTTCGCCAAACTGGATGTTGTACAGCTCGGCATAGAACCCGCCGGCGGCCAGCAGTTCGTCGTGGGTGCCTCGTTCGGTCAGTTGATTGTCTTTCACGACGAAGATCATATTGGCGCGTACGATCGTCGCCAGGTGATGCGCGATGACGATCGCGGTCTTGCCTTCCGTCAAACGGTCCAGCGCTTCGAACACGGCCTGCTCGGACTGCGCGTCCAGTGCCGATGTGGGCTCGTCCAGCACGAGAATCGGCGTATTGCGGACCACCGCCCGCGCGATGGCGATGCGCTGCCGCTGACCGCCGGACAGGGTGACCCCGCGCTCACCGACCATCGTGTCGTAACCGTCCGGCATATCGGTGATGAACTCGTGCGCGTTGGCGAGTTCTGCGGCGCGGACAATCTCCGCGCGGTTCGCTTCCGGCCGGCCATAGGCGATGTTCTGCCAGATCGGTGCGTGGAACAGGAGTGTGTCCTGCAGCACAAAGCTGATCTGATCCCGCAAGGATCGAAGCGTGAAGCCTTTGATGTCCGTACCGTCGATCGTGACTGTCCCGGACAGCGGATCGTAGAAGCGGGCGATCAGGTTGATGATGGTCGTCTTGCCTCCACCGGTCGGGCCGACGAAGGCGGCGATCTGTCCCGCCGTAATTGCGAAACCGATGTCCTTGAGGATCAATTGATCCGGACTGTACCCAAACGACACGTGATCGAATTCGATGCTCCCCTTGAACGCGGTGGCCCGGCGCGCGTGCGGGAGGTCACGCACTCCGCCTTCGGTCTGCAGCACTTCACGTATCCGCTCGAAGCCCACGCCAGCCTTTGAAACCGTGTCGGTCATCTTCGACAGGTCTCGCATGGGTTTGTACATTTTCCCCAGGTAGAGCAGAAAGACGACCAGCGCACCGGCGGTCAATTGCCCCGCGATGACCAGCCGTGCGCCGTACGCAAGCATCAGACAGGTCCCCGTCGCCACGATGATCTCGACGACAGGCGAGAGCTTCATCTTGAGGCTTCTCGCCACAAGCGCCGTCTCGACGTTTTCCAGGCTTTGGCGCTCGAATCGCTGTTCCTCATAGTCCTCGCGTGCAAACGCCTTGACCACGCGAATCAATGAGAAGAC
>Ga0310810_10006600_pt1 | contig 13130 bp, 9 predicted proteins | sample NCmetagenome_FD_207641 | JGI IMG/M metagenome (GOLD analysis project Ga0310810, IMG submission 207641) | Soil microbial communities from experimental microcosm in Duke University, North Carolina, United States - NC | ecosystem: Engineered > Artificial ecosystem > Soil microcosm > Unclassified ... | reverse complement strand
CCTTCGTCAAGGACAGCATCAACGACTACATCGTCCACTCGGCGAAGGAGGCGGTGAATCCGGCGCAGCGCGGAACGAAAGCCGCCGGCCACTACGCGACGGTTGTCGCCGCCGGCCAATCCGCGGTGATACGCCTTCGATTGACCGACGGGGTGATCTCCGGGGGCCCGAACGGCGTCGGCGCGGACTTCGATCGGATTTTCGCGGCGCGTCAGCGTGAAGCGGACGAGTTCTACGCGAACGTGATCCCGGACTCGCTTTCACCAGATGCAACCAACGTGATGCGCCAGGCGCTCGGCGGGATGCTCTGGTCGAAACAGTTCTATCACTACGTCGTCCGCGACTGGTTGAACGGAGATCCGAGCCAGCCTGCTCCTCCCGAATCGCGCCGCCACGGCAGGAACGCGGTGTGGATGCATCTTTACAACTCCGACGTCATCTCGATGCCGGACAAGTGGGAGTACCCGTGGTACGCCTCGTGGGATCTCGCGTTTCACTGTGTCGCGCTCTCGCTCGTCGACGCCGACTTCGCCAAGGATCAGCTGATCCTGCTACTGCGCGAGTGGTACATGCATCCCAATGGGCAGTTGCCGGCCTACGAATGGGCGCTGAGCGACGCGAATCCGCCCGTGCATGCGTGGGCCGCGTGGCGTGTCTACAAGATCGAGAAACGTCGCCGTGGCGTTGGCGATCGCCAGTTCCTCGAGCGCGTCTTCCACAAGCTGCTGATCAACTTCACGTGGTGGGTGAATCGCAAAGACGCCGAAGGCTTGAACGTCTTCCAGGGTGGCTTCCTTGGTCTGGACAACATCGGCGTCTTCGATCGCAACATGGCGCTTCCCACCGGAGGACACCTCGAACAGTCCGATGGCACCAGCTGGATGGGCATGTATGCACTGAACATGCTCGCCATCGCGATGGAGCTCGCGCACGACGACTCGTCGTATGAGGACGTCGCCAGCAAGTTCTGGGAGCACTTCCTCTACATCGCGGCGGCGATGAACAACCTCGGCCAGGACGGCGTGTCGCTCTGGAGCGAAGCGGACAGCTTCTACTACGACGTGCTCCACGCGGAGAACGGCGACCAGTTTCCGCTGAAAGTGCGATCGATGGTGGGGCTCATCCCGCTTTTCGCCGTCGAGACGCTCGAACCCGAGGTGCTCGACAAGCTTCCCGGCTTCAAGAAGCGGCTCGAATGGTTCATCGACAACCGTCCGGACCTCACTGCGCACACGGCGTGCATGCGAACGCCTGGTAAGGAAGAGCGTCGGCTGTTGTCGATCGTGAACCAGGATCGGTTGCGCCAGGTGCTGAAGGTCATGCTCGACGAGAACGAATTCTTCTCACCATTCGGCATCCGCGCCCTCTCCCGCGCGCATCTCGAGAAGCCTTACATGCTGGAGATTGGCGGGCAGGTGCACAAAGTCGGCTACGAGCCAGGCGAATCGACGATGGGTTTGTTCGGCGGCAACTCGAACTGGCGCGGCCCGATCTGGTTCCCACCGAACGTGCTCCTGGTCGAGTCGCTGCAGCGTTTCCACTACTACCTCGGCGACGACTTCACGGTGGAGTGCCCGACTGGTTCGGGGCAGATGATGACGCTCAATGAGGTCGCGTCGGAATTGTCGCGAAGGCTCGCGCGCCCGTTTCTGAAGGACGCCAGCGGCCGTCGTCCCGTGCATGGAGACGACACGCGATTCCGTGACGATCCGAACTGGCGCGACTTGGTGTTGTTCTACGAGTACTTCCACGGTGACAACGGCCGCGGCGTGGGCGCCAGCCATCAAACGGGATGGACCGGTCTCGTCGCGAAGCTGCTTCAGCAGAGCGGCGAGCGTGTCGAGAAGACGCAGGCCGAGGAACAGGATCTCGAAGTCGGAATCGTGTAACCGCCGAAAGGAACTTCCATGAAAGCGCTGGCCGTCTTCCCTGGTCAACCCAACTCGCTGCATCTCGCTGAGCTCGCGAAACCGTCCGTGGCCGATGTCCCTGGTGGTCGCGGCGTACTCGTGCGGGTCCTGAGAGTTGGCGTCGACGGTACCGACAAGGAAATCAACGCCGCCGAATACGGTGCGGCACCCGAGGGATACGACTTCCTCGTCATCGGCCATGAGGGATTCGGTCAGGTCGAAGCCGTCGGACCCAACGTGACCGAACTCAAGACGGGCGACTTCGTGGTCGCCACCGTGCGCCGGCCTGGCAAGAGCGTTTACGACGCGATCGGCACGTCGGATATGACGACCGACGATGTGTACTACGAGCGAGGGATCAACCTGCATCACGGGTACCTGACGGAGTACTACGTCGATAGCGCCGACTTCATCGTGAAGATCCCCAATGGGCTGCGGCACGTTGGCGTGCTTCTCGAACCGCTCACCGTCGTCGAGAAGGGAATCGCGCAGGCCTACGAGATTCAGCGCCGTCTTCGCGTATGGCAGCCGAAGCGCGCCGCCGTCATGGGTGCAGGCACGATCGGCCTGCTTGCCGCGCTCGTCCTCAGGCTGCACGGGCTCGACGTGACCGTCTTTGGGCAGAAGCTCGCGCCGTACCGCAATTCCGATCTGCTGGAGCAACTCGGCGCGCGCTATCTTTCGACCACGACGACGCCGGTCGCTCAGGGCGCACGCGAGTTCGGGCCGTTCGACATCATTTTCGAGGCCACCGGCTTCTCGCCGATCGTCTTCGACGCGATGCAGGCACTCGCCCGGAATGGCGTGCTCGTACTGTCCAGCGTCACCGGCGGCGATCGCCGCGTCGAGGTCCCGTCCGACAAGATCAACCTCGGGTTCGTGCTGGGCAACAAGGTGATGGTCGGCACCGTCAACGCCAATCGCGATTACTTCGAGCGTGGTGTGACGCACATGGCGCTGGCCGAATCGCAGTTCGCCGGCTGGCTCCAGCAGTTGCTGACCCATCCCGTGCGCGGCCTCGCCAATCACCGCGAACTGATCGAGATGCTGACCACGGCAAAGGATGCGATCAAGGTGTATTGTGAAATCGCGCCAATCGACGAGCCAACCCACCGCGACGTGGGCGTCGACATGGCCGCCACGTTATCGGTTGCTGCTCCACGTTGAGCGGGAGGGTCCCCTGTCCAGCAAGCCTTACATCACGTGTCAGGAGCTCATCGACTTCATCGCGAGCTACCGTGACAACGAGCTGTCGCCGGATCAGCGCGTCGAGTTCGAGCGTCACTTGTCCGTCTGCCCGTCGTGCGTCGCGTACCTGAAGACCTACGAGCAGACGATCGCGCTGACCCGAGCGACCCGCGACGACCCCGTGACAGAGGACGTCCCCGAGTCGCTCGTCCAGGCGATCCTCAACGCAAGGGAAGCCAGATCTCGGTCCTGAGCTCAGTCGGCGGCACGGTACGCGCGTCGTTCAGGTACTCCTCGACGCACGGCGCATCCGCAGGCTCCTCGCCGCTCTGAGCGAGCCACGTTCCGTAGAGCCATCTGTACGCGTGCTCGAGCTCCGCATACGGGCCCACATGGAGCAGCACGGCGTAGCGCCCGCCGCGAATCTCCCGGCGCTCCAGATCGCCACTCGGCGTCCAGTCGGCAGGCACGGTCATGCACGCGTCGGCGCGCAGCGCCTCTCGAGCAACGGCTGAGGGATCGTCGTAGTAGAGGCCAAACGAACGCGTCGATGGGCCGAACAGACTCAGTCCACCGGCGAGGGCAGCGAGCCGCTCGAACGTCGTCCCGATGTACTGGTAGTCACCGCGATGTGCGAGCGCTGCGACTCGAATTGTCGCCGACTCACGAATTGCGGCCTTGTAGGTCAACGTGGTTTCCAATGCGTCCTCCGCTCTGCCAGGTGTTGGCATGGGGACGAACGCCGCGCGATATCGGGCCGGCGGCACGCCGTACGCCATCTTGAACGCACGCGTGAACGCCTCCTGACTGCCGTAGCCCGCGCGGCGCGAGATGCGCGGCACGGGCAGTTCGCCCGTGATCAACTCGACTGCCGCACGATGCAGCCTCAGTCGCCGCACCGTGTCGGTCACGGTCTCCCCCTGCATGGCGTGGAAGACGCGATGAAAGTGATACGGCGACAGGCACGCGACGTCCGCCAGTGTCGCCAGATCGAGCGCATCGTCGAGGTGATCGGCAAGCCACTTGAACACACGCTCAAGCCGGGTCGCATAGTCGTTCGTCCGTGTTGTCAGTTCACTCACGAAACGAATCCTATTGAGCGGGGTTTGATTTAGGTTGCGAACTTACGACCAGAGAGCAGAGCCGAGAGACCAGAGTCCTACGACAGCAACTCCCGATAACAGGCCTCGTACATGGGAACGACGCGATCCACGCAGAACTCGCTGCGGACGCGCTGGCAGGCGGCCTGCGCGACCGATTTGTGCAGCGCCGGGTTGGTGAGCAATTCGACGCCGCTCGCAGCCATCTCGTCCACCGCATCGAGCGGATGCAGGAAGCCGCTCACACCATGCTCGATGACCTCCGGCAGCCCGCCCACGCGCGACGCAACGACCGGCACTTCACACGCCATCGCTTCGAGCGCCGCCAGACCGAAGCTCTCCTGCGCTGAGGGCAACAGGAAGAGATCTGCGACGGATAGAAGCGGGACAACTTCTTCCTGTGCACCAACCGCGTCCACGATCCCACCGATGCCCAGATCGCGCGCGATCTGCTGCGCGGATCCCAGCTCGGGACCATCACCAACCAGCAGCAACCGCGCCGGGACCTTCTTGCGGATGCGATCGAAGATCGCAACCACTGAATCGACTCGCTTGACCGGGCGGAAGTTCGAGACGTGCACCACGACCTTCGTCGCCTCGTCGCCGCCCGAGAAGCGCCTTCTCAGATCCGGCCGCGGCCGTCGCCGATGCACCGCGCAATCGAGGAAGTTGGGGATGACCTTGATCGGATGCTTCACGCCGAGCTCGGCGTACGTCGACGCGCGCAGGCTGTTCGACACGGCGGTCACCGCATCCGACTGTTCGATCGAGAACGCAACGATGCGCGAGTAGGACGGGTCGCTGCCGACCAGCGTGATATCGGTGCCGTGCAGCGTGGTGACGACCTTCGGCCCCGCACCATCCGCGCTCAGGATCTGTCTCGAGAGAAACGCTGCCGTGGCGTGTGGCACCGCGTAGTGTGCGTGAATGATGTCGAGACTCGACTCGCGCGCGACCTGCACGATCCGATTGGCGAGCGACAACAGATACTGCGGCTCGCGGAAGAGCGGATACGTCGGCGTCAATACCTGGTGGAAGAACAGCCCTTCCTGAAATTCCCCGAGTCTGAACGGGGTCTCTGTGCTGATGAAGTGCGCCTGATGCCCGCGCAGCGCCAACGCCTTCCCCAGCTCGGTGGCCACGATCCCGCTACCGCCGACCGAGGCGTAACACACGATGCCGACGTTGAGGGGGCGAGTCACGAGGGGAGCAGGTGCGGCCGAACAACGGGGTGTTTCACAACGATTCCTTCTGCGAACGCGACGCCGGCAAGCGCGCCAAACTGCGCGTCGCGGCTCTCAATCAACTGCGAAAAGCTCGTCGAGGTTAGACGCGTGGCAACGGCTCCTGGCTGCGTCGGTCGAAACTGGCTGACAAAGCAGGCCAGGGCGCGCCGCTTCGTCTCGTAGTGTTCGCTGACGTCCACGACGAACGACGGCGGAGCGGCGTCGTTGATGAAGTAGTAACAGACTGACTGCGGCTTCCACGCATCGCCATCCGCATCGTACTTCCTGAGACCCGCGCTGAAGATGGCCTCCGTCAGCAGATGGCTTGCCGCCACGTGATCCGGGTGCCGATCGGACCAGTACGGCACGGCGATGACGCGGGGTTGCGCCTTGCGGACCAGACCGGCAATCGCACGCATCTGATCCGCGTCCCGTCCGAGCGCGCGGTCCGGAAGACGAAGATTGATCCGCCACGCTGCCCCGAGGACATCACACGCGGCGTCGGCTTCGGCCAGCCGCTCCGTCACGGTGCCGTTACTCCCCATCTCGCCGGCTGTCAGATCGCACAGCCCCACCTGGTGCCCGAGCGCCACGTGCTTGGCGACGAGGCCGCCGATGCCGATCTCGATATCGTCTGGATGGGGACCAACGGCCAGCAGATCGACCGGCGAAAGGGACCTCGTCATCGCGTCCAGCCGAAGTCCTCGTCGTATTTGTCCGGCTCGCCGCTGGCCGCGCGTGCGAGCACGCGCGCGGCGAGAAACGCGCCCGAGAGCGAATCGCCACCGAGGGCAAAGAGATGGCGCGGGTAATTGCGATGCGGCCCGATGTACATGAGGCCATCGGCCGTCTCGCCGTACGCACTCTCCCAGCCGTACTCCGGCTGAAGACCCGAGATTGCCGCGTTCATCATCAGCAACTCGTACATCAGCTGACCGGTGCGCTGTACGAGCACCGCGTCACGTTTCCGCGCCGGCGTTTCATCCTGGGCGGCTCCGGTGACGAGCAGACGGCTGTCACGCGTCCATCGGACTTGATGGCGTGGCGATGCCGTGTCGCTGATGGTCACGCCAGGACCCGCAAGCTGTTTCCGGATCGCGGCCGGCACGGGCTCGGTCATCGCGAAGTACTGCTCCCGAGGTTTGAAATGACGCCGCAGTGGTTTGAACTCGTTCGTGGCGGTGCCAGTGCACACGATGACGGTTTGCGCCGTGACAACGCCGCCCTCCGTCACGATCTCCACCTCCTTCGCGCCGGCACGAACCTTTGAGACGCGCGATCGCTCGAAGAAGGTTCCGCCGCGCGATCTGGCGGCAGAGGCCAGGCCCAGGCACGCACGATGCGGGTCAAGGGTGAACGAGGCGCCGCTGCGAATCGCTCCGGGCGCCTCGAGCGCTGTCGCTTTGCGCACGCTCGCGGGCAGCACCCACTGCGCGTCCAGTCCAGCGGCCTCGCGCGCTTCGAATTCACGTCGCAACACCTTCCCGTCGTTGCGTGATGCGACCGCGATGTAATCGCAGGCCTCCAGACCACACTGGATCTTGAGCCGACGCAGGAGCGCCGCCGCATCGAGCGACGCACGCCGCCAGCTTTCGAAAATCCGCCGGGACGTCCGAAGACCGTGTCGCTCGCTCACATCGCGGAACGAGGGCCCCGGCTCTGGCAAGAGCAGGCCCGCACCGCGGCCGGCGCTTCCCTGTCCCAGGCGATCGGCTTCGATCAGGATCGGCTTGAGTCCGGCGGCGGCGCAGGCATAGGCCGTCGCGCACCCGGTCAACCCGCCGCCGATGATCGCAACGTTAGTGGCGAGCTCGCCGCGCAGCCGTGGATGGTCGGGGCGACGCGAACGTGGAAAGTTGTCGATCCAGGGCGAAATTCCGTAGCGTGTACGCATCAGGCGTCAACTCGTGAGACTCCAAAAACCGTGCACGTTTGGCAGCGGCCCGAGCCAAGATAGCAGCCGGGCATAAGCACGACCATGCCTCTGCAAGATTCTGGATCATCTTAGAACAGCGGTCTGGGCCCATAATCGCCATAATCACCACGATGCGTCGTCGACTGTGGATAGTAGGGCTCGCGATCGCGATCTTGCTGACCATAGGCGCAGCTGCGGCCGTCGTGTGGGCGCGGGCAGAGCTGCGAGGGAGCCTGCCGACGCTCAGCGGCGAGCTTCGACTCGAAGGGCTGTCGGCGCCAGTGATGGTCACGCGCGACGCGCTCGGCATCCCGACGATCAGGGGTGCCTCCCGCCTGGACGTCGCTCGCGCCACCGGCTTCCTGCACGCGCAGGATCGCTTCTTCCAGATGGACCTCGCGCGACGTCGAGCGGCCGGCGAGCTGTCCGCGCTGGTCGGTACGCGGGCACTCATCGCCGACCGTCAGATTCGCCTCCACCGTTTCCGGGCAGAAGCGCAACGCGCGATCGCCTCGATGGATCCGGAATGGCGCGCCATTCTGGAGGCCTACACCTCGGGTGTGAACAGCGGCTTGAGCCGATTGCGAAAGGCGCCGTTCGAGTACACGGTGCTTCGGCAGGAACCTCGCAAATGGCTCCCCGAGGATTCGGTGCTCGTCGTCCTCTCGATGTTCATCACGTTGCAGGATCCCGATGGGTCGTACGAGGCCACGCTGGGGACGATGCACGACGTGCTGCCGGAGGCGATGGCGAACTTCCTCGCCCCACTGGGAACGGAGTGGGACTCGCCGATCGTCGGCGGCGTGCACGACGTGCCACCGATTCCTGGACCTGATGTCTACGACTTGCGCTCACGTCGTACCGGCAAGCGTCATCCGAAGGATGAAGAGCCTGAGGAACCGAGACCGAGCGCGCGCCCGATCGAGCAGGAAGCCAACGGATCGCTCGGCGTGATCGAGCGGCTCCTGGGCAGTGGGAACCCAGCGCTGGGCGCTGGAAGTTGGGAGTCGGGAGTCGACCGCGATGGCGCCATTGGAAGCAACAACTGGGCGGTCTCTGGCAGGCTCACCAACGATGGACGCGCCCTGATCGCCAACGACATGCACCTGATCGTGCGCGTGCCGAACACGTGGTATCGCGCCGCGCTCGAGTGGCAGGACGGACCCAACACGCAGCCTCATCGCCTGATTGGTGTCACGCTTCCCGGTGTTCCCGCGGTCGTCGTCGGCAGCAATACGCACGTCGCGTGGGGCTTCACCAACTCACAGGGCGACTGGAGCGACATCGTCCTGCTCGAAATCGATCCGGCCGATTCGAATCGTTATCGCACGCCCGACGGCTGGCGGCCCTTCGAGCGATACGAAGAGACGATCGAGATCGCCGGGGAAGAGCCGCGCAAAGAGTCCGTGCGATGGACGATCTGGGGGCCGGTCATGCCACCGGATCACAAGGGACGCTTCCGCGCATTCCGGTGGATCGCGCACGATGCCGACCGGCTGAACGGTTCGATCACGGCATTGGAATCGGCGCGCACCATCGAGGAAGCGTTCGATGCGGTGAACGGACTCGGTGCACCCGGTCAGAACTTCGTCATCGCAGATGACAAGGGCCGGATCGGCTGGACGATCTACGGCTCGATCGCTCGACGGGTTGGGTTCGATGGCCGCCTTCCCACATCGTGGGCGGACGGCACGCGCGGCTGGAGCGGCTGGCTCCATCGCGACGAGTATCCACGCGTCCTCGACCCGGCGAGCGGCCGGATTTGGACGGCCAACGCGCGCGTCGTCGATGGCGAGATGCTGGCGAGAATCGGCGACGGAAACTACGAAGTCGGCTCGCGGGCGCGCATCATCCGCGAACGTCTCGAGAGCCAGGATCGATTCACTGCCACCGACCTCCTGAGCATTCAGCTCGATACGAGTGCGGAGTTCCTGACGCGGTGGCGCACGCTGCTGCTCGAAGAGCTGAAGATGGTGACCGACCAGCCTCGCATTCGTCTGCGAGAGATCGTCGAGAGAGATTGGGACGGCAAGGCATCGCCGGGATCGGCGGGATACCGCCTGACGCGCATGTTCCGCGAGGAGGTGACCGAGTCGATCATCTCGTTCCTGCTCATCGAGTGCAACGAAGCGGACGCCACGTTCGACTACCGCAACGTGCGCCGGCGCGAGGGGCCGATCTGGAAACTGGTCTCGCAGCGGCCGATGCATCTGCTCGACCCGGAGTACGAGAACTGGGACGAACTGATTCTGCAGGCCGCAACCGACGTCGTCGTGCGGGCGGAGCGTGAGGGCGGGCTCGAAGAACCGTGGTCGACGTGGAACCTCACCACCTACCGTCACCCGCTCTCGGCGAGCCTGCCTCTCGTCGATCGATGGCTCGACATGCCGCGACAGACGCTGCCGGGCGATCTCTACACGCCCAACATGCACTGGAACGCGAACGCCTCGTCGGAGCGCATGATCGTCTCACCCGGTCACGAGAGCGAAGGCATCATGCACATGCCGACGGGCCAGAGCGGCCATCCGCTCTCGCCCTTCTACGCGAACTCTCACCCCGCCTGGGTCAACGGCGACGCGACGCCGTTCCTGCCCGGGCCGACGATGTACAGGCTCACGCTTACGCCGTAGTGCAGTAATGGGAAGGGGTCAGACCCCTTCACACTACCTGCCCCGAAGATTGAAGCCGGTGAGCATGCTGATGCGTGTGCCCGCCTTGGAGGGAACAACGGCAAATGTCACCGGTACGTTGAGGGCACCCGAGCGGAACGTGACGCCGGCAGCAACCGTCAGCGCCACACCCACCGGCGTGATGTTCGGGCCTATTCCGAATTCCGCACCATTGGCTGTTCGCAGACCCACCAGCCAATTCAGGCTTGGGAGCGCCACGCCCTGCTCGAGGCCACCGACCAGGAACACGAACTCGTTCAGCGCCGCGATCCCGCTTCCCTTGCTGTAGAACTCCTTCTCGAACTGCCACCCGAACTGCGTGATGTTCGACCCTACGTCGATCGATCGCTCCTGCAACTTCTCCACGACGCCGTCGCTGAGGGCCGTCACACCAAAGCGCGGGCCCGAGAGGCTGACGGTCTTGAGACGCGGCGGCGGAATCGTCACGTCAGGCGACGACGACTGTGCACTCAGGGGCACGGCGATCGTCGTGAACAGCAACATCAAAACAGCAGCGCGCATAGGCACCTCCATCACGGTCATGGTGGAGGCGCGGTGCTATCGATGTCTTGATCGGCGGCCTGAAAAGTTCTGAACGTTCAAATGTAGCGTCCGGCTCGAGCCGGACCTCACGCCGCGCGAGTTCGGAGCCTTGCCAGCGTGGGCGCCCAGATGTCGGCATGCGAAGAGACCTGCAGCATCGGCTCCACGGGCAGGAGCCATCCTGCGCTGCCAGGTTGTGCGACCGCGAGCGCCTGGTCGACGATTACTGCAGCATCGGCGTGCTTGCCGGCAAACGCGAGCGCGATGGCGTGTCCAATCGCTCCGTCCACTGACGCCGGACGCGCGGCCGGCATGGCGGCGCCATCGGCAGCCCCGAGTGCCGAAAGCCCGAGTCTCGCCAGTGGATGCACAGCCACGCGAGCGACGGCTTCGCGGAAGGCGGCCGCTGCGCCTTCGCGATCGCCCTGCTGAATCCGCAACGCGCCGATCGCGTACCACGTGTTTGCGCAACACTCGCGTCCGTACAGATGTCCATCGCGTTCGGACGCGAGCTCGCGCTCGAAGGCCGCAAGGGCCTCCTCGTCGTCGCCGCGGGCGAGACAGATGAGACCTCGCAACCAGTGAAGGGCGACGGCGCTGAACCTCGACGTCCCCGCCGGCTGATTGAGCTGACTCGCGATCCCGAGCGCCAGGTGACGCTCGGCCTCGGTGAGCGCGTGCCGCGCGACGTGCACTGTCGCAATCAGCCAGTGCGCGAGCGGAAAGCCTGGCAGCAGTGCCAGCGTGCGATGCGCTCCTCGCAGGCGCTCTTCACCCCATCCGATGTACGCCAGCCGAAAGTGATGCCGCCAGTTGTCGGGCTCGAGCGTGACGGCGCGCCGCGATGCGGCGAGTGCATCGACAGACTGTCCGGTGCGATCGAGCACGAACGCAAGCGTCGCCCACGCCTCGCCGTAATCAGGGGCCAGGCGGCACGCCTCGCGCGAATGTCGCGTCGCCGCCTCGAGCGACGCCACATCAGGCTGTTCGTCCGCGCGCGTCATCTCGAATTGCATCACGCACGCGTTCGCCAGTCCGATATGCGCCGGAGCGTGATCCGCGGCATGCCCGAGCACGCTTTCGAAGACACGACGCGCCCGCACGATCTGCTCGCGTTCTAGGGTCTCGAGCGCCGCGCGCCCCTCCACCCATGCCCGATGCGGCGCCAGCAGTTCCTCGAGCGCGCTGTCGCTCGCGCGCGCGGCAACCCTGGTGACGCTGCCTGCAAAACGATAGCCCTGTCGCGGGACCGTCTGAATGTAGGGTTGCCCGTCGGGTCCAACACCGAGCGCACGACGCAGCGCTGATACCGCTTGCTCGAGGCTGTTGTCGGTCACCGCCACGTCCTGCCAGACCGCCTCGATCAGAGCATCTTTGGACACGATCGCCTCGTGTCGCGCCAGCAGCGCGAGCAGGACACCAAAGTGACGCTCGGGAATCGAGAGGAGTTCGCCGCCCCGCGTCACGCGCCGTGCTTCGGCGTCGACCACGATGTCTGCAAAAGAGTAGCGAGCCACAGCCGTCTTCGAGAGTATTCTCCACCAGTCGGAGGAGTGAACTATGGCAAAGGGCAAAGGTCAGAAGTCAACGGTCGGGTTCCTGGCGATTGTCGTGGCGGCCGCGCTCCAGTGGTGCCTCGGCTCGCCGCTGGTCGCGCAGAGTGCGCCTGCCCGCAGCCTGCCGATCTTCGAAGTCGATCCGGCCTGGCCGAAGGTGCCTGAGAAGTGGAAGCTCGGCGATCCATCGAGCTTCGCCATCGACGCACAGGACAACGTGTGGCTCCTCCATCGCCCGCGTACACTCCCGCCGGAACAAGCCTCGATGGCAGCGCCGCCGGTGATGGTGTTCGACCCGTCAGGCAAATTCATCAAAGCGTGGGGCGGTGCCGGCAACGGGTACGAGTGGCCCGAACGTGAGCACGGCATTCACATCGACGCGAAAGGCTTCGTGTGGCTGGGCGGCAACAACTGCCCGACCAACGGGATCCGTGGTCTCAAGCCGGTCGCCGATGATCAGCTGTTGAAGTTCTCGCCCGACGGCAAGCTGGTCATGCAGGTCGGAATGAGCAATCAGAGCAAGGGCAACGCCGACACGAAGAACCTGCATCGGCCTGCTGATGCGTTCGTGCACGCGCCAACCAACGAGGTGTTCGTTGCTGACGGCTACGGCAACCATCGCGTGATCGTGCTGGACGCGGATACAGGCGCATTCAAGCGAATGTGGGGAGCGTTCGGCGATCGTCCGATGGACGACGACCATTGCGAGGTCGTGACGCCAAAGACGTTCGAAGATCCCGGCCCGCGCAACTTCAGCATCGTCCATGCGCTTCGCGTGGCGCGCGATGGAACGGTCTACGTTGCCGATCGTGAAAACCGCCGCGTGCAGTCGTTCACCAAGGATGGCAAGTTCATCAAACAGCTGGTCAAGGCCGATACGCCGTTCGCGAGGAACGTCGCGTTGTCTCCCGATCGAGATCAGCAGTTCCTCTACGTCGGCAACGGCGACGACATCTCGGTCGTCGATCGCAAGACGCTGACGATCATCGGATCGATCAAGCCCGCGGGGCTCAAGAACGCGGG
>Ga0310810_10006598_pt1 | contig 13131 bp, 15 predicted proteins | sample NCmetagenome_FD_207641 | JGI IMG/M metagenome (GOLD analysis project Ga0310810, IMG submission 207641) | Soil microbial communities from experimental microcosm in Duke University, North Carolina, United States - NC | ecosystem: Engineered > Artificial ecosystem > Soil microcosm > Unclassified ... | reverse complement strand
CCGGGTCTTGCCCCCTCCGATTCGCTCCGGGTGACTCGGCGGGCCGCGCGATGCGCATCGTCGCCGGCGAATTCGGCGGCCGCCGGCTCGCGACACCCCGCGACACCCGGGTCCGGCCCACGGCCGACCGGGTGCGCGAGGCGTGGATGAGCATCCTGGCCGAGGCGCTGCCGGCCGCCCGGGTGCTCGATCTCTACGCCGGCAGCGGGGCGCTCGGTCTCGAGGCCCTATCCCGCGGCGCCGCCTCGGCCGACTTCGTGGAGCTCAATCCGTCTTCGTTGCGCGCGCTCGAGGCCAACGTGGACGCCCTCGGGGTCGCCGGCCGGGCCCGAATCCACCGCGGCGAAGCGCTGCGCTTCGCGGATCGGCTGGATGTCGGCGCCTACGACGTGGCCTTCGCGGACCCGCCGTACAGCCGGGACGACGCCACCCGCCTGGTGGCGCTCTTCCGCCGGACCCCGTTCGCACGCATTCTTTCCGTCGAGCACCGCGCCGCCGAGCGCCTGGAGGGGGATTCGACCCGTCGGTACGGCGACACCGCCCTCACCTTCTGCCACGCCCCATGACACGCATCGCGATCTACCCTGGCTCGTTCGATCCGCCGACGAAGGGCCATGAGGACCTGATCCGCCGTAGCCTGGCGCTGGCCGACCGGGTGATCGTGGCCGTGGCCGTCAACCCGTCGAAGCTGCCGCTCTTCCCGGTCGAGCAGCGGCTGGCCATGCTCCGGGCCACCGTGGGCGACGAGCCGCGAGTATCCTTCGAATCGTTCGAGGGCCTCCTGGCGGAGTTCGCGCGGAAGGTAGGGGCCTCGATGGTGGTGCGCGGCCTGCGCGCCGTCAGCGACTTCGAATACGAGACCCAGATGGCCCTCATGAACCGCAGGCTGCATCCCTCGCTTGAGACGGTGTTCCTGGTGCCGGCGCTGGACCTCACCTATCTGAGCTCGAGCCTGGTGCGCGAGGTGGCGCGGTTCGGCGGCGACGTGAGCGGCCTGGTGCACCCGTCGGTGGCCGAGGCGCTGGCCGGACGGTACCGGTCATGAGCTTCCGCGCCTCGCTCCTGGAGCGCGCCGCCGCGCGCCGGAAGCGCATCGTTCTGTGCGAGGGTGACGACCCGCGGATGGGGGAGGCCGCCGAGCGGCTCCGTCGGGAAGGAATCGCCGAGCCGATCCTCGTCGGGGGCAGCGGCCTCAGGCCGGCCGACGATCCGCGCCTCGCCCGCATCGCGCAGTTCCTGCGCGATCGCCGGCCCGACCGGATCGTGGACGGCGTGCACGCACTCGACGTGGCCGCCGTGCCGGTCAACTTCGGCGCCGCCCTGGTCGCGCTGGGTGAGGCCGATGCCGCGGTGGCCGGCGCGGTGTGTCCCACCCGGGACGTGATCCGCGCTGCGCTGTGGGCCATCGGCACGGCGCCGGGTGTCGACCTGGTGAGCTCGGCGTTCTACATGGTGCTGACGAACGACACCGTGCTCACATTCACCGACTGCGCGGTCGTGCCGGAGCCGACGCCCGATCAGCTCGCGCAGATCGCCCTCGCGGCCGCGCGGGACCGGCCCCGCCTGGTGGGCGACGCGCCGAGGGTGGCCTTCCTGTCCTACAGCACCAAGGGCAGCGCCGAGGGCCCGCGAGTGGCGCGGGTGCGGGACGCGGCGACGCGCTTCGCCGAGCTGGCCCCCAAGCTGGTCGCCGACGGCGAACTCCAGGGCGATGCGGCGCTGGTCCCCGACGTGGCCGCCCGCAAAGCGTCGGGCTCGCCGGTGGGAGGCCGGGCCAACGTGCTGGTGTTCCCCGATCTCGACTCGGGCAACATCGCCTACAAGCTGGTACAGCGGCTGGGCGGCGCAATCGCGATCGGTCCCATGCTGCAGGGCCTCTCGCGACCGATGGCCGACCTGTCGCGCGGGGCGACGGCCGATGATATTGTCGAGGTGGCGGCGATGGCGGCGTTGCAGTGTGACTGAGCCTGGAGTCATCCTGAGCTTGGAGTCAGCCTGAGCCTCGAGTCCATCCTGAGCCTCGAGTCATCCTGAGCGAAGCGAAGGAGGCATGAGCCGACGCCTGGCTCCTTCGCTTCGCTCAGAATGACTCCAAGCTCAGGATGTCTCCAAGCTCAGGATGACCCGAAACGGAGAGGCCGATGGGTTTCCACCAGACCAAGGACGCCAGCGGCGTGGCGGTGGTGCAGGTCGAAGGACAGCTGGTCGTGGGCAACCGGCAGGAGCTCAAGGACCTGGTGCAGGCGGCCCTGGACCGGGGTGACCAGCGACTGCTCATCGACTTCTCGCGCACCGGCTACATCGACTCCTCCGGGCTCGGGGCCCTGGTGTCCATCTCCAAGAAGATCCGCGAGGCCGGGGGTGAGCTGCGCCTGTCCGGGCTCAACGAGGACCTCCGCTCGCTGTTCGAGCTCACCAAGCTGGACACGCTCTTCGCCATCGCCGAGACGCCCAAGCAGGCCCTCGCCAGCTTCTAGCCCGACCGACCGATGCCGTCGCCTCTCCGACTCTGCGTCCGCCGCTCCGCGGCCCCGGACGGAGAGAGCCTCGGCACGCTGGTGACGCTGCGGCTCCCCAGCGAGGTCGAGTGCATCGAGGAGGCGGTCGAGCTGGTCACCCGCCACTGCCTGGCCGGACAGGACGCCACCACCAAGACTCGCTTCCGCCTGCAGGTGGTCCTGTCCGAAGCGCTCAGCAACGCCATCGTGCGCGGCAACCGCGAGGACCGCCGCAAGTGGGTCGATGTGCGGGTCGAGCTCGGCCCCGAGACGATCCGCCTGGAGATTACCGACGAGGGCGCCGGCTTCGATCCCGGAGCCGTCCCCGAGCCGATCCACCCCGACCAGCTCGACGAGGCGAATGGGCGGGGCCTCTACCTCATCCGGAAGCTGGTGGACGCGGTCGAGTTCAACGAGCGGGGAAACTCCATCTGCATGACACTGCGCCGTCCGTAGGGCGGCTGGAGCTCGTGATCGACAGCCTCGGCGCGCTGGCCGGCGGTCACGCGCGCCTGTGGCGGTGGGACGGTCGCGCGCTGCGGCTGTCCGCCGGGAGCGATCCCGGCGACGCGCCCGCCGTGCCGCGGGCCACCGGCGTCGCCCAGACGCCGTGGGGCACGGTCTGGCTCGAGCCGGTGAGCGAGATCGATGGGTTCTGGCTCGAGATCGGCGGGCTTCCCGAGGCCGAGCTCGCCACGGCGGCGGGCCGGGTCATGCCGCTGGTCGGCGCCTTGCTCGACGCCGAGCGCCAGCGAGCCTTCCTGGCCGAGGAGCTCACCAGCCGCTACGAGGAGATCGACCTCCTCTATGCCATCAGCGAGATCCTGGGGCGAACGGTCCGCCTCGAGGAGGCCACCCAGACCATCGCGCGCGAGGTGAGCACGGTAGTGGGAGCCCGGCGGGCGTCGATCATGGTGTTCGACGAGGCCGAGGGCGCCCTGCGCACGGTCGCCGCCCGCGGATTCGGGCTGGAGGGCCTGCCTTCCGTGCGGGTGGACGACGAGTGCTCGGTCGCCGCCCGGGTCTACCGCGAGCGCCGGGTCGTGGCCTACGACCCGGCGCAGCCGGACGCCTCGCTGGCCGAGTGCGGCGAGGTCCGCGGCTACCTCGGCCAGGCCTTCCTCAGCGTGCCCATCTGCTACGGCTCGCCGGGCTCGCCGCTCCGCTGCGTCGGCGTCATCAACCTGACCGATCGGCTGGGCGGCGACCGGTTCACGCTCACCGACCGGAAGCTGGTCACCGCAGTCGCCAACCAGATCGGGGCGGCGGTCGAGAACGCGCGCCTGGTCGAGCGCGATATGACCCAGCAGCGTCTGCGGCACGAGCTCGAGCTGGCGCACGACCTGCAGCTCAAGCTCTTGCCCTCGCCCGGCGTGCTCCAGGGCGACGCGGAGGTCGCCGCGCGCTGCTACCCGGCGGACTCGGTGGGCGGCGACTTCTACACCTTCGCCCGGCTCGGGCGCGGGCGGGTCGGGGTGATGCTGGGCGACGTCGCGTCGCACGGATTCTCCGCCGCCCTGGTCATGGCGCTGGTGATGTCGGCGGCGGGCATCCACGCGGCGGCGTCGGTCACGCCGGATGAGACCCTTTCGGCGCTGCTCGACAGTCTCGGCACCGAGCTGACTTCGACCGAGATGTACTTCAGCGTGTTCTACGGGGTGCTCGATCCGCTCACCGGGCGACTCTCCTACGCCAACGCCGGGCATCCCTATGCGTTTCGTGTGCCGCGGTTCGGCGACCCCGAGCGTCTCGAGGCCACGGCCCCGCCGCTTGGCCTGGCCACGGCCGGCAGCATCGACCGCCGCCAGGTCCCCTGGTCCATCGATCACGACCTGCTGGTGCTCTGGACCGACGGGCTGGTAGAGGCGCGGAACGCGGCCGGCGAGGCCTTCGGCGAGCAGCGGCTGCTCGCCAGTGTGTGCGCGCGCCGGACCGAGTCGCCCGAGACGATCGTCCGCGCGGTGCTGGACGAGGCGGAGGCGTTCGGCGCGCAGCCGACCGACGATCGCACGCTGCTCGTCATGCGGATCTGATGGCGCCGAGGGCCAAGCGCCGGCTGGGCCAGCATTTTCTTACCGATCCCCGACTGCTAGGCCGGATCGCCGATGCACTGGGCGCCGGCCACGGGGATACCGTGCTCGAGATCGGCCCCGGCCCGGGCGGCCTCACCGCCGCGCTGGCCGAGCGCGCCGGGCGCGTCGTCGCGATCGAGAAAGACGCCGATCTGGTCCCCGCTCTGCGCGAGCGGTTTCCCGCGATCACCGTCGTCCAGGGCGACGCCCTCGAGCTCGACTGGACTGCCGTGGCCGGCGGCCGGTTCCTCGTCGCCGGCAACATCCCCTACAACATCACGTCCCCGCTGCTCGACAAGGCGCTCGATCCGCCGCGCCCGGAGCGGATCGTGTTCCTGGTTCAAAAGGAAGTGGCGGATCGGGTCTCGGCGGCCGCCGGCGGTCCTGACTACGGCGCGCTGAGCGTGGGGGTGCAATCGGTCGCCCGCGTCGAGCGGCTGTTCACGGTGCCGGCCGGCGCGTTCCACCCGCGCCCCAAGGTGGATTCCGCCGTGCTGCGGCTGACGCCGCTGGCCGATCCGCTGGTGACCCCGGAGAACCAGGCGGGCTTTCGTCGAATCGTGGTCGGACTGTTCGGCTTCCGGCGCAAGCAGATGGCCCGCGCCCTTCGCGAGCTCACCGGATGGCCCGCCGAGCCCGCGCGCGCCGCACTCGACCGCGCCGGGATCGCGCCCGACGTGCGACCCGAGGTGCTAGCGCCCGAAGCGTTCGTCCGGCTGCAGCGAGTGCTCGTTGACGGGGGGTGGGCGGGACGGTAGCTTTGTGAAATGTTTCACAAAAATGCCGGTCATGCGTAAGGTCGCCGATTCCACCGTTCGCCGACTGTCGCTCTACCTGCGCTTCCTCGAGGAGTTCGAAGGGCAGGGGGTCGGCACCGTGAGCTCGGGCGCGCTCGCATCCCGGGGCAGCACCACCTCGGCGCAGGTGCGGAAGGACCTCTCGTTCTTCGGCTCGTTCGGGAAGCGGGGGCTCGGCTACCCGGTGCCCCAGCTGGCCGACCGGCTGCGCGAGATTCTGGGACTCAAGCAGCGTTACCAGGTGGCCTTGATCGGAGCGGGGAAGATCGGGAGCGCGCTGGTCCAATACCGTGGATTCCGGCACCGCGGGTTCGACATCGTCGCGATCTTCGATAGCGATCCCGCAAAGGTCGGCCGCCAGTGGAACGGGCTTACCGTGCTGGACATCGACCAGCTCGAGTCCGAGTTCGGCCGGCGCCGGATGGATATGGCGGTGCTGGTGACGCCGGCCGAGGCGGCGCAGGCGGTGGCCGACCGGCTGATCCGGCTCGGCGTCAAGGCGATCCTGAATTTCGCGCCGGTCCAGCTCGTGGTTCCGGACGACGTGGTGGTCAAGACGGTCAACCTCGCGCTCGAGCTCGAGACGCTCAGCTACGCGCTGGCCAATCGCTGAGGTCAGGGGTCGGGCCGGGCTGTCTGTCACTGCTCGGCTTGGTTCCGGTGCCGTTTCACCACGGAAGCACGGAAGACACGGAGACGGCCACGGAGGAAACTGATGGTCAACAGCACACCTACAAAGTCCCTGCTCCTTTCCGTGGCCGTCTCCGTGTCTTCCGTGCTTCCGTGGTGAAAACGGTATCGGAGTAACGCCAGCCGCGGGATCTCACAGTCCCATCGGGGTTGTCCATGCGCCTGCATCGTCCGGCCCGTCTGATCCTCCTTCTCCTGGCCGGCGTCAGCGCGAGTCTCGCCGCCCAGGATGACGTCTACGATCTCGTCATCCGCAACGGCCGCATCATCGACGGCACCGGCTCCCCGTGGTACGCGGGCGACCTCGGGATTCGCGCCGGACGCATCGCGGCGATCGGCCGGCTGGGCGACGTGGCCGCGCGGCAGACGGTGGACGCGGGTGGCATGGTGGTGGCGCCCGGGTTCATCGACATGCTGGGGCAGTCCGACCTGACCATTCTGGTCAACCCGAGCGTGCCCTCCAAGATCTTCCAGGGCATCACCACCGAGATCACCGGCGAGGGCAGCTCTGCCGGCCCGCTCAACGATTCGATCGTCGCAGCCGACCGCGTGGAGTACGAGCACCTTCAGATCACGCCGGACTGGCGCACCCTGGGCGGCTACTTCGCGCGGCTGGAGAAGCAGGGCATCGGGATCAACCTGGCGAGCTACGTGGGCGCGACGCAGGTCCGTCGGATGGTGCTCGGCGACGGCGACCGGCAGCCGACGGCGGAGGAGCTGGCGCTGATGAAGGCGCTGGTGCGGGACGGCATGCACGACGGTGCGGTAGGTCTCTCGACCTCGCTCCAATATCCCCCGGCCCCATACGCGCGAACCGAGGAGCTGATCGCGCTGGCCACGGAGGCCGGCGCCCTGGGCGGGGGGTACGCCACCCACATGCGCTCCGAAGGCGACGCCATCGACGCCGCGATCGACGAGGCGATCCGCATCGGCCGTGAGGCGCATACCCCGGTCGAGATCTGGCACCTCAAGGTGGCCGGGAAGCGCAACTGGGGCGGAATGGCGCGGGTCGTCGCCAAGATCGACTCGGCGCGAAAGGCGGGGGTGGACATCGCGGCCGACACCTACGCCTACACCGCGTGGTTCAACTCGATGTCGGCCTTCATTCCGCCGTGGGCCCACGACGGCGGTAGCGCCAAGCTGGTCGAGCGGCTCAAGGATCCCGCGATCCGCCGCAGGGTCCGCCGCGAGATGCTCGATCCCAAGGGTGCCTGGGACAACGAGTGGCGGGAGATCTCCGGTCCGTCGAGCGTGCTCATCTCGGTGGTCCAGAATCCGGCCCTGGAGCGGTACCAGGGCAAGACGCTCGCCCAGGTCGCCGCGGAGCGTCACTCCGACCCGATCGATGCCCTGTTCGACCTGCTGGTCGAGGACCAGGCCTACACCGACGTCGCGGTGTTCGGGATGTCACAGGCCGACGTCACGCTGGCCCTGCGCCAGCCGTGGGTGTCGGTCAACAACGACTCCCAGGGCACCGCGCCCGACGGTCTGCTGGGCAAGGAACACCCCCACCCGCGAGCGTACGGCACGTTCCCCCGGATCCTGCGGAAGTACGTTCGCGAGGAGCACGTGCTCACGCTCGAGGACGCGATCCGCAAGTTCAGCTCGCTCCCGGCGCAGCGCATGCGCCTGGGCGATCGCGGCGTGCTCAAGGTGGGCATGTGGGCCGACGTCGTGGTGTTCGATCCGGACCAGGTCCGGGACCGGGCTACCTTCGCCGAGCCGAACCAGCTCTCGGAGGGCATGCAATGGGTGCTGGTGAACGGCATCCCGGTGATCGCGGACGGCAAGGCGACGGGCGCGCTGCCGGGGCGGGTGGTGCGGGGACCGGGGTGGGTTGGGCGGTAGGAGGCGAGGAGGCCGAGAGGGCGAGAGGGCGAAATGACGAGCGGGGGAGGATTCCGTTCGGACCACTTTCATCCCGCGCGGAGCGAGGGATCTTGGCGGCCCGATTCGAGCCATTCCAAGGCTAGATCCCTCGCTTCGCTCGGGATGAAGACGATGCTCGCCCCGTCACAACCCCTCTCGCCCTCTCGCCCTCCTCGCCCTCACCGTCCTTCCGCCCTTTCCCCCACCCCGATAATTTCCCGTATGCCCCTCGACGTCACCTCAGAGATCGGCGAGCTCCAGACCGTGCTGGTGCACACCCCCGGCCCCGAGCTCGAGGCGGTCACGCCGGGCAATCGCGAAGACTACCTGTACGACGACATCATCGACCTCGAGATCGCCCAGCGGGAGCACCGGCAGTTCGTGTCGGTCCTGCGACGGTTCGCCACTGTCCTCCAGGTGCGGGATCTCCTGTCCGAGGTGCTGGCCCAGCGGGCGGCGCGCGACTTCCTCATCACCAAGACCATGGACGTGGTCGAGTCCGACGAGCTGGCCCAGCGCCTGAGCACCCTCCCGGCGGGGCAGATCGTCGAGATGCTGATCGAGGGGACCCGCGAGGAGAGCGGTCCGCTGGCTCAGGCGCTCAACGAGGAGGGGTTCGCCCTGCCGCCGCTGCCCAACCTGTTCTTCCCGCGGGACATCGGGATGGTGATCGGTCGGCAGGTGGTGGTCGGGTCCATGCGGTACGACGTGCGCTGGACCGAGGAGCTGCTGATCAAGGCCCTGTTCACCTTCCACCCGGAGCTGGCCAACGAGGGGCTGCTGTACGACGGCTCGGAGGAGCGGCGGAGCAACTACACTCTGGAGGGCGGCGACGTCCACCAGCTCCGGCCCGACCTCCTGGTCCTCGGCTTCAGCGAGCGGACCTCGCCGGCCGCGCTGGACGAGCTGTGCGACACCGTGTTCGCGCAGGGGACGGTCACCGACATCCTGGTGGTGGTGATGCCCAAGGCGCCGACCGCGATCCACCTGGACATGATCTTCACCCAGGTGGACCGTGAGCTGTGCGTCATCTATCCGCCGTTCTTCGTCGGGCCCGAGCGGTTGCCCGTGCTGCACCGGCGGAAGGGCGAGGCGACGGTGCGCGAGATGCCGAACCTGTTCGAGGCCCTGCGTGACGTGGGGTTGCCGCTCCACCCGGTGTTCGCCGGCGGGCAGCACCGCACCAGCCAGGAGCGCGAGCAGTGGAGCTCGGCGTGCAACTTCCTGGCGGTGCGTCCAGGCACGATCGTGAGCTACCGCCGGAACGACGCCACGCTCTGCGAGCTTCAGGCGGTGGGGTTCCGCATCGTGCCGGCGGTGAACTTTCTCGCGTTCGACGACTGGACCGACGCCAAGCACCGCACCGTGATCACCATCGAGGGCACCGAGCTGGCACGCGGCGGCGGCGGCCCGCGCTGCATGTCACTGCCGCTCCGGAGGGCCGCGCTGTGATGGGGCTGTCGGCGCACCCCCAGAGCACGCTGCTCGACCGGGTGCTCGAGACCTTGCGCGAAGGGCCGCGCGCGGCGGCGGCGCTGTGTCACCGCGTGCTCGGGTTGCCAGGGGCGCAGGAGGCCGTGTGCGAGCGCATCGCCATCGCGCTCCTCGGCGCGGACCCACGGGTCCGGCAGCTCGCGGACGGGCGCTGGGGTCTCGTGCCCGAGGCCCAGGGCTCGCCGCTGCTCGACGAGATCGCCTTCGCGGTGGTGGACGTCGAGACCACCGGGATGCGGGCGGGCGCGAGCGACCGGATCACCGAGATCGCCGTCGTCGTAGTCCACGGCGGTCGGCGCGAGGTGGTGTTCGACTCTCTGGTCAACCCGGGCCGGCCGATTCCCCCCGCGATCTGCGCCATCACCAACATCACCAACGACATGGTGCAGCACGCGCCGACCTTCGCCGAGGTGGCCGACCAGGTGCTGGCGGCGCTCGCCGGACGAGTCTTCGTGGCCCACAACGCGCGATTCGATTGGGGCTTCATCAGCGCCGAGGTGCGCCGCGCGCGCGACCTGGCCCTGGACGGGCCGAGGCTCTGCACCGTGCGGCTCGCGCGGCGGCTGGTGAAGGGGGTCCGCTCGTGCGGGCTCGACAACCTGACGCAGTACTTCGGCTTCGCCAACCCGGCCCGGCACCGCGCCGCCGGGGACGCGCTGGTGACGGCCGACTTGCTCGATCGGCTGCTGCGGCTGGCGCAGGAGGAGGGCGCCCGCACCCTGCAGGATCTCACCGCGATCGCGACGCGACGGGCCCGGCGGGCGCGGCGGAAGCGGCTGGCGATGCCCACCGAGCCCCTGGCCGACTCGGTGCCGGAGGGTGCGGCGTGAGCGGCCTCGCCCGCGCGTTCACCGTCGGCGGCCTCCGGTGCCACACGCTCGAGGGCGGCCGCCAGCGCCTCGACGGCGGCGCGATGTTCGGGGTGGTGCCCCGTCCGCTGTGGCAGACGCGTGCGGTGCCCGACGAGCGGCACCGGATCCCGCTCGCGATGCGCTGCCTGCTGGTGGAGCACCCCGACGGGCTGGTGCTGATCGACACCGCGCTGGGGAACAAGGAGGACCGCAAGTTTCTCGATATCTACGGCGTCGAGAACAGCGGGCTCGAGGGGGCCACACAGCTGGAGGACGCGCTGGCGTCGGCCGGCTTCCTCCCGGCCGACGTGCGGTGGGTCATCAACACCCACCTGCATTTCGACCATGCGGGTGGCAACACCACGATCGACCCCGAGCTCGAGAGCGATCCCCGGCGCCACGTCCGCCCGGCCTTCCCCAACGCCACCTATGTCGTCCAGCGGGGCGAGCTCGAGTTCGCGCGGCACACCAACGAGCGGACCCGCGCCAGCTACCTGCCGCCCAACTTCGAGCCGGTGGCGTCCGCGCACCGATGGCAGACGGTCGAGGGGGACGCGGAGATCCTGCCGGGGATCTCGGTCCGGCTCACGCCGGGTCACGTGCCGTTCCATCAGTCCGTCCTGGTACAGGACCGCGGGGAGACGGCGGCATTCGTGGCCGACCTGATCCCCACGACCGCGCATCTGCCGCTGCCGTGGATCATGGGCTACGACCTCGAGCCGCTGCGCACGCTCGAGAGCAAGCGTGCGCTGCTTCGGGAGGCGGTAGCCGGAGGCTGGCGGCTGGTGTTCGAGCACGACCCCGCGGTTGCCTCGGGGATCGCGCTGGCGGAAGGGAAGGGCGTCACGTTGGGCGACGCCGTCCGGGTGGACCAGGCCCAGGAGGTCGGTGCCCGCAAGGCCTAGCCGGGACGTAAGGGCATGCGGCCGGCGACCTTCACGCGTTGACACGAGGCCATCGCCCCGCTAGCTTGCCCCGTTCGTCAAGCGGGGAGGAGACTCCCCCACCCTCAGCCTGCCGGCCCGGTGCCGCAGCGCGCTCGGGTCCCGGCAGTCGCTCCCGAGGGCAGGCTCAGGCCGCCGCGGTGAGCGGCCATCGCGGGCACCCGATCGTCGAGAGGGTGCCCGTTGTGCTGTTGGTCTCCCTTGGTTTGGAGGCGTGCCCACTGTCCACGAACGACCGCGAAAAGCGAGTACGTGTCAATCGGATGATCCGCATCAGCCCGGTGCGCGTCATCACCGCCGCCGGCGAGCAACTGGGGGTCCTGCCCATCGAGGAGGCCCTCGCGGCGGCCCTGGAACGCGGGTTGGATCTCGTAGAAGTGGCGCCGACCGCCCGTCCCCCCGTCGTCAAGATCATGGACTACGGGAAGTTCAAATTCGAGGAGGCCAAGGCGGCGCGGGCGGCCAAGAAGAAGCAGCACATCATCCAGCTCAAGGAAGTGAAGTACCGTCCCGGCATCGACGATCACGACTTCGAGTTCAAGACCCGCCACGCGCGGGAGTTCCTCGGAGACGGGAACAAGGTGAAGGTGACGATGATGTTCCGCGGCCGGCAGATCGCGCACCTCGAGCTGGGGAGGGCCGTGCTGGACCGGGTGGCGGCGAACCTGGCCGACGTCGGGAAGATCGAGTCGGACGCGAAGCTCGAGGGGCGCAACATGACGATGGTCATCGCGCCCAAGTAGGATGGACAGACGGTAGGACGGAAGGACAGGAAGAGGGAACGACGGAGACGACGGTTCAGACGGATGGGATGCGGAGCGGGTCTTCGCGCCGGCCGTCGCCACCAGGGGAGCACCATGCCGAAGCAAAAGACCAAGCGCGCCGCGATGAAGCGCTTCAAGAAGACCGGGACGGGCAAGCTGAAGCGCTGGCATGCCAATCACACCCACATCCTGACCAAGAAGACCCGCAAGCGGAAGAACCGGCTCAAGCAGGGTGACCTCGTGAGCTCGGCCGACTTCCCGCGCGTCAGTCGCCTTCTCCAGGCCTAAGGAGCGACCATGCCTCGCGTCAAGAACGGTGTCGCCCACCACGCCCGGAAGAAGAAGATCATGGAGGCCGCCAAGGGCGCTCGCGGCGGCCGGAGCAAGCTGTACAAGGCGGCCAAGGAGACGGCCGAGCGCGCCATGCGGTATGCGTACCGCGACCGGCGCAAGAAGAAGTCCGAGTTCCGCGCGCTCTGGATTACCCGCATCAACGCGGCGGCGCGGATCCACGGCCTGAGCTACAGCCGGCTGGTGGCGGGCCTGAAGAAGGGCGGCGTCGAGATCAACCGGAAGATTCTCGCCGATCTCGCCGTGCGCGACGCGGACGCCTTCGGCCGGCTGGCCGAGGTGGCCAAGAACAACCAGTAGGGTCGCCGCCGCCCGTCGCCCGCCCAATGGGGCCGTTCGCGCTCGGCGGGCGGCCCCATTGACGCATGACCGACCCGTGCCCGTGAGTACTGCATCCGTGTCCACCGGCTTCCCCGATCTCGACGCGTTTCTCCCACGGCTCGAGGCCATCCCGACGCTCGGCGCCGACGCCTTCGAGGCGGAGCACACCGCCCTCCTGGGGCGGAAGAGCGGCGCCCTCACCGCGGCGCTCAAGACGCTCGCGACCCTGCCGGTCGAGGAGCGGAAGCGCTACGGGGCGGCCGTCAACCAGCTCAAGCAACGGTTCGAGGCGGCGTTCGGCGCCCGGCGCGCGGCGCTGGAGGAGGATCGGCGCCGGCGCGAGTCGGCCGGCGTGGATCTCACCATGCCCGGGCGGCGGAGATGGACCGGGGCGGAGCATCCCGTCACCCGGGTGGTGGACGAGATCGTCGGCATCTTCCGCGAGCTGGGGTTCGCGGTGGCCACCGGCCCCGAGGTCGA
>Ga0310810_10006597_pt1 | contig 13133 bp, 9 predicted proteins | sample NCmetagenome_FD_207641 | JGI IMG/M metagenome (GOLD analysis project Ga0310810, IMG submission 207641) | Soil microbial communities from experimental microcosm in Duke University, North Carolina, United States - NC | ecosystem: Engineered > Artificial ecosystem > Soil microcosm > Unclassified ... | reverse complement strand
TGTTTCTATGTTTTTCAACAACAAACATAAAGACAGTTCGTACATGGCTGATTTGAAAAAAAGGGCATCAGACGCCGGCGTAAAAAATAACCTGATCATGGTGGATGGCGAAAATCTCTCAGATCTTGATGATGGCAAACGGAAGACAGCGGTCGAATCGCATTATAGCTGGGTGGATGCAGCGAAGTTTCTTGGGTGCAATTCTATACGTGTCAATCTTGGATCGATGGATATGCCCGGCACCGCTGAGGATGAAGCAAAAGCATCGGTGGATGGGTATGGACGATTACTTGAGTATGGCGAAAAGGAAGGCATTAATATTATCGTTGAAAATCACCTGGGTCGTTCTTGCAATGCGAAGTGGCTGGTCGGGATTATGAAACAGGTGAATCATCCGCGGGCCGGCGTGTTGCCCGATTTCGGAAACTTTTGTATTAAGCGTACCAAGCCTGAAACCAATGACATTGCAGGGTGGATGAAAACGGTTTGCGAAGAAAAATACGATCTGTACCAGGGCGTTGAAGAATTGATGCCTTATGCCAAAGGCGTTAGCGCCAAAACGCATAAGTTTAAAGCGGATGGAGAAGAAATAGAAATGGATTTTATGCGGTTGTTTAAGATCATTAAGAAGTCAGGGTTTAAGGGTTATGTGGGAATTGAATATGAAGGTGGTTTACTGCGGGATATGGGCAAAGATGAATCCTATCCATCAAATACGGATGGCGTAATCGCTACGAAGAAATTATTGGAGAAGGTCGGGACGGCACTAAGTTAGAGGCATTTCTTGCGGCGTAGATTTCAGTTCGGAGTTGACCGTAGTCCAATGTCGCCCCTTCGGGGTTTAATTGACATCTATTCGACTGGTTAATTATAATAGTTTCACCCCTTCGGGGTTTAATTGACATCGGGCTGGCTATATTAAAATGATTTAGCCTTTCGGAGTTGATGTCGCCGTCAACATACGAAATTGATTTAATCTAATCGCTAATTTAACCCCCGAATGGGTCTTATAATTATCAAAAGAGATAACTCTTACAAGATGGTATCCCCGAAAGCGGTGGCATAATTATCTACTGTCGATAAATCCTTTCGTGCTGCAATTCTGATTTCAGCTCACCTGGTTTTTTGGGAATCGAAGGGTAGCATGGTTAAAGAAGTAGTACTCGTTGTTGATACGTAACCCCGAAGGGGTGGCATAATTATAAACCTAAATAACTCCACAAAGACCAAAACCCCGAAGGGGTGATATAATCACTTAATGGCCTTAAAAAAAATTGTTGTAGATCTCGAAGTTTGACAGATAAGAGAAAGATGCCGGGTCAAGCCCGGCATGACATTCAACCTGGATAAATCGAGTCCCTGGCAAGCGAACCCGGCATGACATTCAACCTGGATAAATCGAGTCCCTGGCAAGCGAGCCCTTCATGAAATTCAACTGGATAAATCGAGTCCCTGGCAAGCAAGCACGTCATGGTATTCAACCTGGATAAATCAAGTCCCTGGCAAGCAGACCCGTCATGAAATTCAACCTGGATAAATTTAGCCCCTGGCAAAACACCCCGCCACTGTGCTCATGAATATTAATCCTTTTCATCCGCCTTAGGAAAATCAAAAAACCAAAACTCCTTTTTGGCATCAACAAAATCCTTCCAGTGTTTTGATTTTATTTTTACAGCGAAAACACCGCAGGTGGGAATGTTATCAGTTTTCTTATCGGTGAGTGTATTGGCAAAATGTGTGATGCCCTCATTATGTGAAAAGACAGCAATGGTTTTGTAGCTGTCCGATGTGTTTTTGATCACGTTTTCGAAGGCAGATTGACCTGCCATGTAGAGTTCTTCCAAAAAAATAATGTCGTTCTTATCGCTGTTGTATTCTTTTACAAATGCTTCAGCAGTCTTGCGGGCGCGCTTTGCAGGGCTGCTGATAAATGCATCGATTTTTACTTCCTTTTTCAGCAACCGCTTTGCCATCATTGGTGCATCTTTTTTTCCACGATCATTAAGCGGCCGGTCAGAATCTTTTATTGAAAAATCATCCCAGCTGCTTTTTGCATGACGAACTAGTAAGAGATACTTCATGAGCAAGAGTTTAGTTATGTACGATGTACGGTGTACGAGAGGTTACTATCACAGGGTTATTGATGATGGGCAGTCAATTCTGTTTGCCAATGTACGATGTACGATATAAGATGTACGAGAGGTTGCTATCACAGGGTTATCTTAGATAAGCAGAAATCCTGTTTTCAAAATTAAACTCCCTAAGTGAATAAGGATAACTCTGTAGCTCAATGTCCTGCTTCGCAGTGACGACCTCAAACTTTAAACCTTAAACTTTAAACCTTAAACTTTAAACCTTAAACTTTAGTAGCCTCTCACATTCCTCCCCTCCATATAATTAATGAATGCCTTATTCACTACTTTATTTCCACCCGGTGTAGGATAGTTGCCGGTAAAATACCAGTCGCCCAGGTTGCTGGGACAGGCTTTGTGTAAGTTTTCAATATTCTGGAAGATCACATCGACAGGAATGTCGACATCGGCAGGAGTGATCAACTGGGCAATTTTACAAGAGATTTCTTCAGTGGTAAATGGCTTGTAAACATTCTTTACCACGTTGGTCGTATGTAACTGGTTGTTTCGCTGAAGCGTCTTGCAGCACTCAAGCAATTTTTTCAAATCGCCTTCCAGGCCACGTTCCTTCATCAATTCCACCGCGGCATTAAACGCAATGAAGTCACCCATCCGGCTCATATCAATGCCGTAACAGTCGGGATAGCGGATCTGTGGGGAAGACGACACCACAATGATGCGTTTTGGTTTCAGCCTCGCCAGCATCCGGATGATGCTTTCTTTTAGCGTCGTTCCTCTCACAATGGAATCATCAATGACTACCAGTGTGTCCTGGTGTGGGCGGATAGTTCCGTAGGTGATATCATAAACGTGCTGCACCATTTCATTTCGACCTGAATCCTCGGTGATAAAAGTGCGCATCTTTACATCCTTAATGGCGATCTTTTCAATCCGGATTCGACGGGTGATCATTTCGGTCAGCTTCTGTTCATCGAAGTCTTTATTCCAGGAAAGTATGCGTTCAATCTTAACCTGGTTAAGATAATCCTCCATGCCTTTTACAAGACCATAAAAGGCGACTTCCGCAGTATTGGGTATAAACGAAAAGATAGTGTTTCTTGTATCGTGGTTTATGGAATTGAGCACTTGCTCGTGCAGATAATATCCAAGGGCTGTTCGTTCTTTGTAAATTTTTTCGTCACTTCCTCTTGAAAAGTAGATACGTTCAAAGCTGCAGGCTTTCCGTTCCTTTGGCTCCTGTATTTGTACCAGCTCATATACGCCATTTTCCTTTACGATCAGTGCCTGGCCCGGCATCAGTTCCTTTACTTCATTCTCGCCTACATTGAACGTGGTGCGTATGGCTGCTCTTTCCGATGCTGCCACGATGACTTCGTGATTGATATAATAGTAAGAAGGACGAATGCCGTGCGCATCCCTTAAAACAAATCCGATACCGTTACCAGTAAGACCCGCGACATGATAGCCACCGTCAAAAAGTGTAACTGCTTTTCTTAATACTTCTTTGATATCATAACCTTGCGGAGCTGCTTCATCGGCTTTGCATAAGAAGCCGTGCACCACTTCAATCATTGCCGCAAGGTCGCTGAAACGCATCTGGTCCGAAGGTTCTTTGCCTATCAGCGCAAAGAGCTCATCTGTATTTACAAGGTTAAAGTTTCCAGCCATTGCAAGATTCCGGGCCGGAATAGTATCCCTGTTGATAAATGGATGACAATACTCCAGTTTGTTCTTCCCCTGTGTGCCATACCTCAAGTGTCCCAGCAATAATTCTCCAAGAAAGCTGACATGGCCCTTCATAAGGCCGGGATGATTTTTGATTCCGGGATGATATTTTTCAAGCTCCTCGATCTCGTGGCTCACTTTCTGAAATATGTCAGCTATGGCCTGTTTTTCATTGCTCCGGATCCGGTTCATGAAGGGGTAACCAGATTCCACGTTCAGCTTTACGGTGGCGATACCCGCTCCATCCTGGCCACGGTTGTGTTGCTTTTCCATCAACAGGTAGAGCTTTGTAAGACCCCACAAAACGGTCCCATATTGTTGCTGGTAATAAGAAAAAGGCTTTCTCAGCCGGATGAATGCCACACCGCATTCGTGTTTGATCGGGTCACTCATGGATTTATCTCAAGGAGGCGCAAAGGTAAGGCGATTCGCAAAGACAACCGCATTAAATAACAGCTGTTAGGAAGGTCGTTTGGAAATTGTGAACCACACCTGCCTGCCGGCAGGCAGGTAGGCACAGTAGAAACATAGATTTCCACATAAGCTATGTGTTTTCCTATTGTTTCCTATGTTGCTATCCCGTATCAGGTACAGGACAAGTTGTGGTTCAAAACAGTGTCGGTGGAATTCTCTTCGCTCCTAAAACTAAGCCATGCCTCTGCTAACCTTGCCCAAGTGGAGCCCTTATCTGGAGTAAACAGCCTTTTCCCGGGCTGGTTATGATGTCAGTAGTACCATCAAAAAGTTCCACCCGGTTGACGATATTGATCAAACCGAGTCCTTTTTTTACGATGGCCACATCAAATCCCTTCCCATCATCGGAAATATCCAGCCGCAATCCAAAAGGATCTGTTTCCAGGGTTATTGATATTGTTTTACTACCGGCATGACGAACAATGTTGTTGATCTGTTCCTGGATTATCCGGAACAGCATTAATTTCATCGTGTCGGAGATGGATTCTTCATTGAAATTCTTATAATCAAAATTAATCTGGATCGGGTGCACATTTTTCAGGACGTTGCACAGATCACGTATTGATTCAACCAACCCGATATCGCGCAATTCGGGAGGAGCCAGGGCTTGAGACAACCGCCGGATCTCATGGCTGATGTAAACAAGGCTTTTGTGTGCCTGTTCGAGCATTTCGAGAAATTGGCCTTCTGCTTTGTCCTTCACTACTTCGAGATATATACGGGTAGTGGTGAGATGCTGACTAATGTTATCGTGTAGCTCGCGGCTGATCTCGCTACGTTCTCTTTCCTGGCCATCTATCGTGGCCTGCATCAGCTGCTTTTGTTTCCGCTGGTCCTGGATCTTTAGCTGCCGCTCCAGCTTCCGTTTTTCTGTGATATCTGTAAAAGAGCAGATGACGTGTTTTATTTTGTTGTCTTCTTCAATCACCGGTTGAACGTTTACTTCCAACCATATTCGTTTGCCGTTATTATCAGTTTCAACTCCCACGGTCTGATTCCTGACAACGCTGGCGGTTTGTATTGACTTAGCAATAGGATATTCATCTTTCGTCATCAATTTCGCAAAATCATTATATACTTTGAATGTATCATCAAACACACTCCTTCCAACCAATTCTTCTTCGGCCATTTTAAAGATGTCGAGGCAAGCCCTGTTACACAGCAGTATCATTCCTTTGGGATCACACATTACGATTCCAATGTTCAGGCTTTGGATAAGATGTACAAATCTTTCCCGGCTTTCAACCAATGCAGACTCAGCACTGCGGCGAAACCGGTCATCACAAAAATAAACGAGCATCTTCCCAACAGCAGGATTGGCCATTAAGTTATGGCCGCGAACCATGCACCAAAGCCATTCTCCCGATTTCTGAAGTAACCGGACTCCAATGAATTTAGTTTTTGGTGTTTGAGTCAATTCATCCCGAAAAGCGGAAATACTCAATGCGCGGTCATCCGGGTGAACAAAATCAAAACAATATTTACCGATTACATCCTGCGGCTCGTGTCCTAACACGTGAACCACTGAAGCTGAAGAAAAACTAATGACTCCCATCTCATCGACAAGTAAAATGCCGTCCAGCGAATCAGCAATAAGTGCCCGGTAAAACAAATCGTTCTCCCGCGCATGTCCTTCGGTCCTTTTCTTTTCAGCGCTATCCTGCAACACCATTCCTGTCCACTGAATATGCATCTCGTTCACAGCTAACTCCCAATACACGGTGCAATATCCATTATCAATTGAGTCGTGCTGCAGTTCAATTGAAATGGTAGCCTGCTGCGCCACACATTCTGAAATTGCCTCATGAAATTTGCTAATGCAACGTTGCGAAATGCTATCGATGAAACATTTGGCGAATGAATCAGGTATGCCGGTGTAAAATTTGTCCTTGAAAAGTTCATTCGATGACAGGCACTGCCCTTCCAAATCGGTGCAAAGCGTAAGGAATCGCGGTGAATACATTAACTCACCCTGGGGATGGTTTTCCGGAACTGGAGCAATCTTCTTCATAAAGGTTACGTCGTACTACTGAGTGACAATCACTCGAAACAAAATAAGATTTTAATAAATAGCGTGCAAATCCCTGCATTGTCAATTTTTATTTGACTCCGTCAGAAATTGGAAATTCTTCTTTACTGTGCAGTTCTACGATGTGTGAATTGATCCTTTCTAAAAACCTTTCAGATCTGAGCTGGCAAGCTGTTGCATTTTAGGACAATCCTGCTTTGCCTGGGTATCAACCATGATGTAATAGGTGGGCATTTTAGACCTGATCCATTTATCCAGTGCTATTCCTTTCTTTTCGTCAAGCGCGGCCTGGGATATCTTGCTGTAGTCATCGGTAAGATTCATCCTGTGTGGTTCAGACCTTGATTTCAAAAAGACGAGCCTGACTCCTTTCTTCCCTTGTTCACTGGTAAAAGTAGCTGGCTGCGAAACCTCACCCACCTTCATTTTGCCAAGCATACCAACCATGTCTTTGTCCATCTGGTCAATGGTAACATAGGGTGCTCCGTCCCTGTTCAACAAACAAGGACCTGCATATTTTGCTGACTCATCGTCACTATATCTCGTTGCAGCTTCATTAAAATTTATGCTTCCCGCAATTATTTTTGAACGAACTGTATCGAGTTTGGCGCTTGACATTTTAACTTCAGCATCTGTTACAGGTGGAGTCCTCAGTATAAGCCGGACATCCGCGTCATCGCCCCTTCTTTCAACCATTTGAATTAAAAAGTATCCAAATCTATCCGATTTAACAGGGGCGGAAATTTCACCGTTCTTTAAACGGAAGGAAGCAGCAAGAAAGGCCGGGTCCCATGTTTTTTCATTTCTGTTGATCTGGTACTTTCCACCACGTTCGCGGCTTCCGGGATCTTCTGAATATCGCTGGGCTAATTGCTCAAAAGTGGCCACTTTGGTTTCAACCTGCTTCTTGTAGTTGTTCATCTCGCTGATGATATATTGCTCGAGGTCCTTCGACGCCTTGGGATAAAGCACGATCTGGCAAACCTCCAGCTCTGACTCAAAGAATGGCAGGCTGTCTTTGGGTATTTTATCAAAGAAGGCTTTCACTTCCGTGGGTGTGATCTTTACGCCGCTTACAATTTTTTGTTGCATTGCCGACGCCAGCTTGTTTTCTTTTACAGTTTCCCTTGCATCGTCCTTGATCTGGTAAATGGTTTTGCCGGCTATGTCTTCCAGTTCCTGTTGTCCCCCGACCTGGTTGATAAAATGGCGCACCCGCTGGTCCAATTCAGCTTCCACTTCTTCGTCGGATACGGGTAATGAATCTTTTTCAGCCTGCAGCATTAGTACTTTTGAAACAACCGCCTGTTCCATAAGCATGCACTCCGCGCCGTCGGGAACATTGCCGCCCTGGCGCCTCGCATCTTCGATCGCATTTTTGATATCTGACTGGAGAATGACCCTGTCGCCAACAACAGCAATTATCTTATCAGCCACCACCTTTTTCGCCGTTCCCTGCGCCATTGCGGCTGCAGTGAAAAGTAGAAAACAGGCAGTCAGTATATTTCTAAATCTTAGCATGTCCCAAAAGTAAATTCACGGCACGGGCCTTTAAAGTATCAGTAGCTATTTAACAAAAATTTCGGCGGGCAAGCCAAAAAAGTCTTGGTTGTTGGTCACGGCAGCGGGTTTAGTCAATGGTCATAGTCTTTAGGCCACCAAAAACCAATACCCTACAACCAAACCCGCCGCCAAGACCATAAACAATGACCTAATATAAGTAGTCAGCGAGGGCAGATGTATATTCAAAGGTCACGGTTAGAATGCCTTGTCCCTTGTACCTTGTGCCTTATAGAGTTCTCTTAACTTCCTCTTGCTCGTACGCCTCCACAACATCCCCAACCTTTATATCTGAGTAGTTCTTTATCGTCAATCCGCATTCCATGCCCGAATTAACTTCTTTTACGTCATCTTTAAAACGCTTCAACGATGCCAGCTCGGCGTTGGCGCCTTCACCGGTAGGATAAATAACAATACCATCTCTAATCAGCCGCACCTTTGAATCACGTTTCATCTTTCCGCTCGTAACATAACAACCGGCAACAGTAGCTTTATCAAATTTGAACACCTCGCGAATTTCAACGTTTGCAACGATCCTTTCCTGGATAGTCGGTTCAAGCATGCCCTCCATGGCGCTCTTGACTTCCTCAATAGCGTTGTAGATAATGGAATACATCTTGATTTCAATTCCTGCATTTTCAGCCAGTCTCGCAGCCTGCTGCGAAGGCCGAACGTTAAATGCAATAACGATCGCATCCGATGCTTCAGCTAATACGATATCGCTTTCGTTGATCTGACCCACACCTTTGTGGATTACGCTTACAAGTATTTCTTGTGCAGAAAGTTTTTGCAGGGAGTCACTAAGCGCTTCAACCGATCCGTCCACGTCACCTTTAATGATAACTTTCAATTCTTTGAAATTACCCAATGCAAGACGGCGGCCGATTTCATCAAGTGTAATGTGTTTCTTGGCTCTCATGCCCTGCTCGCGCAAAATTTGTGCACGCCGGTTCGCAATTTCTTTAGCCTCTGCTTCCTCTTCATATACCTTGAACTTTTCACCGGCCTGTGGAGCACCATTGAGTCCAAGTATTACGGCAGGTGCTGATGGACCCGCATCTTCCATCTTCTTGTTTCTTTCATTGAACATTGCCTTTACGCGACCGAAATATTGTCCACTGACAACAAGATCTCCGGATTCAAGCGTTCCGTTCTCAACCAATAATGTGGCAACATAACCGCGACCCTTATCCAGGGATGCTTCGATAATGGTACCTGATGCTTCACGTGCCGGATTTGCTTTTAGTTCCAGCAGTTCTGCTTCGAGTAATATTTTTTCAAGCAGTTTATCAATATTCAAACCACTCTTTGCAGCAATTTCCTGGCTCTGGAATTTTCCTCCCCATTCTTCTACCAGGATATTCATTTGCGAAAGCTGCTCATATATTTTTTGAGGGTTAGCTCCATCTTTATCGATCTTGTTCACGGCAAATATCATCGGCACATTTGCTGCCTGTGCGTGGCTGATCGCTTCACGTGTTTGGGGCATCACGGCATCATCCGCTGCCACGACAATGACGGCAATATCCGTAACCTTTGCACCTCTGGCACGCATCGCAGTAAACGCTTCGTGGCCGGGTGTATCGAGGAAAGTGATCTCTTTTCCATTGGGAAGTTCTACCTGGTAAGCACCAATGTGCTGGGTGATACCACCTGCTTCGCCGGCAACCACATTCGCACTTCGTATATAGTCGAGTAAAGAAGTTTTACCATGATCCACGTGACCCATGATGGTAACGATTGGCGAACGTGGCTGGAGCTCATCTTCGTCATCTTCGTCTTCCTCCTCTTCCATTTCCATTTGTTTTTCCATGTTGATGAACTCAACAGCAAAACCAAATTCACCTGCGACTAATTCAATCACTTCCGCATCCAGCCTCTGGTTGATCGAAACCATGATACCAAGGCCCATACACTTGCTTATGACATCTGCAAAGCTTACATCCATCAGGTTTGCCAGTTCGCTAACACTGATGAATTCGGTTACCTGCAGTTTGTTATCATCAACCGCCTGGCCCATTGCTTCCGCTTGTCCTCTCTTTTCACGACGGGCTTTTGCTTTCATGCTCTTGCCCTTTCCTCCGCCACCTGATAGCTTAGCCTGGGTTTCCCTGATCTTTTCCTGGATCTCTTTTTCGTCAATAAGTTTTTCTTCGCGGCGTACGATGGTTCTTCTTCCCGGACCGCCATCACCGGTTCGTCCACGGTTGTCCCTGTTAAACCCACCCGGTCCGCCACCAGGCCGCCGGTCCCTGCCCTGGACATTATCAGGCTTTACTTCGCGCTTCTCAATAAAAATACGTTTGCGTTTGCGCTTCTCATCTTTAACGGGTCTCGTATCATTGTTTGCCGGCAAATCAATTTTGCCCAGTATTCGCGGGCCTTCTAATTTATCAGCCTTAATATTTTCAATCAGGGGTTCACCTTCTTCTACCGGTTCCTCAGTTTCTGGTTTTGACCCTTTTGCAGTTGCTTTTTCTTCCTGTTGCTTTTTGGTTGTTTTCTTTTCGTCTGCACCTTCCTTACTAACCTGTTCTGATTTTTCTTCTACGGGTGGAAGCTCTGCTTCGTTCTCCGCTTTTTTCTTCGTGGTTTTTTTCGGACGGGTAGATGAATCAATAGTTGAGAGATCGATCTTGGTGATCACTTTCGGTGACGATAATTCCGGTGCTTCAATTTTTACCACCTCTTCCTTCGGTTCAGCTACTTTGGCAACAGGAGCTTCAACCACTGGTGGTGCAGGTTCTTCTTTTTTGACAACTACTTTCTTGTCCGACTTGAAGACGATATCCTCGTCTTCTTTTTTCTTCTTAGCCTCAGCAGTCGAGCCCTTGGGTAGATCTACCTGGTCGCTTTTCATCTTCGCCACCTTGTCGCTCTGGAATTCCTGTTGCAGGGCGCGATACATTTCTTCCGTAAGCTTGGAAGTTGGTTTCAGCTCGTCTTTGGGAAATGATTTTCCGATCAGGAAATCAATCAATGTGTCCTGTCCGATGTTGAACTCCTTAGCCGCAGCTAATAATCGTGGAAGTTTTGTTTCTGCCATTCAGTTGTTTTATTGTTCGGGGGTCAGTAGTCAATCGAGAACTGTAAATCGACTTTTATTGTCCATTCACGTGCTTTTCCGCCGCTGGCGGATCGCAATGACTAATTGACTATTCACCCGTCTTAATCTTTTTCAAATTCAGACTGCAATACCTTTCTCACTTCGTCTATGGTTTCTTTTTCAAGGTCAGTTCTCCGTTCCAGCTCTGCCGGCGTAAGTTTTAATACGCTTCTTGCAGTATCGCAGCCCACTCTTTTCAATTCATCAATGATCCAGGTTTCAATTTCGTCGCTGAATTCCTCGAGGTCGATATCAAACTCACCGGTTTCTTCTTCGGAGTCCCTGTAAACGTCTAATTCATATCCTGTCAATTCAGATGCCAGTTTGATGTTAACACCTCTGCGGCCAATTGCCAGCGAAACCTGGTCAGGCTTGAGGTAGACACTGGCGTGACTTCTCTCAGTATTCAATTCCATACTGGTGATTTTTGCCGGCGTCAGTGACCGCTGTATCAGCAACTGGATATTACCGGTCCAGTTGATCACGTCAATATTTTCATTTTTTAGTTCACGGACTATTCCATGAATACGGCTACCCTTCATACCTACGCAGGCGCCTACAGGGTCAATGCGGTCATCGTAAGACTCTACTGCAACTTTTGCCCTTTCACCGGGATCGCGAACAATTTTTTTGATCACGATCAGACCATCGAAGATCTCAGGCACTTCTATCTCCAATAATTTAGCCAGAAATTCCGGCGCGGTACGGGATAAAATAATTACAGGATTGTTGTTCTTCATGTCCACTTTTTTCACTACGGCCCTGATATTCTCACCCTTTTTAAAGTAATCCTGCGGTATCTGTTCGCTTTTTGGAAGGATTAGTTCATTGCCTTCTTCATCAAGCAATAAGATCTCTTTTTTCCAGACCTGGTATACTTCAGCGCTGATGATCTCGCCGATCCTGTCGCCATATTTTTGTGCCAGTACATTTTTCTTCAGATCGCTGATACGGCTGGCCAGTGTTTGTTTGGCGGCCAGGATCGCCCTTCGCCCAAAATCATAAAGGTCTATTTCCTGGAAAAGTTCTTCGCCTACTTCAAAGTCGGGTTCGATCTTTGTCGCCTCGGAATATCCTACCTGCGCCAAAGGATCTTCCACCTGCCCGTCTTCCACGATCATGCGATGCCGGATAATTTCCAGGTCACCTTTTTCGGCGTTTACGATCACATCAAAGTTGTCATCGCTGCCAAATTTTTTGCGCAGCAGGGTCTTGAATACATCTTCCACCACTTTCATCATCGTGGGACGATCAATGTTTTCTGCATCCTTAAATTCCTGGAATGCTTCTATAAGATTGATACTTGCCATAGATCACAGTTTGAAGTCCAAGTCTCGTTCCTTTTACAAGAAATTCCGACGTTTGTTTTTATTTGAATTTTTGTTGATTTAATTGCTTCGTCTCACTTCATTTTTTTGGAAACTCAGGTGAGCATCCGCGTATTTAAAATTTAATTTGAACCCTTGTTGTCTTGATCTCCGAAAATGGAATGATGTGTTGTACCATTTCCAGTTTCCGGCCTTTGCCCTTCTGTTCTTCAAGTACTAATTCCTGTTCTGTAACCGCGATCAGTTTTCCTTCTCTTTTTGCTCCGTCAGCGGTCGTTATTTCTACAAATCTGCCCGTGTTCTTTTGATATTGGCGGAATGACTTCAGCGGTTCGTCCAGGCCGGGCGAAGACACTTCCAGAGAAAAATCCCCGTTGGGAAACAGGCTGCTTTCTTCCAATACCCTGTATAATTTTCTATTATATCGTATCAGCGAGTCGATATTCATCCCATGGTCAGCATCAAGGAAAACCTTGACATTGTTGGTCGGTTTTATTCTTACCTCTACCAAAAAAACATCCGGCTCATCCACAATTAAGTCATTCACTCTTTTTTCCAGCGCCTGTATTTGACCCTCGATATTCATATGGGATAAAAGAAGAAGGGAACGCCTTCGTTCCCTTCTTAAATTCTGTTTCCGGTGCAAAATTAAGGGAAATTTGTTATTGTTTCCAAAACTTAATCCTATGTTGTTGATACTTCAATTTCGAAACGAATGATTGCATAAGTCAAGGTTTTGGTCAGGGCAGCGGGTTTGGTTAAAGGTTGTATGTCTTTGGTTTCTCATTTACAAAAATGCTGCTATTAGTTGATTGGCC
>Ga0310810_10006595_pt1 | contig 13133 bp, 10 predicted proteins | sample NCmetagenome_FD_207641 | JGI IMG/M metagenome (GOLD analysis project Ga0310810, IMG submission 207641) | Soil microbial communities from experimental microcosm in Duke University, North Carolina, United States - NC | ecosystem: Engineered > Artificial ecosystem > Soil microcosm > Unclassified ... | reverse complement strand
CGTGCTAGTCTTCGTGTTTCTGCTGATGGTCCTGGTCGAACCGGTAGTTTCATTGGCGGTATTCTTTATCTTCGGCTCGGTAAGCGCTGTGTTCTATTCCACAGTACGACGCGTAGTGACGCAGCGTGGGCGGCTGTGGGGAAACCATTGGAGCCGACGAGTTCAGATCATTAGTCAAAGCCTTGGCGCGATTAAAGATGTAAAACTCTTGGGCCGAGAATCTCACCTGATGAATCTATTCCGGACAGAAACAGCCAGTCTTCATCGTCACGAAACCTTCCACGAAGTGACGAGTTTACTGCCGCGCTATTTCCTAGAGCTATTGTCGATGGCGGCCGCCGTGCTGATTATAGTCATATTTCTTCTGTCAGACAGATCCCTTGGAAGTCTGGCGCCGGTACTCGTGCTCTATGGAATGGCGGTGGCCAGGCTCCTCCCGGCTCTGATCTCGATCAACTCGTCATTGCTTGAGATTCGCTATCGGTGGCCGTCACTTGAATTGGTGTGCGCAGAATTAAAAGCCTTGCAGACGTCTCCTGTCGTCAAAACTGCTGAGTGTGCCAAGGATCACAAGACGATGGCAATGCTCGAGACCATGACATTAGAAAATATCCACTATCGTTACCCCGATGTCATGGATGAGGCTCTGCAGGGTGTATCGGTAACCATCCAAGCTGGGACCATGGTCGGCCTAGTCGGAGCGTCGGGAGCCGGAAAAAGTACGCTGATTGAACTTATTGTTGGACTGCATGTACCGAACGAGGGGCGAGTGTTGGTGGATAGGATAGATATTCACCAGGATCTACAGACGTGGCAAAGCCAAATCGGCTATGTGCAGCAGAACATCTACCTCATCGACGACAGCATCCGCCGCAACATTGCGTTTGGCCTTCCTGACGATGAAATCGATGATTTAGCCCTTGCCCGTGCCGTTCGTGCAGCGCGGCTTGAGTCATTTGTAGGGACCTTGCCGCTGGGGCTTGAAACCACTGTCGGACATCAAGGTATCCGGCTGTCCGGTGGACAGCGGCAGCGCATCGCGATTGCGCGTGCCTTGTATCGCAATCCGAGCGTCCTCGTTATGGATGAAGCCACCAATGCGCTCGATGAAGAGACCGAGTTCGAGATCATGACAGAGTTGCGGCTGCTGCAAAAAGAGAAGACCATCATTGTCGCGGCGCACCGACCATCGACGGTCGAAGGCTGTGACCAATTGATCCGCCTTGAAGCCGGACGGATTGTGCCAAAGTTCAAAATGGCGGCAGCCGGACAACCGTCATGAAATGGAGCGGTAATGAACGAATCTAGAATGAATCATGAGTTCGCAAACAACGTCGGCTCGCGCGAGTCAGGGAGGCCGATTGTAGGTATTGTCATCGGGCCGGAGCTCCTCGAAGACTGGCTCGAGCACATCGACATCTCGTTTGAGGATTTCCTTGATGAAATGATGGGCAGTTGGATGTTCGGCTTTATCGAATCCCTCAAGCTCATGGGTGTCGAGCCGGTATCGATCGGTGTTTCCACACGGGTGAAAGAGAGGAAACGTTTTGTCCATCGACCGACTGGGACGGTCGTGTGCCTGCTCCCGCCCACGAAATTTTATCAGGTGATGTGCGTGGTAAGAGACGTCTTTCAAAAGGCCACCTTTATCGGATCTCGTTGGATTAGAGCGATCGTGAGGATTCTGACCGCGTATTCCTGTACCCCAATTTTCGCCTTCTGGCGTGAGCTGCGCGAAACGCGATATGCCTCCCTTCTCGTCCAGGACTATGAGACAGGCCGTTTTGATGTCACCGTGTTGCTCGGGAGGTTAGCGGGCATCCCTGTCTTTGGCACATTCCAGGGCGTCGCACCGTGGAGGCGGATCTTTCGCTTCATACGTGGATGGGCGATCAGGAACTGCAACGGGTTGATCATCGCAGCTCAAACGGAAGCGGAGCGCGTGAAATGTAGCTACCGATTGCCGGCTTCAAAAGTGTCTCGCATCTACAACCCACTGGCAGTGACGTCATGGACCCCAGTAGACAAATCCCAGGCCCGTGCTGAACTGGGTATTCCAGTGACCGCAGAAGTCGCCGTGTGGCATGGGCGCATTTCTTTGGAGCAGAAAGGCCTCGATATTCTGATCTCAGCATGGGAGCGGATTTGCCAGTCTCGGCCACATGCTGATCTGCGACTCATTCTGATTGGTATGGGGCCTGACGGCGAGGAACTGAATTCGATTATTGGCAACAGCGCCGTAAGGGGTGTGGTACGGATCAACACATGGGTGCATGACACGATGCTCCTTCGAAAGTATCTCGGATGCGCGGATTTCTTCCTGTTCGCATCGCGATATGAGGGGTTCCCCCTGGCACCAATGGAGGCAATGGCCTGCGGGCTGCCTGTGGTGGCGTCAGCGGCAAGCGGAATGCAGGAGATCCTAAAAGACGGCTGGAATTCAGGAGGCGTCGTCGTCCCTTGCAATAATCCTGACGCGCTCGCATTTGAGGCAATTCGTCTGCTCGAGAACCTTACATGGCGCGAAGAGGCCGGTCGGCGCGCCCAGTCGAGAATTCAGGCAATGTTCTCGACAAATGTGGTTGGACGTCAACTCGCTGATGTGCTTCTGGGAGGTGACCAAGTGCCGAATCTATCAGACAGGTCTGAGCTCCAAGTGGTCAATTCATGAATTGGAAACCGAACGCGGCCATCTCGGAAGACATGGCCGGACACTCCGTCAATCCGGGTAACACGATTCGCGGCGTCAGCCTTGTCATCTGTTCGCATAATGGTGCAAGCCGGCTATCCGGCGTCCTGTCGCATGTCGCGCTTCAGAAAGTTTCGCCGGGACTGCCTTGGGAAGTGATTGTTGTGGACAATGCCTCGACGGATGGTACCGGCAGAGTAGCGAGAGCGATTTGGGCGAGGATGGATGCGCTCGCTCCGTTACGGGTGGTCTATGAAGGACAACTGGGTTTGACACAGGCCCGCTGTCTGGGCCTAAGGGAAGCGCGCTATGAATTCGTGAGTTTCGTGGACGATGACAACTGGGTTGCTCCGGACTGGGTGGTAAATGTGGCCGACGTGATGTGTCGTCATGTGGAGGTTGGTGCATGCGGGGGAATGCTTGAAGCGGCATTCGAGCTCTCTCCGCCTCAATGGTTTGATCACGTCCGGAAATATTATGCCGTGGGACCACAACATGAGCATCCTGGCGACGTGACATGGTCGCGCGGGTATCTATGGGGAGCGGGGCTGACGGTCAGAAAATTTGCCTGGAAGGAGTTGGCTGCCGCTGGTTTCAGGTTTGAACTGCAGGATCGTGCGGGACAATCGTTTACGTCCGGCGGCGATGCTGAATTGTGTCTGGCGCTACGGCTCGCTGGCTGGAAACTCTGGTATGAGCCCGCCATGAGAATGAAACATTACATTCCTGCCAGCCGCATGGAATGGAAGTATCTTGAGGGGGTGGCTCGGGGATTTGGGGTCGCTTCGGTTGTCCTAAACGCGTATGCCACAGTCAGACAGGGCGGATCGCCACGTGTTATCTTGCGGTTGCGATCAAACTGGTTGTGCCAAGCCTTCGTCGCTATCCTTCGCCTGCTCCGGGCATGCGGGCGTTGCCTGTTCCATATACCCGGACGGGAAGGCAATGAGGCTGTCCTCGACATGATTTACCGTCGTGAAGTACTGGCGAAGTTCCTGCGGGTCCGCCGCAGCTACGATGTATTGTGTCGTCGAATCCACGACATGTCGTGCACCGGAAGAATCCCAGGCATCGCAGGCTCTATGGAAGTCCGATGAACAGAGACCGTATGGGCCAGCGCCTTCAACTCGACAAAACCGTGAACCGGTACAAACTGTCTCTCGAATGGTATGAGGAGGCCAAGAACGTCACGCCTGGCGGCGCACAAACGTTGTCAAAAATGCCAAAGAGGTTTCCGTTCGGCTCCTTCCCTATTGCCGTCGAACGCGGCGATGGCGCTCGCGTACAAGATATCGACGGAAATTGGTATGTGGATTGGATTAATGCCATGGGCGCGGTCACACTCGGGTATCAGCATCCTCACGTGGTCGATTCAATCGGTCGTCAACTCAAAGATGGCGTCCTCTTCGGCTTGCCGCATCGAATCGAGCGTGATATCTCGCTCCGTCTGACAAAGGTGATCCCTTGCGCGGAGAGCGTTCGATGGTTCAAAACCGGTTCTGAGGCGACGCAGGCTGCCATTCGAACCGCCCGCATCGCAACCGGACGAGAGATGGTGCTGACTGTGGGTGATGGATATCATGGGTGGCATTCCTGGTTTCTCGCTGTGAAACCCTGGCATCCCGGCGTGCCGAAAGCCTATGAAGAGCTGATCAAAGCGTTTCGATACAACGATCTCTCCTCTCTCGAAGTTCAACTCGAACGGTATGGGACGCGAACGGCCGCTGTTATCCTCGAGCCCTGCCATTTTGAAATACCGACGCCAGGGTTTTTGCAAGGCGTACGCGAGTTATGCAACAGGCACCGCACGGTCCTCATCTTCGATGAAATCGTCACGGGGTTTCGATGGGCGCTGGGCGGCGGCCAGGAGTACTTTGGCGTCGTGCCCGATCTTGCAACGTTCGGCAAAGCAGCGGCGAATGGTCTGCCGATCGCAATGCTGTGCGGTCAGAAAGACTTCATGAGCCACGCAGAACTTGTGCAAGGGGGAACGTTCGGTGGTGATGCGCTCAGTCTCGTGGCCTGCAATGCGGTGTTGGACGTGTATCAGAAGGAGCCGGTAATCGAGAACCTGTGGACGAGGGGCAGAGAACTGCAGAAGCAGTTTAACGAGACGGCGAAACAATTGAACCTTGACGCCATCATTGAATTCTTCCCTTACACGGAATCGTCCAAGGCGAATGACGACAGCCGCCGCATATTTGCGATGTCCCTGTTTCTTCAAGAAGCGGCGGCGGCCGGCGTGCTCTTTCATCCGGTGAACTGCAATGTCAGCGCGGTCTTGACCGACAAAGACATGAAGACCACATTCCGTGCGATCAAGGTGGCCTTGCGAGCGGTTGCGAGGGCGTTGGAACACGATGACTGGGCTGCACTCACGGGACATCCGATTCAATCTGTGATGCCGTTGCGGAGCTAGTCGGGCGGCCATCGACCTGTAGATCAGCAGAATGTCAAAGACGCACGATCCAGCATGGGAACTGGCGGCCTTTACCGAGCGACCGTGGTTTCCGCCCGAAACGGTTCTGAACAGAGACGACAACTGGCCGCGAATCACCATCGTGACTCCCACGTTAAATCAGGCCCGATATATCGAGCGGACAATTCTTTCTGTCGTGAACCAAAATTATCCCAACCTGGAATACATCATCCTTGACGGTGGGTCTCGCGACGGAACATTGGAGACCATCGGCAAATACACGCGGTACCTCTCGCACTGGAAATCGAAACACGATGGCGGTCAGGCTACCGCCTTAAGGGAGGGATTTGAACGCGCGACCGGAGAGATCTTCGCCTGGATCAATTCCGATGACGTCTATCTACCTGGTGTCTTGAGGCAGGTCGGCAGCATGCTGAGAGAGGATCCCGGAACCGATGTTTGCTATGGAAACATGCATCTTCTCGATGAAACAGGCCGGTTCGTCGCCGAGCGCCGACTGACCGACTGTTCGCCGCGCTTCATGCGCTTAGGATTCCGCTATGGAGGCCTCGGCATTTATCAGCCGGCGGCATTTTGGCGAAGGGCGCTCTACGAGCGCGTAGGCGGCATCGACCCCTCGTTACACTTCGACATGGACAACGATCTGTTCATACGGTTTGTTTTTCAAGGAGGGCGGTTTACATTTGTCCCTCGCCCGTTCATTGGTTTCAGGATTCACGAAGCCTCCAAAACTTTTCAGCTTCAAGATCCTCACAAATCAGAACTTCCGATGCTGATCAGGCGATACGGGCTGGATCAATCTTCGATGAAAGGGGTCTTTCTTCGAACTCTGGTCCGGCTCTACCGTGCGTGGCGACACCTGGTCCAGGGCGATATATGGTATCTCATGAGACGGCTGTTGCCCAATCGTTGGGCTTGGGTCTCGTAAATCAATCCGCTTACTTGGCCGTGACAACGAATACTCCTTTCTTTTCGATATTAATCCCATCATACAATCGGCCTGACACCATCGCTGAATGCGTTGAATCCGTCCTCGCAAATAAAGAGAAGGATTTTGAAATCATCGTGTCCGATGACGCCTCTCCTGCAGTGGATGCGATCGAACAAGCACTTAGGCCTTACCTCCGCCAATCAAACATTCAGTTCCATAGGCAAGCGACGAATGTCGGAGAGCCGGCCAACCGCAACGCCTTGGTCGCGCGGGCGCGTGGCCGATACAACATCATTCTGTGTGACGACGATAAGTTGCTTCCACACGCGCTTAGCACGATTCGAGACCATATCGAAACAAGACCTGATCACGATCTGTACATGTTCGGTTACCAGGTCATCAGTGCATGGGGCCGGCCGCGTTACGACCGTGTCGCACCTGGACCGCTCACCATCTCTCTGGAGCAATCTGATCTCGTTCGACGCATGTTTGAGGCCACATGGCTTCCGTTTCTGATTTGCCACCCCTCGACGTTCTGTTGCAAACGCGGCGTCGAAACCCAAATTCCCTATCGCGTGGACGTGTCCATAGCGGATGACTACATGTTTCTCTTGGAATGTGTAAATAAAGGGAAGCGCCTTTATATTGTGCCGGAGCGTCTGATGCAGTATCGATGGACAGAAGCGACAGGTGAGACGAAAACAAATCAGTCTTCCGACAACCTCAAAGTCTTGAACGCTTTTGTGAAGGTCTATTATGCGATCCAAAAGGAACGCGCTCTTCACCCCTCTATAGAAGGCATCGTTCGAAGCCAAGATTATCGAAAGCGCTTCCTCTACGATTTGATCATCCGCAGAAAGCTTGGTGACAGCATTGTCAGACTCGGCTTGATGCCGGCACATCGTGAGGAACTCGCCGAATACGTGCCCAATCGATCAACGTGCTCGGTCTTGCTGACCACGGCAAGTGTCGTGGTGCGGGACCTGACACAGCTATTTGGCCTCAAAGGCTTTCTCTACTCTATTCAAACTGGCTTTGCCTTCCTCCGACACCGGGTCCTCCTCGGCTGACCTGTTTCTCAAACAAGCATGTGCGGGATAGCGGCGATATTCGCGTATCGGGAAGAAGCCCCCCCTGTGGATCGCTCCTCCCTGATTCGTATGCGCGAAGCCATGGAAAAACGCGGCCCCGACGGCTCGGGAATGTGGGCGTCTGAGGACGGGCGCATTGGGCTCGCTCATCGCCGTCTGGCAATCATAGATCTTGCGGAGACCGGCTCGCAGCCGATGGCGACTCCTGACGGCGGTTTACGGGTCATATTCAATGGTGAAATCTACAACTACGGTGAATTGCGGCAGCGCCTTGAATCAAAAGGATACGAATTCCGCTCCAAGAGCGACACCGAAGTGTTGCTGTATTTGTATCAGGAATATGGTGATGAGGCAGTGGAACAGCTGAGAGGCATGTACGCCTTTGCGATTTATGATTTGAACCGCAGAGAGTTGTTTCTTGCCCGGGATCCCCATGGAATCAAGCCGCTCTATTACGCCGATGACGGTTCCACCATATGGATCGCCTCGCAAGTGAAGGCCCTCTTGAAAGGAGGCCGCATTGATGCAGCACCAGACCCGGCGGGGCGCGTGGGCTTTTATCTGTGGGGTCATATCCCGGAGCCTTACACAATGTATCGTCAAATCCGCGCGCTTCCTGCCGGGACCACGTTATCGATAAGCAGCGAGGGCAGGAAGCAAGCCAGACAGTTCTTCAGGCTCACGGATGAGCTCGCCAGAGCGGGCGAGACGACGCTCGTCATAACACCCGAAGACATGCATGAGCGGCTGCGCGCAGCCCTGCTCGATACTGTGCGGCACCACTTGATAGCCGATGTGCCGGTCGGTGTGTTCCTCTCCGCTGGCATGGATTCGGGCACACTGACGGCGCTTGCCGATGAATGCAGGACTACGGATTTGCGCACCGTCACGCTTGGCTTCAAGGAATTTGAGGGCACCACCGACGATGAAGTACCGCTTGCCAGCCTGGCGGCCAAACACTATGGCACTCGTCATCACACGGCATGGATCACGAAACAGGATTTTCAAAAAGAGCGCAATGCCATTCTGGAGGCGATGGACCAACCATCCATTGACGGCGTGAACACCTACTTCGTAAGCAAAGCGGCGGCCGAAGCCGGATTGAAAGTCGCTCTCTCGGGGCTGGGCGGTGATGAACTATTTGGCGGCTATGGATCCTTCCGACAGATACCGCGCATGGTGAAATGCTTTTCTCCATTCGGCGCATTTCCTCTTTTGGCAAGAGGTGCTCGTTATCTCTCTGCCCCCATTCTCAAGCATTTTACATCTTCCAAGTATGCCAGCTTACTCGAATATGGTGGGACCTATGGCGGAGCGTACCTGCTGCGTCGCGGGATGTTCATGCCGTGGGAGTTGCCTGAACTCCTTGATGGCGAGATCGTGCGCGAAGGATGGAACGAGCTCCAAACACTTGCCCGTTTGGAGAGCACTGCCCAAGGGACCAAGAACGCCCGTCTGAAAGTGTCGGCCTTGGAAATGACCTGGTATATGCGAAATCAACTTCTCCGGGATGCCGACTGGGCAAGCATGGTGCATTCAGTGGAGATTCGCGTGCCCTTTGTAGACATCCCGCTGCAAAAGACGGTCGCTCGACTCATTGATTCACATCAACCTCCAACGAAACTCGATATGGCCAAGACGCCGGAACGAGTCTTGCCGGCACCTTTGACCCAGCGGAAAAAGACAAATTTCTCGGTACCGGTCGCACAATGGCTGATGACGGAATTCGAGGCTTCTCCACGAGACAGAGGTCTGCGGGGGTGGGCTCGGGTCCTCGGCGGTGAAGCATAGAGGCGACGTGAAACGGAATTCCGGAATGCGGACAACGGCCCTCCTTATCGGCGGAACTGGCTTCGCCGGGTCACATTTGCAACGGCTTCTCGCACCCGACTACAACGTCATCGCTACGGGACATGACGCTGACATTACCAATCGCACATGCATGACGGACCTCTTGAAAAGGACTGCTCCTGCGTTCGTTGTGAATTTAGCATCTGTGACCACGGTCAAAGAATCCTTCGCTGATCCGTATCGGACATATCAGGTCGGATTTCTCGGGATGCTCAACGTTCTTCTGGCTTTGCGGGAAAACAACTTCAAGGGAAGGATGCTCAATATCAGCTCGAGCGAAGTCTATGGCTTTCCATCCGATCTTGAGCTGCCGCTGAAAGAGTCGGCGCGCACACAACCCATGAGCCCTTACTCTGTCAGCAAGGCGGCATGTGAAGCGCTGTGCTACCAGTGGGCACACACAGAAGGGTTCGAGATTGTGACTGCTAGGCCCTTCACGCACATTGGCCCCGGACAGAGCGACAAGTTCGCCATATCAAGTTTTGCTAAACAGATCGCCGAAATCCTGCTAAAGAGGAGAGAGCCGGTGATCCATGTCGGTGACCTTCGAGCGGCACGGGATTTAACAGATGTCCGGGATGTGGTCGCGGCCTACAAAGCATTAATGGAGAAAGGCCTCAACGCCGAACCGTACAACATATGTTCGGGCGTCGAGGTCGGCATGCAACAGGTCGTCGAAGAGATGATACGACTCGCCGGCATTCCCATTGTGATCAGAGAGGATGAACGCCTCCTGAGAAAAGCGGAGCCGCGCAGGACTCGCGGCAGCTTCGCGAAGCTCAACGAACAGACCGGATGGCAGCCCACCATCTCTCTCAGCCGCACCCTTCAAGAGACGGTTCTCCATTGGAAGACGAGACTTGAGCGGGAGAGTCATTGACATCTTCCATCGATAGACTCCTTGCATGGAGATAGTGCATGCATCTTACCTTTAGAAAAACATGCCGTATCTGCGGATCCTCGGCTCTCACCAAAGTGATAGACATCGGTGAGCAGCATCTGCAAGGCTCATTCTTAAAACCGCAGAAGGACGCTCCTCCCCTCAGAAAGATCGCTACGGAGTTAGTGCGTTGCGACCCCACGCGCGATGAGAAGGCGTGCGGGTTGCTGCAAATGGCCACTTCTGTTCCTCCGATGGTGCTCTACTCGGCGTACTGGTATCGCTCTGGGACTAACCAGACTATGCGAGACCATTTACGAGGGATTGCTCGAGAGGCTTGCACATTAGTCGGGACGGACGGCCGACGGGTATTGGACATTGGTTGCAACGATGGCACTCTTTTGGCGTGCTATCCGTCGTCATTTCAAAAATTCGGTGTTGATCCCTCTGATATTTCGCAAGAGATCGCCAACAGCGTCACGGTCGTTCGGGACACATTCCCTTCCCATGAATTACGACACCTGATGGGGACCAGAAAGTTCGACATCATCACCTCCATAGCCATGTTTTACGATCTCGAAGACCCTGTCGGCTTCGTGAGTGAATTAAAACACCTCCTGAATGACAATGGCCTCTGGATTTTTGAAATGTCCTATATGCCCTTGATGCTGGCCATGAACTCGTATGACACAATTTGTCACGAACATCTCGAATACTACAGCTTTGCGGTGGTTGAAAAGCTGCTTGGTCAATGCGGGATGAAGGTCTTCAAGGTCGAGATGAATGAGATCAACGGAGGAAGCATCCGTTGCTATGCGACTCATATGACAAACTTTGCATTCCAAACATGGGAGAACTCTAAGGAAGTCGAAAGGCTTCAAAGGGAAGAATTTGACCTCGAGTTGGATACAGATAAGCCGTACAGAAATTTTCAGGACAGAATCAACCAACACAAGTGTGAGCTTTCGGCGCTGCTCAAAGACCTGAAGCGCAAAGGGAAGTCCATTCACGTGTATGGTGCATCGACCAAGGGCAATACGATCTTGCAGTGGTGTGGGATCGATCATACGGTGATAGACTTTGCGGCCGACCGCAACCCCGAGAAGGATGGCGCCAAAACAATCGGAACCGACATTCAGATCGTCAGCGAGGAGAAGTCCAGGGCAATGCGCCCGGACTATTACTTGGTGCTGCCCTGGCACTTCCGTGAGGAATTCCTCCAACGCGAAAAAGCCATGCTCGACAAAGGCGTCGGTTTCATTTTCCCCTTGCCGCAGATAGAAATAGTCAAGCGGTGATCTCCGTCGTTTTCTCAACTCAGTAGTGTCGCCCCGGTTCATGCCGACCTTTTCATCTCCCGTTCTCGCATTGAAACCAACTCGCCGGATTGAACCGTGAGAGCAATTGTTCTGGTAAGCGATGCGTATGGCGGACGCGGCGGAATCGCACTGTATAACCGGTATTTTCTGCGGGCGCTCTGCGAGTATGCGGAAACGGAAGAAGTGCTGGCGTTGCCCCGAAGCATTACCTATGAACTGGAAAAACTCCCGTCTAAGCTTGTCTATCGGGTCGAATCAGCTGGAGGCAAGCTGCGTTATCTTCTCCAGTGTCTGCGGCTGATGGCTTCCCGTAAACGGGCCGATCTCATCATCTGCGGTCACCTACACCTCCTACCCTTTGCCTGGTTGATCTCATGGCGTCACCGATGTCCGGTTCTACAACTCACCTTCGGGATCGAAGCGTGGACTCCGACAGTCCACCGAGTCGTCAATAGATTATGCCGTAGACTGAAGGCGTTCATCTCGATACGCAGGCTCACCGCTAGTCGTTTTAAGGCTTGGGCGGGTATTGAGAATGCAAACTTCTATTACCTACCGAACTGTATCGATGAGGGGCAGTTCGGTCCCGCACCGAAGCGCCAAGATTTAGTGACGAAGTTCGGGCTAGAAGGGAAACAAGTCGTCATGACTACGGGCCGGATGGATTCTATAGACTTCGAACGGCGCAAGGGCTTTGACGAAGTCCTTGAGGCGTTGCCGGAATTGCGACGACGAATCCCGGAGATTGCGTATCTTATCGTCGGGGATGGCGACGATAGATCGAGGTTGGAGCAAAAGGTCAAACAACTCGGCGTTGTTGATATTGTGCGATTCTCGGGCTATGTATCGGATTCAGACAAGGCCGACTACTACCGTTTGGCCCACGTCTTCGCCATGCCTGGGAGCAACCCCCTCTTCGATCGTTATCCCTTTAGGTTCGTGTTCCTAGAAGCGCTAGCGTGTGGAGTGCCGGTCGTCGGCTGTCGGCTCGAGGATCCGTCTGAAAAAGAGGATCACGATGTTCACAAACTCATTATCCAGGTAGATCCCAACGACAAGGCTGACACTACTCGAGGCATACTGTCCGCCCTAGCTCATTCTCATGCACCAGACGAGTCAGCGATGCGAAGGTATTACTACACTGCGTTTCGTGATCGTCTGCATCATTATGTTCGTGAAATCGTAGGAGAGCTTGCGAATGACAAACCTGCTTCGCGCTGCGAGGCGTAAACTTTCGCCCGGCTGGAATGATGAGTGGCCAAGACTGACGGAGAAAGCCACGAGATGTCGCACGGTCCAACTAGGATGCGGAAGGGGCACAGCGCCGCTGCAGGGAGTGGTGAATGTGGATATCAACCCTGCAACACATCCGAATGTTCTCTGCGATTTGAACGGAAAGCGCTTCCCATTCCGGGACAACACGTTCGACATGGTCGTCGCAATTAGTGTCCTCGAGCATTTGAAGGATTTTGTTGTCGCTATGGAAGAAATTCACCGGATCACGAGGCCAGGCGCCTCAGTCCACATTTTGGTGCCCCACTTCAGTTCCGCAGCCGCCTTCGTTGATCCGACTCACCGACAGCTTTTGAGCGCGCGTGCGTGCGACTATTTTATTGCCAAAACCACGATCGAACGAGATTACGGATTTTACCGTCCATACCGATTCTCCATGAAGAAACGGTATGTCGAGTTGGCAGGAATATGGAATCGTCTGCCTCCATTGCGGTGGTTGGCCGAAAACAGAACCGCGTTCTGGGAAGAGTATCTCTGTTTTCTCATCCGCGGTGCCGGAGTGTATTGGGAGCTTGAGGTAGTGAAATGAGGCTTCTTCAGAAAGGAAAGTCGCAGTGATTAAAAGGGCAATGACCCTTCTCAACAGACGAAGAGCGGCATGCCAGCTAGGAGTGTTGTTTCAACGCAGTGCGGCCTTTC
>Ga0310810_10006594_pt1 | contig 13134 bp, 10 predicted proteins | sample NCmetagenome_FD_207641 | JGI IMG/M metagenome (GOLD analysis project Ga0310810, IMG submission 207641) | Soil microbial communities from experimental microcosm in Duke University, North Carolina, United States - NC | ecosystem: Engineered > Artificial ecosystem > Soil microcosm > Unclassified ... | reverse complement strand
CACATGCACAAGTACATGCCCGCACTGCTCGAGCGGATCGAGCGCGGCGAGATTGATCCGTCTTTCATCATCACCCATCGCGTCACGCTCGACGATGCGCCTGAGATGTATCGCACGTTTCGCGAGAAAGAGGACGCCTGTATCAAGGTGGTGATGAAGCCGGGCGAGCGAACTCTGGCACAGTGACTTTACGAAGGAGACCGACTATGGCTGAGACCGGCACACTGCACGATGCGTTTCTCGATGAATTGCGTGACACCTACGATGCGGAGAAACAGTTGACCAAGGCGTTGCCCAAGATGGCAAAGGCCTCGACGTCCCCGGAATTGCGGGCGGCGTTCGAAGCTCACCTCGAGGAGACGCGTGGGCACGTCGACCGCCTCGAGCAGGTGTTTCAGAGCCTGGACGAGAAAGCTCGCGGCAAGCACTGCGAGGGCATTGCCGGCATCATCGACGAGGGCAAAGCGATCATGGAGGAGGACTTCGATGACGCCACCATGGATGCATGCCTGATCGCGGCCGGTCAGCGCGCCGAGCACTACGAAATGGCGGCGTACGGCACGCTGATCGCGTGGGCGCGCGGCATGGGACACACCGACGCGGAGAGGCTTCTGCAAGAAACGCTGGACGAGGAGAAGGCGGCCGACGAAAAGTTGACCTCAATTGCAGAGGGAGGCGTCAATCAGGAAGCGGCTGACGCGGCTCATCCGGCTGAAGAGGATGAGGAAGACGACGAGATGCCCAATCGTCCAGGCCGCGGCGGGTCGGCGTCAGCCGTCGCGAAGCGGCCGCGGCGTCGATAGTACCGGCGTGTCCCACCTTTCAGACCGCACCGGCTCGAAGCACAAGTTGCAAACGCAATTGACAATGTGACACGAGCCGGTGCGATAGCAGAGTCGCCACGACAGATCCCGAACATCACATCGACGACCGAAGACCTGCAAAGTCATAAGACGAGCGGTTTTTTCTGTGAATTTCATCTGGAGAGGCAGTGTCGGAAAGCTCGAGAGCCTTCCGACACATAACGGTGGGCCGTTTGGGATTCTGCAGATTGCAAAATCCGCCGGAGTTGCCCGGGTGAAGAGCAACTCCAGTGCCACCTTCACGAAGCGCGGCTGTTTCGATTCGGAGATTCCCTCGATATCATTTGGCGGACTCTGACGATCGATTGTCCAACCACGCAAGCAATCGATCGATCGGCCAGCAGTTCACGATTCGCTCGGAAGGAATTGCAGCCAGTCGCGCGTGAGCCAAGGCTGTATCCGCGTAGCGCAGTTGCTCTGTCGTATGCGCGTCGCTGTCGAGCGCGAAGACACACCCGGCGGAGAGAGCGCGTGCGGCCAACGTGTAATCGAGATCCTGCCGAGCCGGATCGCCATCGATCTCGATCGCGACGCCTTCGTCAGCGGCGCGCGCAAACACCGTGTCCCAGTCGGCAACGATCCCCGCGCGAGAGCCGGCGATGCGGCCACGCGGGTGCGCCAGGATGTGGACGGCGCGATTGCGAACCGCCGTCGTCATGCGCCCGGTCTGGTCCTCCGCCTTGCGAAGCTTTGAATGTGGCGCGGCGAGCACCAGCTCGAACTGCCTCGCCTCTTCGGCAGACAAATCCAACGCTCCATCGGCCCCGATGTTTGCCTCGATGCCGCGAAGCAATTTGAATCGGCCGCGGTACGCCGCATTCAGCACGTCAATCGCTTCGTGCTGCCTGGCCGCCTCGGCCATCGACATTCCGCCTGCGATCGCCAGACCATGCGAATGATCGGTGACCGCGGCATGGGAGTAACCCCGTTCGAGGCACGCTTCGACGATGTCGGCAAGCGTCGGGGCGCCGTCGCTCCACTCCGAGTGCATCTGCAGATCGCAGCGATAGTCCCGAGGGCCTGGGCCGCTCGCGTGGGGATCTCTGAGCACCCGGACCACTTCGGCCCGGCTGAGGAAATGCGCCCGCAGAACGCGTCGCCGCTGGATGTCATCTCGTCGAGCACTCGCGGCGACAGCACTTTCCACTGTTGGAGAGGCACCAGTATCGAGAACCTCGATGATGACGCGCAGAGAACCAGGGCCGATGCCCGGGATTTTCGGCAGGGCTCCATCGGATCCACGCAACGCGGTGAGCTGCTGTTCGAGCGACAGGATGGTCGATGCGGCTCGCTTGTAGCCGAAGGTCTTCTGCGGCGACGTTTGAACAAACGCCAGGTCGCGAAGCAGGCCGCCAACCACGGCGTTGACATCCATTCCGCGCATAGAACTTGCAAGCGATAGGCCGAGGGCGCGCGCACAATGAGCCGCATATGTTCAGAACCCTGCTGTTCGACGTCGACGGGACACTGATTGACAGCAACGGCGCACACGCCGAAGCGTGGACGACGGCGATGCGAGAATACGGCGTCGAGGTCAACGTCGATCAGATTCGACGAATGATCGGCATGGGTGGCGACAAGATCCTTCCCGCGATCGCTCATGTCAGCGAAGACTCGGATCAAGGACAGTCGATCACGCGGCGAAAGAAGCAGATCTTCAATTCGCTGCTCCCATCACTGCAGCCGACACACGGCGCGCGGCCGCTCGTGGAATATCTGCGCGATCAACACATCGATCTGGTTATCGCCACGTCGGCTGATGATCGTGAGATGGCGGCGTTGCTCCAGCGCGCGGGGGTCGCCGATCTGATCCCCCAGCGCACATCGAAAGCCGATGCGCAGGCATCGAAGCCCGATCCGGACATCGTGCATGCGGCACTCGTAAAATCAAACGCTCAACCGAAGTACACCGCGCTTATCGGTGACACGCCGTACGACATCGAGGCCGCAGATCGCGCGGGGATCGATGCGATCGCGCTGCGCTGCGGCGGTTACTGGCCGGACGACAGCCTGCGTGGCGCGGTGAAGATCTTCGACGACCCACAGGCATTGCTCGCTTATTGGCGCAGCTACTAGACCAGTTTGCAGTTATCTATCACTCCCTGGTGCGGACCTCAGAACGAAGGTCAAAGAACCAGGAACGATACGCGCCAGTCCCACGGCTGAGTTCGGTTCCTGGAATCCTCCCGTTTAGAAGAGTGTGAGCGGATTTCGGGACGGCACCAGCCGAGCACTCGTGAGCGCCAGGGCCAGCTTGTTGGCGCCAACAAGTGAGGGATACCATGTGCACCACGACGATGCGGGAGATGGACTTGCCTGACCGGCCGGTCGGGATGCTCAGCACGCTTGACCTGCTGGAACGGTTCAAGCGGGGAGACGAGGACGCGGTCAGCCAGCTCGTGGAGCGGTCAATACCGCCGCTCCAGCGCTGGGCGCGGGGCCGGCTTCCGCAGTGGGCGAGAAGCCTGGCTGAAACGCAGGACCTCGTGCAGCACGCCGTCCTGCGAGCGCTGCCGCATCTGAAGAAGTTCGAGGCGAGGCACCCCGGTGCATTGCAGGCCTATCTGAGGCAAGCCGTTCACAACCACATTCGCGATGAGATCCGGAAAGTCAAAGGGCGCCCTGTCCCGGCGGAGCTGCCCGACGACCAGCCGGACGACGGCCCCTCACCGCTGGAGCGCGCGATCGGGCAGGAGTCGCTGGAACGCTACGAAGCTGCGCTGAAAACGCTGCGCGAAGTGGATCGGGAAGCGATCATCGCCCGCGTGGAACTGCAGCAAAGTTACGACGAGATTGCCATTGCACTCGGAAAGCCGAGCGCCGACGCGGCCCGGATGGCGGTCGTGCGCGCCCTGAAGAATCTCCTCAAAGCCATGTCCACGAAAGCGGGTTCGCCGGACAACTCAGACACCCGCTGACCATCGACGCGTAGTATCGTAAGCCTCGCCCACACGCAGACAGCCAGGCTGTCGCCGGAGTGCTGGTCGTGACCCCTCCGGGGCCGTTCGACGATTCGTTTCGGACCGGCCATGCGTGTTTGGAGCCGTGAGGCATGGCGGGAGAGTCAGACGATCTCGACAAACTGTTCGAGTCGGTCGCCGACGGTGAGTCGATCGATTGGGACGCGCTCGAACGAGCGGCCCATGACGAAGAAGCACGAGCTCTCATTCGCCAGCTTCGTCTCATCGCCGACGTTTCCGAGGTCCATCGATCGCAGGTCGACGACATTCCCACGCCAGACGGCGCGGTCACGGCGGCGACCGTGCCGGGACGTGGATGGCCTGCACCGCCGCACCCGCCGGTCGTGGTGGCAACCGCAGCCGCACCGGATGAGGGGGCGGCCTGGGGACCGCTCCTCCTGGTCCGCAAGATCGGAGAAGGCTCGTACGGCGAGGTATATCAGGCACACGACACCTGGCTGGATCATCCCGTTGCACTGAAACTCCTCAAGCGCGAGGCAGAAGATCGCGTCCAGCCTTCCGACATCCTCCACGAAGCCCGCAAGCTCGCCCGCGTTCGTCACGGAAATGTCGTCACGGTGCATGGCGCCGATCGCCACAACGGGCGTGTCGGGTTCTGGATGGACTTCGTCGACGGCGAGACACTCGCCGCCCGGGTCTCGCGGGGAAGACTGAGCGCCGGCGAAGCGACGAGCGTCGGCCAGGAGGTGTGCCGGGCATTGGCGGCGGTGCACCGCGCCAACATCATTCACCGCGATGTGAAGGCGCAGAACGTGATGCGTGCGCATGACGGCGGCCGGATCATCCTGATGGACTTCGGCGCCGGCCAGTTCGTCAACGATCCGTCGCTCGGGAAGCGCGCGCAGGGCACGCCGCTGTATCTGGCGCCGGAGGTGCTCCACGGCGGCGATGCGACCGTCCGCAGCGACATCTATGCGGCGGGAGTGCTGCTGTTTTACCTGGTCACGGGGCGGTTCCCGGTCGAGGGCTCAACCCCGAAAGAGTTGCTCGATGCGCATGCCCGCGGGCGGCGCCGCCGCCTGCGTGACGAGCGTCCAGACCTGAGCGAGTCGTTCATTGCGATCGTCGAACGCGCCATCGATCCCGATCCGGAGCGACGGTACGCATCTGCCGGCGAGATGGAAGCCAAGCTGTCGGGCGAACCGGTCACGCGTCCCGAGTTTGTGCCGCCGAAAATCGTCCGCCCGGAACCGTCGCCGAACCGTTGGCTCTGGTCCCGCCGGGTCGCAGTGGCGACCGGCATCCTGTTGGCTGGGTCGACCCTGGCTGGATCGATTACCTCGATGTTCTATTACGCCGCCTTAGGTCTGTCAGAACAGTTTCAGACTGAGAGTTTCCTGGCGTGGCCGCTCTGGGGTCTTCGCGCGTTGCTTGCGCCTGTCGTTTTGGTGGGAGGAGCAATGGCCATAGGCCTCGTCGCACTCACTGTTTTCCATCGAGCCGTGATCATGAACATAGGAACGCTGCGGGCGGCAATAGAGCCGGTCGTCCAGCGAGCCAGTGATGTTGGGAAACGGCTTCGAGAACTGCCGGCTACGACGAGCGCGCCCGCACTTTTTCTAGCGCATTGCGGACTATTGGTATTGACGTGGTGGTTGTTCAGGGACCTTCTGAATGGCTTTGACGATCTGATTTTGCAGGAGCCCGGTGACCTATCGGCTCTGAGTACGGCCAATGCCGATCAACAACGTGTCTTCAGGCAGGTCGTGTCTTTCGAATTCCTCATGTTGACGGCAGCCTGGTGCTGGCTGATTTGGAGGAACACGAAAAAACCGGAACCCGGTGCTTGGCTCAGTCTGTGCGGCGGTCTTGCCGCGACCTTTGTGACATTGATTTTCCTCGTCATGCCCTTTCGAATTCTTTCCCACAACGAGCACGAACGAGTGATGCATCGGTCCGACACGTGCTACCTGGTTGGTGAACGGGTGAATGAGGGGCTGTTGTTCTGCCCACTCCAGGAACCACCGCGTAACAGGGTGGTCAGGCTGGACGATCCAGAGCTCCACCGGGGGGGACCCGAAGAAAGTGTGTTCACTCAGCTCGGTAAGGGCGTTAATCGCTGAGAGGTGAAATGATGAGACACGCGTCGCGGCTGGGAGTCCTCATGTTCACGATGGCCCTGGCCGGTTCGGGTCGCGCCGAGGCGGGAGGGTTGTGGGACTGGCTCGAGGAACTGAATGGCCCGGGACCGTCCACTGGATGGAACCTCTTATACAACGTGCGTTGCTTCGGGAAAGACGGCCTGCCTGCCAATGCAGCCCCAGATGCCGTACCGGAAAAGCTGTCCGGGCGGTTCGCCGTACCAAAGTATTCGAACGCGAATGCGTCTTGCCTCTTTGTCGACTATAGAGATCTTCACGCAGCCGAAGACCCTCGTTTCTATCCGGTCGACGTCAGGATCACCGAGGTTGGCACGTCTGCATGGGTGCATAGCGCTGTAGAAATTGGTGCTGGCGTGGGCTGGATGCACTTCAGCAGCCGAAACCCCATGACGAGCGAGGACTTCAGCGGTAACAGGTTGACGATCAGTTTTCCGAGAATCGTGTTCAGGCCCTTTCTCGCGATACCCGCGGCCAAATTCCGCGACGCGAGGTGGGGGTTCTTTCAGATGTATTTCAAGGAAACGATAGTCGTTGGAAACGTGAATCAAGGTGACTTTGCTTCGAAGCCGGGTACTATCTTCGATCGCTCAAATCAACGCGTCGAATCGGTGGGGTTCATGATCGACCTTAGAGCTCTGGCGGAAACGATCCGGCGGTGATTTCCACGAGTCGTTTTTCGAGAAATCGTCGTTCGGTTATCTGATGTGTGAGCATCAGAGCGCGTTCGTACGCGCTCCTGGCTTCGTCCGTTTTCCCAATTCTTCGCAGCAATTCGCCACGCGCGGAATGGGCGAATTGATAGTCAGTCAAATCGCCGCGAGCGAGGATCGCGTCGATGAGGGCAAGACCTGCGGCGGGGCCGTCGCGCATCGCAACAGCAGCGGCGCGATTCAGTTCCACCACCGCTGAAGGATCGGCCCGCACGAGCACGTCGTAGAGTCCGACAATCTGCGGCCAGTCGGTTGCTTCCGCGTTTGCCGCCTCGGCGTGCACCGCGGCGATTGCAGCCTGCAACGAGTACGGCCCGAAGCGTCGAGAGGAGAGTGCTCGTTCGGTCAGCGCCAGACCTTCTGCGATCAGCGTGCGATCCCAGCGCGATCGGTCCTGATCGGCCAGCAGCACGAGCTCGCCGTCGTCGGACGTGCGGGCAGCCCGCCGCGATTCCTGCAACAGCATCAGCGCCAGAAGGCCAATCGCCTCCGCCTCCGGAAGGAGCTCCCCGAGCAGGCGTCCGAGTCGGATCGCCTCGGATGACAGATCGTGACGCGTCAGCGAACTGCCGGAAGACGCAGCATAGCCCTCGTTGAAGACGAGGTAAACGACGTGAAGCACCGTGTCGAGGCGCCGTGGCAGTTCATCGCGCGCCGGCACCTGATAGGGGATGCCGGCATCGCGAATTTTCGCCTTCGCCCGGACGATGCGCTGGGCGACGGTGCGGGGAGCAGTGAGATACGCGTGCGCGATCTCCTCGGTGGTGAGCCCGCAGACTTCGCGAAGCGTCAGCGCGATCTGGGCATCTGGTGGAAGCGCCGGATGACAACACGTGAAGATCAGTCGCAGTCGATCGTCTTCGAGAGTCTCCTCGTCGAGGGAGACCGGGTCGACCGACGTCTCCAGCTGCTTCGCGAGCTCGGTGACGGACGCGTCGAAACGTGCCCGGCGGCGGAGCACGTCGATGGCCTTGAAACGTCCGGTTGAGACGAGCCACGCGAACGGGTTGGCTGGCAACCCGTCGCGCGGCCATTTCTCGACTGCGGCCGCAAAGGCTTCGTGCAGTGCCTCCTCGGCCAGGTCGAAGTCACCGACGAGACGAATGAGCGTGGCCAGGACCCGTCGCGAGTCTGACCGATAGAACGCGTCAATCTGGCTGGTGACCGGAATCTCGCTCAGCTGAACACCTCGATCGGCCGCACCTCCACCGAGCCGGTGCGCGCAGAAGGGATCCGCGACGCCACTTGCAGGGCGTCGTTCAGGTCGCGCGCCTCGATCAGGTAGTAGCCGCCCAGCTGTTCCTTCGTTTCGGCAAACGGGCCGTCGGTCGTGGACATCTTGCCGTTCCGCATACGAACGGTGGTCGCCGTGTTCACCGGCTTGAGGGCCTCACCGCCGACATAGTGGCCGGTTTTCTTGATGTCGTTGGTGAACGCAAAGTACTCGCCCATAAAGGCGTTGGCGTCCGCCTCGGACATGGTGGCCATCTTGGCTTCCTCATCGTAAATCAGGCACAGGTACTTCATTCGCTCCTCCTCCAAGGGGGTCGATTCCGCCCTTTCATGATGTAGTCGCTCGCCCCCTGCGAAAATCGACAATCAGTGCGAGCTGACCCGCCCGGCGCCCGGATCGTGTAGATTCACAGGCGATTCGGGGAATCTTATGAAACGTCTCGCCATTCTCGGCGCGTGTGCGGTTGCCTTCGTCCTGCAGGCGTCATGGGCCGTTTACACCCAGACGGCCAAGCCCCCTGGGCCACTCCGGACAGAGCGGGTCAAAGGGGATCTGTACATAGTCTCGGGTGAGGGTGGCAACGTCGCCCTGTATACGACGTCGGAGGGAGTGGTGCTGGTCGACGACATGTTCGACCGCAACCATGCCGACATCCTGGCACAAATCAAATCGGTGACCAGCCAGCCGCTGCGGTATGTCATCAACACGCATCAGCACGATGACCACGCCGGCGGCGATATGAAAATGCTGCCGATTGCCGAGGTGATCGCGCACAAGAACGTGCGCGCCAACCTTGCCGACCTCAAGCGCCCCTATTACGAGGACACGCCGGGGACGCCCATCGGCCTTCCGCGCATTACGTTCTCACAGGAACTTGCCGTCAACCTCGGTGGTAAGGAAGTGCAGGCATATTACTTTGGTCGCGGGCACACGAGCGGCGACGCCGTCATCTATTTCCCCGAGCTGCGGGTGATCCATACCGGCGATCTGTTTCTGGCCACCCGGGCGGGCGGCCGTGGAAACGCGCCCGCCCGCCAGCGTCCACCCGGTGTGCCGATCTACGTCGACTACGTCCAGGGTGGCAGTTTCCTCGACTGGTCGAAGACGATGGACGGGATGTTGAAGCTCGATTTCGACACGGTGATACCCGGGCACGGGGCCGTGTCGACTCGCGCGGACGTCGTGAAGTTTAGGGCCGACCTCGAAACGATGCGCACGCGACTCATTGGTCTGATCAAGGAGGGGAAGACGAAGCCGGAGCTCGCGAAAATCCTCGAAGACGACTACGGCTGGCGATCGACCGGATGCCCCGAGAGTCCACCCACGGGCGGCTGCCTCCAGTACCAACAGCTCGATGCGCTGATGAAGGAGCTGGGGTCTAACTGACGCGCGTCAACTCCCAAGACGCCAACTCCCAACTCCGTCCTACGAGTTCCTGAGCGCGCGAATCGGGTCAACTCGCGATGCCCGGAACGCCGGCACGTACGATGCGCCGAGACCAGCGATGGCAAGGATCGCGGCGGCGAGGCTGAACGCCGCCGGGTCGAACGGGCTGATGCCGGCGAGGAACGTGCCGAGAGTGGGCATGACCACGGCAGACGCGGCGGCGCCGGCGACGACGCCGATCGCAACGACCGAGCCGCCACGTTGCAGCATCTCCACGCGAATACGGCTCGCTGATGCGCCAAGCGCCATGCGCACGCCGACCTCCGCCGTGCGAGACGCCGCGATAAACGTCATCACCCCGTAAAGTCCCACCATCGAGAGCAGCAGCCCGACGAGGCCGATGCCGCCGACCATGGTAGTTGCCACGCCCCGCATCGTCATCTCGAGGCTTGCCGACTGACGACGCGTATCGATGCTCACCGGCGCACTCGGATCAACATCGTCAATCGCTCTTGCGATCGCAGAGACGAGCGCTTCCGGATCCACCGTCGTCTTCGCATGCACGATCAGACGGCCCGGCCGTAGCGCGTACGGATAGAACACCACCGATTTCGGCGCCTCGCCGATCGTGTCGATGCGGTGGTCTCGCACGACCCCGATGATCGTCGCGTCCGGTTCATTGGCGGTCTGAACCCGCTGTCCCAGCGCCTGCGAGTTTCGGAAGTAGGTTCGGGCATACGTTTCGTTGACGATCGCAACGACAGGTCCGCCGGCGACGTGGGTTCTGTCGAAGTCCTGCCCTTGCACGAACGGGATCCCCAGCGCCTGGAAATATCGCGGACCGACGCTGAAGGTGGAGGGCCGCGTGCCCGGGATGTCAGTGCGGCCGGCAGGGTGGAAGCTGCGGATCAGCGAATCACCGCCCAACGGGACGAGAGTGGCGGCTGAGGCAGATGACACGCCAGGAATGTGCTCGATGCGCTCCACGATCCGATCAGCGAAGCGCGGCCGCTCGTCATCTGGATATCGAACGGAGTCGAGTCCAAATCGAGCTACGATCCCGCGCTCGAGATCGAACCCGACGTCTACATGCGTGATGTGCTCCTGACTTCTGACGCAGAGCATCGTCGCGACGACCAGAACGAGCGAGAGCGCCAGCTGGGCGACGACCAATCCCTGGCGCGGGCCAAGGCGCGGCGTCACGGCATCCACGCTGGAGCGAACACCTGCGGTGCCGTCGAGACGCGTCGATCGCAAGGCCGGGACAAGGCCGCAGACGGCAGTCGCGCCGACGATGATCGCCAGAGCGAAAGGAATGAGCCGGCCATCGATCGCCATCGCATCCTGCATCAGTGCCATCTGGTTGACGAACGGGATCCGATTGAGCAGGAAGGCGAGTGGCAGACCCACTGCTGCCCCCGCGAGCACGACCAGGAGCGCTTCGGCGAGCATCGCCTGAACCAGGCGTCGTCGTCCCGCTCCCAGCGCGATGCGAATCGCGATCTCCTGGCTCCTCTGCGCCGCGCGGACCATCAACAGTCCCATCACGTTGATACACGCGATGATGAGCACCAACCCTGCAGCCATGAGCGCCATTGTGGCTGCCGCCCGGAAACCGACTGGCGTGCCGCGGAACTGCAGCTCCGAAGCCGGAAAGACGCTGGCCGGCTGCGCCATGCGCTCGTTCTCCGCAGGGTAGGCGCGTTCGAGCGATGCTCCGAGTGCGGTCACGGCGGCTTGTGCCTGGACCGGAGTTGCGTCAGTCGACAACCTGGCCAGGACCGTGAGGCTCGGACTGCCTCGCTCGTTGAGCGTCGGCATCGTCAGGCGGCTGACGGGAACGTAGAGTTGCGGTGCCATCCAGCCGGTGATTGCCTTGAACCGCTCGGGCAACACGCCGGCGATCATGAACGGCTCGCCATTGAGTGTCAGCGTGCGACCAACGATGTTCGGATCCGCCTGCAGGCGCCGTTGCCAGAACGCAAAGGTCACGACGACGAGACGCGGCTCGCGCTCGGCGGCGGCTTCGGCGGCAGAGAAGGTGCGCCCCTGCATGACCGTGATGCCGAGGACATCGAAGAAGTTCGCGGTCACATTGAGGATGCCGACCGGAGTCACGCGATCCCCGGAGCCCAGATTCAGGGATGACGTCCTGAAGCCAACGACGCCATCGAAGGTGTTGACGCCCTGCAGGTCAAGGTAGTTCGGGTACGAGAACTGATTCGCGTTACCCGGTTCGACGCCTACGACACGATCGGCGCGCGCGATCGTCGGCTGGTGAAAGTAGATGGTGCTCACGCCCATGTAGAGCAAAGCGTTTACGCCGATGCCGAGCCCGAGGGACACGGCACTGACGGCTACGAGCCCGGGGCTGCGGCCTAGCCCGTGCAATCCTCGACCGATGTCCTCCCGCAGGGTCTCAATCCAGAGCGCAACGTTTCGCATAACCCCACCGTAGGCTGAATGAGCGCGTCACGGACGCGATGAAGCCGGGCCATAGTCCGGCTGAACCCGGACACTACGTACAGGCGGTACCACAGTCCGGCTAAAACCGGATCCTACGTACGGCATGTGTCAGGGCAACGCGAAGACGTACACCGCTCCGCCCTCTGGCACTTCAGGATATTGACCGGGGAAGAGGCGATTCAGTCCGTTGTTCATGCCGCGTGGGTCGCCGCCCCAGCCGCTGTGGACGGCAAGATACTGCTTCCGATTGACCGAAAACGTGGTCGGCGGCGCGACGATGCCTGATGTGGTCTCGAATTCCCACAGCAGCTTTCCCGTTGCCGCATCGAACGCGTGGATCTTTCCGTCGTTCGTGCCGCCGGTGAACACCAGTCCTCCGGCCGTTGCCAACATCGAGCCCCACGTTGGACTGGTGGGGTAGGGATAGGTCCAGGCCTTTTCGCCAGTGTCCACGTTCCACGCCTGCACCTCACCGATGTGGTTGACGTCGGGAGCCGTGAACTGACCTCCGGACTGTGAGCCCGCAAACGATCGCCCCTTCTGATACTTGATCGGCACGCCGGTCAGGATGCCGCACAATCCATTGTTGGCCGGGATGTAGATCATGCGTGTCTGCGGGCTGAAGGCAATCGGCGGCCAGTTCTTGCCCCCGTGCGGACCAGGGCAGAAGTCAGCCTGCTTCCCCGTACCTGGTTTGCGAGCGGGGTCGACGTCAGGCCGTCCAGTCTCCGGATCGAGACTTCGAAATACCGTTTGCGTGACGAACGGTTTCCCTTCCACGAAGCGGATTGGCCCGGTGCCGCGTTCGAGGAACCACAGGTATCCGTCGCGCGCCACGTTGACCAGTCCTCTGATCGTGCGGTCGTTGCGCTGGTAGTCGACGAGAATCGGCGGCGAAACTTCATCCCAGTCCCACGATTCGTTCGGGTTGTACTGGAAGTGCCCCTTGATCTGTCCCGTCGCGACATCGATCGCAATGGTTGACGCGATGTAGAGGTTATCGCCGGGCCGTTGATCGCCCATCCACGGCCCGCCGTTGCCAGTACCCCAATACGCGAGGTTCGACTCCGGGTCGTAGTTACCGGTCACCCACACAGGAGCACCGCCGGTCTTCCACTGATCGCCCTTCGGCCACGTCTCACTGCCTGGTTCGCCGGGCGCGGGCACGGTGTACGTTCGCCACAACTCTTTGCCGTTCTCCAGATCGAAAGCGGCGACGAATCCGCGAACGCCAAACTCACCGCCCGACGCCCCGACCATCACCTTGCCGCCCGCGACCAGCGGCGCGAGCGTGATGTAGTACGCGGACTTGTTGTCGGCGACAGTTTTGGTCCAGACCTCCTTGCCGGTCCGCGCATCGAGCGCCACCAGCACGGCCTCCGCCGCTGCGTA
>Ga0310810_10006593_pt1 | contig 13134 bp, 8 predicted proteins | sample NCmetagenome_FD_207641 | JGI IMG/M metagenome (GOLD analysis project Ga0310810, IMG submission 207641) | Soil microbial communities from experimental microcosm in Duke University, North Carolina, United States - NC | ecosystem: Engineered > Artificial ecosystem > Soil microcosm > Unclassified ... | reverse complement strand
TTACAAAGTTGTAACGAGCGCCGGACGGCCCGCGAATTTCCATGTGGTCGCCGGGAATTCACGGTCGTGATCATCCCGCGCCCGCCCCCGCGCCCGCATCCCGCATCCGCACCCGCGCCCGCGCCCCGCACCCGCGCCCCGCATCCCGCACCCGCCCCCGCGCCCGCATCCCGCACCCGCGCCCCGCACGCGCCCCCCTACTGCTTCGTCACCTCGATGTAATAAAGGTCCGTCGGCACCTCGAACTCGTCCCTGGCGACCGATGTCTTCATCAACTGCCAATCCGTCGTTGGATGGAGCGTTTCGTACGCGCCGGGCCTGCCCGCCCGGATCGGCATGTTGAATCCGTGCTCTTCCGCCTTCCACCGATAGGCAACGGTTCCTTCTTCGTCATCGAACGCCAGCTCGAGGACCGGCAGTTTCGCGCGGCGCAGGTACTCGTCGAATACCGGGGTCAGATCCATCCCGAGACGCTCGTTCATGAACGCCAGCACGTCCTCCGTCATGACGTTGCGGTACTTGAACGTCTGGAAGAGATCGTGGATCGTCTTCCACCACTTGGGATCGTCGTTGACGATGCTGCGCAGCGTGTTCAGGAAGAGGGCGCCTTTGAAGTACATGTCCTGGGGCGGCGTGCGATGGATGCCACGCTGCGTGATGATGGGCGTGCGGTTCTGCACGTGGCTCTTGTACCCGTTGGTGTATTTGATGCCGTCGTCGTGGCCGTATGTGTACTCGACGTAAAGGCACTCGAGATAGGTCGTCCAGCCTTCGTGAATCCACATGTCGGAAACGTCCGCGGCCGACACCGCGTTCCCGAACCATTCGTGTCCACTCTCGTGGATGATGATGAAGTCGAACTTCGTGCTGATGCCGACGCCCGTCCAGTCGTATGGCGGGCGGCCGTAGCCGTTGTGGAATCCGTTGCCATACGTAACGGCGCTCTGGTGCTCCATGCCTGAGTACGGCACCTGCACGAGCTTGTACCCGTCCTCCTTGAACGGATACTCACCAAAGTAGTGTGTGTAAGCCTCGAGCATGCCCTTCGCCTGCGCGAACGTCGTCTTTGCCTTGTCCTCGTCTTCCGGCAACGCGTAGAAATCCATCGTCACGTCGTTGTACTTGTCCGCGAAGTGGATGTACTTTCCGATGTTCACCGACACGTCGTAGTTGTTGATGGGATAGTGGACGGCCCAGTCCCAGCGCGTGTAGCCGTCGCCGAGGTCCGTCTTCTTCTCGAACCGGCCGTTCGAGACGTCCACGAGATCGTCGGGGATGCTGACGCTGATCTCCATGTTTTCGACTTCGTCGCGCCACTGATCCTTGTTCGGCCACCAGATGGAAGCGCCTTCTCCTTCGCACGACGAATAGATCCAGGGGCGGCCGGCCGGATCCGCGCCGAAGGTAAACCCGCCGAAGCGGCCTGTCGTTTTCGGTGTGCCGGAGTAGTAGAAGTCGATTGCGTACGTGCTCCCTCTCTTCAGCGTCTTCGGAAAATCAACCCAGACGGTGTTTACCTCGCGCGAGTACTTCAAGGGCGTCCCGCCGAGCACGATTTTCTCGACGTTGAGGTTCGCGTACAGATCCAGCTGGATGCGCGTGTCATCGCTGAGCATCTTGAATCGGATGGTGTTCTTGCCGGCGATTGTCCTGGCGGTGGGATCGATGCGAACGTCCAGATGGTACGAAAGCAGATCATTGTTCGCACGGTAGCGGTCGTACTCGCCACGCAGTATGTCGGCGCGGGTCGGCGGCCGTTCCTCGCGCGGCGGTACCTGGGGAATGGCCGGTCGTGGCGGCGCGGCGGCGGGCTGCGGGATCGACGGCTGTTGGAGAGCGATCGACAGCAGGAAGAGAGCGAGCGTCCGGGACGGAAGCATGCGTTACGTTATCCGATTCCTGACTCAGACTCATGCGTCGCTGTCACGGTACGTTGATTGAGTACAGCGGGCCGTTTCTGTGAACTGCGGCAGGCATTGGAGGCTGCGATGCCATCCATTCGTCGAACGGTCGGTATCGGGATTTTGCTGATCGTCAGCAGCGTGGCGGCCGCGTCGGCCGATCCGATCCTCGTCACGGATGGGCGCTTCGTAGCGGCGTCGGCGATTGTGAACGCCCAGCCGCCGACCGTCGTCGTCAACACACCATCGGCACCCTTTTCGCCATTTACGGCAAGCGCGTCTGCGACAGCGACCGCAGCGGCTTTCACGGCGCAGACGACCTCGACTCAGCACAGCTCGCTTGGCTCGACGCTGTTCAGCGCGTCCGGCTCAATCGACAGCTCAGCAGACGTGAGCGCTCCAGAAGGTTTCGCCTTTGCCAACGGCAGCTCTACCTTCGAAATTGAATTCGATCTCTCGATGCCTTACAGCTTTGCGCTCACCGGATCGATTGCGGTCGACGACATGGAACTTGGAGGAGGCTTTGGAGAGGTGGAGGTGTCGTTGGGAACCGAGCCGGTCTCGGGCGGGATCGACGTGGTAGCGGGAGACGATATCCGGTTCGGCAGTCAGTTGCTCGATTTCACCGGCGTGTTGCCGGCCGGGCGGCATCGGCTGCTGGTGGAGGCGAGCACGGAATCGGTCGCGAGCGACGGACTCGCGCATCATGGATCGAACTTCGACGTCGATTTCGCGCTGACGCCTACGCCGGAACCTCCGTCCATTTTTCTTCTCGGTGCAGGAACGGTCGTACTCGCGACGAAGCGGCGTCTCGCTCGCCGAGGCATCACCTATCTGACCGAAACGCGACAAGCCGGTGTGAGATAGTGCTTACGCTGCATGGACGTCCATCTCGTCGACGGCACGTACGAACTCTTCCGGCACTACTATGCAACGCCGCCTGCCCGTGATCTGAACGGGCAGAACGTCGCCGCGGTGCGTAGCGTGCTCAGCTCGGTGCTGGCGATGATCAACGGCGGCGCGCGGCACATCGGCGTCGCGACGGACCACGTCATCGAATCGTTTCGCAATCGTTTGTGGCCTGACTACAAGACCGGCGCCGGAATCGAGCCGGATCTGCTGTCGCAGTTTCCGCTGCTCGAGGAAGGCCTCGCCGCGCTTGGCGTCGTCGTGTGGCCCATGATCGAGTTCGAGGCCGACGACGCGCTGGCTGCGGCAGCCGTTCGGGCGGCGGACGATCCGCGGGTCGACCGGGTCGTCATCTGCACCCCGGACAAGGACCTGGCGCAGTGTGTGCGCGGCACGAAGATCGTGCAGTTGAACCGCCGGACGCGGACGACGATGGACGAGTCGGGCGTGATGGCGAAGTTCGGCGTGCCGCCCGCGTCGATCCCCGACTACCTTGCTCTCGTCGGGGACGCGGCCGACGGGTATCCCGGCTTGCGGGGCTGGGGCGCGAAGTCCACGAGCGCGGTGCTTGCGCGGTTTGGCCATCTCGAGAACATTCCTGCTGACTGGCGGAGCTGGGGTGTGAACGCCGCGAGTCCGGCGGCGCTGGCGCAGACGCTCGCTCGCGATCGCTCGCTCGCGCTGCTGTTCCGGAATCTGGCGACGCTGCGGACCGAGATTCCGACGTTCGAGACGGTGGATGCGCTCGAGTGGGTCGGTCCGCGGCCGGAGTTCGCGGCGCTCGCGGCGCGCTTCGACGCCGCCGTCTGAAAAGGGGACAGCCGCCATTTTTTTCAAAAAATGGGGACAGCCGTTCTGAATTGAGACGGCTGTCCCCATTTTTCGCGAAAAATGACGGCTGTCCCCTTTTTTCGCGAAAAATGGCGGCTGTCCCCTTTACCGGGACTCTCGCGCGGGCGTCACCGACAGAAGCCCGCGATCGACCAACGTCGGCGGCTTCCGGAGGTGCGTCGCCTGCTCAAACGCATAGGCGACGCTCAGGAGATCGCCGTCCGTCCACGGCCGCGCAGAAAACTCCAGGCCGAACGGGAGACCGCTCGTGTAGAAGCCGCCCGGGACGACGACGGCCGGAACGCCGATCATGTTCACCCAGCTCGTCGCCGAATGCGGTCCACCGCTCAGACCGCCATCCTGCGCCATCGTCTCGTCCGGCGGCGGCATCTGGATCGCCGGATAGACGTAGCCATCGAGTTTCAAGCGATCGAGCGGCTCGAGATACGCGCGCAGCATCGTGCGCCTCGGTGCGTAGTAGTTGCGCTCGGCGTCGGGATCCCTGTCGAGCGATCGTTGATCGATCCGCACGGCGCCCAGATGGCGGAACGAATCCTCCGCGCCAATGGACGACGGAAACAGCGGACTGCCGACGGCCTTGAGATACTCCGCGGCCGAGTGGTACTGCGGCGGACCGAACGCCGCGAGGAAGCGGTTCGTTCCGTCCTGCATGTAAGCGTAGGTGGCGACGCGGCTCGCGGTTTTCGCGAAACCCGTCGGGAGGACGTCGGCGTCCATGACGACCTCCGCGCCCGCGGCGCGAAGCGCCTCGAGCGCCTTCATGAACATCTCGCGGGTCTCGGGTTTGAGCGGAATGTTCGCCGCAGCGCGCAACTTGTCGAACTCCGCGTTCGTCACGTCTGCCGGGACACCGTGGAATGGAATGCCGTCACCTGACAGCACGAACGCCGGCACGCCGAAACGCTTGCCCTTCAGCGCGTCGGCCCTGAGGTACGGCTCGAACGGCGGACGCTGCGCCGCGCTCGGCCATCCGCTGGTGCGCGGATCCAGCGGATCCTCCCCCGCCATCACCGTCATCGCGATCGCTGCGTCGGCGGTTGTGCGGGCGATCGGACCCGTGTTGTCGAGGAGCCAGTCGAGAGGAGCAATACCCGCGATGCTGACGAGGCCGCGCGTCGGAAACACGCCGACGAGCGCACTCGTCGCCGCCGGCATGCGGATCGAGTTGCCGGTATCGGTGCCGTTGCCCAGCACCGCCATGTTTGCCGCGATCGCCGTGACGATGCCGCCCGAGGAACCGCCCGGCGAGAATCGAACGTCGTAGGCGTTCCCGGTGCGGCCGAACGAGCTGCTGCGATTCGTGTCGCTGTTGGCGAGATCCGGCATGTTCGCGATCCCGACGATGACCGCGCCAGCCGCTTTGAACCGGGCAACAACGGTGGCATCCCGCGGCGCAACGAGTTCGTGGCCCGGACGCCGGAAGCCCTCCCATCCCGCCGTCGTCACCTGACCCTTGATGCTCGTGTTTGCCTTGATGACGATCGGCACGCCCCACAGCGGTCCTCGAGTGGTGTCTCCCGTCGCGGCGTCGGCATCCTCGCGCGCGGCCTGATCGAGCGCCTCGTGACGAAGCACTGTCTCGATCGCCCCGTAGACGCCGTTGTAGCGATCGATCCGATCGAGGTGCCACTGCACGACTTGCGTGACCGTATAAGTCTTTTCCGCGTACAGCCGATGCAGCTGCGACACGGTGACATCCAGCAGATCGCGATCGATGTCGGCGCGGGATGGCAGTGCGCGTGTGGTGACGCTGGGAGCTGCCGTGACAGCGGTGAGGCAAGTCAGGATGACCAGGAGGAGGGGACGGCGCTTCGTCATGCGGCGGAGCATACCGCCGGAATCCTTCGGCTTGACAGTGTGACTCGGACAGTATATTTTGTCCGCTGCTGACTAATTATTTTGTCCGCTAGCTATCTAGGTAGGTAGCCAATACGATGGTCGCCCAAGCTCAACCAATCGACATCATCGACGACCCCGGTCGCGCGCGGGCGGCTCTCCAGCCGATTCGATTGCGGCTCCTCCACCTGCTCGGGCGGCCGCAATCCGCGCCGCAGCTCGCGAAGCAACTCGGGATGCCGCGTCAGCGCGTCCTGTACCACCTGCGGAAGCTCGAGTCGCAGCATCTGGTCGAGGCACACGAGCACGGAAGCGTGGGCCGCCGCATCGATCGCTCCTACGTCCGCACCGCAACGTCGTACGCCATCGCACCAAAAACGCTCGGAGGCGTCGCCGTCGATCCGCGAACCGTCGCGGACGCTTTCTCTTCTGCGTACCTGTCGGCGGTGGCGGCGCGTGCACTCAACGACCTCGCTGCGCTCAGTCGAGCCGCCGCCGCTCGCGGCAAGCGCGTGCCGACGCTCACGCTGGACACCGAGGTGCGGTTCGCGACGCCCGCCGATCAGCGCCGGTTCGCCGACGACCTCACCGCTGCTCTCGCGACGCTGGCGGCCAGATACCATCACCCTGACGCAGTGCAGGGACGCACGTTCCGCGTGTTCGCGTGCGGCTACCCAGCGGTGCCGCCACGCGCTGCCGAACCGGAAAGCGATCGAGAGACCGACATGGAGGCGACGTGACCAACGATCCCAAACGCACCGAACGCGTGCTCGATCTGACCATCGACATTGACGCCACCCTCGAGGAGGTATGGCAGGCGCTGACGACCGGCGAGGGCATCGCACGCTGGTTCGCGCCGCACGCCGCGGTGACGCCAGGCGAAGGCGGCAGCGTCAGCGTCGGCTGGGACCCGAACGAAATGTGGACCACACCGATCACGGTGTGGGAGCCGTTGCGGCACATGCAGACCGCCAGCGAGATGCCGTCGAAGGACGGCCGCGTGGTCCGTCTCGCCGTCGACTATTACCTGGAAGCGCAGGGCGGGCGGGTGCGCGTGCGCCTGGTGCACTCGGGCTTCGACGACAGCGAGTCGTGGGACGGCTACATCGACGGGCTCGATGCCGGCTGGACCTTCTTCCTGTTCAACCTCAAGCACGCACTCGAACGTCATCGCGGCGTCGACCGCCAGCAGTTGTCGGCTCGGTTCCGCACGACCGCGCGCCGCGGCGAGGACCACCCCGTGTTCGGCGCGAAGGGTTTGCACGTGCGGCCGTCGATTGGCGGACTCCAGCCCGGCGACGGCTGTCATCTCTCACTCGGCGGCGTCGAAGTCGATGCCATCGTCGCCGTGCGCCACGCTCCGCGCACCGTCGCCTTCCTGGTGCCCGCGTGGAACGACGCACTGCTCTTCGTCGAACGCGAAGGCATGAAGGAAACGCATCAGCTGGGCATGTGGTTGTCCCTTTATGGCGTGCCGGAGACGACGGCAGCTTCGCTGCGGCAGGGATTGTCCGACGTGGAGGCTGCGCTCAGCACGACTGAAAAGTGAAGCACGTGCGCGCATAATAAGCGCATCATGTTGACCCTGCTTTTCGTCCTGACGAGCGCGCTCGCGCCGGCCGCCGAGCAGGCGGTCGAGAAGCAGCTCGTGGTCTCGATTACGGCTCCCGAGATCGACAACGGGATCCTCTCCGAGATCACGTGGGATAACGGCACTCTGCTCCTCCAGGGCGCTGTCGCCAACCCCGACGGTTCATTGTCGGCCCGCTACCTGGTCGTCCCCGCAAACGGCACGACACTCGAGAAGCTGAAAGAACAGACCGCACAATCGATCGCGTACTGGAACCGCAAATCGAAGCGCGCGAGTCCTACCGGCCTCGGTGAACTCTCACTCGCATCGGACCAGGAGATGCCGATGTACGGCGTGGCCGATCTGCAGAAGCGGGTGTCCGACGCTGTCGAGATGGGCGGCATGCGAAAGCGATGCACAGTTCGCCTGGGGCGCCTGCTGCTGCACGAACGGCAGGACGGAAGCGAACCGTACGACGGAGAAGTGTGGTCGTGGTCGCCGGCCGAATTGAACCGGATCGCGTACGTCGACGGCAAGGGTGATCTCTGGATCGCCACCGCCGACGGCCGGGACGCCCGACGCCTGCTCAAAGGGGACTTCACGCTGCCGGCGTGGTCCGACGACGGCAGATCGATAGCGGTGGCGGAACGCAAGGACGGCGGCCGCCGTTGGGACATCAGTGTGGTGCTGCTGCCCGAGTCCCTGCGGACAGCGCGCTGACTCCGCGCTACTTCAATCCTGTGACCTGATAAAGGCTGTAAAGATTCTGTATGTAGACGTACGCGTAGGAGTTGCCGTCCGGCGTCAGCCGCATATCGCCAATCGAGTTGACGCCAACGGTGTCGCGCGGCGAGATCTCGTGAACGAGCGTGCGCTGGCCCGTCGTGACATCGAGCGCGAAGATGCGCACAGGAAGCGTGCCCTGCCTCACGAACAGCACGCGGCCGTCTCCGCGCCACCGGATCGGGATGTCCTCGGCCACGGCGCCTTTGATCGGCTGCGGTTTACCGTCGCCCGTCGGGAACGCTGTGAGCACGTCCTTGACGGGAGCAACGACCCATTGGCCGTCGGGTGAGAGCGTGTCCGATCGGACCGCAACCCCTTCGGGCGTCACCGCGCGCGGCTCGCCGCCATCAGCGTCCTGGACGTACATCCGGAATCCCTTGCCCTCTTCGAATCCCGCGAACACGAGACGCTTGCCGTCGGGGAACCACGCCGCAAACGAGTAGGCCTTGATGCCGTGTGGCGCGACAGTGCGTGACTCGCCCGGTCCCGTCGGAAGGATCACCAGCTTGTTCTTGGTCAGATCGATAGCGAGCGCCCAGCGGCCATCCGGCGAGAGATATTGCGAGAGGCCCTTACCCAGCCGGACCGCAGGTGAGCGATCCGTCCCGCGAACGTAAGATGCGTACCCTGGTCCGCCGGCGACGCCCTGCTCCGAAAACAGGATCGTGCGTCCGTCCGCGGAGATGTCGCTGATCCACGAAAAATCCATCCACGTCAGCTCTCTCTCCTCTGCGCCTGCGCCTGACGTATGCACCATGATCGACGGCCGCCTGTTGCCGTGGGCCACGAGCACTCGCCCGTCCGGCGCGAGATCCTGCAGATCGAGGCTTCCGGGTGCGCTCATTACGGTTCTGATCTTGCCGCTCAAGGTCGCGGCGAAGATGGCGTGATCGGTTCCCGCGCTCTTTCCGCCTCCACCAGAGGCGCTGAACCAGACCTCGTCACCTGCCGGCACCCAGTGCACGCCGAAAATGTCTTCCCAGCCCGGCGAAAGGGTCGTCTTCTTCCCCTGGAGGTCGATCATCGCGACGTCACCACGGTTATCGATCGCCACCGGGTGCTCGGCAAAAGCGATGCGGTCGCCCTTCGGAGAAACGGCGAGGTCGCCCAGCCAGCCCTGAGCCTCGTACAACGTGTGTCCAATCGGGAACTCGATCCGATCCCGGCCGTCTACGGTGTGGACGACTGCCAGCGAGTCACCGTCCGGACCCCAGTCGGCAGACTGGACGTGCTCCAGCACCTCGCGGGGAGCGCCGCCCCCGATGGGCATGCGTGCGAGCACGCTGTTGCCGGGTCTCGTCAGCAGCACGGCCATCTCGCCTCGCTGAGAAACAGCCTGAAGGTCCGCCTGCAGCCCGATCGTCCTCGATTCCGGACTGCCAGCCTGTGTGGAGAACAGCTCCAGCGGCGCGCCTTCCCAGCTCGCAGCGTAGACGACGGTGCGTCCATCGGGCGCAAACCGCGCGTACGTGACGTTCCCACGCCTGAACGTCAAAGGCTGGAACACGGCGTTCTGCGGTGGGGGGGCGGTCGATCGACCGGCCATGAACAACCCGGCGCCGGCAGCGGCGGCAAGAAGTCCGGCGGCCGCGACGCGCATCCAGGAGCGTCGGCCCGGCGCCGGGGCTTTCATCGCCGCCTGACTCGATGTTCCCGACAGCGCTTCGATGTCGAACGCGACATCCCGCGCTGATTGGAAGCGCTCCTCGGGACTTTTCTCCAGGCAGTGCAGGACGATGCGATCGAGTCCGGGCGGGAGCGGCGGTCCTCCATTGCCGGCGGGCTTCGGATCCTCCTTGAGGATCGCGTTCATCGTCTCGACCGCCGAGTCCCCCTGGAAGGCACGGCGTCCGGTGAGCATTTCGTAGAGCACGACGCCGAACGAGAAGATGTCGGATCGATGATCGACTTTCTGGCCGCGCACCTGCTCCGGCGACATGTAGCCCACGGTGCCGAGCGCGGTCCCGGCGCTTGTCTCCGGACCGCCGGTCGCGAACCGGGTCTCGGCGTCGCCTCCGCGCGGATCCCCCATTTTCGCAAGCCCGAAGTCGAGAATCTTGACCCGGCCATCACGGGTCACGAACAGGTTGTCCGGTTTCAGGTCGCGATGAACGATCCCGCGCTCGTGGGCGGCGGCTAACCCTTTGGCGATCTGCGCGGCGTAGTCCACCGCCTTGCGCTGCGGCAGTGGCGAGTCGCCAATCCGAGCGCGAAGCGTCTCACCATCGAGAAGTTCGGAGACGACGTACGGGGCGCCGTCGTGGCTGCCGATGTCGTACACGCCGAGGATGTTCGGGTGGTTGAGCGCGCCGGCTGCGCGCGCCTCCTGCTCGAACCTGCGCAGCCGTTCCTGGTCGGCCGAAAAGCCAGGCGGCAGGACTTTCAGCGCCACTTCGCGCCCGAGACGCGAATCGTGAGCGCGATAAACCTCGCCCATGCCCCCGGCACCGAGCGGCGCGACGATTTCGTACGGACCGAACCGCGTGCCGGGACTCAAGCTCATGCGCGAATTATGCACCAGCCCGCGCCTTGACGCAGCCTCAGCTGAAACGATAGCGTGCGCGCATCAGCGGAGGATGAGCATGACGCGCAGCGTGACGACGGCGAGATCCCTTGCGATTCGAGCGGCGGCCGCAGCGGCAATCGCGGCCGCGTGCCTGATGATAGTCCGAGCACAGCCGTCGGCGCGCGTCGCTCCCGACGTTTACAAGGAGTTTCACTGGCGTTTCATCGGTCCGGAGGGCAACCGTGTCTCGGCGGTTGCCGGCGTACCCGGTGACCCGCTGGTCTACTACGCGGGAAGCGCGTCGGGCGGCATTTCGAAGACGATCGACGGCGGCGTGCACTGGACCGCGGTCTTCGACGATGAGCCCGTGCAGTCGATCGGATCGCTCGCCGTCGCGCCGTCCGATCCGAACATCGTCTGGGCGGGTACTGGCGAAGCATGGATCCGCAGTCACATCTCCATCGGTCAGGGCATTTACAAGTCCACTGATGCGGGCAGAACGTGGACGTTGATGGGCCTCGAGAAGACGGGACGCATCGGCCGCGTGGTGATCGACCCCACGAACGCCGACGTGGTCTTCGTGTGTGCGCTCGGCACGGCCTACGGGCCGCAGCAAGAGCGCGGTGTATTCCGCACCGCCGATGGCGGCAGGACGTGGCAACGGACGCTGTTCGTCGACGAGAACACCGGCTGTTCCGAGATCGCGATCAACCCGGCCAATCCGCGAATCCTCTTTGCTGGTATGTGGCAGATCGAAGTGCACACGTGGGGCCGGTCGAGCGGCGGCCCCGGAAGCGGGCTGTTCACCTCCCGCGACGGCGGCCTCACATGGACGAAGCTCACGGGCCATGGCCTGCCAGCGAAACCTGTTGGCAAGGTCATGCCGGCGATCTCGCGCTCCAATCCGAACCGCGTGTACGCGGCGATCGAGACGGGCGACGGTGTGCCGTGGAACGGACACGAGACCGATCGCGGACAGGTGTGGCGGTCGGACGACGCCGGCGAGACATGGACGATGGTCAGCACCGACCGCAACGCGATGGGCCGCACCGCGTACTACGGCCGGATGGCTGTCTCCACCGACAACGAAAACGAGACGTACTTCATGAACGCGTCATTCAGCAAGTCGGTAGACGGCGGTCAGACGCTCGTTCCGCAGCGCGGCCTCGAGGCGCCGGGCGGCGATCACCACGACATGTGGATCGACCCGTCGGACGGCAACCGGATGATCGTCGGGCACGATCAGGGTGTTTCCATCTCGCAGACGCGCGGGCGCACGTGGCTGAAGCAACGTTTGCCGAACGCGCAGATCTATCACGTGACGGTCGACAACCAGGTGCCGTACTACGTCTACGGCAACAAACAGGACGGGCCGTCGTATCGCGGGCCGAGCAACAGTCGCCTTTCGGAGGGCGGCCGCGGCAGCATCCCGAGAGGGATGTGGCATTCGATTGGCGGTGGGGAGAGCGGGTTTGCGACACCGGATCCGACCGACCCCAACATCATCTGGTCCACCGCGTCAGGATCCGGAACCGTCGGCGGGATTGTCGTGCGCTACGACGAGAGCCGGCGCCAGATGCGCGAGGTCGAAGTCTGGCCAGACCAGGAAAACGGGCCCGCAGCGGATCTGAAATACCGATTCATCTGGGACGCGCCGTTTGCCATTTCGCCCCATGATCACAACACCATTTATATCGGCAGCCAGTACGTGCACCGCTCGACCGACGCGGGTCAGAGCTGGCAGGAGATCAGTCCCGATCTCACGCTGAACGACAAAAGCCGCCAGCAGAGTTCCGGCGGGTTGACGCCCGACAACATCGGCGTGGAGTACGCGGACGTCGTCCACGCGATCGCAGAGTCGCCAAAACAAGCCGGCGTCATATGGGCAGGGACTAATGACGGCCTCGTGCAGCTGACTCGTGACGGCGGCAAGACCTGGACGAACGTCACCGGGAACATCCCGCAGCTGCCCCCGTTGGGCACGGTGAACAACATCGAGCCGTCGCGATTCGATGCGGGCACCGCTTACATCACCGTCGACTTCCACCAGGTGAACAACCGCGATCCGTTCGTCTACAAGACGTCGGATTACGGCGCCACGTGGACGGCAATCACCAACGGCATTCCCCACTCGATGGTGAGCTACGCGCACTGCATCCGTGAGGATCCAGTGAAGCGCGGGCTGCTCTACCTCGGTACGGAAAGCGGCGTCTACGTGTCATTCGACGACGGCGTGAACTGGCAGCCGCTGCAGATGAACCTTCCGCACGCGCCGGTGTACTGGTTGACCGTGCAGGAGCAGTTCAACGATCTCGTCATTGCCACTTACGGGCGCGGCTTCTGGGTCCTCGACGACATCACGCCCTTGCGCGAGCTGACGCCGGCCGTCCTGGACGGTTCCGCGCATCTGTTCCCACTCCGTGCAGCGTACCGATTCCGCGAGATTACGGCGCCAGCCGTCACATATGACGATCCGACGACTGGAGAGAACCCCTCGTACGGCGCCGACATCAACTACTACCTGAAGTCTGCATTGCCCGCGGACGTGTCGATCACGATCCAGGATGCGAAGGGGCGGACGGTCCGGACGTTGAAGGGTCCCGGCTCGCCGGGCCTGCACCGCGTCAGCTGGGATCTGCGCGACACGCCGTCCGAGCGCGTCGTGTTCAGAACCAGCCCTCTCTATGCTCCCGACATCCGTCTAAAAGCCGATGGCACGCGCGACGGCGGCGGAGAACTCAGCATTCTGCAGCCTCCCGGCGTCTACACCGTGA
>Ga0310810_10006592_pt1 | contig 13136 bp, 16 predicted proteins | sample NCmetagenome_FD_207641 | JGI IMG/M metagenome (GOLD analysis project Ga0310810, IMG submission 207641) | Soil microbial communities from experimental microcosm in Duke University, North Carolina, United States - NC | ecosystem: Engineered > Artificial ecosystem > Soil microcosm > Unclassified ... | reverse complement strand
GTGAGCACGCGCATCGGCGTCATGTACCTGGGCAAGCTGGTCGAGACGGCGGACAGCGAGGCGCTCTACGCGCGGCCGCTGCACCCCTACACCCAGGCCCTGCTCGACAACGCCCTGCCCTCGCATCCCGACGACGCGCGCGAGAGCGTCCTGCTGGCCGGCGAGGTACCGAGCGCGTTCAATCCGCCGTCCGGGTGCCGCTTCCACCCGCGATGCCCGCGGGCGATGCCGGTGTGCGCGGAGGTCGAGCCCGCCCTGCGCGAGGAGGCGCCGGGTCAGGTCGTGGCCTGCCACCTCTACGGCGGCCCGGCCCTCTTCCCGATCGTCTAGCCGGGCCGGCCTACCTCCCCGCCGGCCAGCTTCGCCGGCACCTCGGCGCACAGACCGCGGGAACTTCGGCGGGGCACCCCTGTCTAAGCCGGCATGACGCTGCTGGCCGCCTCCGTCGAGCCGACGTCCCCGCCGCTCGTCCGATCCATCGCGAGCGCCGTGCCGGCGTGGCGCCGCGACCCACGCCTCTACCAGATCGCCACCCTGGGCGGACTGCTCGTCTACGGGATGGGATGGCTCGGCTTCGACATCGAGCCGCCGATGGCGGCTCTCATCGTGATCACGGCGCTGGCGACCCAGCTCGTCGCCACCCGGCTGAGCGGTCACGGGCGCTTCGATCCCCGCAGCGCGCTGATCTCGGGCCTATCGCTCTGCCTGCTGCTGCGCACCGGCTCGCCGGCGCTCGCCGTCGGGGCTGCGATGGTTGCCGTGGGCAGCAAGTTCCTCATCCGCTTTCGTGGCAAGCACGTCTTCAACCCCACCAACGGCGCGCTGGTCGCGATGCTCCTGCTGAGCGACGGCGTGTGGGTCTCGTCCGGCCAGTGGGGCAGCGCGGCGATTTTCGCGTTCCTGATGGGCTCGACCGGCAGCCTGGTGGTCAATCGCGCCGCCCGTGCCGACGTGGCCTGGACGTTCCTGGCCGCGCACATGGCGCTGCTCCTCGGCCGCACGCTCTGGCTGGGTGATCCGCTCGCGGTGCCGCTGCATCGCCTGGCCAGCGGCGCGCTGGTGCTCTTCACCTTCTTCATGATCTCCGACCCGCGCACGACGCCGGACTCGCGCGCCGGTCGCATCCTCTTCGCGATCCTCGTCGCGGCCGGCGGTTACATCGTCCAGTACCGGCTGTTCCACACCAACGCGCTGCTGTGGTCGCTCGCCGTCTGCTCACTCCTGGTCCCGCTGATCGATCGCTGGCTGCCCGGACGTCGCCACCACTGGACGGCGCCCGGGCCAGACCACGCCCGAGAAAGGAGCGCACCGTGCACCGTCTCACCGCTGGCTTGATCGCGCTGCTCGCCGTCCTGACCGCCGCGCCGAGCGCCATCGCATTCTGCGGCTTCTACGTCGCGAAGGCGGACACGAAGCTCTTCAACCGGGCCTCGCAGGTGGTCCTGGTCCACCACGACGGCAAGACCGTCATCACGATGGCCAGCGACTTCCAGGGCGATCCCAAGGAGTTCGCCGTCGTCGTGCCGGTGCCGACCGTGCTGGAGAAGGGCCAGATCCGCGTCGGCGATCGAGCCCTCATCGAGCACCTCGACGCCTACACCGCGCCGCGCCTGGTCGAGTACTTCGATCCCGATCCGTGCTCGATGGCGCGGCCCGCGCCGGCCGCCGCGGGCCGGAGCACGCTGGCCCTGGCCGAGAAGGCGTCGGCCGATCGCGCGCGCGGCCTGGGCGTCACCATCGAGGCCCAGTACACCGTGGGCGAGTACGACATCGTGATCCTGTCGGCGCGCGAGAGCGCCGGGCTCGAGACCTGGCTGCGCGACAGTGGCTACCGGCTGCCCACCGGCGCCTCGGCGGTGCTCGGCAGCTACCTCAAGCAGGGCATGAAGTTCTTCGTGGCACGGGTGAACCTCGGCGAGCAGGCCAGGCTCGGCTTCACCTACCTGCGGCCACTGCAGATGGCCTTCGAGTCGCCCAAGTTCATGCTGCCGATCCGCCTGGGCACGGTGAATGCCGACGGGCCCCAGGAGCTGTTCGTCTTCGCGCTCACGCGGGGCGGCCGCGTGGAGACGACGAACTACCGCACCGTGCGCCTGCCGAGCGGCATGGATCTGCCGCCCTACGTGAAGCAGGAGTTCCCGAACTTCTATCGCGCGATGTTCGCCGAGCAGGTGCGCCGCGAGGACATGCGCGCGGTCTTCCTCGAGTACGCGTGGGACATGGCCTGGTGCGATCCCTGCGCCGCCGATCCGCTGAGCCACGAGGAGCTGCGCAAGCTGGGCGTGTTCTGGCTGCCCGAGAGCGGGGCGCCGCCCCGCGGTCGGATGGGTGGCGCAAGCGACGTCTTCGTCACGCGCCTGCACGTGCGCTACGACGGCCGGCGCTTCCCCGACGATCTCGTCTTCCAGGAGACGGGCGATCGCACGAACTTCCAGGGACGCTATGTGCTGCGCAACGCGTTCACCGGCGAGGCGACGTGCGAGGCCGGCCGCCGCTACCGCGAGTCCCTGCGAGCGCGCGCCGAGCAGGAAGCCGCCAGCCTCGCCTCCATCACCGGCTGGCCGATCGAGGACATCCGCCGTCGCATCGGGGTGGTCGGCGGCGGCGAGATGCCGGTCGATGGCCGGAAGTGGTGGCAGCGCATCTTCGGCGAGTGACGCGCCCTACAGCGTGCGGCGGAAGAGCGACAGCGCCAGCCCGAGGCCCAGCCGCGCCGCCTCGGGATCGTGGCGCGCGCCCTCGTCACGCATGAACGCGTGCTGGGCGTTGAACTCGTGCCAGGCGAACACCCGTTCGGCCCGGCGCAGCGCCTGGTAGATCGAGGCCCGCGCGTCGTCGGGGATGTGGGGATCCTGGCGCCCCCAGATCATCAGCAGCTCGCCGCGGATCTCCTGCGCGCGCGCCAGCGTATCCGTGCAGCGGCCGCCGGCCAGGACCCCGCCCTGTAGATCGGTGGGATAGACGCAGCATGCGGCCAGGACCTCCGGCTGCAGCGCCGCCCGGAAGGCCAGGTGGCCGCCGAGGCAGAAGCCGACCGCGCCGAGCCGGCCGTTGCACGCCGGATGCGCGGTCAGCGCGCGCAGCACCACGCCGGCATCGGCGTCGAACGTGGCGAGCGTCGTCCGGGCCTTGTAGTCGTTGCCCTTGTCGGTGCCCGCCTTGTCGTAGGCGAGCACCGTGCCCGGTGGCTCGTGCTCGTGGTAGATCTCGGGCGCCATCACCACGTAGCCGTGGCTGGCGAAGTGCATCGACAGTCGCACGATCGGCCCCGTCTGCTGGTAGATCTCCGGATAGAGCAGCAGCCCGGGGTAGCGCCGCGCCTCACCCGCCGCGAGCGGCGCGTAGACGTGGGTGCGCATCGGACCGGTGGGCGTATCGAGGTCCTGGTGGCTGGCGTGGACGATCATGCGGGGCCGGAGATCGACGGCGCCCCTGGATGCTGGGCCAGCGTGTCGGCGATGAAGCTCATGAAGTTGGCCGGCAGCTGGGTCGCGGCCGCGCCGAATTCGCGCCGCACGCGATCCAGGTCGAAGACGCCGTCGCGCACCAGGACCGGCGAGGTCTTGTGCCGGCGCCCTGTCTGACGTGGTCGACCTCGCGCAGCGTGGCCATGGCAACGGTGGTACGGTAGCACGCCATGAACCTCCTGCGACCGATCGAGCGCGATATCGTCGTCAACGGCCTGCGGCTGCGCCTGCTCGACTGGGGCGGCGGTGACCGCACGCCGGTGCTGCTCCTGCACGGCTTCACCGGCCACGCCCACGCCTGGGACACGCTCAGCATCGCGCTGCAGCCGGACCACCACGTGTACGCGCTCGACCAGCGCGGGCACGGCGACAGCGATCCGGCCGACGTCTACAACCCGGTCGTCGCCTTTGGCGACATCGCCGGCGTCGTCGATCAGCTCGGCCTGGCCTCGTTCGTGCTGATCGGGCTCTCGATGGGCGGGCGCAACGGGATGTACTTCACCTCGAAGCGGCCGGAGCGCGTGCGCAAGCTCGTCGTCGTCGACATCGGACCGGAGATCAGTGCGAAGGCCAGTGCGCCCTCGGCGGGACCACCGGAGCCGGAGACGTGGACCAGCATCGAGCAGGCCGCCCAGCACCTGTACCGCGGCAACCCCTACCCCGGCATCCACTACTACCGCTGGGTCGCCTCGCACAGCCTGCGGGCGCGGCCCGACGGCGCGCTGGTGTGGAAGTGGCACCCGAGCGTGAAGGAGCGTCGCAGCACCGGCGACGTCGACTGGTGGAAGCTGCTCGGGACGATTCCCGTGCCGACGCTGGTGCTGCGCGGCGAGCACAGCCCCATCCTCGACGCCGACGTGGCCGAGCGGATGGTCAAGGCGCTGCCCGATGGACGCCTGGTGCAGATCCCCCGGGCCGTCCACACCCTGCACGAGGACAACCCCGACGCGGTCCTGGCGGCCCTCCGGGAGTTCCTGCCCTGACCGCATCCTCTTGACAGGACGGCCGGTGTTAGGTAACCCTAACCGCCGCAGTACGGAGCACCGAATCGCAGCGGAGGGAGACCTCGCATGGCACGGGCCGGACTTCAGTCCACGGAGGAGCGCGCACACCACTCGCAGGCTCCCGTGCGCCGTATCGACAGCGGGATGCTCCTGCAGCACGAGCGCGAGATCGTCATCGTCCACCGCGGGAAGGAGTACCACCTGCGGCTGACCAAGTCGGACAAGCTGATCCTCACGAAATAGTCGGAGAGTACACTCGTGGGCATGTCCGCCGTCGCGGCGCTCGGCAACCCGGTGGACCTCTCGCCGTGCCAGGCCGTCGCCATCGAGATCCTCCCCGAAGCCCCGGCGCCGGCCCCATCGCCGGCGCACCGGCCGGCGCCGGCCATCTCCCTGCCGTTCCGCTTCGCGCTGGATGAGTTCTGATGTTTCTGCGCGCGTTCACCGTCGCGACAGTGGCGCTGGGGCTGGGCGCCGTCAGCACGACCACGGTGCACGCCCAGACCCTGACCGACGATCCCGCGTTCGCGCTCTACCGGCAGGCCACGCAGGCCGCCGAGGCCAAGGACTACGCGAAGGCCAGCGATCTGGCCAAGCAGGCGATCGCCGCCTATCCCGATCACCTGCTCGCGTGGTACCTGCTCGGGCAGGCCGCCATGGGACGCGGGGCGTGGGAGGAAGCGGCCGACGCCTTCAGCAACGTCGTCCAGCGCTATCCCGACTCGTTCGCGGGCCATCGCGATCTCGGCCTGGCGCTCGATCGGCTGAATCGCACCGACGACGCTCGCGCCGCCTTCGAGACCGCACTGGCCAAGCGCCCCGACAACCAGGACGTGCGCATCCGCCTGGCCCTGATGCTCTACGACAAGGGCCAGCGCGACGCCGCCCTGCCGCACCTGGAAGCGCTCGCCCAGGCCGACAGTCCCGCGTCCGAGGTGTATCTGATGCTGGCGCGCACCTACTACGACAAGAACGATCTTCTCGCCAGCGAGAAGGCCTTCTCGCGCGCCGCTGCCCTGCGCGACGACGGCCGCACCTGGTTCAATCTCGCCATCGTCCGCCTTCGCCTGAACGACACCGCCGGCGCCCAGGACGCGTTTCAGCGCGCCTCCGCCCACCCCGACGTCCGCGAGCAAGCCACGCGCGAGCTCGACAAGCTCCGCTCCGGTGCCCTCAGACCCGCCACCAAGTAGCTCGACCACGCGTGCGACGCGGTCAGGCTTCGGGGCGGAGGGTGCGAGAGCGCCAGAAGAAAGCCGTCGCGACGAGGACGAGCAACGCGGCCTGGAGCAGGAGGCCGATCAGATCGGGATAGACGCCGAGGAGCGGGAGGCGGGGAGCGGTGATCGGATGCGGCGAGAGCACCGCGGCTTCCTGCAGGGCGGCGATGCCCTTGCCGGCGAGGACGATGGCGAGTGCGGCCAGAACGAGCGAGGTGGCGCCGAAGAAGATGCCGAGCGGCATGCGGAGGCTGCCGCGGATGATCAGCCAGGAGGAGAGCGCCAGTGCGGCGGCGGCCGCGGCGAGTCCGCCCATCAGCGCGTGCTGGGCGCCGGGCGCGGTCTGCAGCCAGAGCGCCTGGTAGAAGAGGACGGTCTCGAAGACCTCGCGATAGACGGCGAGGAACGACACGCCGGCCAGGCCCCACGTGGCGCGGCGGCCGAGCGCGCCGCGCAGGCGCGATCGGAGATACGCGTCCCAGCGCTGGGCGTGGCTCTTGTCGTGCATCCAGAAGCCGACCCACAGCAGCACGATGGTGGCGACCAGCGCGGTGACGCCTTCGGTCAGCTCGCGCGTCGCGCCACTGATCGTCACCATGTACGACGCCACGGCCCACGTCAGCGCGCCCAGGGCCAGCGCTGCGATCCAGCCACCGTGCACGGCCGACAGCGCGTCGCGCCGCCCGGCCCGCACGAGCAGGGCGATGATCGCGGCAACAACCAGTACCGCCTCTAGCCCCTCGCGCAACAAGATGATGAACGCGCTCGCGAACGCCGGCCCCGCGCCGAGGGTGCCACCGGAGAGCACGCGCTGTGTCTCGGCGAGCAGGCCCTGCAGCTTCTCGGCCTGGGCCTGCACGGCACCGACCGACGCGCCCTCGCGCAGCATCGTGCGGTACGTGATCATCTCGCTCTCGACGGAGGTGCGCAGCGTACGATCGACCGCATCCAGGCTCGGCTCGACCGGCTCGAACCCGTCGAGGTAGCTCGAGACCGCAAGGTCCTGCGCCTCGCGCACCCGTCCGGCGCGATACGCGGCCACGCTCTCGGTCAGCAGATGGACGCTGCGGGCCAGCGCATCGCCGCCGCGGCGTAGCAGGAGATCGGGCCGCGTGCGCAGGTACGCGAGGAGCGCGGCGCCATCGGCACCGTGGCGCGCCGTCACGTCCGTCGTCGTCGTCGTCGCGAGCGCGGCCAGGTCCGAAAACTCCGCGCGGCCTCGCCCCTGCTCCCAGAGCGCGGCGCCTCGCTGGCGCGCGGCGGACGTGTCGGCGAAGCTGGCCACCAGCAGTGCCAGCCCCCAGCGCTGATCGTCGGTGAGATCGCCGAACGCGGCCATCGGGGTGCCCGCGACGCCGAGGGTGATCGTGCTGTAGGTCGTGAAGGCGCTGCGCCGCCCGAGCCGCTCGACGTCGTGGAAGTTCGTGGGGGCGGGATCCAGCCCGCGCGCGGCCGGACCGTCGCCCCGTCCATCGGCGCCGTGGCAGGCGGCGCACCGCGCCGCGAACAGCATCGCGGCGGCCTTCAGATCGGGCGCCCGCGCGGGCGCGACCGGTACCTGGTACGCGTTGATGACGCCGGCGCTGATCTCGCCGGCCAGGCGGGCCACCTCCTCGCCCGGGCGCTTGCCCTGCACCAGCGCGACCAGTCGTCGGGCCTGCTCCACCAGCGCCGCGCGCTCCGGGCGTTCCGGCAGCTCGGTCAGCATCGCGAGGGCCTGGGTGACGAACTCCACCTGCTCCTTGAACTCACCCTCGTCGGCGACGCCCCCGTCCCTTACCGCCCCTGGGTAGTCCACCGCGACGTAATCGAGCATGTGCAGGATCGTCTGCGGCCGGGCGGCGGGTGATATGTCGGTGGGCGCTGCCATGGCCGGCGCGGTCAGGCCCAGACCGGCGGCCAGCGCGGGCACGACGATCGAGGCACGCCAGCGCTTCATCGGTGTGTGTTAGGTTTACCTAACCGTACCCGTCAAGTCAACCTTCACTTCACGCCCCGGGGGCCCGCGTGCCGATGCGACCCTCGACCTGCGCGCGGTGGCGGAACCTAGACGAGACCGAGGAGGCCGAGGAGGCCGGCGGCGAGGAAGAGCCAGAGGGGGTTGAGGTTGGTGAAGACGGAGACGGCGGTGGTGATGCCGGCGATCGTGTAGGCGGGCCAGCCGCCGGGGGCGCCGCGGGCCACGAGCCAGCCGGTCGCGAGGATGAGACCGATGGTGATGGGCGCCAGCCCGTGCTCGACGGCGCGGCGCCAGGGAGCGCCGCGAAAGCGATCCCACGTCTGCGCGACGCAGTAGCTGAGCGCGCACGACGGCAGGCACATCGCGGCGGTCGCGATGAGCGCGCCGGGCAGGCCGGCCACGTGCCAGCCGATCAGGCTCACCAGCAGCATGTTCGGGCCCGGCGCCGCCCGGGCGATGACGAACATCTGGGTGAACTCGGCATCCGTGACCCAGTGGTGCACGTCCACCGCGACGCGATGCACCTCGGGCAGCACGCTGGTCACGCCGCCCACGGCGACGAGCGAGAGCATCATGAAGCGTAGCGCGATCGAGGCGAGCGGGCTCACCGGCGATGCAGCCACGCCGCCGCCACGCTCAGCGGCGCCAGCGTGAACAGCACCGGCATCAGCGGCCAGCGCAGGAGGCCGATCGCGACGAAGGCGACGATCATGAAGCCGAACCCCAGCACTGTGCGCGGCAGGCCCTCGGCCATCTTCAGGCCGGCGGCGAGCACGAGCCCGCCCGCCGAGGCGCCCACCCCGCGGAGCACGGCGTCGATCGCCGGCAGCTGGCCGAAGCGCGAGTAGAGCGCCGCCAGGGTCAGCACGACCAGCAGCGGGACGGTCAGCAGGCCGGTGAAGGCCGCCACCGCGCCGCGTGGACCGCCGAAGCGCGAGCCGACGATGACGGACATGTTGACGATGTTGGGCCCGGGCAGGAAGTTGCAGAGGCTGAAGGCATCGGTGAACTCCCGGGGGGTGAGCCAGCGCCGCTCCTCGACCAGCATGCGCCGCGCCCAGGGCATCGCGCCGCCGAAGCCGCGGGCGCCCGCGTACAGGAAGCCGTGATAGAGCTGGCCCGGCGTCACGCGCAGGGTGTCGCCGGGAGCCGAGGTCACCGCGCGCTCAGCTGATGAAGCGTCCGCCCATGACGCGGATGGTGTCGCCGGTGACGTAGGAGGACCCATCGCTGGCCAGGAACACGCACGCCTCGGCGATGTCCTCGGGGCGGCCGAGACGGCCCAGCGGGATCTGCTTGAGCTGCTCGGGCGAGCCGGGCGGCGACTGCTTGAACTCCGGATACCAGTCGGCGTAGCGCCGCTCGGTGTCGATGAAGCCCGGCATCACCATGTTGGCGCGGATGCCGAACGGCCCCAGCTCCGCGGCGAGCGCGCGGGTGAGGCCGAGCAGGCCGGTCTTGGCGGTCGTCACCGCGGCCGTGTCGGGGCGGCCGGTCAAGCTCGAGAGACCGCCGAGCGTGATGATGCTGCCGCGCCCGGCCTTCTTCATCGCCGGCACCACGGCACGCGAAAGGTAGAACGCCGAGTGCAGGTTGACGCCGAGGACGTGGTGCCACTCCTCGACCGTGGTCTCGGTGACGCTCTTGTGCGGGCGGATGGCCGCGTTGCATACGAGCACGTCGATCGTTCCGAGCTCGGCGAGCCCGCGCGTGACCATCGCCTCCACCGCGGCCGCGTCGCCCACGTCGGCGATCGCGGTCGCGACGCGCCCGCCGGCCTTGCGGCACTCCGCGGCCACCGCCTCGAGCTCCTCGCGGTTCGTGCGCGTGTTGAGCAGCAGGTCGGCGCCCTCGGCCGCGTAGGCGAGCGCGATCGCGCGCCCGATGTTGCGGCTGGCCCCGGTGATGAGCGCGGTCTTCCCGCTGAGTCGCATCGATCGTCTCCTGTGTCTAGCGGGCCGCGAGACCGCGCCGGGCGAGCTCGCCCTCGAGATCGAGCGGCCGCGTGCCGGCCGGCGCTCCGCCCGGCACCGTCCAGAACAGCTCGAACTCGAGACCGTCGGGATCCTTGGCGTAGAGCGAGAGGCTGGTGCCGTGGTCCGACGAGCCGACGAGCGAGCGCGCCTCGATCAGCCGCTGCTTGGCCCGCGCCAGGTCGGTCAGCTCGCCGAGCTCCCAGGCCGCGTGGTACATGCGGGCCACGCCCTCGTCGGGCAGCCGGAGCCCCGGCTGCTCGAAGAGGCCCAGGTTGTGATCGTCGCCCGAGCCCGGGATGGTGAGGAACGCGGCGTTGGGATAGCGGCGCTGGACCTCGAAGCCCAGCACATCGCAGTAGAAACGCACGCTGCGCTCGACGTCGCGGACCCACAGCACGAGGTGCTGCAAACGCTTCAAACCGAAACTCATTGTAGCGAGGCCCGCGAGCACGGCTTGAGGCGTGGGTGGCCTGTTCTGGGCGCGCGTGGCTTCATTTGTAGCGAGGCCCGCGAGCACGGCTTGAGGCGTGGGTGGCCTGTTCTGGGCGCGCGTGGCTTCATTTGTAGCGAGGCCCGCGAGGCCGGCTTGACGCGTGGGTGGCCTGTTCTGGGCGCGCGTGGCTTCATTTGTAGCGAGGCCCGCGAGGCCGGCTTGAGGCGTGGGTGGCCTGTTCTAGGCACGGGGCGGCTCCGTCATGCTCACGGTGATGGCGACGCAGGCGATGAGCGTGTCGGAGCCGGGCACCTTGAGGCCGCCGACGACCGGCTTCACCGTGACCTCGCCGTGCGGCAGCTCCTTGCGCACGCGCTCGACGTCGATCGAGGCCGGGTCGGGGATGCCGACGGTGACGTCGACGAGCATCTTGCCGCCTCGCGCGCGCACGTCGGCGAAGAGTGGCAGGCTCGAGTGACGGATCGCGTCGGAGACCGCGCGGCACGCGGCCTTCGTGCCGTCGAGACCGTGCACGTCCACGCCCATGCCGAACTCGAAGACGACCGGCTTGGGCGTGCTCATGCGCGCAGCCCGGGCATCGTGAAGCCGGCGGCGTCGAGCTCGGTCGTGAGCGCGCGCGACTGCTCGGGTGTGAGCGCCACCAGCGGCGGCCGCACCGTCCCCCACGACGCGTCGCCGGCGTGGTACGCGACAGCCGCCTTCAGCGCCGGGATCATCGGGAACTTCGCGAAGATGCCGCGGATGACGTCTAGCCGGGCCTGCTGGGCATCGGCATCGCTCGCCTGCCACGTATCGTAGAGCCGCGCAATCGCCGCGGGGTTCACGTTGGCGGTGGCGCTGATGCAGCCGGCGCCGCCGTTGCGCATGCCCTGGAGCAGGAAGGTCTCCGCCCCCGGGAACACGTCGAAGCCGCCCTTCGCGAACGCGTCGAGGAAGGCCTGGGTGTTCTTCCAGTCGCCGCCGCTGTCCTTCATGCCGGCGATCTGGGCCGGGTACGCCTTGCGCAGCCGCTCGACCAGCCCCAGCGTGATGGGCACCTGGGCCACCGGCGGGATGTGATAGAGGTACACGCGCAGGCGCGATTCCCCCACCCGCTCGATGATCTCCGCGAAGTTGCGGAACAGGCCATCGTCGCTGACACCCTTGTAATAGAACGGCGGCAGCATCAGCACGCCGCCGCAGCCGAGCTTGACCGCGTGCGCCGTGAGCCGCACCGAGTCGGTGATGGCGCAGCAGCCCGTGCCCGGCATCATCCGCGCGGGATCGACGCCGGCCCCGACCAGGCGATCGAGCAGCTCGATCTTCTCCTCGGTCGAGAGCGAGTTGGCCTCGGAGTTCGTGCCGAACACCGCCAGGCCCACGTTCTGCGAGAGGAGCCAGCGGCACTGGCGCACGAAGCGCTCGGGGTCGGGGGCGAGGTCGGCCTTGAAGGGCGTGACGACGGGCGAGAGGACGCCGGTGATGCGCTGGGTGTCGTTCATGACGCGACGATACCCCGCCGGGGTCGCGGGTGGCAAGCGACCGGCCCGGCGATGCGCTACCATGCCGGCCATGCCAAGCCTGAAGGTCGACAACGCCCGCTACCTCATCACCGTGGACCCCCAGCGCCGCATCCTCCAGGGCGGCAGCGTCCTCATCGACGACGGCCGTATCCGTCAGGTGGGCAAGGCCGCCGAGCTGGCCTCGGCCCGCGCCGACCGGACGATCGACGCGCGCCACATGGTCGTCACGCCGGGCTTCGTCAACGGGCACATGCACATCAGCTACGCCCACGCAGTCCGCGGCATCTTCCCCGACGACGTCGGCAGCCCGCTGCCCATCGTGTTCAAGCTGCAGATGGCGATGACCGAGGAGGAGGAGCACGCCACCACCCTGCTGGGGCTCGTCGAGCTGCTCAAGAACGGCACCGTGTGCTTCGTCGATCCGGGCAGCACGAAGTATCCCGACGCCTGCCTGCAAGCGTACGAGGACGCCGGCATCCGCGTGATCCTCGGCGACGGCGTGACGGACGCTGACGCGCCGTTCCCACTGCCCCGCTACGCGACGGCCGAGGCGGTCTCGCGCACGGCGTCGTTCCTCAAGGCGTGGCACGGCCGGCTGAACGGGCGGCTGCGCGCGTGGGCAATGCCATTCTCGATGGAGACCTGCACACCGGAGCTGCTGAAGAGCCTCAAGCGCCTGGCCGACGATCACGACACCTCGCTGACGCTCCACCACGGCAGCGGCGCCAAGGCGCGTCAGGAGACGCAGCAGCGCCTCGGCAGCCCGAGCCCGACGCAGTACCTCGAGTCGATCGGCGTGCTCGGCCGCAACGTGGTCCTCGCCCACGTGCTCGGTCTCGACGACGCCGAGATCGACTGCATGGCCCGCACCGGCGCCACCGCCGCGATGTGCCCGGTCACCGCCGCCAAGGGCGCGCGCGGCGTCGGCGAGCACGGGCGGCTCCCCCAGCTCCTGGCCAGGGGAGTGAAGGTCGCGCTCGGCTGCGACTCGCCCAACAACTCGAACCACCTCGACATCGTGCGGGCGCTGAACATGGCGGCGATCCAGTACAAGGACGCGCGCCAGGACATGAAGCAGATCCCCGCCGAGACCGCGGTGGAGCTGGCCACGCTCACCGGCGCGCAGGCGCTCGGTGTCGGCGATCAGATCGGCTCGCTGGAGGTCGGCAAGAAGGCCGACCTGGTGCTCTTCGACACGCAGCGGCCGGAGTGGCAGGCGATGTTCAATCCGATCAGCAACCTCGTCTACAACGCCGACGGCCGCAGCATCCATACGGTCATCGTCGACGGCCGCGTGGTGATCGACGCCTACCAGCAGACCTTCGTGGACGAGCCGCGACTGTACTCGAAGGTACAGGAGATGGGCGAGAAGCTGCTGGCACGGACGGGCGTGAAGCCAGGGCTGCCGCGCTGGCCCATCGTCTGAGATCCGAGACATTGACGCGCTCTGGCTGGCTCGCTAGCTTCAGCCGCATGGATGACAGCGAACCCATTCCCACCAAGACGTGGACGCGATTCGAGTACGAGCGCCTCGTCGAGGCCGAGATCTTCGG
>Ga0310810_10006591_pt1 | contig 13137 bp, 8 predicted proteins | sample NCmetagenome_FD_207641 | JGI IMG/M metagenome (GOLD analysis project Ga0310810, IMG submission 207641) | Soil microbial communities from experimental microcosm in Duke University, North Carolina, United States - NC | ecosystem: Engineered > Artificial ecosystem > Soil microcosm > Unclassified ... | reverse complement strand
CTCTTCCCCATTTAGCGCAACCTACGTATACACCTGGATTTCTTACAGGTTTTCCGGTTAACACTATTTTGTTGCTTGCTGGTTCACCGGGCAAAGTAAAGTCAATATGCCGTAATTCACTTTCTTCCAACCGGCCAAATTCCATACCCTTTAACTTAACAGGCCGAAAGTACCTAAAGATTCCGATCAGTGCAATAAACATACTGATAGCTCAAATGGGCGATGAATTTCGCTACTGTAGATTTTCCTTTCTAACTAAATAATGCACGGAATCTTCCTGAATGGATGAGTGCTATCGTATCTTAACTTCTCCGGTTCTTTAAAAAGTGTTGTGTCATTTTTTTCGACTACTTCACCGATTGCCGGCCAAAGCTCATTTCCATTAATTTTCCATGACACCTGGCGAACAGACATGATGCCTTCCGATTTAAATAGATACCACCCATTTATTATTTCACCTGTTTGATCTCCCTTCAAGGTACCATCATTGCGATCCTTTTGAAAATAGTTGTATGTCAAGGCACCGGTAATATTCCCTTTGTTATTTTCTACCTGCAGCAATGCAGTATCTTTTTGAACTACCTGCGAGAAACATCCCGAAGAAATTGTGTCAGCCGTTATCATTTTTAAACTATCGGAAGAGCCCTTATTGATAGCCGAGGATGTCTTACTCTCATTATTGCAAGAGCCAACCAGGAAAACAACGCCGAGCAATATGCCTCTATTTGCTTTCATAACCATTTTTTAAAATGTGAAAGAAATAGTTATGCCAAACTGGCGAAGCTGAATTTTATTTAAGACTTTAGTCACAAACCTTCACGCCACATGAAAAGCCGCGACCTTATTTTACAGTAAAAGAATGGGTTGCAGATACTGCGTCGCCATTCCCGTTTATTCCCTGCATCACTACAAGGTATTTTCCTGGAAGATCGGAAGTGAAGAATTTGAGGCGGGAATCACCGCTAATTTGCTCACGCACATCTGCTGTCCAAAATAATGTGGTCCTGAAATCAGGAATTCGTTTTTCTTTATCATTTATGCTTTCGTACGCCGGAGAATAAAATTCGCGTTGGAGTTGCAGGCCCTCATAATCCACAGCAACAAGTCCTGGTGTCATTTCAAAACCATCAAAACGGCCCTGGTAGGTTTCAAAACTGGCAACACCATTGAAATTGATGCCCCCCATTAAAAATCTCCTGGGGACAACCTGGAGTTTTTTCACTTTGAATGGATCATAGGAAAATATCCGGTTATAGTTCACCAATGGAACGCCGTCTAACAAAACGAGAATTTTGTCCCGGTAGATTGCCTGGCTGGCGTCCCCGTACATTTTTGCATACAATTCATCGTACATAGTCATATATAATTGACCGTCGCGCAGTACAACATTTATAGGAGTTACATATTCCCTTAACACTTCCTCCATGGTAGTAAACCGTTTGTATTCATCTAACGGATAGGAGAACTCAGCCTTTCCAAAAAAGGGTAATGTATCCGCCAGTGCGGGGGGATTAAACTTTCGGATGCTGTCTGCCAGGTAAATGTTTTGTGCCTGCATCGCAATACTTTTATCCAGCAAATCATTTTCACTTTTCTTTTCCGGAATAAATGAAGGCACGCGGGTATCAACATGTTCGTCAGCGAAAGGTGTAAGGACATCTACCTGGTACCTGTTTACGGAATCCTGCCCCGCCTGAACCACAACTTCACCGGGTCCAAAATATTTTTTTGCATCGAATTGAACTATTCCGCGATCATCCGTTCTGGAAATGCAAAAGACAAATGGATATCCCGGAGAGGAAAGAAAACAATTTATATTCTTTGCCGGGCTCTTATCATTAACCTTAACGACCCTTGCGGTGACTATGTGACCATTTTCCTCGGGGATGTACTTTGGAGCAAACGATGACGCGGCCAGGAGGGACTCCCATTTAAATCTACGCCACCCATGGGTAAGCAGCAGGTTATCCATCGCTTCAGCGTCATCCTTTCCTTCGGTAAAATAATAGCCGGGTGATTCTACATCACCGCGAATATCAGAACGTAGCCATAGATAGCTCACAATGTCGTCCGCATCAAACTGCTCAAGCGAATCAATTTGGTAGACGGCCACAGAATAGTTCATGCCGCCTAGCTTTTTGGTAGTATCAGCATCTATAGCAAGACTAACTTGTTCTCTTGTTCCATACCGATCCTTATCTGTCTTGATATTTGTTGTCGTCTTCCCATTAGGACGAACAAAAACCAGCCGTTCGCAAACCGGTCGACCATCTTTATTAAAGAGTGTAACCTGGCTTATCCCGTCCCCAAGCTTATTTTTATCTACCTGGAAAAAGAGCTCGTTTGCATTGTTAACAAAACCGGTTTCTGCGACTCTGAGCACTTGCCTGTTATGTATCAATACGAAAACCTTTTCGCCACTTCCTTTGCTTTCATCTTTTTTAATCCTGATCCGGATTTTTATTCTTCCATCATTATCGTCGGTCACGTTCATCACATAACCATTTTCATACACAGTCGGTAGCACGCTCGTTAACAATTTTCCTCCCGGAAGCGCAATGATAGCCTTATATTCCTGGTTGGCGGCTGGTCTGAATGTAAAACTTCCAATACCAAACTTATAAGACGAGAACTTAACAACTGTGTCCCCATTTTCTTTTGTGATGGCACCGGGTGCATTTATCCCCTTACCATTTTCCCCGGTGATGCGGAACGCAACTTTTGTTTCGATTCCGTCAACCATATTGCCTCCCTCAGGAAGAAAAACAGCGGCCGCCGCTCCCGGCTCCTGCCTTCGATTAGGATCCGGCGGCTTAACGGTATTAACAACGCTAATTAATTTTTCAAAAAAGACAGCAGGACCTGAATTTCTCATCCACGTAGTGTATGCGCGTAAAATGTAATTATCAGAATTTAACGTCAGCGGCAGATAAAGCGAACCCGATCCTCCTTCACGTGTTAACGAGATTTTTGCCTGCAATACAGGCTTAAAAGCTCTGTCAAGAATCTCGATGTAAGCCACCTTGCTCAAATCGATTTTCTGATGAGTAGCCGCATCCAGGTAATAAAGTTTGAACCATATGATTTCACCAGCGAGGTAATAATTTTTATCCGTGTGCACGTATAATTTTTCCTGCACTGAACTTTTACTAAATGCTTCAAATTTTTGCTGCACCTTCCTGAATGGTTCATCCTGCGAAACGCACAACAGCGGGCGCGCCAACAAAAGCAGCACTACCAGGTACGAAAAACAGATTTTATTCTCTTTCATAGTTTTTTGAAATAATTTGATTTTAGTTACCAATAAGGCGGGCGCGAAAGATCTCCACCCCTTTTGGTACAGTCAACACAGGGAGCAAAAGAAAATTGATACTTGTCTATCACGTTGGGCTGCGTCCGGGAAAATATTGCATCATAAATCGAAAGTCCTGTGGCATAGGCAAATTTGATACTGTCAAGGTTGTTGACGATATCATAGGAACTGCAATATTGATTAAATTTCCACCTGTCAAGGTCTGTCGCCTCAATAAAAATCCTTTTCTCTTCGACGGTAGTCGCCGCAATATTCCCGATCACCTGTTCATTTGGATCGGAAACTGAATGTATGTTTCCTTTTACCTGCGAAGGCTGGGGATCGAATATAGTGCCAATGCTTTCTGTATTTTTTTTCATCAATTCATAAAACTCGTATCCCTTTTTGTCCAGCCCAGTTTGTTTTACTAGAATGCTATACCGTACAGCCAGTCTTTCGTCTCCATTGCCAATAAATCTAACCGGGGCCTCGGGTATCGTGTCAGTTTCATATGCCGCCGATGACCCAATCAAAATTTCATTTGAAGAGCCATATTTCCAGCAGGTATATACATCTTCTGCCTGTGTTCTTGGGAGCACGGTATCATTGATGTACCTGTATTTGGAGTAGTAATAGGTCCGAATCTCCCACGTTTCATCGTAGCTCCATAGATAATATCGGGTGCTGTTCGCATTGTCATGGGTTGTGACATGTACCTGCACTCCTTTGTCGTTTTGGTGAAAGGTAATGTCATCGATCGGCGGAGTTTGTCGCGCTATTACATAATCTGAAAGATATTCCTTACCTGCAGTTGTCACGATGCGTAAGCGATATTCCTGGTTTAATACCAGGTTGAGATTGGGAGCCGTGTAAATGCCGTCACCCGTCATTGCCAGTTGCCTGGTCGTATTATCTTTTCCTTCTACCGTGACTATGGCATTTCGCTCTGTCCGGAGCACTGCTGTATCGTCGAGTTTGAACGTCCTGGAAAGGAACAAACTTGTAGATCCATTTCCTGCATTGAGCACTCCTTCAATGACCAGGTAAGACTCCGATGATGAATCAAGACCCGGATTGTACGGATCCCTGCATGAAAATCCAATGCACATCAATAGTAAAGCAGGCATAATGGCTGTTCTGATCATTTGAATCGAATACTTTCATTTACGTAACCAATCATAAGTTGAAACTAACTTTTAATCAACCTCAAAACCCTTAGTGCCAGTTGTTGAATTACCAGTAAGGGGGTCGTAAGGTTGATCCATTTCTCTCGGTACAATCAACACACGGGTTAGAAGAAAACAACCATGCAACTATGAAGGGTCCATCGTAAACTGCCTCATAAATTTGGCTCCCGCTAATATAAGCGTTTCGAATACTGTCAAGATCGTACGTAATCCTGGTACTTTGACAATACTGGATAAAACGCCAGTCGAGATCAGCCCGTTCAATAAAAATTCTCTTTTCTTCCAGGGTAGACGCAGTTATATATCCAATTACCGGCTCGAGTGGGTCAGAAACAGAAGATATGTTTCCTTTTATTTGAGAAGGCTGCGCATCGAAAATTGTTCCAAGACTTTCGGTATTCTTCTTCATCATCTCGTAAAACTCATATCCTTTCTTATCCAGCGCAAACTGATGGACCAATATGCTGTATCTGACCGCCAGTTTTTCATCTCCGTTCCCGATAAAATGCACAGGGGCCTCCGGTATGCTATCCGTTTGGTACGATGCTGATGAACCTATTACAATACTGGTAGAATGAGCATACTTCCAACATGTAGATACGTCTTCCGCCGGTGTCCTTGGACGTACAATGTCATTTTCAAATATGTATTTTGAGTAGTAATACGACCAGATCTCCCAGGTCTCATCAAAGTTCCACAAATAGTACCTGGTATCATTCGCGGGGTCATGGGTGGTTACATAAATCTGTACGCCTTTATCATTTTGACGAAAACTTACGCTGTCAATTAAAGGCGTTTTTTTTGCAGTGATGTACTCTGAAAGATACTCTTTACCATTAGTTGTTATAATGTGAAGGCGATACTCCTGCCCAAGTACGAGGCCAAGATTTGGCGAGCTGTAGATTCCGCCACCATTCATTACCAATTGCCGGGTAATATTGTCCTTTCCTTCTACGGCTACATAGGCATTATCCTCCGTTTGGAAATGAGCTGTATCGTCAAGCTTAAATGTTCTCGACAGTCTTATATCGGTAGGTCCGGTGCCCGCATTCAAAACTCCCTCTACTACCAAATATGATTCAGAAGACGAGACAATAGCAGGCTTATAGGGATCCCTGCACGCAAAAGCGATGCCCAATAAGAGTAAAAAAAGAATGAACCGAATTCTTACCATCAGAATCTGATATTAAAGTTTATAAATGGTATCATAGCTCCAAAAATGGAAAGCTTGTAACCATTGATCACCCCATTTTGTGAAACAAAGTATACCGAATAAGGATTCTTTCGTCCCAACAAATTATAAATTCCAATTGTCCAGGAATTGTGCGTCTTCTGGTTTACTTTATGATTACCGTCGATGTTCATCGAAAAGTCAACGCGTATGTAGTCGGGAATCCGGTGAGTATTACGATCGGAATATAATACACGCTGGGAACCGGCATAATAATAACGCCCGATCGGAACCGTGATGGGCCGGCCCGTATTATAAACAAAATTCATCGAGGTGCTGAAACGGTGATTCACCCGGAAATTTCCCGCCAGCGTCACATCGTGTGGTTTATCGTAATTGGCAGGATAATATTCACCGCCATTAACCTGGATGTCGGGATCATCCGTATTTGTTCTTAACAATATCCGGGAATAGGTATAGCTAACCCACCCGTTGAGTTTTCCTCCCGGTTTTTTTACCAGGAACTCAAGACCATATGCTTTCCCTTCTGTTCTGATTACCTCTGTCTCTACGTTATGATTCAAAATCAGTTTAGCCCCCGGCTTGAAATCAAGATAATCATGAATGCGTTTGTAATATCCTTCAACGGAGGTTTCGATGGTGTTTGATTTAAAATTCTTGTAAAACCCAAGCGATACCTGCTGACCCCGCTGGGGGTAAATATTAGGATCGCTTAATTTCCAGATATCCGTAGGGGCAATAGCTGTAGTATTTGAAAGCATATGGATATACTGACGCTGCGAATTATACGATGCCTTTATTGAAAAATCGGGGGTAAATAAATAGCGAACCGACACCCGGTATTCAGGGCCGCTATAATTTTGAATGTTTTTACCTTTTGCATACACCTGGGTATCTATAGCATTAGCTTCGGTAACCGGCAAACCTGGCGCATAGTGCGTGACTGTCTTGGGACCTAAGTAATTAAACAATGAAAACCGCAGTCCATAATTAATTGAGAATTTATTTCCCGGGCTGAACCGGTGGCCCACATAGACATTGCTTTCACGGGCTTGTTCCTTTTCAATTTTAATTGGCGTGATCAGTGAATTTTCATAGTAGGGGTCAAAAGTTCCCGGCTGCAATTCATATCGAATGGTGCCTCCGCCAAAGTCAAATGAATGCTTCTGATTTAAATAATACACAAAATTGGCTTTTGCATTCAACTGTTGTACCCCGAACCGCAACTTGAAGGCAGTGTCTTTATCTTCATTCTGGACAACCTTGTACTTATACTGATCAAAGCCTGCTATTACTGACACACTTAACCTGTTGCTGAGATTCCCGGTCCACCGCAAAGAAAAGTTCATATTGGAGTAACCATAAATGGTATCGCTGTCTAAAGCGAACCTGTCATTGCTGAAGTATCCCGAAAAATATAAATTATTCGTGCTGTCTATTCGATGACTGATACCGAGGTTAATATCCTGGAATGATGCCTGGCTGTTTTCAAATTCTGATGGCAGGAACTTTAGTAACCAGTCTGCGTAGGTGCTGCGGGCACCAAGAATAAATGAAGTCTTATCCTTTACGATCGGACCCTCGAGATGTACCCTGCCCGTTACAGGTCCGATACCAGCAGAGCCCGCCAATTCTTTTTTATTTCCGTCGCGGCTGTTAATATCCAATACCGACGCCAGTCGGCCGCCGTACTTAACGGGCATGCTGCTCTTATACAATTCAAGATCTTTTATAACATCCGGGTTAAATGCCGAGAACATCCCAAAAAAATGGGATGGATTGTAAATGGTAGCGTCATTATAAAGGATAAGATTTTGATCGGCTGATCCCCCGCGAACATTAAAACCTGTGCTTGCCTCGCCAACTGTTTTAACACCCGGCAAACTCGTAATGACCCTCAGCACATCGGCTTCACCAAAAACAGAGGGAATACGGCGAATATTATCAATGCTCAATCTTTCGACTCCCATTTGGACGCGACTGACATTGACCTGTTTTTTCGACGAAACGATTACCTCCTTCAGGGTTGTAATCTGCTCTCTTATATCAATATCAAGTTTGCCATCTGAGTAGACTGCAATCTGTAGCTTGGTGTCTCTCATCCCGATTGCCAATATATTAAGCGTATGTTTTCCGGCGGGCACGTTAAGTGAATAATATCCATAAGCATCCGTCACCGTGGAGTGATTATTGTCAATGAAGACAGAAGCATTTATAAGCGGTTCTCCTGTTTTGGAATTTCGTATAATGCCGGTGACGATTGCTTCCCCTTTTGCGGCGTTTGTTTTTACTCCAATTTCGTAAAGCCGCGTCTCTGAGGTGACTTTCTCTTTTCGCGATGATCCCAATCCATAATCGACGACGCTGTCTTTTGCATTGTTCGGTGTTTTTGTTTCAGTCGGAGACTGGAAAAAACCATTAGGCAGTTTTGTCGTGAATTTTAATCCTTTTGTTATGAATACGCGATTAGAGTTGTCAATCGAAAACGACAGCCCGGTATTTTGCAATGCTTTGTCAAGAACAACCCGGATCGGTTCATTTTGCGCTATAACATTTACGCGGGCAGAATCAAGTTGCGACTCGTTGTAATAAAAAAAATAAGGTGAACGGGTCTCAATGGTTCGGAAGAAGTCGACCAGGAGCACGTTTTCAAAATTGCCGGTGATCAGGGTATCTTTTTTTTCCTGGGCATGGACAACAACGGCGAAGCAGCAGTATGAAAAAACTATGGCAATTTTTAATTTCATACTATTTATGAGATTGATTATAAGTCTGGGTAGCTTTCAAAATGTAGATTTCCGGGCCATGCTTATACTTCAATCTTTGTTTTTTGAGATTCCGGGTCACGCCCTGCCTGCCATCGCCCATTAAATTAAGCAGGCTTTTCTGGTTGTTAATTGGATAGTACTTGCCATCTTTAAGAGCATAATACGAGTCAAGCGGAATGAATTTTCTTTCCAGGGTAGTCTGTACAATTCTTTCCTGGATTATTTTCCGGCGGTGAACAAGTATTGTGATTTTTCCTGTTTCAAGCTTCTGGTAAAATCCCACCTTGAGCACCTGGTCCTTATCCGGGTTATACCTGGTAAAAGAGTGGACACCAAAATCAAACCGCTGCACTCTTTCACTCACTACCCGAACAGGAATAGACTTCGGAGTTACAACGATTAGCTCCTGCATGTAAGTGTCATATTTGTATGTAATATCATGATAGCTCACACCATCATACCATATGGTTCCTTTTTGCCAATCGTCAGAATAAGCAAAAGGATGATCTTCTATCCGCATCACGGGGTAAAACAGCCTTCCGGTATAGATAGGCAGGGACTCATTCTGGCTGGAAAAATAAATGTTTGAAATACTGTCTGGTATCCTCGATAGCGCGGAGCTGGTCGTATCCAAAGCCTGTCCCCTGGCATACAACGCTGACAAAAAGAACAGCTTAGTAATTATTCTTCTCATTTAGTATGTTTAGGTTGACAGTCTGCAGTGCCGATCCGTTGTCAAGGATTTAGTCGTTTTTTTCGATTTTCAGTAACTCTGCAAACCGGGGTTTGGACTTTGTTTAAAACGATAATTATTAAAATGACAACAGGCAGTTTACCTGCAAAATAGAGCATATCTGGTCAAAAATACCAATCCCGTCATTTATTTATCCGAACAATGGCATCTCATCTACAAAGCATGAGTTTCAGCAACAGAACCATTTTCCTTATTTCCATACTCGCTGATCAATTCAGCAACCAGTGCTGTCCAACCTGTTTGATGGCTGGCACCCAATCCTCTTCCGTCATTGCCATGAAAGTATTCATAGAAGGTCAAAAGGTGTTCATTGCCGGGTTTCTGATAGAACCAACTATACTTGCCATATAAGCGCCTTTTGCCATCGCTATCTTTTTCAAATAAACTGATCACCCGCTTTGTTAACGCGTTTGCCACTTCTACAAGATTCATCTTTACCCCTGAGCCGGTAGGGTACTCCACAAGTAATGAATTGTCATAAAACTCACCATACTTTCTTATGGATTGAATGATCAGAAAATTTATGGGCATCCAAACGGGACCCCGCCAATTTGAGTTGCCTCCAAAAAAATCCGAGGTAGAATCGCCCGGATCATATTGAATACTGTATGTGTTCCCTTCCACCACGACAGAATAAATATTGTTCTCATGATATTTGGAGAGTGCCCTTATTCCCCCATCCGACAAAAACTCATTCTCATCCAACAGTCGCTGGAGCAGATCAATAAGCCTTTCCCGCGGAACCAGGGAGAGTAGAGCCTCACCGTCCTTGCTTCGTTCCTCATTGGGCCAGAATTTTTTATTTTTCTTCCGGTAGTTTTCAAACCAGGTTATCCTTTTTTTAAAGTCCTTCAACCTATCCAGTACTTTCTTGCTTATAGTGGAAACTGCATAGAGGGGAGCAAGCCCTACAATAGATTGAATACGTAATGGAATCGGGTCGGCGCCGGGAATACAAAGCACGTCATAGAAAAAACGATCCTCCTGGTTCCACAAACCATGATGATTCAGTGACTCTGCGATCAGTACAAAATGTTCAAAGAATTTAGTAGCAGTATCTTCAAATGAATCGTCGTGCATGGCAATTTCAATCGCGATATCCATCATGTCAAGGGCAAACGTCCCCATCCAGCTGGTACCATCTGCCTGCTCCAGTTGCATTTCACCGGGAAAATGAACGCTGCGGTTAAATACGCCGATATTATCAAGGCCAAGAAACCCCCCTTCAAAAATGTTGTTACCATTAACGTCCTTCCGGTTGATCCACCACGTGAAATTGATCAGGAGTTTTTGAAAAACTTTCTTCAGAAACTTTATATCTCCTTTCCCGGTCCGTTTTTTCTCAATATTGTACACCTGCATGGCTGCCCAGGCCTGTACAGGAGGATTGACATCACTAAAATTCCATTCGTATGCCGGTAATTGGCCATCTGGTTTCATATACCATTCGCGCATCACCAATAATAATTGATGCTTGGCAAATGTGGGGTCCGCTACTGCCATTGAAATGCACTGAAATGCGAGATCCCATGCGGCATACCACGGATATTCCCATTTGTCGGGCATCATAATAATGTCCTGGTTCTTTAAATGCTTCCAATCATTATTGCGCCCCGTCATTTTGTTTGCACTGACCGGGGTAATGCCGTCGCTTGTCGTTAACCACTGTTCCACATCAAAGTGATAATACTGCTTACTCCATAATATTCCTGCCAATGCCTGGCGTTGTATCCGGGCCATGTCCTCATTCATTCCTTTTGGCAGAATGGCTGCATAGTAGTCGTCAGCTTCCTGTTTCCGTATGGTAAATACATCCTTGAATCCCCTTGCAAACGGTTTATCTGTTAATGCATTATTCAGGCGGCAATAGACTGTTTTGGTTGCACCTGCCGCCACCCGCAGTTTGTAAACGGGCGAAAACTTAGTGCCCATCCTTCTTGAAGAAAGCTCTTTTACATTTTTCCCACCAATTATTGCGTCGTGAAAAGCATCTTTTACAAAAATGGATGCGTTAGGTAAATCGGAAACCTTTTCTGTGTTGGTTTCGTTTTCTGTAAACAGGTGTTTGTCAGGTGCCTCAAAATAGAAATAATATTCACCGAGCCGTTCATGCACTGCCTTTACTGTCGTCTTGTTGTGCCAGGTTATCGAAGGTTTTTCTTTGAAACTGCCCACGCTCCACCTGTTATAAAACCAAAGAGTCGGAAGCAAATGAATCTCTGCTGATTTGGTGTAGCGATTAGTAATATCAATTTTGATAAAAATATCCTGCGCCGCTTGTTTGGCATAAGTAACCAGTACATCAAAGTATTGATTGTTGTTAAATATGCCGGTATCCAATAACTCGTATTCGGGATCATTGCGGCTGAGTTTGCCATTTTCCTGTTTCAATAGCTCATATGGGAAAGCCAATTGGGGATACTTATACAGGTACTCCATGTAATAGTGAGTAGGTAAGTTGTCGAGATAATAATACAGTTCTTTGACGTCCTCACCATGATTTCCCTGCGGGTTGCTTAATCCAAATAGCCTTTCTTTTAAAATCGGGTCTTTGCCGTTCCATAATGCAACGCAAAAACAGAGATTGCCAAAAAAATCAGACATTCCCGCCAGGCCATCTTCGCCCCAGAGATAAGCCCGGCTGTGGGCATGATCAAAAGGAAAATAGTGCCATGCGTCACCATATACGCTGTAATCCTCCCGAACAGTTCCCCATTGCCTTTCACTCAGGTAAGGTCCCCATTGAGCCAGAGGGGTCTCCTTGCTGGCATTGACTGCCAATCGCTGATGTTCTGCTGTCATTCAAAATATTTATTGTAGAATATGGCAATCAACCGCACTGTAAATGATCAACGTAATGGCCGATCATTCTTTCCCTGTGAAATTAAATCATAATAGCCAAAATTAGCGGCTGCAACCGCACTCGTTTGCCACAAAAACTGTCACTGATATTTTTTCACGAGGTCGGTTAATATTTTTTTATCGGCATCTGTAAGCAATGCCAATGAATCATTTTGAACAAAATGAAGCTTGAAGGATTGAATTGCCTGGGTTTCATTTTTTATATCGTAACCAATTACCCGCAATGCCTGTACAGCATTAAAATCGATAGGTACTTGTACGTTTGTAGTATCATACCAGTAACCAAAACCCTGCTGTGATAACCGCGCCCATGGAAAGTTTCTATTAGGATCCACTTTTCTGCCCGGCGCTATATCCGCGTGGCCGATAAAATTGGCGGCAGGAATGTTGAATGCATTCTTCAGCCGTTTCAATACATCGAGCAGGCTTACAATCTGCGCCTCAGTGAATGGTTCCGTTCCGTTATTATCCAATTCAATGCCTACACTGATGCTGTTGAGGTCCGTCAGGCTTCCCCATTTGCCCACGCCGGCATGATGACCGCGAAACAAATCGTTCAACAAGTGGAACACTGTGCCATCTTTACAAATAACATAATGCGAACTTACGGGAGTACGCGCCTGGGTGAAAGTTTGCAACGTTTGATCGCAACTGTTTTGTGCCGTGTGATGGATGATCACATAATTAGGGCGACGCATTGAAAAATTTGTGGTACCGACAAAATACGGCTGGTTTCCGGCTGAATCGCGAACCGGGTATTTGCTCAATAATTTTGAATATTCTTTTGCCTGCTTTTTATAGACCTTATTCGTCCCCTTATACGGATTTCGACTACAGCTTTGTGTCATCTCAAAGAAAACAGCCGTTAAAACGACCAAAAGAAATTTGAAGTTCATCACAGATATTTTGGCTGCGTGGAAAGATAAATAGTTTTCCGTTTTTTGCGGCTTACAGGAGGCCGGTTGGAAAATCCGGCATGTTGATTGATTGCTATGTTTAATATACTGCCGATATGTCTTATCAATTTAAGCTGGAGCAACCCTGGGACGTGGTTAAGGAACACCTCAAAGAAAACAATATAG
>Ga0310810_10006590_pt1 | contig 13139 bp, 10 predicted proteins | sample NCmetagenome_FD_207641 | JGI IMG/M metagenome (GOLD analysis project Ga0310810, IMG submission 207641) | Soil microbial communities from experimental microcosm in Duke University, North Carolina, United States - NC | ecosystem: Engineered > Artificial ecosystem > Soil microcosm > Unclassified ... | reverse complement strand
GCTCCCTGCACGATGGAGGAAGGCGCGACCGGCGATCGCTGGTGTGCCTTCTTCGGCCCGTCGCAGGTGATGGTGGGCAACGCCGCGCTGTTCGTGGTCAACGTGACGAGGGCCGCCGTGGCCGGCACATCGATCACCTGCGGCACGACCGATCCCAACTGCTTGAAGCTGATCGACAGCTTCGGCGAGGAACAGTTTCACCCGGCGATGTTCCAGGGCGATACGCTGGTCTACTACGACGCGCTGACCGGCACGCCGTTCGGATGGCGCCCCGGCATGACCGCTGGCCGCGCGCTGGCGGTCGCCGACGCGAACACCGACCTCAACCTTTGCACGCCCGGCACCAAGGGGAACACGATCTGGTGCCTTCGCGATCTGGCGGCGGCGATGCAGACCGATCCGACGCTCATCCTGAGCGACCTGCTGGCGGGGCACCTCGACGCCACCGCCGACCCGCCGCTGGCGAAGATCGAGACGCTGATCTCCGTGAGCGCGGCCGACATGTTCTCTCACTTCGAGGTCGATTTTCCCGGAGGCGGCGACACCATCGCCTGGTCCGCCCGCTCCGTGGCGTCGGGGCCCGAGGTCCTGAAGATGCAGACGCTGGGCAACGACGCCAGCCGCGTCACGGTCGCCAGCGGCGTCAACAGCTGGCTCGCCCAGCCCGACGGCTCGCGCTGGTACTGGCTGAGCAACGTCAGCGAGACGAACGGCGTCGGGGCGCTGCAGTCGGCGCCGTTCCCGGCCGGAACCAGCCCGATCATGGTCGCGGGCAACGTCGCGCAGTTCGGGTTCCCGAATCCGACGAGTCTCCTCGTCGTCGACTCGGCCAAGGTGATGACCTCGTTCACCCCGCCGATCACGGCGGCGGTCACCGGCGCTGCATTCGACACCGGCGTGCTCGGGTTCATCCAGGTGAGCGCGCAGGGGCACGCGGCTTACGTCAAGATGGCCAAGAGCAACTCAGCCGGCTCGCTCACGGGCATCGACCTCTACGTGAAGAAGGCGGGCGATGCGACCGCTTGTACGCTCACTGCGACCACGGACGCGTACCCGTTCAACTTCAGCTTCACGCCCAGCGGCGTCGGCGCCACGTGGATCCAGAAGACCCTGACGTCCGGGAACGCGCAGTTCACGCGCTTCTCGGACTGCAACAAGATGTTGGTTGGAAACAACGTCGTGTTCAGCCGGTCCCTCGGCAATCGGGGCATTTTGTTCCTCGACACGGTCGACAACACGACCGGAACGGCGGTCGCCAGGCTCCGCACCCTGGGCTCGGACGGTGCGCTGACCGCGGATGCGCCCTCGGCGGTCAGCGGGGGCGTCGGCTCGCTGATCGCGCTCGCGTCCGGGACGACCGACATCCTGGTCTATACGGTCAATAATGGTGGGAACGAAGACGGCGTTTACGTCCGGGGTTTCGGCCCCTAAAAGCGCGTCCTCGGGTGGTTGACACCATCCGCAGTTTTCCGTAGGGGTTTGAGCGGTTGCTGGATTTTTCGCGGCCGTCTTCCGGTTGACACCATCCGCAGTTTTCCGTAGGTTGCCGGCGGTTTAGAAGGATGCCGCCTGAGTTCTCAGCGCAGTCGAAGCAGCGTGTCGATCGGGTCCTTTCTCGGTACCCGAACAAGCAAGCGGCGCTGCTCCCGGTCCTGCACATCGCGCAGGACGAATTCGGACACCTGCCCGACCCGGTGATCGAGCTGGTCGCGAAGACCTGCGACGTGTCGCCCGCGCATGTCTTCGGCGTCGTCACGTTCTACACGATGTTTCACCGCTCGCGGCACGGGCGGAACGAGCTGATGGTGTGCACGAACATCTCGTGCATGCTGCGCGGCGGGTACGAGATCCTGCATCACATCGAGCAGAAGCTGGGCATCAAGGCCGGCCAGACGACGCCCGACGGCGCGTTCACGCTCGTCGAGGAGGAGTGCCTGGCGGCGTGCGCGAACGCGCCCATGATGATCTGCGGCCAGGACTACTTCCTCGACCTGACGCCCCAGAAGGTCGACACGATCCTCGAGGATCTGCGCCGGCGCTTCCGCGAGCAGCAGAAGATGTCGCCCGTCGGCGCGACGTTGCACGGCGTGGGACCGAAGGCCTAGGACTCCGCGAGCCATGACAAACGCCGCTGCTGCCAACCTCAAGATCGTCACGAAGAACTTCGGCGTGGCCGACAGCCACAAGCTGTCGGTGTACACGCAGCGGGGCGGCGGGCAGGCGTTTCGCAAGGCGCTGACGATGCAGCCGGCGGCGCTGGTCGACGAGGTCAAGAAGTCGAACCTGCGCGGCCGCGGCGGCGCAGGCTTCCCGACCGGGATGAAGTGGTCGTTCATCCCCAAGGAGGCGAAGACGGTGTACCTGGTCGTCAACGCCGACGAGTCCGAGCCGGGCACGTGCAAGGACCGCGAGCTGATGGCGTACGACCCGCACCTCCTGATCGAGGGGATGCTGATCGCGTCGTACGCCCTCGGCTGCAAGCACGCGTACATCTACATCCGCGGCGAGATGATGCGCGAGGCGCGCATCGTCGACGAGGCGATCGACGAGGCGTACGCCGCCGGGCTGCTCGGCAAGGATCACTTCGGCGCGAGCGGCGCGTTCAAGCTGGACATCACGCTGCACCGGGGCGCGGGCGCGTACATCTGCGGTGAGGAGACCGGCCTCTTGAATTCGCTCGAGGGCAAGCGCGGCTGGCCCCGCCTCAAGCCCCCGTTCCCGGCGGTGCGCGGCCTGTTCAACGCGCCGACCGTCGTCAACAACGTCGAGACGATCATGAACCTGCCCGACATCATCACGAAGGGCGGGGAGTGGTTCGCGGGCGTCGGCATGGGCAAGTCGGGCGGGACGCGCATCGTGTGCGTATCGGGCCACGTCGCGAAGCCGGGCGTCTACGAGCTGCCGATGGGCATCTCGACGCGCGCGCTGATCTACGACGTGTGCGGCGGTATCCCGGGCGGGCGCGCGCTGAAGGGCGTGATCCCGGGCGGTAGCTCGATGCCGCCGCTCGACGCCAGCGAGCTCGACGTCCCGATCGAGTTCGACGCGCTGATGACCGACACGCGCATCAAGGACGTCGAGGTCCGGCCGGGCGTGCCGTTCGATCTGGGCGGCGGGCGCAAGCTGAAGACCATGGCGGGATCGGGCGGCGTCGTCGTGTTCGACGACAGCACCGACATCGTGGCGCTGTGCGCCCGCATCATGGAGTTCTACGCGCACGAATCATGCGGCCAGTGCACGCCTTGTCGCGAGGGCTCCGGTTGGCTCGCCCGCGTGTGCAGGCGCGTGGCGCGCGGCGAGGGCGAGCCGGGCGACATCGAGCTGATGGCGAACATCGCGAACGGCATCGGCGGCAACACCATCTGCGCGCTGGGCGACGCGGCGGCGTGGCCGATGCTGGGATTCATCACCAAGTTCCGCGCCGACTTCGAGGCGAAGCTGGCGCAGTCGGCCCGGGCGCGCCGCGCCGCCGGGACGACGTCGGCGGGCGGGGTGGGGGCGGGCGCATGAACCCCGCCAACGCCACCGCTGCTGCCACTTACAGCCCGCCGGTCGGCGACATCATTCTGTTCGCCATCATGGCGGCGTGGGTGGTGGGCTTCGCGCTGGTGACGATCACGCGCCGCAACCCGGTCACCGCGGTCATGTCGCTGGTCGCGACGTTCTTCGGTCTGGCGGCGATCTACGCGGCGCTGTCGGCGCACTTCCTGGCCGTCGTTCAAGTTTTGGTCTACGCGGGCGCCATCATGGTGCTCTTCATCTTCGTGGTCATGATCCTGAACCGCGAAGAGGTCGCGCCCCTGGCGCTGCGGCCGATGCGCCTGCTCGGCGTCGTCGCGGCGGCGTACCTGTTCTTCGTGTTCTGGAAGGTCGTCAGCCAGGGTGTGGCGACCGACGTCGCGCCGCCGGTCGTCCCCGAGACCTTCGGCACTGTCGCGTCGATCGGCGACCTCCTGTTCCGCGAGTTCCTGTACCCGTTCGAGGCGATCTCGCTGTTGCTGCTGGTCGCGATCGTCGGCGGCGTCGTGGTCTCGCGCTCGCACCAGAAAGAGGTCGCCGCCCTGCGCGCCGCCGATTACCGCAAGCAGGTCGAGCAGCTGGCGAGCGCCGATTACCCGGGCAAACAGGAGGAGCCTTCCGCCTCCGCCGGAGGGCACCACTGATGGCAATCCCGGCCGAGTACTACCTGATCCTGTCGTTCGCGCTGTTCCTGATCGGGACGGCGGGCGTGCTGTTGCGGCGCAACGCCCTGATCGTGCTGATGGGGATCGAGTTGCAGCTCAACGGCGGCAACCTGGCGCTGCTCGCGTTCTCGCACCAGCTCGGCGACCAGAAGGGGCACGTGTTCGCGTTCCTCGTGATCGCGCTGGCGGCCGCCGAGGCGGCGGTCGGCCTGGCGATCCTGGTCGGCCTGTTCCGCAGCCGGCAGACGATCAACCTCGATGAAGCGTCGATGATGAAGCGCTGACGGAGACCGACGCTGCCATGACCTTCGACCTTCGCCTGATCCCGCTGCTCCCTTTCATAGGGGCGGTCGTGCTCATGCTGTTCGGGCGCAAGTGGACGCGCGACACCGTGTTCATCGTCGCGGCGCTGGCGATCGGCGCGGCGTGCATCGTGTCGCTCGACGCGTACTTCCTGGCGTTGCCTGACGCGGGGGAGGGCGGCCTCACCGACGTCGTCATGACCTGGATCGCCACCGGCGATCTCCACATCGATCTCGCGTTCCGGCTGGACGCGCTGTCGGGCGTGATGTGCCTGGTCATCACGTTCATCGGCTTCCTGATTCACGTGTTCGCGGCCGGGTACATGGCCGACGATCCGGACTACGCGCGCTTCTTCGCCTACCTGAACCTGTTCTGCGGCGCGATGCTGGTGCTGGTCCTGGGCGACAGCCTACCCGTGCTGTTCATCGGGTGGGAGGGCGTCGGCCTCTGCAGCTACCTGCTGATCGGCTTCTGGTACTCGAGCACGGCGAACGCCGACGCGGGCAAGAAGGCGTTCATAACCAACCGCATCGGGGACTTCGGCTTCCTGCTGGGGATGTTCCTGCTGTTTCAGTACACCGGGTCGCTGTCGGTCCCCGAGATCGCGAGCGCGAAGGGCCCGCTGATGCAGACGCTGTGGATGGGCCAGCCGGTCGCGTTCTGGGCGGCGTTGTTCCTGTTCGTCGGCGCGGCGGGTAAGTCGGCGCAGATCCCGCTCTACGTCTGGCTGCCCGACGCGATGGCCGGTCCCACGCCGGTGTCGGCGCTGATCCACGCCGCGACGATGGTGACCGCGGGCGTCTACATGATCGCGCGCATGCACGCGGTCTACCTGCTGGCGCCGGCGGCGATGGCGATCGTGGCGTTGGTGGGCGCGCTGACCGCGGTGTTCGCGGCGATGATCGGCTTCGCGCAGAACGACTTCAAGAAGGTGCTGGCCTACTCGACGGTCAGCCAGCTTGGGTTCATGTTCGCGGGCGTCGGCACCGCCAACTTCGACGCCGGCATCTTCCACCTGGTCACGCACGCGTTCTTCAAGGCCGGCTTGTTCCTGTGCGCGGGCTCGGTGATGCACGCGATGAGCGGTTCGGGCGACATCACGATCATGGGCGGCCTGCGCAAGAAGCTGCCTATCACGCACGGCGTGTTCTGGGTCTGCTGGCTCGCGATCTGCGGCATCCCGATCTTCTCGGGCTTCTTCTCCAAGGACGCGATCATCGCGGGCGCGTGGGCGACCGAAACCTTCGGGCACGACCTGGCCTGGGTGGGCAAGGTCGTGGCCGTGATGCTGATGCTGGCGGCGCTGGGGACGGCGTTCTACATGTCCCGCCTCTACTTCCTGGTGTTCTCGGGCGACGAGACGCGCGCCGACGACCACATCAAGCACCACATCCACGAGTCGCCGCCCATCATGACGTTTCCGTTGGTGGTGCTCGCGGCGGGCGCGGCACTGGTCGGCTTACTCGGCCTTCCCGCGGGGCTGTGGGACCACCCTGATCAGAATCTGCTCTACCACCACCTCGAACCGGTGCTGGGCGCCGAGCTCGAGGTTTCGCACAACATCGAGATCATCTTCATGGTTGTCTCGACGCTGCTGGCGGCGGGCGGCATCGGCCTGGCCGCCGTCTTCTACCGGGGCGGCTACAAGGAGCCGGCGCGTGCGTTCGGCGCCCAGTTCCCCGGCTTCTTGCGCCTGGTGCAGGACAAGTTCCGCGTCGACGAGCTGTACGACGCGGTGATCATCCGCCCGCTGAAAGCGTTCGCCCGCGGAATTTTCACGTTCGTCGACCGCATCATCGTCGACAAGATTCTCGTCGAGGGGACGGGCGTGATCGTCGACGTGTTCGCGCGCATCGCGCGCACCGTGCAGGGCGGCGACGGCCAGCGCTACATGGCGGTGTTCGCGGTCGGCGTCGCGTTGCTGGTCCATTTCGCGACGCAGCCGACGCTGCCGTTCACGAAGCTGAAGGTCACGCAGACGGGCCGGGCCGTCGAGGTCGACGCCCGCCGCGGCAAGACGGCGTCCTCGCGGTCGCTCGACTACCTGTTCGACTTCGGTGACGGCCGCCCGGTCATCAAGGGCCAGGGCGCCGAGCAGCGCCACGACTACGATCGCCCGGGCACGTATACCATCCACGTCACGGTCGAGGACCCGCGCTGGGGCACGACCGACACGTTCAAGGAAAAGGTCGAGGTGCGATGATGGGCGTGCTCGGCTGGATCACGCTGCTGCCCCTGTTCGGCGCTGCCCTGTGCATGCTGGTGCCGCGCGACGAGGAGGCGATTCACCGCGGTATCGGCCTGCTGACCGCGATCGTCACGTTCGTGGTGTCGCTGCTGATCCTTCCTGACTTCGACAGCGCGCAGGCCGGATTCCAGCTGCAGGTCGACAAGGAGTGGATCGCGCCGCTCGGCATCCGCTTCCACCTGGGCATCGACGGCATCTCGCTGTGGCTGGTGCTGCTGACGACGTTCCTGATGCCGTTGACGCTGCTGTCGCCGCAGGCGATAGGCATCCGGAACATCCGCGTGCGCGAGTTCATCATCGCGATGCTGGTGCTGGAGAGCGGGATGGTCGGCGCGTTCCTCGCGCTGGACCTGTTCGTCTTCTACGTGTTCTGGGAGCTGATGCTGATCCCGATGTACTTCATCATCGGGATCTGGGGCGGCGAACGGCGCCTCTACGCGGCGATCAAGTTCGTCATCTACACGCTGGTCGGGTCGCTGCTGATGCTGGTGGCGATCCTGTACCTCTATTCGCAGTGGCACGGCGTCACCGGCAGCTACAGCTTCGACTACACCAACATCTCGCACCTGACGCTGCCGTACGTGCCGCAGGTGCTCTGCTTCGCGGCGTTCGCGCTGGCATTCGCGATCAAGGTCCCGATCTTCCCGCTGCACACCTGGCTGCCCGACGCGCACGTCGAGGCGCCGACGGGCGGCTCGGTGATCCTGGCGGCCGTGCTGCTGAAGTTCGGGACGTACGGGTTCATCCGCTTCGCGTTGCCGATGTTCCCGCTGGCGGCGCGCGACGCCGCGCCGTTGCTGTCCATGCTGGCCGTCATCGGCATCGTCTACGGCGCGTTGATGGCGTACGTGCAAGACGACGCCAAGAAGCTGGTGGCGTACTCGTCGGTGTCGCACCTCGGGTTCGTCGTGCTCGGCATCCTCACCCTCAACCCGCAAGGCGTGCAGGGCGCGCTGTACCAGATGCTCGGTCACGGCATCTCGACCGGCGGGCTGTTCCTCGCGGTCGGCTTGCTCTACGACCGCCGGCACACGCGCCGGCTGTCGGATTTCGGCGGGCTGTGGAAGCAGATGCCGACGTTCGCGGCGTGCTTCCTGATCATCGTGCTGGCGTCGGTCGGCTTGCCCGGGCTGTGCGGTTTCATCGGCGAGTTCCTGGTGCTGATCGGGACGTTCACCGCGAACAAGACCTGGGCCGCGACCGGCATGATGAACTTCTTCCCGGCGCCCAAGCTGATCGGCGCGATCTCCGCGACGGCGGTGATCCTGGCGGCCATGTATCTGCTGACGATGTATCAGAAGATCATGTTCGGGCCGCTCGACAAGCCCGAGAACCGCGCCGTCCGTGACATCCGCGGCCGCGAGACCTGGGTCTTCGGCATCGTCGTGGTCGCGGCGCTGGTGATGGGCATCGCGCCGCAGCCGATCCTGTCGCGCTCCGAGAAGTCGGTGGACGCGTTCATCACCGGCTACCGCGATCGCTTGCAGGATTCCCGTCGGGATCCCGACGCACAGGCGCACATTTATCCCGCGCTGCCCGCGGCGCCCGCCGCGCCCGCGGCACCTCCCGCCCCGCCGGCCCCTGTCGTTCCGCCCGGAGGCGCGCGATGAACTTCGACTCCAGCCAGATCCTCTCTTACACGCCCCTGCTGGTGCTGATCGCGATGGGCTGCATCATCCTGCTGGCCGAGACGTTCGCGCGCGGTCAGAGCCGCGCCGGGCTCGCGTGGCTGGGCGTCGCCGCCTGCGTCGTCGCGCTGATCGCGGTGGTGGTGCAGTGGCCCGACGCGGCCGAAGCGAAGACGCACTTCGATTCCATGCTGGTCGTGGATCGGATGTCGCTTTACCTGGACGGCGCCTTCATCGTCGCCGCTCTGCTGACGCTGCTGTTCGCGCCGCCCTACCTGCGCGAACAGGGCTTCGAATTCGGCGAGTTCTACGCGCTGGTGCTGTTCGCCACGGCGGGCATGGTGATGGTGGCGCACGCGACGCACCTCGTGTCGCTGCTCATCGGCATCGAGACGATGTCGCTGGCCGCGTACGTGCTGACGGGCTGCTGGCGCAAGAGCCAGCGTAGCTCCGAAGGCGCGATGAAATACTTCCTGATGGGCGCGTTCGCGACCGGCTTCCTGGTCTACGGCATCGCGCTCGTCTACGGCACGACCGGCGGCGAGATGTCGTACGCGGGCATCGCGGCCAAGGTGAACACCGCCTCCAAGGCGCCGCTGTTCTTCCTGGGCGAGTACTTCATCCTTGTCGCGCTCGCCTTCAAGGTCGCCGCCGTGCCCTTCCATATGTGGGCGCCCGACGCCTACGAGGGCGCGCCCACGCCGGTCACCGGCTTCATGGCGGCGGGCGTGAAGGCGGCAGCGTTCGGCGCGATCGTGCGCATCCTCGGCAGCGCGTTCTCGAGCCCGCTGCTGGTCTTCGACGTCACGGGCTGGGCGAACGTCCTCGCTGCCGGCGCGGCGATCACGATGACGCTGGGCAACCTGGCCGCGGTCCGACAGGAAAACGTCAAGCGGATGCTCGCGTACTCGTCGATCGGACACGCGGGCTACCTGCTGCTCGGCGTCGTCGCGTCGGGTCTGGGCGTCCCCAGCGCCAAGCCGGCGGTGCTCTTCTACCTGATCACTTACACGTTCACGACGCTGGGCGCGTTCGGCGTCGTCGCCTGGATCGGCAACCGCAAGGACGAGCGCCTCTACGTCGACGACTGGGCCGGCGTCGCGGCCGAGCGCCCGGGCGTCGCGCTGGCGATGACGATCTTCCTGCTGTCGCTGGGCGGCGTGCCCCCGACGGGCGGCTTCTTCGGAAAGTTCTACCTGTTCCGCGCCGCGATGGAGTCGCCGCAGCTCTACTGGCTGGTCGTGCTCGCGGTGCTGAACAGCGTGGTCAGCGTCTATTACTACCTGCGCATCGTCGTCGCGATGTACTTCAAGGACCCGATGCGCCCGCTCGCGCCGACCGAGGGCGCAACGATGCGCGCCGGCCTGCTCCTCGCGGCGATCGCCGTCGTCCTCCTCGGCGTCTTCCCCAGCACCTTCGTCGACTGGGCCGGCCCGATCGCGCTCAAGTAGCCGCCTTCGTAGAAGCGTGCTGCGCTTTGCGATTGGCGCCGCTGCGCTTTTTCGTGGCTGATATTTCGGCGATGACTACCATTGCTGCGCAAACCTGAAAGGAGACTCAAATGGCCGTTTCGAAGGCAAGCGCGCAGTGGAAGGGAACTCTCAAGGAAGGCTCGGGATCGATGAAAGGCGGGAACGGCTTCTTCGAGGCGCCGTTCACGTTTCTGTCCCGCTTCGAGGGCGACAAGAAGGGGACGAACCCCGAAGAGCTGATCGGCGCCGCGCATGCGGGCTGCTTCTCGATGTTCCTCTCGGCGCAGCTGACCAAAGAGGGCAAGCCGCCGAAGACGATCGACACGTCGGCGACGGTCACGCTGGGCGACGGGCCGACGATCACGAAGATCGAGCTCGACGTCGCGGCGGTCGTTCCGGGACTCGATCAGAAGCTCTTCGACGAGAAGGTGGCGTTCACGAAGGCGAACTGCCCGGTGTCGAAGGCGCTGGCGTCGGTCGCCGAGATCAAGGTGAACGCGAAGCTGTCTGCCTGATCGCGCTTGTACGCGGCGGCAGGTGGGTTACTGCCGCTGCGCGACTCGGTCGGTGCGCGTTCGCATCGTCATCGCACCCATACTGGTGATCGTCTCGACGTCGAGGATGTGGAGGCGGTCGCTTTCGACGCAATAGCTCGCGCTGTCGGGGGTCCTGCCCGTCGGCATCACGTTCACCGTGCTGCCCGATGTCGTGTAGGTACCTGACTCGGCCGACAGCGACGGCGTCGTCACGATCTGGCAGACGCAAGTCGCGTCGCCCGCGCACGATGCTGACTGGATGCTCGCACTCTGCGTGAGCCCACCGCCGAAGTAATCGCAGGTGACGCCGTTGAGGCAGTAGTCGGGGAGCGTCAGCGTGTAGGAGAGCGAGAGCGAGGCGGCCACCGCGTACTCGGTCGCTGTGAACGTGATCGATCCGGTTTGGGTTCCGCCGACGTTGGTGATGGTCGCTTCCGGGCAGTCCTGAATCGTGAACCCCTCCCTGATGACGGCTTCGTTCACGCAGAGGCTGACGAAGTTCCACGTGCCGACGAGATCGCCGCCGCACGGCGCGGAGCCGTCGCAGGTCGCGCCGCTGCCGCTGGTACCACCGCGTCCGGTCGTGCCGGTGCCCGCGGTGCCGGCGGTTCCGGTCGTCCCGGCCGTCCCCGCTGCGCCGCTCGTGCCCGCGCTTCCGCCGCCCGTCGTCCCTCCGAGGCCCATCGTCCCGCTGCTGCCTCCGCGTCCTGCCGGGCCGCCCGCACCACCGCCCCGTCCCCCATTCCCTGCGGCGCCGTCGTGGCCGGCGTCGCTGGACGACGAGCCGCCGCAACCGACCGCCGCCGCGCCGAATGCCCCGGCGACCACGAACGCCAGCACCGTGCGTTTCATGCGCGTCGCCTGATCGCTACTGCCGCTGGAGGACCTGGGTGGCGCGCGTCCGCATCGTCGTCGCGTCGATGTCCAGGAGGGTCAGGCGGTCCCCCTGCACGCAGTAGCTCACCGTACCGGGGGTTCCGCCTGTCGGCATCGTATTGAGGGTGCCCCCGGACGTCGTGTAGGTCCCGGATTCCGTGGTTGTGCTCGGCGTGGTCACGAGCTGGCAGATACACATCGTCGACCCGGTGCAGGACGCCGACTGGTAGTCGGGCGTCCCGGCGAGGGAGTCCCCGAATGCGCCGCAGGTCAAGCTGGGGTCGACGATGCACGACTGCGGAAACGTGTACGTGAACGCGACCGACGCGATTGACGCTGTCGCGTAGTCAGTCGCGGTGAACACCATCGATCCGGTCCGCGTGACGTTGAAGTTGCTGAACCGCGCCGCGGGGCAGGATGCGGTCAAGGTGTCATTGATGAAAGACTCATCGAGGCAGTAGCTGCCGAAGTTCCAGGTGCCGACCACGTCGCCTCCGCAAGGCGTCGGGCCGCTGCAGGTGCCGCCACCGCCCGCGCCCGCGGTCGCACCACCCGAGCTTCCTCCGCCGCCACCACCGGCTGTCGCGCCGCCGCGGCCGGTCGTGCCGGCGGCTCCGATGGTTCCACCACCGCCGACCGTTCCGGCAGAGCCGGCCGCGCCTGTCGTCCCGGCAGAGCCTGTGGTGCCGCCTCCGGTCGAGCCGGCAGAGCCTGTCGTACCGCCGCGGCCCGCTCCACCCGTGCCGGCCGCCGCGCCGCCCGCGCCTGTGACGCCCGCCGTTGCTCCACCCGTGCCCGTCGTTACGCCTCCGATGCCGGTCGTCCCGCCGATGCCCGTCGTTCCGCTGCCGCCGCCCCGGTCCGCCGTGCCGCCTGCGCCGCCGCCCCGTCCCCCATTGCCCGCAGCGCCGTCGTGCCTGCCGGCGTCGCTTGATGCCGAGCCACCGCCGCAACCGATCGCGCCCGCTGCCCCGAACGCCCCGATGACCACGAACGCCAGCACCCTACGTTTCATCGCGCAGTACGTTGCCTGACAGCGCGCGCTCCCGACAAGCGCGATGAATCACGCCCGACGAACATTGGCCGTCGCTGTGTGACACTTGGCCACAAACGCTCCGACTCGGGACCGTCACCGGTGGTGGGCATTCTGCCCGGCACTAGCTTCCCAGACGGTGTTTCGCGCGGGGCGTTAGGCGGGGAGGTGGGCGATGCGGTCGGGGGCAAGGGTCGTTGTGAGGGGTGCGGCGTGGGGGATGGGGCTGCTGTTGGCGGGGCTGACCGCCGTCGGATGTGGCGATGACATCCCGAAGGCCAAGACGCCGAATGTTCGGCTGTCACGCGGACCCGCGGTTCCCGCGCCGTCCGTCAGCGAGCCGCTTCCGGCGGTCCCGGGCGGCGTCGAACACTCGCCGCTGACGCTCGAGGCGCCGCCAGTCGGCTACCTGGTCGACGCGCGAATCCTCGTGATCTCTCCGGATGGCAGCGACTCCGAGCTCGACGCGATCAGGCAGACGCTCGATTACCTGGGCGCGCGCTACGACGTGTTCATCGCGACCTCGCAGCCGACGCTGACGACGGCGAATCTGATGAGCGATTCGATGCACGGCATCTACAACGGCATCATCCTCACGCGCGGCAGCATGGTGCTGCCCAACGGCGCCGCCAGCGCCTTCACGGCCGCCGAGTTCCAGACGCTGTCGAACTACGAAGCGCAGTTCCAGGTCCGGCGCGTGTCGCTGTACACGCGGCCCGACGCGGGCTACGGCTACACGACCGCCAGCGCGAACAACTCGTTCACCATGGGCACGACGGTCAACGCGACGTGCACGCAGGCGGGACGCGCGATCTTCCCGTACGTGAACTGCAACAACGTGACGATCAGCGGCGCGGCC
>Ga0310810_10006589_pt1 | contig 13139 bp, 6 predicted proteins | sample NCmetagenome_FD_207641 | JGI IMG/M metagenome (GOLD analysis project Ga0310810, IMG submission 207641) | Soil microbial communities from experimental microcosm in Duke University, North Carolina, United States - NC | ecosystem: Engineered > Artificial ecosystem > Soil microcosm > Unclassified ... | reverse complement strand
CGTTCTGCGCGAAGTTCTTCTACAAGTCCACCGACGGCGGCAAGACGTACACGAACGTGCAGACGCCGCACAGCGACTATCACGACCTGTGGATCGATCCCAAGGATCCGAGACGGATGGTCAACGGCAGCGACGGCGGTGCGTCGGTGACGTTCAACGGCGGCCGCAGCTGGAGCTCGATGGACAATCAGCCGACCGCGCAGTTCTATGCGGTCATCACCGATCACGGCACACCGTATCGCGTGTACGGCTCGCAGCAGGACAACACCACGGTTTCGATCGCCAGCCGGACCAATGGCGCCGGCATCACCGAGCACGACTGGCATTCGGTTGGCGGCGGCGAGAGCGGGTATCTCGCGCCAACGCCGGCCAACCCGCCGGTGATCTTCGGCGGCAGCTATTTCGGGCTGATGACGCGCTACGACGAGCGGACCAGCGAGAGCCAGAACATCACCGTGTGGCCCGACTACAACGGCGGCCGGACGGCCGCGGACGTGAAGTACCGGTTTCAGTGGACGTATCCGATCATCGTGTCGCCGCACGACGGTAACACCGTGTACACGGCCGCCCAGTTCGTGTTCCGCTCGATGAACGGCGGCCGCAGCTGGGAGACCATCAGCCCGGATCTCACGCGAAACGACACGGCGAAGCAGAAAGGCGGCCGACTCGAGGAGTACTACTCGACCATCTTCACGATGGCGGAGTCTCCGAAGGAGAAAGGGGTCATCTGGACAGGATCGGACGACGGGCTAATCCAGCTGACGAGGAACGGCGGCCGCGCCTGGCAAGACGTGACGCCGCCTGCGATTCAGCCCTACACCCGGATCAACATCATCGACGCGTCGCCGCACGACCCGGCCACCGCGTTCGTCGCGGTGAACCGGTATCAGCTCGACGACTTCCATCCGTACATCTTCAAGACCACGGACTACGGCAGGAGCTGGCAGGCGATCGCGAACGGCATCCCGGAGCGCAGCTTCGTCCGCGTCGTGCGCGAGGACCCGCAGCGCAGGAACCTGCTCTACGCAGGGACCGAGACCGGTGTGTACTTTTCGCTCGATGGCGGCAGCCGCTGGCAGTCGCTGCAGCTCAACCTGCCCGTCGTGCCGATCACCGATCTCACGGTGAAGGACAACGATCTGATCGCGTCGACGCAGGGCCGCGCATTCTGGATTCTCGATGACGTGACGCCGCTGCATGGTCTCGGCGACGCGGTGTCGACCGCAGCGCATCTGTTCGCACCGCGGGATGCCGCCAGGGCGCGCCGCGCCGGCTTCGGCCGCGCGCCGAACGGCATCGGTCAGAATCCACCAGCTGGCGCCGTCATCACCTACTGGCTCGGCCGCACCCAGGGCGTGACGCTCGAAGTCGTCGATTCGAAAGGGGTGGTCGTGAAAACGGTGACGGACCGCGACCGCAATGGCCCCGCCGCGACGACAGGGATACACCGATTCACGTGGGACATGCGATATCCCGATGCGCATGGCCTCGACGGCGGCACGTTCCTGGCCGGCGGCAATTTGCGCGGGCCGGTGGCGGTGCCGGGCACTTATCAGGTGCGGTTGACGACCGGCGGTCAGACGCTGACTCAATCACTGCGGATCGTTGCCGATTCACGGTCGCAGGCCACCGTTGCCGATCTGCAGGAGCAGTTCGATCTGCTCATCAGGATCCGCGACAAGGTGACGGAGGTGCACGATGCCGTGAACGACATCGTGAAAATGCGGAAGGCGCTGGCGTCACGCAAGGATGCGGCGTCGATCAAGCTCGACGCCGCATTGGAGGCGGTGCAGAAAGAGCTCGTCGATCTGCGGTTCGTCGGGTACGACGATCAGATGCTGGTGTTCGACCTGAAGCTCAATAACCGGATGGCTGCGCTGCAAGGCTATGTCTCGCAGGGCGACTACGCCCCGACCGAGCAGCAGTATGGCGTGTTCCGAGTGGTCTCCTCGCTGGTCGACGCCGCACTCGCCAGATACGCTGCGCTGAAGGCTCAAGCGCCGTCGCAGTAGGGCTGGTTCGCGAACCACCTCTACTGGGTTCTGCCGCTATCACCCATTTTCAGGTAGCGATCGAACCACTCGAGGATCCGGCGGTTGACGTCGAGGAAGTCGGCCTTCGAGTGGCGGGACAGGCTGTGGTCGCCATTCGCGTAGGCGACGAATTCCGCGGTCTTCCCGAGCTGTCGCAGCGCGTAGAACATCATTTCGCCTTCACCGAACAGGATGGTCAGGTCCTTTTCGCCGTGCAGGATCAGCACCGGCGTGTTGACCTTGTCGAGGCGAAAGAACGCCGACTGCGAGCGATAGCGCTCGGGATACTCGAACGGGCTGCCGCCCATCCGCGCCTGTCCGGTTTCGATGTTGCGCGAGTCGCGATCGCGGCCGCTCGCCCAGTTCCTGGACAGCTCCGGCGGCGTGGCGCCCGAGACGGCGGCGGCAAAGATGTTCGTGCGGGTGATGAGATTCGAGGTTGCGTACGCGCCGAAGCTGTGGCCCCACAATCCGAAGGGTCCGCTGAAGCCCATCTGGCGCACCGCGTTGACGGCCGGCACCACGCATTTCTCGTACGAGTCGGCCGCCTGCCCCACCTTGATCTTCACGTTCGGCATCAACATCGCGTAGCCGTGGCTGATGAACATCTGATCGCGGGCGTTGAAACGGTGGAGCGCCGGCGTCATCTTTTCGTAGACCCACGTGATGACCGGCACCTTGTCCAGGCGCTGGAGCCCGGCCGGCTTGTAAAGCAGCGCGCCAAGGCGATCGCCATCTCCGTTGAAATACCAAAACATCTCCGGCTTGCTGAAGGTGAACCGCGAGAGCTGTGGATTCAGATTGGTGACGCGCATCCGGCGGTTGTCGCCGCGGTCGTCCACGAACCACAGATCGTCTGGGTGCGTCGCGTCCTCGATCGGCAGGAGGACACCGTTCTTGATCGGCGTGAGGCGGCCGTACGATTCTTGCCCGCGCGCCACGGGCTGCAGCTTCTCGTCAGCTGGTGGCACGGAAGTACACCGCCGATCCGTCCGGCGCCCACACCGGATCGCTGATTTGATCGTCGAAGCTGCCCGTCACGTTGCGCGCCACGCCATCGGCCGCCACGACGTAGAGGTCCATGAACGACTGCGCGATCGTGTACATCCCCGGCCTGACCGGCTCGATCTCCGGATCGGTGATGGTCGGGTCGGCAACCAATGCGGCGAAGCGCGTGCCGTCCGGCGACCAGACCGGTTCGCTCGTCGACAGGGTAAACGACTCGCGCCAGAGACCGGCCGGTCCGCCATCGGCGGCCATGGTCAACAGCCGGCCGCCCTTGCCGAACAGCAGACGTGTTCCATCAGGTGACCACGTGAACCGGCCGCGCTCGCTCAGCTTGCGCGCGGTTGCCGGGCGGGCGCCGGCGATCGGCAGCACGAACGTATCGTTCTGCTCCCTGCCGATCACGCCGAGCGTTGCGGGGTCGGGTGAGACGAACAGAAGATCGCGTCCCGTCGGCGACAGACGGAACGAGCGCAAGACGATCGGATCGCTCACGAGTGGTGACGCCTTCCCGCTGGTCACATCGATCGCGGTCAATTGCGCTCTCCGTTCGTCGGTGAAGAACCGATCGCCCGGAATGCGTGCATCGGTGTTCTTGACGACCCGCACGCGATACGGCTGCGCCTGACGCTCCGGTACCGGTACAGCCACGATCAACGAACGGCCCGACGGTTCCCACTGCGGGGCCAGATACGCGCGGGTGGTGAACGGTTCGCCAATCGGCGTCATGACGTCACGGTCCGCATCCCAGACGATCAGGCGCCCTCCGGACTGATCGTCACGGATGAATGCCAGGCGACGACCATCGGGCGACCAGGCCGGGAACGAGCTGTGGGTCGTGCCGGTCGTGAACGCGCGTGGCGGCCCGGGGCGATCGTTTCCGAGCGTCTGCACGACCACATGGCCGCTTGGTCTCGGCTCCTGGATGTTCCACTCATCGTTCATGTCGGTGAGGACGTACGCAATCCATCGTCCAGTCGGCGAAACGGCGACGGGCTGGCCGCCGGCGAACGTGCGAACGGCGAGCACGTCGTCGCTGGTGAACGTCGGGGCCGGCTGCGCGGCGACGGCCGCTGCGCACGACAGCGTGACCACGGCTGCGAGCGAGGCAACAGGTCGATCCATAGACACGGAGTTGTACACTAATCCGGATGCGCGCGGCCGCGCTCGTCACATTTTTCGTGGTGGTGTGTTCGGCGTGCCGGTCGGGCCCGGCGCCGGCCAGGACCTACTCGATCCCCTCGCGACATCCGATCGTGCTCGTCACGATCGACACACTGCGGGCCGATCGGCTAGGGTCGTACGGGTCGACGCGAGGACTTACGCCGTCGCTCGACACGTTCGCGCGCGAGTCGACGCGTTTCACCGCCGCCGTGAGCCAGGTGCCGCTGACGCTGCCGTCACACGCCACGATCCTCACCGGCCTGCATCCGTCGCATCACGGCGTCCGCACGAATGACGGCTTCCGGCTCGCCGCGACGGTTCCCACGCTCGCCGAACAACTCAAAGCCGCCGGCTACCGGACTGGCGCCTTCGTTGGCGGATACCCGGTTCGCGCCGCGTCCGGGCTGGCGCGTGGCTTCGATCGATACGATGACGCGTTTCTCATTTCGCCCGACGCTAGCGAGCGGTCGGCGGACGAGGTGATGCGATCCGCGACCCTGTGGGTCGACGCCGACCATGCGCAGCCGTTCTTCGCCTGGATCCATCTGTTCGATCCGCACTCGCCATACGCGCCGCCCCAGCCGTACGCCGCCGCGCACCGCGAGGCTCCGTACGACGGTGAAGTCGCGTATACCGACGCCGCCATCGGTCGGTTTCTCGATCGCCTTCGCCAATCGGACCTCTATGCGTCCGCCACGATCATCGTTGTCGCTGACCATGGTGAGTCACTTGGCGAGCACGGCGAGCGTACGCACGGCACGTTTCTCTACGATGCCACGATCCGCGTGCCGTTGTTGATTAAGCTGCCCGCGGACCGGCCTCCGCCTTCGCCGGCAGACGGCTTCGGCGAGACAGGCAAACCGGCCCCGACGTCCTCAGGGAGTGCCGACGGTGGTCGAGTCGTCGATGTGCCCGTCGAGACCACGGACCTTGCGCCCACGATTGCGGCGCTCGCGGCGGCGACGCTCACGCGCAGCGACGGCCAGAGTCTGTTGCCGCTCATCGCCGGCGAAACGGGAGATCCGGACCGGCCGGCGTACGCCGAGTCCTACTATCAGAATGTGCTGCTCGGATGGAGCCCGCTCCGAGCGGTCCGGACGCGGCGATGGAAGTTCATCGACGCGCCACGCCTCGAGCTGTACGACCTCGAACGCGATCCGAACGAGCTGGCGAGTCGACTGGACGAGCGGGCGGCGCTGGTCACCGGGCTCCAGCGCGCGCTGAGCCGCCTCGACGCGGCCGATCGCTCGCCAGACGGTGCGCGCGCGGCGCCGACGCGCGACTCGGCCGAGCGACTGCGAAGTCTGGGCTACGCGTCCGGCTTCGTCACAGCGACCGCTGCCACTCGGGCCGTGGATCCGAAAGATCGGGTCGCTGTCTGGGCGGAGATCGAAGACGGCATCGACCTGATGGCGCGCGATCCGGCGTCAGCCGAGCAAAAGTTCGCCGGCGCGCTTCGACTCCAACCTGACAACGGCCTGGCGATGAAGTATCTGGCTGACCTCCGATTCCGCGCGGGTCAGCTTCGGGAGGCCCGCGAGGAATACCGTCGTGCGATCGCCGCGGGATTCCGTCATCCGGACGCCTACGTGAACCTCGCGTCGATCGCGGAGCGCGAGGGGCATGTCGACGAGGCGCGCGACGCACTGACCAGAGCCGTCGAGCTCGCCTCGTCCGACGCGGACGCCTGGAACCGGCTCGGGCTTCTCGAAGCACGCCGCGGCGACGTCGACGCCGCGCGGCGAGCGTTCACGCACGCGATTGCCGTGGCCGGCGATCGACCGGAGCCGCGCTTCAACCTTGGGCTGATCGAGCGTCGCGACGGCAACGAGAGTGCCGCGCAGGCACGCTTGCGCGAAGCGGTCGCGCTGAATCCGAAGTATGCGGAGGCGCACTACGAGCTGGGAACCGGCTATCTGCTCGCGCGGCAACCCGAGCGTGCGCTCGAGGCCTATCAGGCGGCCCTGGTGGTTCGGCCGGACTACGCGGAAGCGCTGTTTGGAGCGGCGCGAGCAGAGCTCGACCTCGGGAAGAAAGACGATGCGCGCCGTCATTACGAGCGGTTCGTGCAGGTCGCGCCGAAGGGTTACGGTCGCCAGATCGCGGCGGCGCGTGAAGCGATCAGACGGATCTCTAAACCCTGATCCAGGAATTCAGAATCTGTACCTTACAGCCACCTGCGCCTGACGCTGATCGCGGACGCCGGTAATCGTTCCGAACGTCGCTGGCGGCGCGGACGGATTCTGGCCGATGATGGTGTTGTAGCTCGAGATGTTCTGGCGGTTCAGCAGATTGAACGCGTCGAGCCGGACCTCCAGGCGCTGCATGCCCGCGAGCTTCACATCGTAGGCCACGCTGGTGTCGAGTGTCACCGTGGCCGGATAGCGGAACGAGTTCCTGGTCAGGCTCGCGGGGCGATCGCCGTAGCTGCCGTTGGACGAGAAGCCGTCGCCATCGGCATCCTGGCCAACCACCCCGGTGTACGGAAAGCCCGAGCGTGCGAACAGAATCGCGCTGACGCGCAGACCGAGCAGCGCCTCGTAGGTGCCGCTGAGCACGAACACGTGCGGCACGTCGGTGTCGCTCGGCCCCCACTGGTAACTTCGATCACCGTCAAGCGCGGTGAGCCCCGGCACCATCGAGTTCGCGAGCCGGAAGTTGTCGACATCGCCCCTCGCGCGCCCCAGCGTGTAACTGGTCTGCAGCGCATAGCGGTGGGACAAGCGTTTGTTGATCCCCAGCTTCAGCGCGTTGTACTCCGTGTGCCCGCCGTTGAACTGCAGGTAGAGGCTACGGAAACCGCTGAAGTCGATGCCGTACGAACCGCCGGTGCGGTTGGGTACGCCCAGCGGCCGCAGCGCGTTGGCCTGGGCGACCGTCCGTGTCTGACCCGGTCCAAGTGCAAAGTACGCCGGCGCGTTGATATCCCATGTCACGAGCATGTCGTAGCCGTAGACGCGCGTGTAGTCGGCCGACACGGCCCAGTCCGGTCCGAGCTGGTGCTGCACACCGACGTTCGTGTTGAAGAAGCGCGGCGCGATGCGGTGAAAGTCGTCGCCGATGCCGCCTGGGAAGTCGGCGCCCCTGAAGATCGGCACGTACACGGTGGCGCGCGCGACCGTCGCGGCGCCGGTCGGGAACGCACTCAGCCGGTTCGGAAACGTGGGGAACAGTGGATCACCCTGGCGGAGATCGATCGTCGTCTGTCCGACTGGCCCGGTGTTCGACTCACGGTTGATCGCGGACGACTCGAGGGTATCGTAGAAGAGCCCGGTGTTGGCGCGCACCACCGTTTGCGTGCTGCCGCCGACGTTCCACGCAAATCCGACCCGCGGGGCGACGTTGTTGTTGTCGCCCTGGAACAGCGAGTCCTTGTCCCAGCGGACGCCGATGTTGAGCGTGAGGCCGCGCGTCACCTCCCAGTCGTCCTGCGCGAACGCGCCCGCCATGTAGTCTTTGAAATTCAGGCCGGAGGTCCCGAACGTCTGCGTGAACTGGAACGGAAACGTCGTGGGATCGCTGGCGCTGAAGGGAAACTTCGCGCCTGGCGAAAACGTGTAGGTCCCGGTGAAGTTGTTGAAGAACGTCACGAACCGCCACGATCCGATCACGTCGACGCCCGCCTTGAGCTGATGCGAGCCACGGACGATCGAGAAGTGATCCACCCACTGCGCTCGCTTCTCCACCAGGTTCTGCGGAAATCCCGGGTTGGTCCCGAGGTTGCCGACGCCGGTGTAGGCGACCGCGACCGGCGCTTTGCTGAAATCGGGCGTCCGCGACTCCGCGCCGCTCGACGCCGTGAGCGGTGAATAGAAGTCGACGACGTCGAAGGTGTAACGGAAGCGGGCCTCGTTCACCTTGTTCGTGCCGAAGTTGCTGACAAGCGACGTGATGAACGCGTCCGTGCGCCCCTCGGTGTTGCTGCGGCGATCGTACGTATTCAACCCTCCGACGCCGTTCCCTTCCTGCCGGTTACGGTTGAAGCTGTACCGGGCATCGAGCCCGTTCCGGTCGCTGAACCGGTGGTTCAGCTTCAGGAATCCCTGCCGCTGTGTCTGCGGCGCGGCGAATGTGCCCGGCGCCAGCACCGAGGTCACGACGGCCGCGTCGTCGATCTTCGTGTCCTCGTAGTTGGCGAAGTAGTGCGTGACGTTCTTCTTGAGCGGCCCGCCGATCGTGCCGCCAAACTGCTGTCGCTTCTGCGTCGTCTTGAGACCGGTCAGCAGATTCGCGGCGACGAGATCGGTCGGCCGCCAGAAACCATAGCCGCTTCCGGAGAGCGTGTTCGTGCCCGACTTGGTCACAACGCTGATGGTGCCGGCACCGGTCTGACCTGTTTCTGCCTTGAAGCCGTTCGTGATCACCTGCAGCTCTTTGATGACGTCGATCGAGAGGCCGTTGCCGCCGCCGAACTCACCGTTGACGGTGCGGATCTCGCGTCCGGTCATCGACACGCCGTCGGCGACGAAGTTCGTCATGCGCGTGCCCTGGCCGTTGACGGAGAGATTGCTGCTGCTCGTGCCGCCGGTCGGCACGACGCTCCCCGACGTCTGCAGCAGCGACAGAAAGTTGCGTCCGTTCGTCGGGAGCTCGTCGACCTGTTTCGCGCCCAGAATCGTCGACAGCTCGCTCTCGCGCGTGCGGATCAGAGGTGACGAGGCCTGGACGGTCACCGCTTCCTGCACGCCGCCGACACTGAGCTGAAAGTTGATCTCGGGCTTGGTGTTGGCCTGGAACTCGAGCCCCTCGCGGTTTTGCGGCGCGAATCCCGGCAGCTCTACCGAGAGCGTCCACTTGCCGGTCGGGTTCAAGGCTGCGAACGAGTACCGCCCCTGGGCGTCAGTCACCGTCGAACGGCTGGAGCCGGTATCGGCATTCTTCAGCGTGATCGTGACGCCTGGCAGCACGCCACCGGTGGCGTCGGTCACCGCGCCGGAGAGATCGAATCGCGTGACGTCGGCACGAAGGCTCGTGGCCACGGCCAGCAGGAAGGCGAAGGCGGTAACGAGGGTGCGAACGGCAGTACGTGGCATGGCGTCGGACTATAGGGGCGGGCTCGCGGAACGTCAAGCGACGGCTCGGCAGCTCCATCGTCGGCTCGCAATACTTCGACGCGATGGGCAAATGACCGTCCGTCAGCAGAACCGCGCAGCGGGGTGCGTTTCACAATCAAACGGCGGCCTCTCGTAGCGCAGGCCTTCCGCCTCCGCTCGCCCCGGGTTGAACGCGAGCTGCGGCGAGACTCGCCATCGCGCCGAAGGCGCGAAGGCGGTTAGGCCTGCCCTCGGCCGCCGGCAGCCCTAAAAGGCTGCGCTGCGTCGAGTTCGCACGAAGCTTGCGGCCTGGCGTCCATGTCTATAGCATATGTGGCTATGACATCTATAGACACGCGCATGCTCGATCGCGAGCTGAAGAAGGGATCGGCGGAGCTGATTATCCTGTCGATCGTCGAGTCCCGCGCCCGTCACGGCTATGAGATCAGCAAGCGGATCGAGGCGCAGTCCGCCGGCCAGCTCAAGTTCCACGTCGCCTCGCTCTACCCGCTGCTGTATCGCCTGGAAGAACGCGGCTGGCTGCAGGGCAAGTGGGTGGAAAAGCCCGGCCAGCGCCGCCGCCGCTTCTACGGCCTGACCGCCGAGGGCCGCCGCGTGCTGGCGCGGCAACGGAACACCTGGAAGGCCTTCGTGCACGCGATGGGCCTCCTTACGGGAGTCGACCATGGCTGATGAATGGATCGCCGACTTGCGCCCGCGTCTCGCGTCGCTGCGCCTGAGCCCCGAGCGGGAGCGCGAGATCCTCGACGAGTTGTCCCAGCATCTCGACGATCGCTACGAGGAGTTGCGTGCCGGTGGCACCACCGCCGCCGAGGCGCGCCGCCTGGCGATCGCCGAACTGCGCGAACCGGACGCGCTCGCCTCGCGCATGCGGTCGCTGCGGCAGGCGCGCCGAAGGGGCGCCCGCTCGGCGATCTCTGGCAGGACCTTCGCTACGCGGCGCGCAATCTACGAAAGGCGCCGGGTTTCACCACCGCCGTCGTTCTGACGCTGGCGCTTGGCATCGGCGCGAACACCGCGATCTTCAGTCTCGTCAACGCCACTCTGCTTCAACACCTGCCCGTCGAGAATCGCGACCGGCTCGTCTACGCCTACCGCGGGTTCGGCGGCGTGTTCGCGTATCCGATGTACGCGCACCTTCGCGATGGCACGCAGATGTTCGACGGCCTCGCCGCATGGGGCGGCATCAACGCCAGTTTCAGCGAGGGCAACGCCACTGAGCTCGTCAACGGCGTCATCGTCACCGGAAACTTCTTCGACGTGCTTGGCGTGCACGCCGCGCAGGGCCGGCTGCTGTCGGTCGCGGACGATGTGACGCCGGGCGCGCATCCGGTGGCGGTCATCAGCCACGCGTTCTGGCGCGGCCGGTTTGCCGGCCGAGCCGACGCGATCGGCCGCGAGATTCGCCTGAACGGTCATCCCTTCACGATTGTCGGCGTGGCGCCTGAAGCCTTCCCGGGCCCGCAGATCGGCGCGGTGCGCAACCTGTACGTGCCGATGATGATGCAAGCAATCATGCGGCCGCCGCGCGCCCGATACTCTGGTGAACAGAACCCGGACCTGCTCAGGCACCCGACGAACAGCTGGCTGTTTGGCATCGGCCGGCTCAAGTCAGGCGTCGGCCTTGAACAGGCGCGCGCAGCGCTCGAGGCGTCCGCGGCAGCCTATGTAAGAACGCTGCCGCAGTCGCTGACGCCGCCGAAGATCACGTTGCTGGCGATTGACGAGGGCGGCCCTGGGCGGCTGCAAATGCAGTCGGTGGCCTGGCTGCTTGGCGGCGTGGTCGGCGCCGTGCTGCTAATCGCCTGCGCGAACATCGCGAACCTGCTGCTCTCGAGGACGGCGTCACGCCGCCGCGAGCTGGCGGTTCGACTCGCCATCGGCGCGAGCCGGGCCCGCGTCGTCCGGCAACTCCTGACCGAGAGCGTCGTGTTGTCGCTCGTCGGTGGCGTGTGCGGGGTGGCGCTGGCCTGGGCGGTCATCCAGGCGGTCGAGGCCGCACCGCCTCCGCCGGGCGCGCTGCCGCTCGCCTTCGATTTCGCGATCGATCGACGTGTCCTCCTGTTCTCCGTGGCCCTGTCGTTCGTCACCGGCCTCCTGTTCGGCGTGGCCCCGGCGTTGAAGGCGTCGCGGCCGGGACTGGTGTCGGCGCTGAAGGATGCCTCGACGTCCGGCGACGATTGCGGCGTCCGATTCGAGCTGAAGAAAGTGCTGGTCGTCGCGGAAGTCGCGCTCTCGCTGCTGCTCTTGATTGCCGCGGGGCTGTTCGTCCGCAGCCTGCAGTCGGCGCGGGCGATTGATCCGGGATTCGAGGCCGGGAAGCTCGTGTCAGCTCCGCTCAGCGTCAACCTTCTCCGCTACACGCGGCTCCAGGGCCGCGAGTTCTATCGTCAGGTCGTGGAGCGGGTTGAGCATGTGCCGGGCGTCGAATCGGCCAGCGTCGCGCGCGTGGCGGTCCTTGGAGGCACCGGCCGCGTCCTGAGCATCCACGTGGAAGGACGCGGCGCGACCCACGAGCAGGTGATGAGCGAGGGCAGCCAGGTGGTCACCAGCGATCGCACCGTCGTCAACGCGAATGTCGTCGGCCCGCGTTTTTTCACGACGATCGGCGTGCCGATCGTCGCGGGCCGTGACTTCGGCGATCAGGATGTCGAAGGCGCGCCATCAGTGTCCATTATCAACGAGACGATCGCGAACCTGCATTTTCCTGGCGAGAACCCGATCGGCAAGCGCGTCAGCGTCGAAGGGCCCGGCGGTCCATGGCGCGAGATCGTGGGCATCGTCCGGGACAGCAAGTACGGCGCGCTCGCCGAAGGCGCCGCGCCCGTCGTGTTTCTGCCTCTTGCCCAGAATCACGAGACGGGGATGACGCTCTATGTGCGCGCCTCGGTGCCGCCGGCCTCGCTCGTGCCGAGCATCCGGCGCGAGATTCAGCGGCTCGAACCGAATCTGCCGGTGCCGAACATTCAGACGGTGACCGAGACGATCGGCACGTCGCTGTATGCCGCACGAATGGGCGCCTGGCTGCTCGCGGTCTTCGGCGGCCTGGCGCTGCTGCTGGCTGCCGTCGGTATCTACGGCGTGCTCTCGTTTTCCATCGCGCGGCGGACGCGGGAGATGGGCATTCGGCTCGCGCTCGGCGCCGGCCGCCATCAGGTATTCCTGCTGGTGCTGCGCGACGGCATGGTGCTGGTCGCGGTCGGGATGGCACTTGGCCTGGCCGCGGGTCTTGTCGGCACGCGGTCGCTGGCGAGCTTCCTGTATGGTGTGTCGACGTTCGACCTGCCGACGTTTGCCGTCACCATCGCGATCCTCGCCGCCGTCGCGTTCACGGCCTGTGCCATTCCGGCACGCCGCGCCATGCGGGTGCATCCGATCGCGGCGCTCCGATACGAGTGACAGCAACTGACGTCAGAGCGCTACAATCGCCGCGTCAAGGAGTACTGGGATGTACACAGGACGCGTGTGGACTGCGGTCGCCGTCGCGTGGCTCGCGATTCCGGCGCTAGGCGTGGGGATCGGGTCGCCCGATGGCGTATCTGCTTCGCCGCCGGCGCATGCGCAGGCACCGGACGCATCCGACGTGGCGGAAGGGATGCGGCTGTATCTGCAAAAGGGCGATTGTCAGTCGTGTCACGGCTGGGCAGCCGATGGCCGCAAGATGGACAGCCAGATGCCGGACGGCTCGAACCTGCGGGAGACGCGACTCGACCGCGCCAGGTTGGTGACAACGATCAAATGTGGGCGGCCCGGCACCGGCATGCCGGCCTTCGACAAATTCGCCTACACCGACGGGCGGTGCTTCGGTATGAAGAAGGCCGATCTCAAGTCGCCGATGCCCGACCCGCCGGCCACTTTTCAGCAGCGCGAGATCGAACTCGTC
>Ga0310810_10006588_pt1 | contig 13140 bp, 15 predicted proteins | sample NCmetagenome_FD_207641 | JGI IMG/M metagenome (GOLD analysis project Ga0310810, IMG submission 207641) | Soil microbial communities from experimental microcosm in Duke University, North Carolina, United States - NC | ecosystem: Engineered > Artificial ecosystem > Soil microcosm > Unclassified ... | reverse complement strand
TGCGCATGCTTGCTGGCTGCGACGGGGTTCCGGCCCGAGCCTCTCTCGCGTCGCGGTTCATCTCCAGACAGGTAATCAGCGCGACATAGCTTGCCGAACCGCCCAGGGTCGCCATCTGGGTACATTCCTGGCGGTCTGCCGCCGGGAAAGAGGTCCATTTGCCAACGAGCTCGTCGCGCGTGCGGTTCTCGGAGTCGATGCAACGCTTGGCGTCGAAATTGGACGCGGGATCCGCTTTGGCGGATTCGCGGCACATGCGCTCGACGTTGAGTTTCGGAACATCCGCCGCGTGAGCGGCCGCCGGAAGAAGGGAGAGGAATACGGCGGCAAACGCCGGTCTGATCGAGCCCATTGTGTGCACCTCCGTTGCCGGACAACGACGCACAGGCCGATTATCTATAGCGCGGCAGCGACGCCGCGTCTCTGATCCTAGCGGATGACCGATTGGGCGGAGGCCGCGATCACGGGAAGGTGCGGACCTTCGAGGGCCATGCGGTCCACATTCTGCTTCACCACCAGAATGGCGATAAGCATGACGGCCGCGGTCACGCCGCCGAACACAAAACCAACGATTCCAAGGCTGCGACGGTCCGCCATAGTCCCCTCCCCCAACGTCCCCTTCGTTTTTTAGTCGGCAGGACGTTAAGTCCGGTTCAAGCGATGGGGTTAACTTTCCCTGAAAGTCTGTCCTTCGGTTCAATCGACAAACCATCGGACCGTGTTTACGCTCGTTTTCGAGGCCTAAATCGAGTGCGGCGGCTCTTCGTTCCACATCGGAGACCGCGATGTTGAAAAAATCTGCTGCTCTGGCTGCCCTCACGCTCGCGGGGGCTGCGCTGTTCATCCCCGATGCGACGTTTGCCCGTGGTGGCGCGGGAGGTGGCGGCTTCGGAGGTGGCGGCTTCGGTGGTTTTCGTGGCGGCTGGCGCGCCCCCTCCGTCATTCACCGGGCGCCTTTCATGACGCGAACCGGCCCGGCTGCGCTTGGCCGCAACGGTCGCGCCTTCCGTCCCCTGCCAAGCACCTTGCCGCCGCCGGTCGCCAAACAGCTTCCGGTCACGACCCATATTGGGAAGCCGTTCGCGCATCTCGTGCCGCGGCATCACGGCTTTCATCGGCGAAATCTGTACGGCTTCGGCTATGGCTACCCCTTCACCACCTGGGATGATGGCACCTACAGCGGCAGCTATATCGGCATCCCGTACGATCCAGGCGCCGCGATCCCGGTCTATGGCCCGGCTCCCGGGTTCGACGCGGCGATCGACCCGCCCCCGCCGGGGGCAGTGCCGCGCATTGGCATGCGTGACGATGGCGGGGAGGCGTGTCGCTCCGAACGCGTCACGGTGCCCGGCAACGGCGGGGACCGCGAGATCACGATCGTAAGGTGCTAAGCATCTTTAGAATTCCCGCCTTGAAAAAGCCGGGTGAAACTGCCATGTACCCGACGTCGGCCCGTTGAAGGGCCGCGGGCGTGGCCGCCTGTAAGAACCAAAACAACGGTTTTGGCCCGCTTTTTCAAACCTCCTTTCACATTGGCAGCCCAGATCAGGCGGGGTGTCTTCAGAACCCCCGCGACACGTGTGCATTTCCGCGCGCGTCTCGCCACACAGGACTCGTATTTTGACTTCTTTCCAGACTTTCGGCCTCGCAGATCCGATCACCCGCGCACTCGCTGAAGAGCAGTATTCCACCCCCACCCCGATCCAGTCCGATGCCATTCCGGTGGTTCTCGCCGGACGCGACATCGTCGGCATCGCGCAGACCGGCACCGGCAAGACCGCCGCGTTCGCGCTGCCGATCCTGCATCGGCTCGCCGCCAAGCCGCGCGCACTCGCACGCAAATCCTGCCGCGTGCTCGTGCTCTCGCCGACCCGCGAGCTCTCGGGCCAGATCCTCGACAGCTTCCGCACCTACGGCCGTCACTTGCGGCTGACGAGCGCGCTCGTCATCGGCGGCGTGCCGATGGGCCGCCAGGTGCGCGACCTGATGAACGGACGCGACGTGCTGGTCGCGACACCGGGCCGCCTGCTCGATCTGGTGAAATCGAATGCGCTACGCCTCAACGAAGTCGAGGTGCTGGTGCTCGATGAAGCCGACCGCATGCTCGACATGGGCTTCATTCACGACATCCGTACCATCGTCGCAAAGCTGCCGAAGGATCGGCAGACGCTTCTGTTCTCTGCCACCATGCCGCGCGAGATCGAAGAGCTTGCCGCACAGATGCTGCGCGATCCGGCGCGCGTGGCCGTGACGCCGGTCGCATCGACCGCAGAGCGCGTCGACCAGCGCGTCATCCTCACCGATCGCGCCGCAAAACCCGCGCTGCTCGCCGAAGTGCTGCGCGGCGAACAGGGTCAGGCCCTGGTCTTCACACGCACCAAGCACGGCGCCGACAAGGTCGCGCGCAATCTCACCAAGGCCGGCATCCCGGCGGAGGCGATCCACGGCAACAAGTCGCAGAACCAGCGCGAGCGCGTGCTCGGCGCGTTCCGCGCGGGCGCGCTGCGCACGCTGGTCGCGACCGACATCGCGGCACGCGGCATCGACGTGACTGGCATCAGCCACGTCATCAACTACGACCTCCCGAACATCCCCGAGAGCTATGTGCATCGCATCGGCCGCACCGCGCGCGCAGGCGCGGCGGGCATCGCGACATCGTTCTGCGATCACGAGGAGCGGGCCTACCTGCGCGATATCGAGAAGCTGATCCGGATGACGATTCCGGCGACCGACCGCCGGACGTCCGCGCCAAAACAGGACCGGCAGCCCGCGCAGCATCATCGCCCGCAGCCGGCGCGCGGCGGTCAACCGCACGGCCGCGGCGGCGAGCAGCAGCAGGGCCGTGGTGGCAAGCAGGGCCGCGGCGGCCATCGGCCGCATCCTCGGTTTGGCAAGCAGCCGCATCGCAACGATGCTGGCCGGCACGAACGGCCGCGGCACGAACAGCCCCCGCAAAGCGATCAGGCCGCGCCCGGTTCGGAAATCGGCGCGATCGCCTTCATGCGCCACGCGCCGCGAAAGGCTCAGGGAGCCGGTGACGCGAACCGCGGCACGCGCTAAATAGAGGCACGGAGAATCGGCGGATGGCCAAAGAAGAGTTGCTCGAGTTCGACGGAACGGTCACGGAAGTGCTGCCTGACGGCAACTTCCGTGTGAAGCTCGACAACGACCACGAGATCCTCGCCTATACGGCGGGCAAGATGCGCAAATTCCGCATCCGCACCGGCGTGGGCGACCGGGTCGTCGTCGAGATGTCGCCGTACGATCTGCAGCGCGGCCGTATCAGCTTCCGTCACAAGAGCGCGGCGCCGCCGATGATTGGATCCGGCCAGCGCCGCCCGCAGTACCGGCGCTAACTCGCTCGCCGAAACTCGACACCGACGCGATCCGCACCGCTCCAAGCGATGCGGCACGCGTGATGCTCGCCGCTCGTCTCGAGCACGAGGTCGAATTTCTCCGGAATGCCCGCAAGATTTCTAAGCACCAGTAACGCGCCGCCGGCCGAGAGATTGCGCACCGTACAGTCGACGGCCGACCGGCCCGACTGAACGACGATCTTGCCGGACTTCAGCGTCCGGTGCCGTGGGAATCGCCGCCTTTCTTCCATGACACACTCCGCTTTCGCGCTCGCGAGGCCAATGCGAGACGCCAGCGGGGCCAACGCTATTACCGAGGCGTTGATAAAATCGGAGCAGAACGCCGGGATTCGGGCGCGCTTGATTTACTGCCGGGAAACCATCAGGCCGCGGAGGCAGCGGCGAGCCGTCCCCTGATGACGAGCACCAGCGGCAAGGTCACAAGCACGGCTGCGGCGATCACCATCAGGGTAAGCGGCAGACCGATCGCGTCGCCGATCAGTCCGTAGAGAATGGGCGCCACCGCACCCGACCCGATCCCGAGCGTATAGAAGATGCTGAACGCACGGGTGCGCGCTTCCGGTGCGACGAGCAGCGGAACGGAGCCGTACAACACCGACGACGTGCCGTTGAGAGCGATACCGATCAGCGGCAGCAACAGCATGGCCAGGTCGAGCGGCAGCGGCAGCAGCGCCACGATGCCGAGCGCGGTCAGGCCCTCGGTCAGCCACACCGTCGCAACCACGCCGATGCGTGCGCCGATCCAGGCGCAGACCAGCTTGCCGACCGCGCCGCCCACAAACACCAGCGTGAGCGCCAGCCCGATCGTCGGAAGCGTTGCACCCTTGCCGGCCAGCAGCAGCGGCAAAAATGTGAGCAGACCCATGCGCGTCGCGCTGTCGATGACGTCGATCGCAAGCAATGCGTAGAATCCGCCCGGCCCGCCGAGGCCGCCGCCAGCTTCATGGCTTTCCGCCCGCGCGATTTCGCTTCGAAAGCGCGGGGTGACTATCCAGACCGCCAGCGCCACAACGAAGCCGAGAGCACCGATGAGGGCGAGCGTTGTGCGCCACGGCAGCATCGTGACCAGCAGTGCACCCGTGGCCGGTATTGCCATCTTCCCGAGATCGCCGGCGAAGTTGTAGGTGCCGAGTGCCTTGAGCGAACGCGGGCCGGAGTAGGCGTGCGCGACCAGCGAGGACGCGAGCGGATGCTGCGTGCTGGCGCCCAATCCCACGACGACCAGCACTGCGAGCAGCGCCGGAAAGCTTCCGGTGAAAAAGGCGAGACAATAACCGAGCCCGGCAAGCGCGGTGCCGCAGGCGAGCACGAGAGGCGTGCCGAACCGCTCGCCCAGCATGGAGGAGGGAATCTGGAAGCTTGCCATGGTGCCGGCGAGCACGCCGCGCAAGGCGCCGACCGCCGCATAGCTGAGCGAGAACTCGGCCTGCCAGATTGCCAGCATGGCGGTGACGAGATCGGTGTAGCCATCATGCAGCGCATGCGCGCCGCAGGCGACACCCATCGCGCGCCGCTCTTCGCTGCGCACATCGCTCGCGGGTGCGCGCTCGGCAGCGGCAGTCATGCGGCTCCCGGCCTGCGCTCCACGAAGCCCGAGCCGATGAAGGAGAGCACCGGCTCGCCCTTCTGGTTGGTGCCGGTGTTGCGCGCGAAAATGATGCCCCAGCCGGGCCGGCTCCTGGTCACGCGCTTCTCGACGACCTCCGACGCATAACTGATGGTGTCGCCGACATAGACCGGCTTGAGCCACTTCAGCTCGCGGAAGCCGGGCGATGGCCCGAGCTTGGCGATCGCCTCGCCGCGCGCCGCGCGGTCCGCGTCCTCGCGCCTTCCGTACTGCACGCGCAGATTCATCCACGCCGCCACGGTGTGCCAGCCGGATGCGCAGAGCGCGCCGAAATGCGACTTCTCCGCCGCTGCCTCGTCCATGTGGAAGGACTGCGGATCGTATTGTGCGGCGAACGCCTTGATCGCTTGCGCCGTGAAGGTATGCGTTCCGAGCTCGATGCGGTCGCCGACATTGATGTCGTCGAAATACTTCATGCGGCGGCTCCCGCGTTGCGCCGCTCGATCATCTGCGGACAGATCAAGGTCATCACGCGTTCGCCGCGGTCGTTGGAGACTTCCCAGAAGAAGCTCACGAAGCCGCGGTCGGGCTTGCTTTGCGACGGCCGCGTCCACTGCACGCTGCCGCGCACGGTCAGGCTGTCGCCGGGCCGGATCGGCTTGAGCCACTTCACCTCCTCGATGCCGGGCGCACCCATCGAGGCGGTGTCGAGCAACAGCCCGTCCGCGATCATCTTCATCATGATGCAGCACGAGTGCCAGCCCGAGGCGCCAAGCCCGCCCAGCATGGTGTTGCGCGCCGCCTCCTCGTCGAGATGCATCGGTTGCGGGTCGTACTGCGCCGCAAAGCCGATGATCTCCTCGCGCGTGACGCGGCGCGGCCCATATTCGGCGGTCCAGCCGGTTGAAAAATCCTCGAAATAATACTTTGGCACGGCGTTCCCTGACCCCAACCGACGCCACCGATCCCTAGACGGCTGAACTTGCAAGCGTCAACGGGGCCGTGGTGCAACGCTGCATTGACATCGGACCGAACGCATGCAGTCTCGCGCAGCCAAGCGCCGCGACTCAGGGAGAAGGTGATGTTCTACATCGGCGACCTGTTCCAGTGGGAGCGGTTCATCACGCCGTCGATCATCAAGCTGTTCTACTGGCTGGTGGTGATCATGGTGCTGCTCGCCGGGCTCTCCGGACTTGCCTCGGCGGTCGGCATGCTGATGCTCAATCCGATCGCCGGCGCCATCGCGGCGGTCGCGAGCTTCGCCGGCATGCTGGTGGGCATCCTGTTCGCGCGCATCGTCGCGGAGTTCATCCTGATGGTGTTCAGGATCAACGAGCACCTGGCGGCGATCCGGAACCGAGGGGGGATGTAGCCCCTGGACCGACTCTTGGTGGACGCTGATGGCGAACTGGCGCCATGCGTGCGCGATGACTCTTCCCGTTGAGCGCACTGAAGCCCACGCCGGTCCTTTCCGGGATCGGCGTTTCCGGATTTTTGCTTCGGGTTACCGCGGTGTCGGCTGCATCGCCGCAGCAACGTTTGGGGGCACGACCTAGTAAGGCTTTTTGGTCAGACTTTCTTGATCCTCGGAAACGAGTTGAACGGTGTAAGTCGCGATAAATTTAAGGGTCCCTCCGCTGACTCCGAGGGTGACCGAATAGTCGCTAGAGATTTCGTCGAAATCCTTTATCTCGGCAAATCGCACGTGCCGGCGTGCGGGGCTGTACAGCTGGCCCTCGCGTTCTTCCAGGTTTTGAAACAACACCAGCGCCTCATCGGGATTAACGATCAGCCGTTTCGAGACGTTGAATGACAGACTCTGGCCCGGAACAAGGTGCGTCGTGCCGTTTGGATGCATTGGCTGGTCATGGCGTAGTCTGAAATACAGCTCCTCCGTATGATGTATCTCTTTATCGTCCACGCCGCGCACAATTTGCGCCTGCAGAATTCCAGTAGGCGACACATTAAAAGTGCCGACATTCTCCATGGTCGTCAACGCGACGTCGATTGTTTTAGCCATAACCTCTCCCCATGCCTTGCGTCAGATTGAAACGGTCTCGTGGACGATAAGTCACGCTTTGGGGATTCTCTTTCGATATGTCGATGAACCAGCCGGCCGCCGCGAGGTGCGGTTCAAGACAATCACGCCGCGGCGGAGAGCGCAGATGCCCTCGGCGGACAAGCCCCCTTGTTGAAAGCGTGGCGGCATGCCCCGTTCGCGTCAATCAACTCGGGCCGCGACGAGTCAGCACAGGAAAATACTGGTTGTGGCTTGCCGGAATAAACAACCAGAAAGTCTGTTACGTCACAGACTGAAAATTCATCACAGCGCCACCGGTAATCTGGTCAGCTGCGTCGCATCGGCGGCACGCCGCGAACCGCGGGCGGCGCCGGATCCGGCAACTCGCCCGGCCGATAGTTAGGCAGGCGTCCAGCCGGAATGATTGCGAGAAGCGAGAGGCCTGCCATGATGAGCAGACCGATCTTCAACGCGCGCAGACGCGATTCCGTGTTGACCCGCACCGCCTCGGCGACCTGCTGCGGCGTTGCCGAAGTACCGGCGAGCACGGTCTGCAGCCGATCATTGCTGATGAAGTTGATGCTATCGAGATCGACCTGCGCCTGCAGTTCGGGTGTGAGCTTCGGGCTCGCCGCAATTCCGCCGAGCGCGATCATGCTCAGAAGGCCGACCAGCAATGCACCCGCGGTCGCCGTTCCGACCGCGGATGCGAGATTTTGCGTGGTGCCACGCAGCGATCCGACGTCACCGGCGAGTTCCTTGGGCGAGGCGGTCACGAGCACATTGAATACCAGCGTGACCAGCGAGCCCTGCCCGATGCCGAACACGAAGAGGCCGAGCAGCACCGGCCACTCGTTCCAGTCGTTGCGCACAACAAAGGCGAGCCACAGGAGACCGAGCGCGCAGAGAATGAACCCATAACGGCCGATCTGGCGTGGGGTCAGACGTTCATAAAGCCGCACGATCAGCATGGCGGCAAAGAAGACCGTGAGGTTGAACGGCAACATCGCGATCGTGGTTGCGATCGGAGTGCGGCCCTGCACGATCTGGATGTAGAGCGGCACGGAGAAATTGAGCGCGGCCTCGAGCGCGACGACACAAAACATCGCATAGACGGCCGCCCGCTCCTCCGCAGACTCGATGACAGACAATGCGAGCAGCGGCGTCTTTCCCGCCTCCGCGCGCCTGCGCGTCCACATCAGGAATCCCTGGCCGAGAACGATGCCGATCACGATCAGGATCGGCGCGGGGGACATTCCAACCAGACTGACCGGCGCGTTCGGCGTGGCCAGTACAAGGCCCCACCGGTTCAGGTTATTGAATCCGAACACGATGAAGATGATCGACGCCGCGGCCAAAACAACGCCGAATGCATCGATCGTGACATCGGCGCGCCCTTTGTCTGCCCTGAGACGGAAGCTCAGCAAGAAGACGAACGCCGAAACCAGAACTCCGAAGACCGGGCGCCAGCCGATGTAAGTGCCGAGGATGCCACCGACGATGAATGCCAGCACGCCGGCAGCCGCGCGTGCGGAGCCCAGCGCACCGACTGCCATCGCCTGCTGCCGGCCGCGGTAATTTTCCGCGATCAGCGCCACGAGCGACGGCACGATCACGGCGGCGGAAGCGCCGGTGAGTCCTTGCGCGGTAATCATCAGGGTCGCGGTGGGGCTGAACGTCATCAGGATTTGCGAGGCGCAGAAAACAACGACTGCCGCTCGAAACACGCGACTGGGACCGAAGCGCTGGTTGAGCTTCGCGCCCAGCATCACGAAGCCGGCGACCAGCATGCCGTAGATCACGATGCCGCTGGCGATCGTGGTCGGGGGAACGCCGAAGCTCTCCACCATTCCACCGAGCGACACAGGCAGTGCGGCAACATTGAAGGACATGATCATCTGGCCGAGCGCGATGGCGATCATCGGCACCCAGGATGCGCGCACCTCCGACTCTTCATGCGGAACCGGGACGGCTTGTACCGACATGGCCTTTGCTCCTGCTTCGCTGCCAAAAGCGGATACGTCCGCGTTGCGGAGTGCGGCGCCTCAGACCTCCGCCTTCGAGACGAACAAATCCATTCCCAAACTGTGCGACAGAAATTTCGCGGCAAGCTGCCCCTTCACACTGTTGCCGGCGGCGTCAAGCCGCGGCGCGAAGGTTCCGAAGCCGCCCTTGCCCGGTGACACCGCGACGATCCCGCCGCCAATACCACTCTTGCCCGGCAGGCCGATGTCGTAGAGCCAGTCGCCGGAGGTCTCGTACAATCCGGCCGTCGCCATCACGGCGAGCGTGTAGTGGCAAACGGAAACGTCGACGACACGCTGCTTGGTCAGCGGATTGACGCCGCCGTCAGCGAGTGTTGCGCCCATCACGGCCAGATCTTTTGCGGTGACGTTCAGCGAACACTGACGCGTATAGAGGTCGGTCGCTTCCCCGGGATCGCTGTAGATGCGGTCATAGCTCTGCAGCAGCCGCGCCATGCCACGGTTGCGGAAGTTCGTTGCGGATGCCGAGGCATAGACTTCCTCGTTCAGAGGCAAGGTTCGCCCGGCAAACCGCGACAGGCCATCGCGGATGAACTTCCATTTCTCGTCTTCGCTCTGGCCGGGAACCAGGCTGGTCGTCGCGATCGCGCCTGCGTTCACCATCGGGTTGGTGCGCCCGCCCGGCATCTGTTCGACCGCGCCAAGTGAATTGAATGCAAGGCCGGTTGCGTTGGCGCCAAGCTTGCGGCGCGCGTCCTCGGGTCCGATGATCTCGCAGACGAGCGCGAAGACGAACGGCTTCGACACGCTCATGATCGTGAAATCGTAGTCGGTATCTCCGGCGGCGTAGATGCGCCCGCTGGTGCCCGCAATGCACACGCCGAACAAGTCGCTCGGCGCTCGCGCGAGGGCCGGATAGACCTGCGAATTCTCGCCTTCATTGTTCGACAGGAAGCGGGCGTGCGCTTCGCGCACGAGATCCTGCACCACCTCCGCGTCGGGCAGATGCCCGGTGGAAATGTAGGGCCAATGAAGCTGCTCGAGCAGGGACAGCGAATGCATCGCTGGCACTCACGCTGACTGCAATCTTACCGCGCCAAGCGGCGTTGGAGAGCAACGCCGGCCGCATGGGCGCCAAGCGTTTCGTACGCGGCCTCGTACAATGTTACCGCAGGTGCGCAGCGGAGCGGCTGCTACGTCGCAAACCGGAAATGCATCACGTCGCCGTCGGCAACCTCGTAGTCCTTGCCTTCAAGGCGAAGCTTGCCGGCCTCGCGCGCGCCGGCTTCGCCCGCACCCTTCACGTAATCGTCGTAGGCGATGGTCTCGGCGCGAATGAAGCCGCGCTCGAAATCGGTGTGGATCGCGCCCGCCGCCTGCGGCGCGCGCGCTCCCCTGGTCACGGTCCAGGCGCGCGCCTCCTTCGGGCCGGCGGTGAAGAACGTGACGAGATGGAGGAGCGCGTAGCCGGCGCGGATCAGCCGGTCGAGGCCGGGCTCCTTCAGGCCGATATCGGCGAGGAAGTGCTCGCGTTCCTCGCGTGGCAGCACCGCGATCTCGGCCTCGATCTTCGCGGAGATCACCACTGAGGCCGCGCCCTCCTCGGCTGCGCGCTTCTCGACCGCGCGCGAATAGTCGTTGCCGGTCGCGGCCGCGCCTTCGTCGACGTTGCACACGTAAAGCACCGGCATCGAGGTGAGCAGGCCGAGCGAGTGAAACAGTTTCTCTTCCTCGGGCTTGCGCTCGACCAGACGCGCGGGCTTCCCCTCGCGCAGCAGCGCGAGCGCGCGGTTGACCAGATCGAGCGTTTCCTTCGCTTCCTTGTCCTGGCCGCGGATGCGCTTCTCCAGCGCATCGACGCGCTTCTCCAGGCTGTCGAGGTCGGCGAGCATCAGCTCGGTCTCGATCGTCTCGATGTCGGCGACCGGATCGATCTTGTTGCCGACATGCGTCACATCGGGATCGTCGAAACAACGCACCACATGCGCGATCGCATCGACCTCGCGGATGTTGCCGAGAAACTGGTTGCCGAGCCCCTCACCTTTCGAGGCGCCCTTCACCAGCCCCGCGATGTCGACGAAGGTGAGCCGCGTCGGCACAATCTCGGCCGACTTCGCAAGCTTCGCCAGCACGTCGAGCCGCGGGTCCGGGACCGCCACCTCACCGACATTCGGCTCGATGGTGCAGAACGGATAGTTGGCGGCCTGCGCAGCAGCCGTCTCAGTAAGCGCATTGAACAGCGTCGACTTGCCGACGTTCGGCAGCCCGACGATGCCGCATTTGAAACCCATCTTCGGTCCTTCAGTCTTCTTTTTCGTTGTTCTGGTCGTCCTTCGCCCCGCCGAAGCCTTTCGCGGTCATCGCGAGGTGCACCTTGTTCTGGAAGCTCGCATCTTTTCCCTGCGCGAGGAGGTCGGCATTGGCGGCGATGACATCGCACAACGCCTCGACCCACGGCCGCTCGGCCTTCGCGAAGTCGCTCAGCACGTAGCCGTGCACGAACTCCTTGCCGGGATGTCCGACGCCAAGCCGCACACGCTTGTAGTCGTTGCCGACATGCTCGCTGATCGAGCGCAGGCCGTTGTGGCCCGCGATGCCGCCGCCGACCTTGACGCGCACCTTGATGGGCGCCAGCTCGATCTCGTCGTGGAACACCGCGATGTCGGCAAGCGGCAGCTTGTAGAAGTGCATCGCTTCGGCGACCGCACGTCCGGAGTCGTTCATGTAGGTGCCGGGCAGCAGCAGCAGAACCTTCTGCTGTCCGATCGCGCCTTCGGTCGCGACCCCCTGGAATCTTCGGCGCCACGGCGCAAAGCGATGCTTCTCGGCGATCGCCTGCACCGCCATGAATCCAATGTTGTGGCGGTTGCCCGCGTGCTTTGCGCCCGGATTGCCGAGCCCGACAAACAGCAGCATGGATCAGGCCATCGGCCGGAAAAGGCGAAAACCGATCCCGGAAAGGCCGGGACCGGCAAGCGCTGAGGCTTACTTCTTCTCCGCAGCGGGTGCTGCGGCCGGTGCCGCTGCGCCCGGTGCGGCGGCCGGAGCACCTTCGGCAGGCGCTGCGCCCGCTTCCGTTGCTGCCGCTGCTGCTGCTGCCGCTGCGGCCGCTGCTTCCGCGGCAGCCTTCATTTCTTCGGCGTAGCCCGACGGCGGCACGATGGTCACGAGCGTGACGTCGCCATGCTCCAGCACCCGCACGTCCGACGGCAGCTTGATCTCGCTCAAGTGCCGCGAATAGTTGATCTCCAATCCGGTGAGATCCACTTCGAAGCTCTGCGGGATATTGTCGGCCGGACACTGCACGGAGATGGTGTGCGACACGATGTTGACCGTACCGCCGCGCTTGATGCCGGGCGCCTGGTCGGCGTTGATCACGCGCACTGGCACGCGCACGCGCACCTTCGCGCCTTCGCCGAGGCGCAGGAAATCCACATGGACCGGATTGTCCATCACGGGATCGAGCTGGAAGTCGCGCGGGATCACGCGATGCTTCGTCCCGTCGACGTCGAGATTGCAGACGGTGGTGAGGAAGTGGCCCGCGTAGATCTTCTGCTTGATGTCCTTGAAGTCGAGCGAGATCGCGAGCGGTTCCTTGCTGTCTCCGTAGATCACGGCCGGCACGCGGCCTTCGCGACGCACTGCCCGGGCGGCCCCCTTGCCGGCCTTCGGACGCGCCGTCGCGCTCAGTTCATTGACGGTCGCCATAGGTTCAAGTCCTTGCTTTTGTGAGTGAATTGCCCGGCGGCGTGCCTCCAGGGGTGTCGGGGCCGCAGGCGAGCGCGCTTATAGCGGCAGGGGCCCGAAAAGACAAGGAAAGCGCCCGAAAACGCTGGCGCGGACCCTCCTCCTGAAAGGGGAGGTTTGGGGTGGGGGTCTGTTCGAAGACGATCCCCACCCTGCTCGCCTCGCTCGCCGACCTTCCCTTTTCAAAGGGAGGTACGCACCTCATGTGCCGCCCAACTTCGCCTCCAGCGCCCCAATCCGGGCCTTCAGCGCCTCGTTCTCCTCGCGCGCCAGCCGCGCCATCTCTTTCACGGCTTCAAATTCCTCGCGATGGACCACGTCGAGGTCGCGCAGGATGCGCTCAGCCTGGGTGCGCATCACGGTATCGAATTCGCGCCGCACCCCCGACGCCACCCCCGCGGCGTCATTCATCAGCCGGGCCACTTCGTCGAAAAAGCGATTGCA
>Ga0310810_10006587_pt1 | contig 13142 bp, 32 predicted proteins | sample NCmetagenome_FD_207641 | JGI IMG/M metagenome (GOLD analysis project Ga0310810, IMG submission 207641) | Soil microbial communities from experimental microcosm in Duke University, North Carolina, United States - NC | ecosystem: Engineered > Artificial ecosystem > Soil microcosm > Unclassified ... | reverse complement strand
CGGGAACTCTTCGAATGCCATCGTTTGCATCTTGAAGTGACGACGTTTTCCGTTGCTTACGGTGATGCCGCTATCGATCGGTTTCAGGTTGACGTCTTCGCCTTCTAGTGACGCCAGAGACGCGCCGAACTTGTGCGCAGACACGCACGCTGACACGTCGCACGCGAACGGGTGAACAATGGTCGTGCGCAGATTGCTGCCTACGATCTGACCGTCACCGATGCGAAGAGTCGCAAGGACAGGAAGCGTTGTCTTTTCGTTTGCTACCCTGGAAACGCGCTTCACGGCCGTAAGCATTTCATTCCGCTTCATGACCAGCTCGCCTTAGTGCTGAGGCCAAGCGCATCCGATGCGTCGTCGTTGTCACTGCGTATGGCGCATCTTCTGCGCCGAGATCGAAGCCAAGTTCGCGCATGCCGTCGTGGAGGATTTTGACACGATCGACCGACTCGGCTTGAGCCATGTATGACGCGCATTCTTTTTCGAGATCTTCGACCTCGCGTTCGAGTCGATCCCTATCGTTTTCGAGTGCGGATATTTGATCGTTTAGACGATCAATCTGTGCTGTGAGGCTTTCGACTGCTTCCATTTGTGCTCCCTAAAGTTGTTCAGGTGCGCGGCGAACTGACGTGACGGACGAAGAGTATGATCGCGCATGACTGCGATCTTTTTTCACGGGGGCAACGCGGGCCCCCGCTACGTCTGTGCAGCCGCTAATCATTGGCGCCTTTCGATGACGGCGGCATGTCGCTTTGCAGTTCGTCTGCGAAATGGACGATCTCTTCAGCGAGTGCGTAGAGGCCTGATTTCCCTACCTTCAGCGCGTCTTTTAGATACAGACCTCGCGCGTTATTTTTGCGATCACGAACCGTTTTCGGTGCGCATTCGGACTGACGCGCAGTAGCCCGAACACCGCCGCACGCTTGAACAGCAACCGTGTAGATTTTTGCGGCACGGCGTTCGCAGAGTTCATCCAAAGATGGAGCATCGCATTTGTGCATATCGCGTTCGGCGTGGAACGCTTGCAACTGGGCGCGTAAGGCACGGATGCGATCGTCGTCCATTATTCGGCAGCCTCCGTTGTTCGAGAAATCAAAGATTCGATCGACGATGGCCCTGGATACACGGTGCAAAGTTCATTGAACTCGCTGTAAAACCGATCCAGGCGCTGACCGAAATAAACGATCACGTGTCCAGACACTGGCGCCGTACCTGTTTTGATTTGATTTTCTCTTCCGACGTCGAATTGCACTCGGCTTTTAGTGACCGCGAGGGCGCAACAGACTCTAGCGACCGGCTGAAACCAAAGCGCGCTTACGTGAGTAAGCGAATACATTGCGCATGCAGCGGTTACATTGCCGGCGACGAACTCATCGACGAGGCGGGCGGCGAAGAGAGGTCCCTGATCTCCGTATGGAGGATTCATCCATACGCGGCCGCGCCACGGGTGCGCACGAGAAAGACCGGACACGTTTTCGCTGTAGTAGTTGGTTGCGCGGATGCGTCGGTTTGCTTTCCAGCAAGAGGCCGGATCCAGGTCAATCGCACCAAGAACTCGCCGCGAAGCTTCAATGATATTGAGCGGCGTGTACCATTCATCAGATTTGGAGCTGTGAAGATAATATGCGGCAGCTTCGGCGATCCTCTGCCGGGGCGTCGATGGCATGGCAGGCCGCGCGCATTCCGGGAACTGCAGCTGATCTCCTGTAACTTGCGGAGCCTCGACCGTGGACATGACCGCGTCCGGCATGACGACATCGATCGGAACATGCGGAACATGCCCAACATCCTCCTCACGATCTGTCGCATAGCCCTTCTTCAACAGGGCCTCCAAGTAAGGAAGGACAATTTTAGTTGGATAATGGCTTGTGCCAAAGTCGAGCCGGTGCGGCCTGAAATATCGATGGAGCGCTTTCTCGAGCGGCTCGCCGCCGGGCATGATCGCAAGCAGCGAATACCCGTTCTGAAGCCACATCGTGGGCCTGTCGCCGCCCTTGCCGATGCGCGTGTTGCCGTCGCCGCGTTCCATAAAATAAACCGGGACAAGTTCTTGGAGATCCTGATCTCTGCGCTCAGAGCGGTGCCGGTTGATTTTGTCCTCCGGTGCCTCATTGCCGCTCACGATGCGCCTTTCAGCATTTTGATCTCACGCTGCCTTTGCCGAATGGCCGTCGCCGCCGCGGAGCGGAACACGAATAGTCATCTACGAAGCCCCCTGCGCCTTGCTGACGTCGGCGTTCTTCGCACGCGGCTCGGACTCGGGCGGCTCGTCATCGTCATTTGCCGGCTCCGATTCGCGCCCCTCGGCAGCGCCGCGCATCGCCTTTCGGCGGCGCTCGCGTTCCTCTTCGGTCTGCCACTCGTGCGGGCGAATCTCGGTCGCTACCTCGATCGCGTCCCAGTACAGCGGACCAGGCCGACAGGTGCCGGCGCACCACTGGCTGATGAGCTGCACGGTCACGCCGAGTTGGTCCGCCAGGGCGGTCATCGCGCCACGCTCTTTGCCGGCGAGCCATTTTTTGAGGCTCTCCCGGCCTTCAGTCTCGATCTCATTTCGGGCCACGGATGAAGCTTAAGCATGCTCACGTCGATCTGTCAAGCCCGCTTACACTCGGGTTACCGTGCCCCTCGGTGGCCAAGGCGAAAAAGCAACCCGGGCGCAACCCGAACATGCTGCCGGCGGAATCGGCTCGGCGTGTCCGCGACCTGCTCGAGCAGATTTACCAAGCGAACGGAGAGAACGGCGCCGTGACCGGTGATCTCATCGGAATAAGCGGCTCTGCCGTTTCGCAAATCCGAAGTGGCAAAACGCGCCAAATTTCCATCGCGACAGCGGCCGACATTGCGCGCGTTCTGGGCAAGACGCTACACATAGGGATCAGTGGTGACGAGCCACCGGAGGGGATGCGAACCATTGGCAGCGATCCTAACTCTGCCGCGGCTCTCGCTGCCGCCAGGGAGCAATACGACATCAAGCCGTGGATCGTGGCCGTTCTCCTTCGCACGCCGATTCCCGAGAACTGGCCATCGCTGACGCCGGAGGTTTGCCTCGACCTCGCCTCGGTTTGGGAGAAGTGGGAAGGCCGCCTGGGCTCCAGGGTGCGCCAAAAAGCCGTACGGGTTCAGTAGCTTACAGAAAAAGTAAGCACGCTTGCGTTTTTATGTTGCGCTTAAGCGTAAGCAAGCTTAATCTACCGTCATGCAGCTCGACACCCTCCCCACCCCCTCGCCGACGCAGCCCGTCCTCGACGCCGCTCTCCTCTACGCCCGCGTCCTGACCATCACCACGTCCAAGACCCACGGCGTCACCGTCGGCCGCACCTGGCTCCGCGTGTACGTCGACAACGGCTGCGGCTCGCGCTCGGTCGTGTGTTTCGTCGAAGCCACCACGGGCGCCGTGCATTCGGCGAAGAGCTGGAAACAGCCTGGCCGCGCCACCGGGCGCACCGTGTTCGAGGCGGTCCGTAATGTGACGTCGGAGGCAGCATGAACCGCTCTCGTCTCCTTGCCCGCGCGCACTCGTACCAAGCGCAAGCGCAGGCGCTCTGGAACAAGATCGACCGGCTCGACCCGACGGACCCAGAGTCACGCGAAGCCGCGCAGTGCTGGTCTGAGCAAGCGGCACACGCCGCGAGCATGGCGGAAGAGTGCAGCCGCTGGGCGGAGGACGTCTGATGGCACATCAAGGCTGCCGCCACTGCCTCAACGGCTACCGCTACAACCATCCCGAATGGGTCACGGCTGAGCTCTGCGAATGCTCGGCGAAGTGCAGAAATTGTGGCGAAGCGTTTCCAGTCGAAGAGTCGTTCAGAGGCTACTGTTCGCCATGCGCCTCGACCCTCTGCCTCTACGAGCTCACCGCGGCGGACCGTGAGCTCTCGTCGAGGATGGCGGATGTGGTCGCGCATGCGGTCTCGATGGTGGGGCGATGAAAACCTGCACCAAATGCGGCGCCGTGAAAAACAGCATCCAGATTGGTGAACGCTTTGGCTGCCTGACGGTAGTAGGCATTGCTAGACGGTCCGATCGCGGGCACCTCTTCGAGTGTCGCTGCGAGTGCGGCGCCATCCGCCATGTACGTCCTAGCCATCTGCACCATGGTCAGAGGTTCTGTGGCGTATGCCGCAAGACCAGGGGCGCGCTTTTACACGGAGAGACTCTACACAGAAAGACCACTCCAGAATTTAGAGCATGGAGTGGGATGCTTGACCGATGCCGTAACCATAATAGCCCAAGTTACAAGTATTATGGCGCACGCGGGATCTCGGTAAGCCGACATTGGTATGTCTTCGAGAACTTTCTTGCTGAAATGGGCCGGCGCCCGTCACCGATTCATTCTCTCGACCGCATTAATAATGAAGGTAATTACGAACCTGGGAATGTTCGCTGGGCGACGCCGATAGAGCAAGCCAAAAATAGACGAAACGTTCTCTACGTGACGCGCAACGGTCGCACGCTAGCGCTTATCGACTGGTGTCGTGAGATCGGCATCAATCCGAATACTGTACTTTATCGACTCAGGCGCGGGTGGTCACAAGATCGGGCCCTTGGGACACCGGTACGAAAGATCTCGCGATGAAAACATGCACGAAATGTCATAAATTTTACGATTGGGAATCCTGGCAATTGCTCCCATGTGACGGCGTTCAGCACGGCATCGGCGACACATACGACCAGCGAACTTGTCCGTGTGGCGGCTCGATGTATCTGCCGTTGTTCCCGTTCGAAGCCGATGCGTTCGAAGATTTTTTAGGCACGGAGGCTGCGTAGAGCAATGACGACAAAACGCACTCAAACCGAGTTCATGATCGGCGTCGGTCCGCTTAGCGGGCTCGTGTACGCAGGCAACGTCCGTACGTATCCAAACGGTCAACGCATATTCGTTGGCAACAAGCGCGACGTAACGCAGTCGTTCATCGGCGCAATGCTTGCGTGGATCACGTTCGAGAACGAGGACCAGGACGACGAGAACGGCACGCGAACGATCCGCACCGACGAGATGGAATACACGATCACGTGCACCGCGAAGAAGCTCCGAAAGAAGGCCGGATAATGGCCCATCCGTTAGTCCCTGGCGACAAGAGACACCATCACGCAGTCGAGCCTGACTGGCCCGCGTGGATGCAGGAACGCCGAGCGCGTTTCGCACAAGAGCAACGGCGCGCCGATGACGATGCTCTTTGCCGCGCGATCGAAGTGCTTCGCAAACGCGGAAAGGATGACTTGGCATCGCAGGTCGCCGCTGTCCGTTTCGAGGAACCGACCCGATGAAATACGCCGTTCAGCATTTCGATCTCGAATCGTGCTCATGGGACATCGTCAGCGAGCACGACACGTTCGAAGCCGCCGTCTTGCGCGCACAGCTTGATCGCTCCGACGGCATCGACGCGCGGATTCGGTCACCGGAGCAGCGAGCAAGAGAAGCCGCTGCGCGAAACGTTGTGTGTGGACGATGCGGCGAGAGGGGACATGTGTCGTGCAATCGCTAGTCAGTCTCCGCGCCCGTCTCGAAGCCTTGCTCCGCTTATCCGCGACCAGCCCGCTAATGCGCATGCGTCTCGAGCCAACAATCCGCGCACTCGAAGCACAGCTCGGAGTGTTCCGGCCGGCGAAAGCGCCGAAACGCAGATGGGCGGAGAGAGTGAGGAGCTTATGAATACCGACCAAAAACTCGCCCGCGAAATGCTCCGCAAAGCCGACGAAATCCTCGCCGACGAGTGCGCGGATTACGACGCGCTTGTTGACGCGATGTCGCTGCTGTCTGGGGCGATGCAGGCGGTGTTGAGGGTTATGGCTGGGAGGAGAACGCAAGAATGAAAGCGCATCCATTGATCGCCCACGATTTGGAGATTTGGCTCAGGCAGCGGTTCTTTCGCATGCAAATCTATCTCCATTTCGAAATGCGAGTTCCGAAATCGATGCTCAAGACTGCGTCCGAATGCATCGCGCTTGGATACGCCGATCCTTCTCGGATGGGCGGAGGGCACGGATGACTTATCCGTTGACATTCTTGATCGCCGCACTCCGATCTGAATTGACCGATCTCGAGCGAGACATGAAGGCAGGTCCGTTAAGCACGGTGCGTAAGATGTACCTCGATGCGCGCGTGCGGAAAGCGCAGGCGTTGCTCGACGAGATGCAAAAGCATGCTCAAGTTGAAGTGGAGGAAGTGAAGGGATGAGCGACGCATTTGAGGTCATCGCGGATGCACGCGACGAAGCAAACTGGCTCGAGCTGCGGAAGCTGGGCGTCGGGGCTAGCGAAGCCGCGACCTTGCTTGGCGCGAACCCGTGGAAGTCACAGCTGCAGCTCTATGCCGAGAAGATCGCCGCCGTGGAACCGGACGACCTTTCCGATAATGAGGCGGTCCAATGGGGTAAGCGCCTCGAAGCAGTTATCATCGATGCCTATCGCGATCGAACGGGGAGATTCGTCGATGCCGGCGGAAAGCTGCTCCGTTCGACGCGCTACCCGTGGGCGCTGTGTACGCTCGACGCTTGGACAGCTACCGAGGAACTCGGACCGTATTGGCCACTCGAGGCGAAGGCGGTCGGTCTCGCGAAGGGAGGCGAATGGGTCGACGGTCCGCCGGAGCATTACCGGATCCAGATGATGTGGCAAATGCTCGTCACGAACAAGCCGCGCGCGACCGGCGTGGCGCTTATAGGTGGACAGAAGCTCGTGTGGTGCGACGTCGAACGAGACGAGACGCTCGTCCGTAAGCTCGTGTACCACGGCGAGGAATTTTGGGCGCGTGTGCAACGCCGCGAGCCGCCGTCTCCTGATGGATCTGACGGAAGTCGCCGCGCGATTCACGCGATGTTTCCTGATGACGACGGGGAAACGATCGTGTTGCCAGGCGTATTACTTGATGCCGCCGACGAGCTCGAAACGATCAAACTGGAGGAGAAGGCGCTTTATCTCCGCAAGGTCCGTGCGGAGAACGATCTCAAGATGGCATTAGGACCGGCGGAACGAGGGGCGCTGCCCGATGGGCGGATCGTGAGCTGGAAAACGCAAGTACGCAAAGCCTACCAGGTCACGGAGACCAAGAACCGTGTCCTGCGAGTTACGATACCAAAAGGAAAGTGAACGAAATGGCTACTCCGACAACAAAAGAGAACGGGCAGATTGTGCCCAAAAACCAGACCAAAAACGACATGACGGCGCTATTGCAGCGCATGGGACCCGAGATTGCACGCGCCGTTCCGAAGCACGTCAACCCAGACCGCATGCTGCGGATCGCGATGACCGCGTTGCGCGTGAACCCGGACTTGATGAAGTGCACCCCCGGGAGCTTTCTCGGATGCGTGCTCAGCGCGGCTCAACTCGGGCTCGAGATCGGCGGCCCGCTTGCGCAGGCATACCTGATTCCGTACCGACAAGAGTGCACGCTGATCGTGTCCTATCGCGGCATGCTGAACCTTGCTCGCCGCAGCGGCATGGTGACCAGCATCTACGCGCACGAAGTAAGAGAAGGCGACCGATTCGCCTACAAGTTGGGACTGACGCCGAATCTTGAACACGAGCCGGCGGATTCACCAGATCGCGAAGACAAGCCAATCACGCACGTCTACGCCGTGGCGAAGCTCAAGGATTCCGATCCTGTTTTCATCGTTCTGACGAAGGCGCAGATCGAAAAGTACCGGGCGCGTTCGCGTGCGGCTACGTCCGGTCCTTGGGTGACGGATTACACGGCGATGGCGCTGAAGACCGCTGTTCGCCGCCTGTTCACGTGGATTCCGCAGTCCAGCGAGATGATGCTCGCGGCGGCAATCGACGAGGCGACGGAGACCGGCGCGCGGCAGCTCGAAGCCTGGGACCCGAGTGTCACCGAGGCTTTGCAAAAGGAAGGTATCGAAACTGAAGGCGAGCCAACGCCGGAGGCATCGAACCCGTCGTGACCAAGGACCAATTACTCGCGCTGTCGCCAGCAATGGCGCTGCGCGTGATCGTCGACTGTCTCGACGCCGAAACGACCAAACGCATCGCTGCTCATGCTGAAGTCAAAGTGCCGCTAGCGCCCAAGTTTGACATGGCGATCTATCGCCGCGACGGAGTCCAGTGGGCGAGCGAGACTGACCTTAGCGGGCTCCGCTTTTGGCACAAGAAAGCATCAGAGAGCGCCGCGTCCGGCAGTCAATACGCAGCTAAGGATCAGAAGAAAGCGGCCAACCTAGAGCGCTGGATTAAGTGGCGAGAATGCTTGCCGGATGTGTGTTGGAGCGGCGAGCGCAACGACCAGCCGATCACAGCGCCGGCTCCGAGTGCGAGACCAATGGTCTACGAGTCGAAGCGTTCAGGCGCGCGCGAACCTGAGCCGGAGCCTACGGCGGGCACATTCGGTGGCGCTGATTTGGACGACTCCGACATTCCGTTCTGAGGTGACCCATGACCGACCCAACCGAAAAGAAACGCACCCCCTCGATCGGCGCAATCGCCGAAAAGATATCGACCATCCGCCTCAACGCCTCCGCCGACGCCGAACGCGCCGCAAGCGAGGCGAGGCAAAAACACTACCAATCCGCCGAACGCCGAGTCGCAAAGCTGCTCGAGTCGTTGCCGACCGACGCCGCGCGAGCCAAGGCGAAAGCGGCGGCGGATGCGATGGTGGATGCGGAGATGGTGATCGCAGAGACGGACAGCGATCCTCTGCCAGATCTCGCCGGTCCAAACGGGCAGACACATGTCATCGAGAGCGACCCCCAGCTCTCGCCGCGGTTGCTCGAAGAGGTGCCGGCGGTCCGTCCAGGCGAGCGCATCGAAATCGAGCGTGATGACAAGGGGCGCAAAGTCGGGAGCTCTCGCAAATGATCCACCGCTTCCTCACCTGGCCTTCCGCCCTGTTCGCGCCGAGCGATCCGAAGGTTGAGGTCGATAGCTGTTTTGAGACGGAGGATGAGAAGCGATGACTGCGCTACCGCCAATCGAAGAGCCGCTACCCCCGCGCAGATGGTACCCGACGCTGACGGACACGATCCCGCCCAGCGACGTCGTAGTCGCAGTTCGGGTGAGGCCCCTCACCGTCGAACACCTGCCCGCCATCATCGCGGCTCTCCCTGACGAGCAACGCCGCACCGTCCTTGGCGATCTCGTCCACTGCGACGCCAAAGCATGTGCAGAGATACGGCGGGAGAGGGATGAGATGAAGGAGCGCGTCGACTCGCTGGAGTCGCAGCTGGAACACCAGAAAATAGCTCGGGCGTCCGAAATGGACCCGATTTACGCCAAGATTCGAGAGATCCTCGGGGCCGAGCTTGGCGACGACATCATCGGCAAGGCGAAAGAGCTCCGCGAGCGCGCCGAGACTGCGGAAGCCAAATTCAAACAAGCTCAAGAGGCGCACCTGGAGGCGATCGGTGAATACTCGAAGCTCGAACGCGAACGCGAGCAAATCGAGGAGAGGCACAGGGCGGAGCTGGAAGAATTGCGATCAATGCAGGCTAGCTCTACGCGGAAAGTGTTGGAGCTATCGGCGGAGCTGGCCATCTTGCGCAAGCAGTCCGGGTATCGTCGGCTTATCAGCCGCGAGAATAAGCTAGGCAGTAACGCAACCAACGACGCCGCGCAACGCGAGCTCGAGGAATGCCGGCAAACGATCGAGCGCTGCAAGTTTGAGCGTAACGAGGCCAACAGCGAACGCGGCAATACGGAGATCGACCTCATCGAGGCACGCGACCGGATAGCGGAGTTGACTCGAGAAAGGGACGAGGCGCGACAAGGCTGCAAACGACTGCGCGAATCAGGACAGACCGTGTATCCCGACGCCCGATTCCTCGATGCTGCTCGCGAAAAGTGCTCCCGTCAGCGCCGCGCGCTGCGCGCCATGAATCGATCCATCGTGCTCAAAAATGCCGAGCTCGCCGGAATGCGTGCGGAAAACATCCGCATGGGACACGAGAAGGAGAGCCACAAGGTTGTGAACAGGCTCGAGCGAGCGGTCGTCGAGGCGGCGTGCGCATACGTTGCCGACAACAGATACAAGTCCGGATGGTTCACACTTGTCGACGCCGTCCGTGCTTACCGGGACGCGCAGAGTGATGGGGCTACGAAGTGAAACGCGCAAGCCGAAACCGAAGAAGGGAAGGCGGAATGGCTAAGCCGCAACGATATTACGTGATCGAATTTGGTCACTCGCAAGGGTGGTTCGCTATCGACGGCCACTTCGACTTTCGTATAGCGCACGGCATAAAGCGCGACTGGCAAAAGCGCGCGAAAGAAGACTGCCGCAAGGAAACGTACCGCGTCAAGAAATACATCCCGGAGACCCCATGACCCTGCGCGACGAGTTGCGGGAGCGCTTACTTGCGCCCGGAAAGGGCCTCGGCATTGCGCTGCGAGCCGTCCCGTCCGCTGTCCGAGAAAACGCCATCCAACAAATCATCGAGCTCATCGCCTCCCGCGAAGCTGCGGCTGTGGAACGGTGCGCGACGGTGTGTGACCAGATAGCCCAGAACTGGCGCGATGGCGCTGAATACCGGAAATCTCGACACGAAAACGGCATGGCCAAAGATTTTGGCAACATCGCTGACGGGGCGAAGGCATGCGCCGCCGCGATTCGGAAGGGACAGGGAAGATGACGACTGACGATTTATCGGCTTGGGCTCTCGAAGAAGCGTGCAATATGGCTTTGTATTGGAACCCGCGCGCTACGAGTGACGATGTGGACGTCGAACGAATCGCGGAGGCTCTCGTCGCTGCCTATCGCAGAGGCGTCCGTCGCGGGGACGAACTGCGCGGAAGCGTAGAGCGAGCCGAGAGAGTTGCGGCGGCAACGCGCGCCGAACGTGACGAGCAATGGCTCGACCAAGCCAAAAAGCAACTCAAACGCGAGCGCGGATGCTAAGCAAAGAAGACGTGACCGAACTACAGCGCCTATGTGACGCCGTGCAGGACGACCAGGGCGACGACGGTGGCGGTGAGGGCGACGAACTCGTCCACATGAGCGCGACCGAGCAACGTTACGTGAAAGCCGTCACCGCTGCCGGACCAGAGCTCTGCGCCGAATGGCGTCGGGCGAGGGAGCTGGAGGCGGCGCTGCAACTACTCTGCGACGACATAGAGCTAACCGGCATCGACCTAGCTAGAATCGAACGCGGTGAGCCTGGCGTCATGTCCGATGCGCTGGGCCACATCGAAAAGGCACTCCGCCGTGCTCGCGCGGCGATCGAGAAGTGGAAGTGATGCTCGGACGCTGGTTAATTTGGTGCGGCTTCGCAACGGCGATCTTTATCGCATGTGTTGCGGCAAATGTCTTCGCTGCGTGCATGATCTATTGGGTAAATGTGTTAGCGGAAAAACGGACGTCCAGGCGCCGCGCCTGCAATGCGGCCGGGAAGGATGGCAGCGAGCATGGGTGACGACTTTACGGAAACGGTCCGCCAAACGATGCGCGCCATTACCAGGCAACTGGACGAGACCGAGAAGCGTGTCCGCCGCGAGACGATCGACGAGGCGTGCGACGCTCTCTGGAAGCTGTTCGTGGAGCTGCGCGATGCCGACGCTTTGGACCATGCCGAGGGTGTGGCGATAGCCCACGGACGCCTCCTCGCCCTTCGCGACCGGTGAAGCCCGGAAAGCCGGGGGCGGGGAAAAGGACGGGGAGAGGCAAAATAATTGTTGCGGGCTTCGCAACGAACTGCTCGCACGGACCGCCTGCATGAGACCGTCCGCTCGTTTCTGGCGACGCTAGAAAAGTCGGTCGAACCCGGCGAGTATGTCGTACTCGACGGCTGGACTCTTGAGTACAGGAAACTCCGGTCGAACGTCGGCGAGACAGCGTTTTGGCTATGGGGCGATAATGAGAGCCGATGCTACCCGGAGCTCAACGTCGGATCCGAGAAGTATCTGCACGGGGATTTTTCGTGCTTTATGCGCGGCCCCGAGCGTGGAGATCTGATCGAACTAGCAAAACGAGCCTCACGCATCGCGGAACAATTCGCGGCAAACCTTGAACGCGAAGCTGCAGAACTGGACGCGCTGACGGCTTAGGAATGACCAGCCCGCGCCCCGGCATCAGGCCGGCACGCGCATCACGGCGCAGCGTGGGCCCAACATGGCAACACTCGATCTCAACAATCCCGCCCGCTCCGTTCGTGACCACTCGCGGCTATCACAGGAGGCAGCTGCGGAGCGCATTAGACACTCTCAGGCCGCCGTAGCGCGGGCAGAGAAGCGCGGCGATGGGATTACGGTGCGGGCGTTGCGGGGGCTGTGCGAGGCGCTGGGGCTGGAGTTGATTCTTTCGGTTAAGAGGAGGCGCAGATGACCGAGAAGGTAATCACCAAGGCCCGGGCGCACGCAATGGTCACCTATGCGATCCGGACCGGCAAATTGACGCCGGCGCAGTGCGAAAAGTGCGGAAACAGCAACGCGCTAGCGCATCACGACGATTACGCAGAGCCGCTCACGGTCAGATGGCTATGCGATATTCATCACGCCGAATGGCACCGGAAGCACGGACCTGGACTGCACGGATTCGGTACGCGGGCAAGCGGCAAACACAAATCAAAAAGAGTCAAGCTGTCCGCGTCGGCCGAGCAGTGGCGAGAATGGGAGCTTGCGGCAAAAGATGCCGGCAAAAACCTCACCGCATGGATCCGCTCCGTGCTTGACGCGGCGTCTTGATGGCAACGCGCCGCCGACGAGCAGCGGGTCAATTTGTCTGTGTGGATCCGCCAAGTGCTGGATGGGGAGATACGGCGGACTGAACGCAAAAAAGCCGCCCGATCCTAAGACCGGACGGCTTACGCACTTCCGCGCGTGGCAGACCTCATAATACAAGAATCGGCCCGCCAGTGCGAGGGGACACTGACGGGCCGTGACCGCAACGTCGGGGAGGAAGACGGCGGCGGAAATGTTTTACAGGCGGGCCATTACTCGCGCCCATCGGGACGCACGGGCGAGGGAGGGATCTGCTATAAACGAGTGTCCCCGCGCTGCTGAAACAGCCGGGGACGTGGTCGAAACCTGAAAGGAGGTCCCGACGATGGGGACGGTATCAGAGGATACGGTGCCAGCGCAAAAACGCTGCAAGGCTTGCGGCGAAACGAAGGCGCTTGAGGAGTTTTATTCAAACGGCGGCAAGTTCAAAAAGCCGACATGCATTCCGTGTTTCCGCAAAAATCTCGGCTTAGCTCCGT
>Ga0310810_10006586_pt1 | contig 13143 bp, 18 predicted proteins | sample NCmetagenome_FD_207641 | JGI IMG/M metagenome (GOLD analysis project Ga0310810, IMG submission 207641) | Soil microbial communities from experimental microcosm in Duke University, North Carolina, United States - NC | ecosystem: Engineered > Artificial ecosystem > Soil microcosm > Unclassified ... | reverse complement strand
CCGCTGGCGTCGGGTCGTTGTTCGGAGCAGTTGCATGAGCGGCGGCCTCGGCCTGGGTCAGCCGGGCGCGCCGCGGCGGTGAGCACGGCAAGTCGCCCCTCGGTGCTAAGCTGTTGGCCCCGTGTGGTATGGTGGACCAACATTCAGCAAGCGAACATCGGCGGTTGCTTTTCCCGAGAGGCAGCGCCAGCGATGACCCGCTCTAATCGACGGACCGGAAGGACGGGTATATTGGAGGTTCAGGCCCGGACCGCGAATCGGTGACCTACGCCGGACGAGCGTTCGCTGACACATCGGGAGATGCTTAATCGTGAAGAGCTTTGAGCACCTTAACTACCACGTTTTCCCCGCTGGCCAGCAGTTGCAAAGTGGGAAGTGGATGGCGCTGGCAAGCCTCATTCGCTGGCAGGGCGAAGAGATGCTGGTAATGCCGGTAAGCTGGTATCCACCAGAGTTCGATACGGAACAGGCAGCGATTGCGCACGCAGCCGCTTCTGCAAAGGATATGATCGACGCCGGCAGGTGCAGGCTCTGATCCCGTAAAGGGCGGGAGGGTTCACACGCGCCTTATTAGCTGCCGGAGTCAGACGCTGACAACGGCAAGTAATCCCGATGCTTGTCTTGGAGCGGCTAATCCACGTTGGCGCTCAGCACCTATGCACGCCCCGGCCAGCTGGTCCGCGCGAATGGGACTCGACTGAATCTTTACTGCATGGGAAGCGGTTCGCCTGCAGTCGTGTTCGATTCAGGCTGGCAAGACTGGGCGCCGGTCTGGGCGATCGTGCAACCACGGCTCGCGCAGTGGACCCCGATGGGCAGCCTCGTAGTGTTGGCACCTGTATTCGCTAGTGCGGCCCGCCAGTCGAACGGGTTGGCATCCTCATAGCTATCGAGCTAGTCCCAGACATTTTTCAGGCTCCTCGGGAGAAAAGCCTGCCCCATGCACACTTTCTTGACCTCTTGGCTTCCCAACATTTGTCTGCACGGTCAGCGGCTGCGTGGTCTCGTGGGCGATCGGCTACTCGCAGGGCAGCGTATCGAGGCGCACTCTGGCAAACCTGCTCCATCTGCAAGCAAGGGCGCACGGGCAAGAGGTGATCCGTGACGCGCGCGGGAGAGCACGGGCAATATCGAAGAGCCCAGGGGTAGCCCACAAGGGCAAGATTGACGGCAGGCGCGCCGGCCGTACAGGCTCTGAGCTGGCGGCGGTATGTTCGCTGCCGTACCGACTCACTCACGTGATCGCGCAAGCATGTCTTCGTGAGCCCGTTGAACCGACATCTTTTCTGTTCTCGTATCACGGCGAAGTTAGTGCTCGGCGGGGCCATTGCGTTTGCGTGGATTTGCCTGAGCGGGTGCGTGTCGAGCGGCTTCTATCAGATGAGCGACGACTGGTGTATGCAGCACCCCGCGGCGAACCCGGCACGCTGCTATCGCAACCCGACCGATGTCGTACAAGTCGGCCGAACCAATGGCAGCCACGATGGGTCTCAACAGCCGGCCGAGCAGGAACCATCCGCCCCATTGCCTGCCTTTGTTCTCAGCCGGAATTCCACAGGCGAAAGCGTAGACGAGCTATCTACCGCTGGCCGTTAGCTACGAGAGACTCGCTGAATATGGAACTGGAATCGAGGCGAACCTTAAAAAGCACCGCATTTTATCGCTCGGAGCAAATATTGGCCGACTATACGCCGAGCCCTCCGTGCGACTCCGTACAGACTCGGCAGGCAAGCTGGCACAGCCTAGCTTGGGTCGCATTTGGCAGGAGCATAGTCTCAACATCAAACACTAGGAACGCAGCGGGAGCTTATAGCAGAGCAGATCCCTCGCCCTCGTAGCCGCCGTCCTCACTCTCGGCGCCTGCAGCGTGTTACAACCCACGCCGGCCGTCGAGATGAGCGCCGCAGATGTAAATTTCAACACCCGCTCGCGGCCGATGCCTCGTCAGGCTGCTCGCTCGGCCGAGCGAGAAACGGGTGGCGCCCCAAACGCGTAAGCTCATGAGCAATCTCACGCGGGGGCAGCACGAAATCCACGCAGTCGCTCTCGATAGCGCTGCGCGGCATGCTGCCAAATCGGGCAGATTCCGGCGTCTGGGCGAAGGTAATGCCGCCGCCCTCCTTGATCGCCTGCATGCCGAGTGTCCCGTCGGCGTCCGCTCCGGATAAAACCACGCCGATCGCCGCATCCGCGCGGGCTTCGGCGAGCGAGATAAAGAATGCATCGATCGGATGATGTCGCCCGCTGGCGCGCGGGGTGAGGTGGAACTGATTGTCGCTCAGCGTGAGAGTGACATTCTGGGGCATGACATATACCCGGCCGGGCTTGACTTCCATGCCCTCGTGAATCGTGTCAACCGGCACCGTCGTCTTTTTCTCGAGGATGTCCGCCAACAGACTCTTATGCTCGGGATCCAAATGCTGGATGACGACATGGGCCATTTCGCTCGTCGACGGCAACGCCGCCAGGAGCTCCGAGATCGCTTCGAGCCCGCCGGCGGAGGCGCCGATCGCCACAACGGGGTTAACCATGGTGAAGTTCCTGCTCACGCGCCGACATTGTCAATGGAAAAGGCGCAGATCAGGCTGCTCAACAATTTGCCTATCGTTCGTGCTCGGATGCCGAGCGGAGCGGCGGCACGGAACAATCACCAGGATCTGCTCTTCCTGTTGTTGGTATCCGTGATCGCCAATGCCCCTTCGTCTGGAGCGGCAAGCTGTTAGCACTTCAACCGCCACCGTTTGCGGGCATTGTTAGAATCGCGCGGCAGGATACTCGGGGTTTCTGCCTCAAAGCACAGAAACTCCGCAATCACCCAAGCGAGCTGCGGAGTCGGGGTTCATCGCTATCTTGCACTCGATCGGGACCCCGTTCGCAAGCCTGCTCGGTTGGGCCACAAGCGTCGTTGAGATTGTGGGGGGATCGATGATCCTCCTCGGCGCCTTCGTGCCGGTGGCTACGGTGCCCATGATCGTTGTGCTGCTGGTAGCCATCTTCACCGTTTATATCTCGAATGGATTCAGCTCGATCAAGCTGTCCTACGATGCAATGGGCTGGAGGATTGCGAACGCCGTGCGACCGATATCTCACGCGCTTTTCGCGGGCCTTGAGCTCCGATTCGGCCGTCGTTCGTCCTCCAAGCTCATCAACAGTTCGACCGTACTCCGGACCGAACCGTTGCTAAAGCCTTGCGGATTGCTTATTCAGTTTGTAGAACAACCATGCCGCTAGTGCAACCAAAGCAATGACCACAACGCGGGCAACAATGATCCATTGTAGGGGGAGCGTATTCATGTGTATGTCCTATGGTGCTCGATCGGTAGCAGGCCTGTTTGTGCGACTCAGACTATTGCAGATGAAAGCTGCCGCTGCCGAACGGCCCCGCAAAGATCGATAATGATCAAGTTAACAGCAACTATATAGTTCAGCACTCACGGCATCACAACACTAAAAGCGCCGCGCACTTGAGGTCGGATTGCGCCCGCCTGATCGGCCAAGTATGCCGCCGCCGATGTACATGTTGATCTCCAAGTGCTTGTCTGAGCGGACATTGGAACATTGAGATGACCAAGCAGTCAGGACGCCACCGCACATAGATGCGCTTGCCAGACAATGAGGCAGAATCATCTGAGACTAAGTGCGCTAGGGAACGGACAACCCCGCTCTCGACGCGTTAGGCTCAGCCCGTCGGTGTGGCGGTTTGCTGCGTCGCCCCGGCCGTGGACGGCGTGCGCCCGACCCACGGGCAGATCCACCCACTCGCTTAGCCAACTGAGTACCTCAATATGAACTCCCAGAACTCTCGCAAAATCATCGTCGCCGGCGGCATGGCTGTTGTGTTCGGCATCGTGGCCGCAGCATTCGCGCTACGCACCCACCACGACACTTTGATCGCTCGGGCCTCCCACCCACCTACTCCGTTTACTGAGGTTCCCGCCGCCTCAGCAACCAGGGGCTCGGCCGCCGATGACCAGAAAGTGGCGACGAGCACGGAGTCTGCGGCTTCCGACGGCCAAATCACCACCGACGTGAAATCCCAGCTCGCCAGCGAGAGCCTCAGCAACGGCGTCAAGATCGGAGTGACCACGACTCATGGCGTCGTCGCGCTGACCGGCACCCTGACCAGCCAAAATGCGATTGACCACGTCAAGGATGTCGCCGGGAAGGTCAAGGACGTCAAGAGCGTAGATACTTCCGCGCTGGTTCTGGCGAGCCTCTGACGGCTCCTGGAACGATCCCCTCATGCGTGCGCGCGGACGCGCAGCCATGGGCGGTGGGCTGAACGGCGAGTTCGACAACTACTTCCCAGTCGAGATGGCGCAGAAGCCGCTCCACCGGATGCTCGGCAGCCGGCGAGCGACAAGAAGATGATCGCCTACCCCTCGGGCTACCTCGTGCCGCGTGAAGGAGACGCCCGGCTGGCTCGATGAGTACCTGGGGCTCGCACAGCCCGCTGCACACTAGCTAGCAAGCGCCAAGCCATCACCGAATCCGCGCGCGCCCGGCAGGCGATCCTTCGCAACGTAATGACAGGCGCTCAGCATCCCGTAAGGGTGCCAAATCAATTAGCTGGGTTAACCGCAGTTGGACCCTCTCCTGCCTTTCGCCAACGTCGGCTATGGACAGTCCTGTAGATGAGTTCCTTGAGGCGGGGTCTCAGGATTTCTCTGTGACGCCTAATCCGCTTGCGATTCGCTCAAGGAGCGGAGCAGGGCGAGAAGTTCCTCGCCCGCAAGGGGCTTGGTCAGATGGTGGTTGAAGCCAGCAGCGAACGCACGCTGTTTGTCGTCCTCTCGGCCCCAACCGGTCGCGGCCACCAGTACGGTGCCCTTGCCCCATTCGGCCCCTCGAATCAGCCGGGCCACCACATAACCATCAAAATCCGGCAAGCCGATGTAAGCGAGGCGTCTCGGGTGTGTCGTTCGAGGGACTACTTCAGCTGCATCTCATTCGTGACCGACTTCACGCCGGCGACGGCGCTCGCTACCCTTACCGCGTCGTTGATATTCTCGCGCGAGCTCACGAAGCCGCTCAACTGAACGGTTCCCTTGAACGTCTCGACGTTGATCTCGGAGCTCTTCAAGCCGGGCTCATTGAAGATCGCTGACTTGACCTTGGTCGTGATGACGCTGTCATCGACGTATTCGCCGGTTCCCTCCTGCGTGCGCGTGGACGCGCAGCCAAGGGTGGTCATCAGCACGACAGTGGAGAGAAGTGTGGTGAGCGTTTTGACGTGAGACATAAAGTGAGACTCCAGCTGGCTTGAAACTTGGAATTTGGGAGATCCGATCAGAGCGGATCACGCCGGCGAGAGCGCGTGTCGCGCAATCCGTGAAATGTGGCGAGCAGCGCGGCAGCCCCAGTGAGCGCGGCAACGAGCGCGGTGGCGCTATTGAGTCTTGCAGCGCCCGTTGCTGCTATGTGGCTGAAGAGCGAACCTACAATGACAGCGCCGGCGACGCCTAATCCGAGGTCCAACATCATCCCCTTGCCCGTACTCTTGAAGAGCCCCCGGGCGATGTAGCCCGCGATGAGTCCCAGAAAGATGAAGACAATGATTGACATTGAAGCTTCCGGATGTCGCCTGATCGTTCGCCCACCCCTTTACGCAAGCACTCTAGCCTTAGGGAGCCAGCCACTCGGTGCGGCGGCGTACATAAGCCTCGTCCGCGGGCCACGTCAGTGATCGGCCGTCTCAGCCGATGCACGGTGGCTTCGTAGAGGCTTTGCGCCGTTCCACTCCCATTGTTGGTAGTGCCGATACAGACTCGCCTCGCACGCACCCGGATAATGAGCGGCGCGTCGATCCAGGCATCTACGGAAAGCTCGGCAACGCCAAGGATGTTGCCTTTGTCGATAACCGCTGGAGCGCGAGCTATCTCAATGGGTCAGGCTTTCGCGGGTACAGCATCGCGACATTGACCCCGCCTGTCAGTACGCAAGCGCACTTATAGTATGGAGAGGGCCAAAGAAGCAGACGTGCAGGCCTGGCCGATTTCGAAGGAACCGTCCGTAATTCGGCCTACCGACCTTTACGGCACCTAATTTCTGCTGGGGGCCGGCTGAGAGCGGCAGGATCCTGGCGCTCAAGAACTTTGCGCTGAGGCTGCGTACTTACGCACCTGCGGCGGGATGAGAGTGAGGCAAATCGAACTGGGCAGTCGCCTTTGCGTTCAATTCGTCTCACCGGAGCACCCAGGCGGCAGCAGGCGATCACTTTCTTTCTTGACCACGGCGGGCCACAACTCCGCACGCCTCGCACGCTTCGTGGGAATGCGGTGTTCAGCTATATTATTCAACTGGAGTGTTGGCGCGCCGCGCGGCTGGCATTCATCCGCGAGGGCGGGACGCCGCAGGACTGCGACCCCCGACGCGGAGCTGGCGCTCCGCGCGCTGCATGGGAGGAGATCATGAGGGACATGAGCATCGACGAGTACAACGCGGCTTCAAAAGTGCGCGGCGTGGCGCTGCGCGCATTCCTGAGCGACGATCAGTTCGCCGATGTCGTGCACGCGCTCGAGTGGATCGTGCTGCAGCCGGATGCGGACGAGAAATGCACGACGCCGGCGGAGCTCGAGAAGGAGCTCCAGGTCCGGCGCAAAGCGATTAAGCGCATCGCGGTGCGGCTGCTCGGGTATCTGCCATCCGACGAGGAAGCCTTGCGCATCGCCTCGGCGGCCTCGCGGTGAGGCATGGCCCTCGGCCCGGGTAAGTTCGCCGCTAAGGTCACTGAGCTGCGCGAGCGGCTCCAGGCGAAGCCGTCGTCCTGATCGTGTTCGGAGCCGAGCGCGGCGAGGGCTTCAGTGCCCAACTGTCACTCGGCACGTCACCGCGCGCAGCCTGCGCCATTCAAAGGGCCCGCTCTCGCGGATCTGCTGAGCGACCGACTCCAGACGCTTCGCCACGTGCAGTCTGGTGCTTCATACAACCCCCTGGGGGCTCGACGCGCGTCCATGCACGTCCACCCAAAGACAGCTCTGATTTTTCCGTATTTTTTCCGTACAAGTAGAGCACGATATTTGTAAGTTTTTGATTATTGGTGGGCGGTACTAGGCCCCGCCGTGTGAAGACATCCTAAGAGGCCGGCCCTGGGGCTGATCGTCCTGCGTCTCCAGCTGCGGCCAATGATTCCAACACCCCACGCAAAACCTGGAGATCAGTCACCACGAAGGAGGCACGCGTGGGTCCGGGACCGATATGCACTGTCCATGCATTACTTGGTGCCCGCTCGAAAAGGTCTTCATCTGTACGATCGTCACCGGCGGCAAGGATGAAATCAGGACCAGGAAAATCTCTGAGCAGCCGTTGAATGGCTTCGCCTTTGTTCGCCCAGACTGGTTTTACTTCTACGATCTTCTCGCCGCGAAACGCCCTCAATTCAGTCTCGGCAAGCATAGCTTCTAACATCGAGACTAGTTCATTTGCGAGCCACTCTCCGAATTCCGGCTCCGCCATTCGATAGTGCCATACCAGAGCATATTTCTTTTCTTCAACGAAACTGCCGGGCGTGCGATCCACGAAGTGCTCCAGGATGGGCATGACCGTGGGCTTCCAATCAGTTGGCGCTTGGCGGCGCAAGGATTCCCATTTGGAGTCGGAATGAATTTTGATCTCGGCGCCATGTTCAGCCACGAGGCAGAGCTGCGGCACCTTTCCGAACCAACGGGCTAGGTTTTCCGCCGATCTGCCTGAAATAAGAGCCACGCGGTTTTTGGGATCGCTTGCCAGTGCAGTCAGAAGATTCAGTACGGCGTGAGATGGAACCGCTTGCTGCGGCTGCTTCGCAAACGGGACAAGGGTTCCGTCGTAGTCGAGAACCACCAAACGGCGGACTGCCGTGAGGTAAGCATCGCGGATTTCGCCTGGTTGCAACTTCTTGGGTTGTGTATCGATGTAGCGGCCGCGATTCGAAACGGCCTCTTCGAGCGAAGCAAGAAATCGTTCTCCCCAATGGAAGACATCATTCCGGACTACCCGATAATGAAGAGCCATCATGCGCAGGTTGCGTTCCTGGTCATCCATGGCGATAGCTCGATTGACCGTGGCGGCCGTTCGCTCCTCGTCGTAGGGATTGATCAGGAGCGCCTCACCCATCTCTGCGGCCGCGCCAGCAAATTCGCTAAGGACCAAAACACCATCACCGTCAGGCTTGCAGGCAACGTACTCCTTTGCGACTAAGTTCATTCCGTCCCGGAGTGATCCGACCCAAACGACATCTGCCAGCTTGTATAACGCCACAAGCTCGCTTTGCTCGATCGAGCGGTTGATGTAGACGAGCGGAGTCCAGCCCGGTGTTCCCAGTTGTCCGTTGATTTCACCGACAAGCCGATTTACTTGGGTTCGCAATTCTTGGTAGGTGTCAATGCCCTCACGCGTGGGTACCGCGATTTGGATCAGGACGACCCTCTCCTTGAGCTCTGGAGCAGAGCGGAGCAAATGCGCATAGGCCCGCAACCGGTCAGGAACCCCTTTGGTGTAATCCAGCCGGTCGACCGCAAGGAGCACTTTTCGCCCGCGGTAGCGCTGTGCCCAGTCTGCGTACTGCTTTGCTGTCGTCGCATCACTGTTTAAAAGACCACTGTATTCCTTGGGCGCAATACCGATGGGAAGTGCTTCCAAACGCACCGGACGACTTCCGAGTCCTACCTCGGCGATCTTGCTCTCCATGCCGAGCACGCGAAGCAGCGCGGCCCGGAATTGCTGAAGATGCGCGTGCGTCTGAAAGGCAAGGAGATCGGCTCCAAGAAGGCCTTCCAGCAGCTCTTCGCGCCGGGGCAAGACGGGGAAGATTTCTGACGATGGAAACGGTATGTGCAGAAAGAAGCCTACAGCGGCATCCCGAAGTCTCTCGCGCAACATTTGCGGCAGGAGCATCAAGTGGTAATCGTGAACCCAAATCAGATCGTTCGGCCTATAGCGATGGACGACGGCTTCACAGAAGAGTCGGTTCGCTTCGACATAGGACTTCCAGTGATTCGCATCAAATTTCAATTGAGAGGGGAAATTGTGAAAGACGGGCCAGAGCGTTTGATTGGCATAGCCTTCGTAGAAACCTGCCGCTACATCTTTCGGCAGATCGACCGCGAAATAGTGGTCCGTTTTGGCCCAGTCGGAGAGAATCGCCTGACGCTTCTGACTGTCTTCACTTCCGCTGTCTCCAGCCGAGCCGATCCACTCCCCACCCGTCTTGCCGAGCAGTGGGTTCATAGCGCTGGCTAATCCCCCGGAACTTCGCACCGTGTCCCAGCCTTGCTCGGTTTTCTTCAAGGTCACAGGAAGCCGGTTTGACACGACAATGATCCGAGCACCTGCTGCAGGTTTCATCACCTTGAGATTGGGAGCCTGTCGTAGCCTCATGGTTTTCTCACTCGCGCATACCTATGCCGGGCGACGACCGGGCATCGGAGCACTTGATTGTGCACCCGTTTCTTACACTGGCTCGTCATTCGGGTTTGGCGCTGGTGAAAACCTGCAGCACGGCACTGGTTTGCAAGGCTGCCATCTTGATCGTATAGGTGCTTCCCGACTTGTGGCGGAGTCTGCGCCTGTTTGGCGAGTGACGCGACCGTGGGATCGTGAGATGCCACCGAACGCTGACTTTCGACAACGGGCCGGACATCGAGATTAGGACTCGGGTACTGTACTGGATACCTTGGCCGTGCAGGGTGCCAAGGCGACGGTCGTCGTATTGGGCAAGAATCTGGCGATCCCCGGTCTAGAAAGATTGCGAAGCGAGCATTTTCCGAAGGCCACCGCCTTCGAAACCACTCGTACAATCACTCGGTTCCATTTGGTCTGCTCGAGCGGCCGGAAGACGGCATCGAGGAGATTCTTTTGACCGATGCGTCGTTGAGCGAATTGTCCTCTGGTCGACCAACATCCGTAGAAACGCACCCTGCGGCCTGGTCGCCCAGTGGGGATTTTCATGGAGGACTATCACCTGCGCTGGCGCCTAGTTGCCCACAGGCCAACTTCCAACAGGGGACATCGCATGAACAGCCTAGTGCGCAGGAGCCTGCCGTCCGTACCGCATCCTAAGCGCCGGCCTGGAAGCCGGGCGCATCGGTATTGGCGCGCAGACAGTCGGTATGGCAGACGCGGCCCTCGGTCTCGCGCTCGGCTACGCCAAGGAGCGGCACTCAATGGGTCAGCCGATCATCGAGCACCAGGCGGTGGGCTTTCGCCTGGCTGAGCTCGCCACCCGTAACGAGGCGGCGCGGCAGCTTGTGCTGCATGCGACCTCAAAGACGGGGGAGGACTGCATGCTCGAGGCGTCGACGTGCAAGCTGTTCGTCTCGACGGTGGCCGAGGAAGTGGTTCCCGGGGCGCTGTAAACGCTCGGCGGACACGGCTACGTCGAGGACTTCGAGATCGCCACGATCTATCGCGACGTGCGCGTGTGCCAGATCTACGAGGGCACGTCCGATATCCAGCGGCTCGTGATCAGCCGCGCGCTCGCGACACGCGGACCTGACAGATTAACGATGGCGCCGGCGATCTCGCGACAGGATTGCGTCCGGCGCGTTGCAGAGCTTGCGCGTTCTGGCGTTCGCCTCCATCGGACCGGGGCCGCACTGTGGCATGCTCCTCCAGAGTACCGACGTCGACTCCATTCCAGAGGCAGTGGATGGACTGTTTTCCGAGACGTCAATGGCGAATCTGATCCAACGATCCGGGGAACTTACCCGGAAATTACCCGGGTGAGCTCTTCGGGCAAGATCGAACGTGTAAGTACTTGATTTTGTGGCGGTCGCTACGGGATTCGAACCGTGTTACAGCCTTGAGAGGGATCGACATGTTTCACCACATCAGGTCCTCTGGCACGCCATCAGTGGTAACGGCGTCGGGAGCGACGCCAGAGCCGATCACTGCGCGCTCATCGCGCTCGCGAATGCGAGCTGCAGTTTCCGTTGGCACGAGCTCATAGCCTCCGTTCCGGCGAACGATCGCAATCTCGCCACGCCTGAGCCGTTCACGGACCAAGTGATCGGCGGGGATGCGACGCACCTTATTGCCATCGACAAAGTTGTATCGTTCATCAGTCTGAGCTCGCGGCAAGCGGTTTTGTTCGATCAGCTGCTCGATCTGCGCGTGGCGCGCCTTTTTGTCGCCCTGCTCCTTTTGTCGGCGGCTCAGCTCCTGATCACGAGCGGCTTTGGCGAGCTGCGCCTGCTTCGCGGCGAGTTCCCCGTGGGACGCCATGGCGCGCTTTTCCTTCGGCAGTTGCTGCCGCTCGCGCTGTTGTTGCCGCAGTTGCCGTTCGGCCTCCTTGGACTGCCTCTCATTGGCCAAGCCCGCCTGCAGCAACTGATCGCGCAATGACATGCTCATGACAAATCAATCGGCGTTACGTGGAACCGGACTCTCACTCTACCGCTTATCAAGTGCTCGTCGGTTATAGCGCAGCGTCCTCCCACAACCTCGCAATGACCGGCGGGTTCGATGCTTCGGATACTGGCGCTCCAGTCGCGTCCATGCTCGGCTACAATTTTCCGCGGAGGATTATGCCGTACTTAGGCCGTACTTTTTGGCTCCGGAGCCGTAAGTCCTTGATTTACGGTGGGCGGTACCGGGATCGAACCAGTGGCCCACTCCGTGTAAAGGCGGCGCCTCAGGCGACGATCTCCATCCTCAACCCGTGCTCATCGGTCTCCATAGTTTGAGGGCGTCGACGCGCCGATCCGCGTGCGATTCGAACGGCAGTCCACAGAGCGGCGAACGCGTCGTTCAGATCGTCCGGCCGGCACCCACGACCTTGAACGCGAGCCCACAGGCGTTCTCGTTCACCTTGCCAGATCGCATCGATGAGGTGCTCACGTTCAGCACGCCCGGCGGCGCTGGCCTTGCTGTGCTGCAACGCCAGTCCTTCGTTCCACGTCGCGAATGAAACCTCGGGATGTATCTCATAGACGCGAGAAATTTCTCGCGTGTGCTCCAAGAGGTATTCGTCGAGCTGACGGATTTTCGGCAGAAGATGAAATGCTTGTTTCGAGAGTCCACGCCCATCAGCGCGCCGATGTCGTGCAGCGATAGTCTCGTATGATCCAGTGGCCAAGCAGGCACGCACCGGAGCGGGAAACACGCTCGAGCCACGTGGGATTTTGAGAAATCGGCGTGCCTCAACATCACACGCCCGCGCCCCCCGAGCGCGTAGTCCAATTGGAATATCGACGGCGATCAATGCATCGGGCTTTACGTTGCCCACAAGACTGAGCCAGTTCTCGTGGACGCCGGCGTCAAGTGAGCCGCCCCAGTCCGAAACGGCAATCCATCCGCCACGACATCCATCAACCCCGACGAGCATTGACGAACCGATCATGCCCGCTTCAGTGTCGACGTGGCTGGCCAAGCGCCGCAAGGATTCGTGACTGGTTGCGCGCGCCCTTTCCCGGCGGCAACAGCGATTGCACTCTGCTTGGGGATGAACAGTCGCGCGAGTAGCCTCTCTCTAACGGCGTCGGCGCCGGATGGACCGGAAACGCACCCGCAGGGTCAGTGCCTTCTGAGCGACCGAACCGCGCGTACGACGCAGCTGTTTTGCGATTGCGGTTGCGGATAGCCTCGCGTTGGCGAGCGAACGAAGCTGCTTGACTTCCGCGACCGTCCAACCTCTTACTCTTCTCTTCACTCAGGTACTCCAGTCCACTGTTAGGTCACCTATCAAAGTATAACGCAACGCCGACACGAGGGAGTGTCTCCATACGAACCGACGTCCGCAAGCTTACGCGCCACGCGGTCGTCATGAGTGATCACGGTGGCGCAGTGCGTACACTCGCCGCCGAGCCAATTCGGTGACTGAGGCGTTGGTATCGCTCAGTTCTGCGACGGAGCGTGGGACGTTACTGCTTCGGAGGGAGCTGGTTCAAACTGCCTGCACGGAGAATGCATGAATTTGAGCCGGGCGGTTCAGCCAACACTTGGCGGGTGCATCGAGGGATACGCAGTCGGCTGCCCGCCTATCGCCTATCCGTTGAAAGGGTAGGCGATCCGCCGAGCGCTCCCCGCACATATGGCTCGTCCTTCGTGCCTCCAAAGTCCGATGAGGATGCGGGAGCCAATCCCGACGGTCTCGCGGAGCGAGGCATCTCTGACCGCTGCCGCGACGCGAGCGAACGCGCGGAGTCGCGGAGTGGATCGGAGTCT
>Ga0310810_10006585_pt1 | contig 13143 bp, 12 predicted proteins | sample NCmetagenome_FD_207641 | JGI IMG/M metagenome (GOLD analysis project Ga0310810, IMG submission 207641) | Soil microbial communities from experimental microcosm in Duke University, North Carolina, United States - NC | ecosystem: Engineered > Artificial ecosystem > Soil microcosm > Unclassified ... | reverse complement strand
CGTACGCGCTGCAGGCGGCGATTGCAGCGTGCCATGCCCGGGCGGGGACGGCGGCGGAGACGGACTGGCCGCGCATCGTGACGCTGTACGGCGAGCTTGCCTCAGTGGCGCCCTCGCCAATCGTCGACCTGAATCGCGCGGTCGCGATCGCGATGGCGTCGGGACCGCAGGCTGGCCTGGACGCGGTCGATCGATTGCGATCGGAGCCCGCGCTCGAGCAGTACCACCTGCTGCCAGGCGTGCGCGGCGATCTGCTCGAGAAGCTCGGGCGTCACGACGAGGCGCGAAAGGAATTCGAGCGGGCGGCTGCGCTCACACGCAACGCCCGCGAGCGGGATGTCCTGCTCGGACGCGCGCGCGCACTCACCGCACGCTGAGCCTGAAGATGTTGACGCCGCGGATTCTGGCGAGCGGCTCCATCGTCAGACCTGCGGTGGCGTCCGGCTGAAAGCGCCGATCGAATTCCTCGAGCTCGTCCTGCTCCAGGATCGCGTATGGCGCGTAGCCGGCGTGCTCGAGCGCGCCGACGGCCTCGGCGAGCCGATGGTCCGGAAGCGCCTCCATTCGGACGGTCGCGCGCCCCGAATAGTAGCGGACGCTGCCGCTGTGCAGCGACGCGATGGCCACGGCCTGGCTCGGCGTCTCATGGGCGAACCAGTCCCCGACGAGCGGATACTTCCGCTCCCGCTCGCGAAGATCGAACACGTGCCAATGCGTGACGAGCGCATACGACGCGGCTGTCGCGGCCGCCGCAACCAGCACGGCGGCCGCGCGCGCGCGGGCCGGGTGCGACGCGACGCCGGCCAGGTGCACGACGCCGGCCGCACACACGGCAAACAGGAACGGCAGGCCGGGAAGAAGGAAGCGGAGGATTTCCCAATCCTCGAACCGCGGAGCGTACACGAAGTAGGGCATCGCGATGGCGAGGAACATCGCGCCGGGGCGCCATCCGAAACTGCGATCGAACCACAGGCCGGCGGCGAACAGCACGACGAGAAGCGGTGTGTGCACCAGCAGCAGCCACTTCAAGTGATAGGCCACGTTCGGCCACAGGGAGGCCCATGTGAACAACTGCCCTGCGGTTCCGTAGCCGCTTCGAAAAGGATCGCCGTACATCCGCCACTGCAGCGCGAGCAGGATCGCGACAAACAGCGCAGCGGCGGCTCCGAACGCCGCAGCCTGCCGCCAGCTCCGCCAGCGGGTGATGGCGAGCAGCGTCAGCGCGGCAAGCGCGAGCGGGGGCCGCGTGAGGAGCGCCATGCCCGCGGCAAAGCCCGCCGCCGCGGGAAACGGCCGGGGACGCCAGACGAGAAAGGCGGCGAGAACGATCCAGAACATCGCCGGCGCGTCGCTCATCGGCTGAAGCGCCATGTCGAGAAACACGGGACTCGACGCGACCAGCACTGCCGTAAGTCCGCCGGCCGTTGACCCGATCCTCGCGCGCACCATGAGGCCCGTCAGAACCGCGGCGGCGAAGCCGAGCACCGGCGCGACGAAAAACGGCGCCGCCTGCCCGCCGACGGCGATCGTCGCCGCCATCACCATCGGCAGACCCGGTGGAAACCTTGGAGCGATATGAAAGGCGGCGGCCGCGGGAACGAAGCCGAGCGGCGCCGCGGCCGCAGTCGCGTTCTCGAACGGAAGGACCCGGGCGAGCGGCACGAGCTCGGTGATTCTTCCCGCCAGAAACAGGCGCGCCGCGCCGAGGTAGCCGGCCGAGTCGAGGCCGCCGCACGACAGCACCAGATGTCCGAGGACGAGCGCGGCATCCGACGCCACGAGCGTCAGGATCGCGATGCGGAACATCGGGCGCATCGACGTCAGGATTTTCTCCCCAGCCGCTGCATTCCGCGCCGAAAGCCCGATCCGTACGAGCAGGGCGGCCGCAGCCACGATCAGCGGCCACGCGCCTCCGCGCGCTCGAAGAATCGTTCCGAATAGGGAGACGGCCAAAGGACCCGCGACGCGCGTGGCGATCGCGATCGCGAGAGCCGAGACCGCGACGGCGTCGAGCGCCAGAATCACGCGCGGCGCTGAGACTGCGCGATGAGCGCGTCTACGCTCCAGACGCCGGCGCCAGCACAGGTCAAATAGAGATACAGGAAGCAGTACAGAATCGCGGGAACCCCCTGGTTGATCGTCGGGAACACGGATTTCGGAAAGTGCGATTGGAAATAGGCGACCGCCATCTCGCCGGAGAGAACGAACGCCACGGGCCGGGTCAGAAAACCGAGCAGAATTGCCAGTCCACCAAACGTCTCGAGCGTACCGGCGACACCCAGCTCCGACGCCAGCCGGACCGGAAATCCGGGCATGCCGCTCGGCGGGTAGTTGAAGAGCTTCATCGTCCCGAACGACACAAACACCAGTCCGGCGACGATGCGAAGAACGGAGAGCATCCGCTGGGGCCACGGTGAAGGGCCCGGCTCGAAAATCGACATTCGGTCCTCCTGGCTCATTGACGTTACTACAATGAGGCATGGCGATGGCCCGGCTCCTCGCGTTCTTCGCGCTCGCGTCATGCGCTGCCGCGGCGGCGCAGCAGCAGCCGGTGTTCAAGGGGCGCGAAGAAGCCGTCCGCGTCTTCGCCACCGTCACCGATCGCGATGGCCGGCTCGTGACAACGCTGACGCGCGATCAGTTCGAGGTGCGGGACGAGGGAAAGCCGCAGCCGCTCACCCTGTTCGACAATTCCCCTCAACCCATTCGGCTGATCGTCATGCTCGACGTGTCGGGCAGCATGGAAGGCAACCTGTCGCTGCTGCGCGCCGCGTCCGAACAGCTGTTCACGCGCCTGCGTCCGGAGGATCTCGCGCGCGTCGGGACCTTCGGGCACGAGGTCAGGATCAGCGGAGCGTTCACGCGCGATCCCGGCGAGCTGCGCGCGGCCCTGCCGACGACGATCGCGCCGGATGCCCCGACGCCCCTCTGGCGGGGCCTCGACGAGGCGATGGACGCCTTCGGCCATGACGGCGACCAACGCCACGCGATCCTCGCTCTGAGCGACGGGAAAGACAGCGGACCGACGGGGTTCGGCCGGCGGGTCGCGAGCCAGGGAGGCGTCATCGATCGCGCGCGCGAGGACAACGTGATGATCTACGCGATCGGCATGCGGAGCCGTCAGCGGCCATCCTCGGTAGGCCCTGTCGATCTGCGATCGGCCATGCTCGCGGACCTGCCCGACCCCGGACTCGCGCGCGTCGCGGAAGAAACCGGCGGCGGCTATCTGGAGATTCGCCCCAGCGACGATCTCGGCGCCGCCTTCGCCCGCGTCGCCGACGAGCTCCACAGCCAGTATCTGCTTGGCTTCGCTCCGCCGAAACGCGACGGCAAGGTGCACGCCATCGACCTTCGCGTCACGGAACGCGGCCTGAAGCCGCGCGCGCGAAAGAGCTATGTCGCTCCGAAGTGACGGCCTTATTACAATGAAGCTGCCGGGACGCGAGTGCTATCACTGCAAGCAGTGGGTCGCGCAGGGGGAGCCGCACGATTGCTGGACGACGACCGAAGCGGCCCTGACGCGAGAGCTGACGGAGGATCTGCGGGACGCGTGGGAGCGCCTGCGTGAGACGGCCGCCGAATTCGGCGACCAACGGATCTACGCCTCGCACAAGTCGATCATGTTCTCGCGGAAGTCGTGCTACTTCTTCGTGCGCCCGCACAGAAGCTTTCTCGAGGTTTGCCTCTTTCTCGGGCGGGGGCTGAACGCGCCGCAGGTCAGGCGCGTCGACCGCGCGTCGGCGTCAAGGGTCGTCAACTTCCTGAGAATCCGGCACCGCGACGAGGTCGAACCGCCGATCACGGACTGGCTCCGCGAAGCCTACACTCTGCAGGACGCTCCCCCGGCGAGGCCCGGCAGGAAGCGGAAAACGCCCGCCCGGCGCGTGAGACAGGCCTCCGGCGGGAGGAGAATGAGGAAGCGCTAGAACCCCGGAAACATCCCCGAACGCTTGCGGCGCTTCGGCCGGACAATGACGATGACGGGCTGGGCCGATGCGCCGACGGTCCCGGCCGATCGCAGTTCCTCGACGCATCCCCTGACATCTTCCATCAGCGGACCCTCCCCCCGGCACAGCAGCTTGATCAGTTTGCGCCGCTGCTTTCCGAGGTCCACCACGACGGGCGCGTCGCGCTTCGGTGTGTCGCTGATCACAGTCGCCACAGATCACCGCTGCCTTTCCTGAAACCTTTGCCAGCCGCGCGAAGCGCGTTATTGGGCATCTCGCGCAGCCAGCCGTCGCGAGACCTGCGGTTGGATCGCTTGTGGCGGCGGAGGTAGGTGGCCGCCGCAGCGCTGGCCACGTCGCCGCATGCCACCGTCATCCGTTCGGCCGGCCGCAGCTCGCGGCTGCTCTTCTTCTTCCTCCCGCGGCTCTCGAACACCACGACCGGCACGCAGGCGCCGGAGGAATCCGCTTGCAGCACGGTGATTCGCTTGATTGACTTCCCAAGCCGCAGCACATCCATAGCGGCACCTTCAAAAAACGGCGGGTATCTTATCACTTTGCGCGCGGCGCCGTGACGACCCTCCTCCATCGGAGCGGTCGCTCGAGTCGGCGGAAGCCATCGTCTTCGAAAGGCGGTTCATGCCACGCCAGGTGCGGTATCCTCAGCCGCACGCCGCCCATGCTGGACCCGGCTCTATCGCCGACGCGTCTCCTCCAGCCCTCCGATCGTCCGCCGGTGATCGTCGCGACGCCGATGCGGCCGTCGCGGCTGCGCAATCTTCGCGCGATGTGGCGAATCGCCGCGCTGGCGCTGCGCATTGGAGCCGCGAGGCTGATCGGACGCGCCTCGGATCGCGACGCCGGCGTGCGGCTGCGACAGACCCTCGAGGAACTCGGCGGGTTGTGGATCCGGACCGGCCAACTGCTCTCGCTGCGCGTCGATCTGTTTCCGGCAGAGGTCTGCGCGGAGCTCGCCCGGCTGCAGGACCGCCATTTCGGGTTCCCCACGGCGCTCGCGCGCCGGATCCTCGAAGAAGAGCTTGGCGGTCCCATCGAGCGCCATTTCGACGAATTCTCGGACGTACCTTTCGCCGTGCAGTCGATTTCGCAGGTGCACCGCGCGCGCCTTCGGCACGAACAGCGGTACGTCGCGGTCAAGGTCCAGCAGCCGTACGTCGCAGAGCTCTTCGCCCGCGACCTGGCGCTCATTCGCCGCCTGGTCCATCTGATCCGTCTGATTGGCTTCAGGTCGCAGCAGCGGTGGGATTTCGCGCTCGACGAGCTGCGCGACGTCCTCAGTCAGGAGCTGAACTTTCAATACGAGGCGTCGGCAATCCGGCGGATGCGCGCCCGCCTGCGCGGCCAGAAGGTCTATATTCCAAAAGTTTTCCGCGCGTATTGCACGTCGCGCGTGATCGTCACCGAGTTCATCCACGCGGCATTGATGTCCGACGTCATCACCCTGCAGGATTCCGATCCCTCGCGCGTCGAGGGCTGGCTCGCCGCAAACGACATCAGCCCACGCCTCGTCGCGCGGCGGCTCATCGACTCGGTCTTCCGTCAGATTCTCGAGCACAACGTCTACCATGGCGATCTCTCGCCGACCCACATCGTGCTCCTCCGGCACAGCCGCATCGCCCTCATCGACTTCACGATGACGACCTTCACGGAGCGCGAGTTCCTGGAAAAATACCGGCTGTTCGTCCGCGCGCTCGCAATGCGCGACTACGCGAAGGCAGCCGATATGTCTCTGATGCTCTGCGTCAGCCTGCCGAGCCTCGACCTGGAGGAAGTCAAGGCGCACGTGGTCCGCACGCTGCGCCAGTGGGCGACGCGCACGCTGGTCGAGTCGCTGCCGTATCGCGAGAAGTCGATTGACAACGCGACGATCGAAGTCGTCAACGTCCTCTCGCGGTACGGATGCACCATGGACTGGCAATGGCTGCGCATCCGCCGCGCCTTGATGACGCTCGACCGGTCGCTCGAGCGCCTGTACCCCGGCGTGAACTACACGCGTGTCCTGCAGAAGTACCTGGAAAAGGCGGAGCGGCGGACGCTGCGCGCGGTCGTGGGACCGCCGCTCCTGCGAAGAACGCTCGGCGGCTACATGACGGCGCTCGACATCCAGGATCGGCTCGACGAATACACGATGTTCCAGGGGGCGCTCGTCCGGCGGCACGCGCAGGTGTTCCAGGGCGCGACGACCAAGGTCGCGGCACTCCTGGCCGCACTCGTCGATCAGCTCACGATCGCCGTCGCGCTCATCGGCGCGCTGGCGCTCGTCGTGTTCCTGGAACAACGATACCCTTCGTGGACCAGGTCGATTGTTGGCCCGCAGCTCGCGCGCCTCGCCGACGGGGCGCCGCGCCTCGACGGCGCCCTGTGGCTTCTGATCTTTCTGCTTCTGGCGTACGGATACCGGGTCTTTTTCAGTCTCGCCCGTCGCCTGCGCCAGAAGGATGTGCGTTCGCACGAACGCGTCGCAGCCGTCTGACGATCAGCCGGCAGCCGTCGATTGCGCCAGACCCCGATCGCGGCGCATCAGCTCGCGCCGCAGCCGTCGCAGCGCATGCCAGATCCACACATCGACGATCAGGATGGCGACGCAGGTTTCGAGCCCGAGTGGGGGGACCCGGTCGAGAAGTGCCGCCAGTTGGCCCGTCTTCCATCCCGTCGTCCAGGCGCCGGCCCACGAACGAAGGCCAAGCACAAGCGCCGCACCGGCCTGTGCGACAACCGCCGCCATCGCGACGGAGAGAATCGCGGCAGCCACGCCGACGGCCTTCCGACCCACGCCACGAAACGTCTGCGCCTGGCGCCTGATCAACTGCGCCTGAAACATCGCATAGTCCCGCGCACGCGCCTGGACGTCGGGGGCGCGAGCGGCCGAAAGCGCGCGACGCACACCGCCGACCCTCGATGCGGACTGGAGGCGCCGCCGATCCGCGCGCTCGAAGTACTTCGCGGTCAGCGCGCGATAGTCGATGGCCGGATCGAGCGCCAGCAGGGACGCGTCGAGGGTCGCGATGGCGCGGTGCAGCCGCAGCCATGCCCATTCCATGGTGCAACGGGATTTCAGCAGCACTCGCATGACGTCCAGAGTGAGGGCGTTGAGGGAGCGAACGACGTACGGCAGCTCAGGCACGAGCGTCCGCGAACTCCACCCGCGGAGCGCGTGGATGAGCCGTTCGCGCACGACGGTCGTGTCGATCGAGGGCAGCCGCGCGCAGAGCAGCAGAGCCATGTCAGCCGCCTTGCCGTGGGCCTGCATGGCGATCGCGCGCGTGAACGCCGCGAATCTCTGCAGATACTCTCGATCCGTGAAGTTGGCCGCGCCAAAGTCGATGAGCGCGACGCGGCTGTCGCGGAGCAGGCCGATGTTGCCCGGATGCATGTCCCCGTGAAACAGATTGTCTTCGAGCATCTGGCGTTCGAGCGAGTAGACGAGACGGCGCGCGACGCGGCGCGGGTTGACGCCGTTTGCCGCCTGCCATGCCCGAAGCCGGTCCGGATCCTCGCGCGCCATCCGGATGTAATCGGCCATGAACACCACAGGAAGGAACTCCATCACCAGAACGCGGGGCGTCGAATATCTCGAGAAGACCTTGGGTGCGTAGACGCCGTGGGCGCGGAGCGTGCGGCGCATCCGGCGCAGCATCGCAGCTTCATACCCGAAGTGCAGCTCCTCTTTCATGATCTGCCGGAGCTCGTGCAGGCCGGCGTCCCAGTTCAGATGGGGGAAGAGCCGGAAGAACTTGAGGATGCCGACGGCACGCCGGATCAACGCCAGGTCGCGCTCGAACAGCGCGCCGGACCCTGGCTTCTGAACCTTCACCGCAACCCAGCGCTGCTCGGCGCGCAGACGCGCGCGATGCACCTGGCCGATCGAGGCCGCCGCCAGCGGCGCCGGCTCCCACCGGTCGAAGACCACATCAATCGGGGTCCCGAGCTCGAGCTCGACGATGCGCCGCGCGGCCTCCTCGGAAAAACCCAGGGCCTGCGTCTGAAGCCGTGCCAGCTCGCGGCACCACTCGACGGGCAGAATATCGATCCTGAGTGAAAGGAGCTGGCCCGCCTTCACCCACAGGCCGCCCAGGCGCTCGAGGGCGCGGCGAACGCGGCGCGCATACCGCTCCGGATCGAAACGGCCAAGCGCCTTCCACGCCATGAACGTCAGCGCGAGCGCGGCGAACGTGGTCCCCGCTTTCAGCGTGCGCCGCGAGCCGACTGGACGAACAGGAACAATCGGGACCGGCGGCCGATCGGCCGGATCGACGAGCGGCGTCGGCACCCACGCGGGGTTCAGCATCCTGGCCATCCGGTCACCGATCGTCCTCGGGCCGCAGGGCGCGGCACCGTTCGAGCACTACGCCGAGCGCTCCGCTGAGCCTCTCGAGCTCGCGTTGGTCCGACGGCGTGAACCCGCCTCCGGCGGCCGGATTGATCAATTCGGTGACTCCCGCCAGTTGTCCGGCGCCGCCGAACACCGGCACGGCCAGCGCCGCTTCCGGGCGGCAGCCGCGCAGCGCTGCGACGTCGTCATACCACGGGGCGCCTCCCGCCGCGCGCGCGTTCACGGTACGGCCCTCTTCCGCCGCACGACCGGCCGGCCCGGCGCCGCGCGCGACGACGAATCGAACGCCATCGGCGCCGTTGTGGAACGCAGAGGGGGACCAGAGCGAGCGCCGGTCGGCATCGCTCAGGTAGACGCCGGTCCGTTCGACGCGGAAGATCTGCCGGAGTTTACGGGCGATCGTTTCGATCGTGTGATCGACGAGCAGCGTCATCGTTTCGTTGCGCGCCATGTCGAGCGTCCGCCCGAGCTGCTCGCACTCGGCCGAGAATCCATCGATGAGCTGCAGAAACTGGCCGGTTTCCAGGGCGGCAGCCTCGCGCTGCAGCTCGCTGCGGCGCTGGAGCGCGTTCAACACCTGCTGGGTATGTGTCGCCAGCCCGCCGCTGCCGGCTGTCAGCCGTCCATCCTCGAGCGTCAGGATGCGATCGGCGATATCGACAATCCGGTTGTCGTGCGTCACGAGCAGGATCGCGCACGCGCGCTGCTCGGCGAGCGAGTGGAGCAGATCGACGACTTCCCGCCCCGCCTGCTTGTCGAGCGCCGCCGTCGGCTCGTCAGCCAGGATGATTCGCGGATTGCGGACCAGCGCGCGGGCGACCGCGACGCGCTGCCGCTGGCCCCCGGAGAGCTCGCGCGGGTACGACTCCGCGTGCGAGTCCAGGCCGACCGCCGCGAGCATCTCGCCCGCGCGCCGGCGGCTCTCTTCGCGATCCGGCCTCCCCGAGACGTGCAGCGCCATCTCGACATTCTGCCGCGCGGTCAACGCCTGCAGAAGGTTGTGCGACTGAAAGATGAACCCGACCTGCTCGCGCAGCGCCACGAGCTGCTCGTAGCTCGCCCCGCGCAGCTCGCGCCCCAGCGCGACGATGCTGCCGTGCTGAAGCGACCGCAAGCCGCCAACCAGCGTCAGCAGCGTGGTCTTGCCCGATCCGGACGGGCCGGTCACGATCACGATTTCGCCCGGCTTGATTTCGGCCGAGACGTCCGTCAGCACCCGGTGCCGCGTCGGCCCCTCGCCGAACTCGTGGCTGACGCCCTGCACGGTGACGATCCCGTCCATGCGTCAGAACACCTCCGCCGGGTCCGCCGAGATCAGCTTCCGCATCGCGATCGAGCCGGACGCCATGCACATGATCACCGTCAGCGCAAACACACCCGCCGCCCGCGCCAACGTCATCTCGACCGGAACATGCGCGTTGTGGCGCGCGACGACATAGAGGATCTCGGCGATGGCATAACCCGGGATGAAGCCGAGCACCGACAGCACCACGGATTCCTGCAGGACGATGGAATAGAGATAGCGGTCGCGATAGCCAATCGCCTTCAACGTCGCGTATTCGTCGAGATGATCGACGACGTCGGTGTATAGAATCTGATAGACGATTACGGCTCCGACAAACAGACCCATCACGGCGCCCAGATCGAAGATGAATCCGATCGCAGCGCGCTTTTCCCAGTAGGCCGCCTCGCGCTCCGCGAATTCGGCGCGCGTCAGCACGACCACGTCGCCGGGTATGCGCGCGGCGATGTCGCGCTTGACCGCCATGGTATCGGCTTTCGGCGTGAGCCGAATCAGTCCGAGATCGATCATGCCGAGCGGACGGTCGAAGAGCCGGCTGAAATTGATGTCGCTCGTCAGCAGGTGGCCGCCCGCGCCGAAGGTGGCGCCGAGGTCGAACAGGCCGACGATCCTGACCCGCCGGTCGTTGACTTCGGCATAAATCGGCGCTCCCTCTTTGGACAGCTCGGCGATCGGGCCATATTCGGGCCTCGAGCCGACGTCGAACAACACGGCGTCCGGCACGGTCAGCTTTTCCATTTGATCGCCGAGCGACGGCACGTCGAGCACCTGGCTGGAGGCCGGCGCGGCGATCACGAAGATGCGATGTTCATGCAGCGTTGCCGGATCCTTCCAGGTGCCCATCTGGGAATACACGGGCACGACCGCCTGCACGCCGTCGGCGGCGAGCGCGCTGTACAGGCGCCGCTGGGAAAAGCTCCGCAGCGCGTAGAGAAACTCGTATTGCGCGTGCACCATGACGAGGTCGCCGGCGACGTGCGTAGGAATCCTGGCGGAGGCGCGGTAGAGCACTTCGCGAAGTCCAAGCTCCATCAGCATCAGGACGACCGCGAAGGTGATCCCCGCGAGGGCGGCAAAGAAACGGCGCCTTTCGAAGCTGAGTTGAAGCCAGGCCAGCGGTACGCCGCGCATCGAAGCAGGAGGAACGCTACGGGTTGATCAAGACCGACACCTGGGCGTGTATCAGATGCGCCGCGCGCGCGGAGTCGGAGAGGCGTATCTTCACCTGCACGACACGCGTATCGACATACGCCGCGGGATCGGTCGCGACCACCTGACCGCGGCCCACCGTCACGCCGATGTGCTCGACGCGGCCATCGAACGGAGCGGGGACCGGATCGCCCGTGACGCGCGCCGGATCGCCGAGCCTGACGGCTGCGATGTTTTGCTCGGACACTTCAGCGAAGACGTACATGCGATCCGTCTTCCCCAGTTCCATCAGGCCGCCCGGACCGACCTCCTCCCCGGGCCACGCGCGGATCTTGATCACGCGGCCGGCGATCGGCGAACGCACGACCGACGGCTCGTACTCGGCGCGCGCGCGCCGCGCGGTGGCGCTCGCGGCGGCGACCGCCGCCCGGGCTGCGTCGACGTCGGTCTTGCGGACTTCAGCAACGCTGGCCACGCGGTTCTTCGCCTGCTGCACCATCTGGCGCAGGGTCTCGACTCGCGTTCGCCGCGCGTCCAGCTCCGACGGCGCGACAGCCCTGGCCTCGCTGAGCGCGGCGAACCGCCGCAGGTCGTTCTCCGCGTAGGCCAGCTCCGCCTCGAGCCGTGCGACGTCCGCTTGCTGTGCGGCCACGTCTCCGGTACGCGCCCCCGCCTCGATCTGCGCGAGCTGCCGCCGAGCGACGGCGACGCGCGCCTCGGCCTCGCGCCATGCGGCTTCGAGTTGATCGTGGCTGTTGAGAATCGCCACGATCTGTCCGGCGGCGACGGCGTCCCCCTCGGCGATGCGCAGCTCCGAGACGATCGAGGGCTGTCCCATCAGCGAGCGCGCGGACAGGACGACCACGCCGTCTTCCGGCTCGATGTGTCCGAGGCACGAGACGCGGCGAGGTCGGTCGGCCGTGTCGCGGGGCGGGGGAACGGCCGCCGATGGCTTTCGCACGGCCAGCGCCACGGCGCCAGCCAGCGCCACCGTCGTCGCGAACGCGGCCCACATTCGGCTCCGTCGTGAAAGCGGCATCGAATTGATTGCGTCGGGCGCGTGCCGCAGTCTAGCATGCTTGACCTGCAGCGCCGGGCCAGTCCAGAATGCGCGACGACCGACCGAAACAATCCCAATGACCCGAGAAGAAATCGCGCAGCGGATCAAAGAAGACATCGGCCGCATCACCGGCATTCCCGCGGCGGCGATCGCGGATGAGGCGTCCTTCCAGAAAGATCTGGGCCTCGATTCGCTGTCGTTGCTCGAACTGGTCGTGCACCTCGAGTACGGGTTCAAGATCAAGGTGCCCGAGGACCAGCTCTCTTCGCTGCGCACGGTCCACGAAACCGCGCAGTACGTCCACGATCGTCTCTCGACCGACGGCTGATCATGACAGATCCGGTGGTGGTCACCGGCGTCGGCATGGTGACGGCGGCGGGCATCGGCGTCGATGCCTGGCGCAATCTGCTTGCGGGCCGCTGCGCGATCGGACCGGTGCGGTCGTTCGACACCGGACGGCATGCCGCGCACATCGGCGCCGAGATCTCCGGGTTCGAGTCGCCCGCGGGCGCCGCCGATGCCGGCCGCGCGACGGCATTTGCAATCGCGGCAGCGCGCCTGGCGATCGCGGACGCGGGCATCGCGGGCGCCGAAGGGGTCTCGCGGGCGGGCGTCGTTGTCGGCACCACCTCAGGAGAACCGGCGTTTGTCGAACGGCTCGAAGACAGCCGCGCGGTGGGCGGACCGAGCGACGCCGCGCTGCGCGATCTCGCGGTCCATTATCCGGGCCACGTGATCCCCGCACGCGTCGCGCACGACGCGGGATTCCACGGACCTGCCCTGACGATCCCGACCGCGTGCGCGGCGGGCAACTATGCCATCGCGGCCGCCGTCGATTTACTGCGGGCCGGACGGGCCGACGTGATGATCGCCGGCGGCGCCGACGCCTTTTCGCGGATCACGTTCACGGGCTTCGCCCGGCTCGGCGCGATCGCGCCGGAACGGTGCCAGCCGTTCGACCGGCATCGCAAAGGCATGGTGCCGGGTGAGGGCGCGGGGATGCTCGTGCTCGAGCGCGCGAGCCGCGCGCGCCGGCGCGGCGCGCGGATTCACGCCGAAGTCGCCGGCTACGGCCTCTCGTGCGACGCGTTTCACATGACAGGAGGCGATCCGGCGGGGAGCGGCGCGGTGCGGGCGATGGAAGCGGCGCTCACGGACGCGCGGCTGCCGCGAGACGCCGTCAGCTATATCAGCGCGCACGGTACAGGGACGCCGGTGAACGATCGGCTCGAGGCCATCGCGCTCGGACGCCTGTTCGGCGACGCCGCGCGCCGCATCCCGACGAGCTCGATCAAGTCGATGATCGGCCACGCAATGGGCGCCGCCTCGG
>Ga0310810_10006584_pt1 | contig 13143 bp, 14 predicted proteins | sample NCmetagenome_FD_207641 | JGI IMG/M metagenome (GOLD analysis project Ga0310810, IMG submission 207641) | Soil microbial communities from experimental microcosm in Duke University, North Carolina, United States - NC | ecosystem: Engineered > Artificial ecosystem > Soil microcosm > Unclassified ... | reverse complement strand
GACTGACCCGGTTCTGTTGAAGTTGCATTCTATCCGACAGCACTATGTCTTTGGTCAAAGTTTGGCAGGAGTTAGAGGTGCACAGCTCTCAGATGCTGCTAAGGCAAAGACTACTGATCAAGAGCACGCAGACCTCGGAGGCCATCTCTTTGGCCTCTTGATGCCTGTCAGAGATTTCCTTGATATGCACTCTCGTTACAACAAGGCCAACCCTGCTTTCGAAGGATTGAACAAGAGAATGGGACCCATCGGTCTGAAGACAATGTGGGTCGAGAACACTGGTCTCATGGAGCCTTCAGGTGATCCTAACTACCTGAAGTGTGGAAACCATCTCTACTACCTCGTCCACAACTCTGGAAACACCTTCAGTCGCTGCAAAATCATGCAATTGACCTCTCGCAACCAGCCAAACCCTTTCATCAAAGTGATCAATTCGCTGGCCTTCACAGATCTCGCTGACAAGTATGGAACCATTGAGCACATGATGCTAAGCTCAGAGAAGGGAAAGTGGACGATCGGCGCAGACTTCCTGGATGTTGTCAACTCTCGTGGAAATGTCTCCAGCTATGCTATGCCAGAGTTCACGGATCAAGAGATTCAAACTGTCAAGAGCATTCTCGGTCATAGGATGCCGATTCCCGCCTATCCTGATCCTGTCTCCAGTGTGGACAGTCACCAGGAAGACCCCTATCTTGAATCTGTCAAACGCTATACAGAAGGCTTGAAAAGACGACCCACCGGAGTGACAAGGAAAGTGGACGTCGTAGTTCTCTATCCGAATGTCACTGCTGACTATGCCAAACAGCTACAACATCACATCCAGTCGCGCCCCGGTATTGTCGGTTTTGAATACTTTGACGATAACTTGGGGCCTGGAATCGGAGCGTTCACTCAGCGATTTGAGATCAGCATTGCTGAAGGGCCCGGGATTTCCGCCTCTGTTCGGACTGAACTTCTCGATGATGAGGGACTTCCCGTTGAAGCTCGGCCTCGAGTTCTGCTCCCGTATCTGTGGGAGACCATGCTGACGACTCAAAACACTACTATCTTTGCACAGCTGCTCGACCAGAAATTTGTGATGATGAGAGATAGGCTGAAGGGTAGAAAAAGAGATCCCCAGGCTGGTCCCTCGACACCCAAGCAATACACCGTGTTTGTTCCGAGCAATAATGCCCAGAATTTCAACAGCTTTATCAAGCTCTTCGGACTTAATCCAGAAAAAGCGAGATACTATGTAGAGAATCATGTGGTGGGCTCTCTGATAGCTGACAAGGACTTTGACGGAAACACTGTTGTCAGTTTGCGTGGCCCCAGCTACACATTGACTATGGGTGGAAGACCGATGAACAAACCCAGTGTCAGAGATACGTTTGGAAATGTTGCAAACGTGATTCAAACAATCAGGGCTCGCAACGGTACTATCTATGTTATCGACCGTGTCCTTGGCTCCAACGTCTGGCTGAAGGTCTAGGAATTGAATAAAATTTACTCTTCATCTGTTTACATGATGGCTAACTCAGTGCTCTCTATTGAGATAGAGAATGGATGGCAAGAGTCCACGGGCTCTGCGCAGAACCAAAACTGCCTACGAGTTCAACACAGTGTACAAAAGAGAACTTGCAAAGATAAAGAGCAACTCGGAGAAGCTGACGCGAAGAAAGAGAGAAAGCAGAGAGAAGAAAACTCCCAGACTGGTAGAAGATTTGAAGAGACTTCCAAGACCACGTTCTCCTTCGCTGGCCAAGGCTTTCCAGGAAACGGCAGAGACAGTTGCTGCCAACGGTCTAACAGCGACAACCTCAAATTACACTGAACAGCTCGCCGAACTTCAAGAACGGCATGATCTCCAGGATTCCATAAACGAGGCACACAGAATCTCGAAAATTGGACCATTACTCGCTTGGGATGAATCTCTGTGGAATCGGTCAGCTTTCAAGCTGCTATTCTATCCTGGAAAACACTTAGAGTCTAGATTGGGGGTCTATCTGCTTGTACACTGGCTCGAAAATCAGGGTCCTGGTTCGTATTTTCGAGAAGATGGAGGGGCATCACGAATGCTGAAATTCCTTGTCTCTGAATTGGATTCTTGGAGACCCACAAAGAAGGAGAAGAAGAAGAACGACCTTTTCTCTCAGTGTATTGAACACTGTGCCATTCTGCCTCAGGATCTTCATACAATCCTTAGCAGTCTCGTAAAGAGAGTCGAATCTTTGACCGGAGAGATCGTGTTCTCCGCTCTGATGCTGCATGTCTATCTACCACAAGCCAAAAAGGCTGAATTCAGTCTCAAATCGATCAAAGAGGCTCAAAGACAATGCCAGGATCCTCCAGACGATCTCAAGTTCTCTTTGAAGATGGTCTATGCACTGTTCACCCCTTCTCCATACAAAACATTCGATTGACCGAGACCGCCAATCTTCATAAAAATCCCGGATTCTGCCCGGTTCTTGGCCAAGTAAATGATCTACTTTGCCCCGCTTAATTCTGGGGGTAGGGTTAGGGATAAGTTGATACTTTGCCAAGATCTGGTGAAAACTTCCGGGTTTGTACCAATTATATCGATTCCAGTAATAAAAATATACCCCCCTCCCGAGGGTAATTTGGATCGCTTTTGCATTTTTGCTGACTTTCGGGAAATTATTGGTCGCACTCACGTATTAAAAGTCTCTATAAATAATTATGGGTCGTACGTCGCACTTTTTTGGGAAGGGACCTTAGCAAAAATGGTCCCCAAAAACGATCCACCAAAAGCTATCATGATATCCTGATAAGCAAAAATCAGACTTATCGGTCGTATTGGGTCGCATAAAAGACATCCCTAACCCTAGATAAATGTGGCGCCACAATAAATTTATTGGTCGTTTCCGGTCGCATTCGTCTCTGTTCTCACAGGACTCGAATCACGATGCTGTTTGACAGAACTAAGCTCCTTGAAGAAAGAGTTTAGAGAGATAATTTTGCATCGAGGCATCTGAGGCACCTTGAAGACTTTGCAGCATTGAAATCCTTTAGAATATGCACAGATAAACAATGCTTCGGACACGGAAGCGAAATCGGACACGGAAGCGAAACCAAGGCCGAATTTCAGAACAGTGTAGTCAAGTGCCCCGTTGAGAGTACCTTCTTCGCACAGATGCATCAACTGTTCTTCTGAAGCGATTATCGTTTGATGGCGCACTCCCCAAAAATGGAATGTCGCATCGCCCCTGTACCCGAGACGTCTAGAGACTCGACAAGAGATCATAGAACCGCGGTCGAAGATCAGAAAATAGTCATAGTCTGGGTTATCTTCGAGCTTGATTCTAAAAGGCTGCAAAAAGAGCAATGGAGTCACTTCAATGTCTGGGAATGCTTCTGGGTTCATGTCTCTGTGTGGTTTTGGTCTTGTATAATCAATGAAGCGCTACACATGATATCATGTTACCTCCTGGTATCATGAATCAACAGCTCAGTCATAGTATCATGATCATTTCAACTTCTGTAATAACAAACAAGTACCCATGAACGACACTGCCAACCTTTCACAGCGCTCCGTTGTCGAAGAATCATCCGAAGAACTTGCCTTCCAGCCACGTTTGAAAAGAGTTAGAAGATTGCCGGAGAAATACTTCCCCTACGCTAGAAAACCGTTTGGTGAGAACTACATCGATCACTATGGAAGAAATGTTGAGCCGGGACGTCCTGGCCATTGTGGGAGCTGTCAGAGAAATTTCAGCTCTGTAAAAGAAGTCAAAGGGAAGTATCTTTGCGAATTTTGCGACCCTCTCGAAACAGAACAGCCTGTTGCATAAACTCTTGATCTTTCGATTTCATCGAGGATTCAAATTTTAATCCGCCAAAGGGTAGACCACGGAAAGAATCAGCTCCGAGTTTGCATCCACCTTTTCGATCTCCTGCTCAACTTTAGACAGCTTTTCGCACAGATTCAGCCTTCTGTCTTTCAAAGAGTCTGATGCATTCTTCTGTCCCTGTCTTACTCTCTTCATAATCTCGATGTAAGCCTCCACACAGTAATACTCGTTTGTCAGGTCATACTCTTCGGGTACGTCGGTCCATCCCTGATGGATGGGAACGCTATTGGCCGGGGCTTTCGCGCTGAAGAGAGTTGCAGGATATGTGTAGACATCCTCATCGAAGCGTACATCATATTTGGTCTCGTGTATGAAATAGACAATACGAGCCACTGAGAACAGCGTGGCTGCCTCTGGGACGAGGGCTTGAAGTGATTCGGCAAACACAGTTACAAGTGGATTCCATCCACGTATTTTGACATGCAGGTACTCGGCAAAACTCCATTTAGAGTCTCTCTGAAAAGCCAATTTCTCCTCCTCGTCGTATTCGCTCTCCACCCTCCATGCTAGTCCAGCTAGAGGATAGATCTTGAGAACGTAGGCACCGGAAGAGTTTTGCAGGAGCGGTTCCAATTGCTTTCTCCAGGCTTCTAGACCTTTGTCTATGTAAGCTTCTATCGACCCGGCGTACTCATTCTCAATCTTCAATCGCTTCTCACGCTTCAGCTCTTCTTCAAGCTCTGCTATCCTCTTCTCTGACCTCTTTCGTTCTTCTTCGATCTTTGCTACTACCTTCTCTGACATTTTAAATCTGTGTCCAAGTTTGGGAAATGACTTCTACTCGTTGTCGTTTCACCAAGTCCAAAAGTGTGCTTATCATGGTATCATGGATGCTCAGCGCTGTAAAAGAAGTCAATGGGAAGTATCTTTGCGAATTTTGCGACCCTCTCGAAACAGAACAACCGGTTGCGTAAAGTCTTGGTTTTTTATTGTCGCTTGTCTGCAACAAACAGGAAAAGGGCTTTCACTGCTGTTTCCACGAAGGATTGCGACGCACGATAAGGGTTGTTGCTTTACAGAAGAGCACAATTTCACTGGGTCCGCTAAGTCCGACGATATTAAAACCGTAGAAATCGTCGACAGGGATCCGAACACATGCATCGGTAGTTTGGATAAGCAAATGGATCAATCCTGCCGCCTTGGCGTCATTGTTGGCAAAATTATTTCGCAATATGGTTGCAATGCCTTCGAATTCTTCAGGCGATGCGTAAATTGGAAAACCATGCGACATTCAAGTTGTTGCTTGTTGGAATGTGAGTTATCAGGAAAAAACAAGTTCCAATCTTCAGTGGGTTTATTCTCTTTTTCGGATTGCTGAAGCTACCTCACCTTCAAAAGCATCGTAGACTAGATCTCTAGTGTAAGAGCTGTCAGGTACATAGAACAACAGAAGCTCTTCAATCATTTTCATGAGTGTATCCTTTTCAAAAGGAAAGCCATCAGCATCGGAATCAATCCAGTCGACCTTGACTTCCTCTGTCTCCATCTCGAAACTAACCTTAGTTGGACCGGGATCCGATTCCTGTTTTCCGTAGTATTCTATTTCCAACGACCTGACAAACGCGTTTGAATCTCTGGGACCCATGATGTTGATTTCAATCCAAAACTCTGTTGGAAATTCAGAATCGATCTCTGTGCGGGGTCCATAGAAGTAGTGCATACATCCCATCTCGGTCAGGCCAGCACCCTCTGCATTACAATGGAGCTTGACTGCGTCTGGAATAAAGCGACGAACGATCTCGAGTGCTCCAACCTTTTTAGCCTTTCGGTCAGACTTCTGCTTCTGCTTGAATTCTCGTATCTTCTTGGATGCGAGGGCTTTGAGCTTTGAATAGTCGACACACTCTTTGAATCCAGTCATATCAGGGACAGTTCCACCAGGCTTGACAATGACATCCCATGAGAAAGAAGGTGAGGTACTTCGACCTCGAGGAGAAGCTGATCGACTTCTGCTCATTGAGGTTGGGTCAGGTCTGAAGTGGTGCTTATCATGATATCATGATAAGCTCAGGTCAAGGGTAGGTCGAGGGTAAATTTTTGATAGGGGAGGGGTGGTACTTTTATTAGAAAAATCGATATAATGGGTATTTTTCGGACCAGTGAGCGAAAAAGTGGCATTTAAGCGGGGCAGTACCAGCAAAATGTCCCACTTAAAAGCTTTTTTTACCTGGGGCATTTTTTCATTAGGGAATCTCTCTATTGGCGAATTATCATGATACCATCTGTTGCAATGGTATCATGATATTTGTGACAAACGGACACACGGCCAGACGAAGATAGTCCTTTATGAGAGTGATTGTTGTTGGGCCAATTCATTGACAAACTCCGAGCCAAAATGTGCAACGAATCTGTCCATGAGAAGTTTTGAGTGTGCCGCGTCGAGTTCGCTTATGTAATTGCTTATTCGATTGTAGCAAATGTAAAGCTCTTGGTGACGACAGTCTCCATTCTCGAAAGTGAATCCCACTTCTGCACATTCTGGGCAGAGTTTGTGTTCGCACCAACGGCAGATATCAGACATCTGTTCTTCACAGTTATCGCATTCTCCTTGTCCTCCATCTTCTTCGTCCCAATCGTCAGAGTTATCCATTTTGAGTGTAATCTCTCTATCGAAACGTTCAGCCTAGTCCCATAGACACTCATGAGAATATTCTTTTACTCAAAGCGTGTAAAAATAGACATGGCTTCTCTGTGCCAGATACGCCATCACGACACGTTTGTACGCATTCTCGTAGTATGTAAGGTTGTATGCAGGGTCAACTTGAACTCCCTTGTCTTCAGCAGAGACTGTCATGATGTTTCTCGGGATGTAGATCGATTCTGCAACTGGATACAATTTACGCTCGTAGAACGACTCGACTGTTCTTCTGCTCGTGAAGACAATCGCCTTGTCTGACTTTGTTCGAGACAAAATTATCAGCTGGGCAACAGACAGAGTCTGGAGCTGAGTGACTCTACCTCTCTTGGTATTCGCCACCGCAGTGATAATCTCTTCCGGAGTGTGATACTGGCCCCAGCGGAGAGTGATGATTTTCTCTGGGCACAATTCAAAGAGGCGGATGAACACGGAGAAGTGAATGTCATCAATGCCTTCGTAGTACCACAAGGGGATGTCCTTCTCTGAAGGATGTTGCCTGAGGACCTCCACTCGTTCTTTGCAATTCTTAGGCTCGTCGTCGAGAAGTAGAATTGCTGAGAGTTCGGCGACTCCTTTGATCGAGAGTAGATCACTCAGTTTTCCTCCGCATTTACCTTCATAGACATCCATCTCAGCTCGGTCCAGCGACTTTCGCAAGTAGTTATAGAGAGCGAATATGTAATCTCCCAGTGTGCTTCGATCCCAGATGAAAATCTTCCTGATTGGAAGTCTTTCTCTGTGAAGCTGAGCAAGCTTCATCTGAAACAGACGAGTCAGCAGCATGCCCCATTGCATAGCATATGCATATCTCGGGGGCGAGTTGTAAAACAAGCCGAGCATTCCCTCATCAGTGGGTTCGACACAAAGCTCGACAGACTCTGGATACTGGTCTCTGAGCGCTCTTCCTCCATGGCTTTTCCCAACTCCGATATTGCCCTCCAATGCAACAGAGTGGAGCATTTCCACTATGTTGAGCAGAGGTTTCTCCTGTTCAGGCGGACAACTCCAGTATGCAGGAATCTCTAAGACGGGAGAAAAGTCCAAACCACATGTGCATTCGCTTTCCTGAAGCTCTCTCAACTGTCCCGAGACAACACTCTCCGTGTCGGCCATTCCTCTCTCGTGTACTCCTCGTAGATTAGGTTTCTGATTTTTTCGTAGATGAAGCCGATCCCCCGACACCAATTCATGATATCATAGTGTCGGAAATTCTAGGATTTTTATTTATCACCGTTGGACTAGCTGAGCGTTCCTTCATAAGAAGTTTTGTGTCAAGTCAACAATGCTGTCGGCGGCCTGGTTTGTCGCCTACTTGGCGTTCATGCTATGTGGTGTGTTTGCCAGCTCCTCGAGTCTCTCAAGCGCTTCTTCCGCGACAACCATGCCTACTCTGATGGAGATACTCAGCGAAATGGGAACTGCGCTGAAGCTGATTCCCTGGATTCTAGTCATAGTGATAATCATTCTTGCTATCGCGCTCATTACCTGGATTCTGTGGTGCTTCAAAGCCAATCGAATGCGCCGTCGCGGTGAACGACTGTCAGACGAGGAAGTTTCAGACGAATGAGTCGCACATTTTCACCCGAGAAGATGAGTTCTGAATTTATCAATAAAGCGACTCAGCTTTGTTTTATCTCTGTCCAGCTTTGCTTTCGCGTTGACAAAACTGTTACCTTGGTAGAGTCGCATTCCCAGCCAAAGCATTGAGACTTGAGTGCAGTGCTTTGGATTGATTCTGTTGACGAATCCATGAGTGAGTGCGTCTTTAGGATTGCAGCGCTTCTTCAGCATGAAAAGGCCAAACCACTCGGCAACTATTTGCAAGTAACGCTTTGTATGCACTTCGCCCATATCCTCTTCCTTCTCTTCCAAAATCATTGCATCGATTATGCTGATCCACTCGAGCTGCGCTTTCTCTTTGTCGAGCAGAATGCAAAGCGAGGCGCCGTCTCTCAGTTTGCACACCATCACCGCGTGCGTGTAGGTCGACAAGTGTGGGAATTTCTCCTTGATAATGGTCCAATTGGGAGAAGCACTACTGCAAGAGTCGGCTCGGAGGGAACGATTTCCATGGCACTCTTTCCATAGAGGTATGACGTGATCTTTGAACAGTCCGTGGTCAACAAGGATAAGCTTTGAAGCGGGAAAAGCATTTGCCCAGCAGAGCAGATAATCGATTGGTAGCACACGATCGTTTTCGTAGTAGTCGACGACATGAAAGCAATATTCCTTGTCGAGAGTTTCTATCTTTTCCTCCTCTGTCTTCACTGGCTCTTCTTCTCCCATAGGAGAATTTTCTACTGAGCCTTGGCCCGATAGAATTAGATTATTCCTCCGCGAAAAGACATGAATCCCCTGCATAGGAAATTCCTCAACAGCAGAAGACCCACACCCTTCAGCTTTCTCACTCGGAGCGTGGAATGGGATTTCTCACGGAAAGAGACTTTCCCCGTCTCACAGAACACTGTCTTAACCTCAATGCTCACCGAGAAGCAAGACATCAATCGTCTTGGAGTGCTTTTTCACAACTCAAAACGGAACAAAGCCCAGTTCGCTTGTCTCTATCTGGGTTTCCAGGTGCCCAAGTTTGCAGTGCTTCTCTTTGCAACCGGAAAGATCATTTGCATCGGAGCAAAGACTCCCAGTGTCAGCGTGTACGGTCTCTGGATTGCAAGAAACTTCATCCAGAGCGGAGCGCCATTCGATGTACCAGGAATCAACAACACAGTCTTCACAGTTACCTGTGATTATCGATTGGATATCGTGAAAATGAATCTCGACAACAAACATGTGACCAACTTCAACCCCGTCGGATTCATTGGCTGTTACTATGCTCCGAATGTCTCAAGAGACTCAAAGAAACAGCCAGTCTGCTCTAACATATTTCACACGGGTCGTTTTACAATTCTCAGCACTAAGAAGCTCGCTGATGCATTGTCATTCGCTTCCAATGCGCTGGACTTTCTTGTTCCTTATCGGAAACCTCTCGACTATGGCCCTCCAATCGATCCTCAGAATGGAAAGAGTATGCCTGTTCGCAAGTGGCTGAGGGAAGAGCTGAAACTGCAACGACAGAAGCGGGGACTGGAAGGAGAAAATCCGGAATCCAATAGCAAAAGGGTCAAAGTGCAAGAAGAGAATGTAGACTTTGTAAATCAGCTCTCGACCCTAGCAGGGAAGGATGTAACCTCTCTGATTTCTATGCTCAACGAGGACGACGGAGATTATTAAATGTATCATGATATCATGTGATCACAGACAGCGAATCCTGTGGTCCGTCCAGTACACTCGACACAAAATGTCAAACGAACCGAAACAAGTTCCAACAGTCCAAGATCTGAAGGATGGCTTTGTCGATCCAGAATGTAGAATCGGGAAACTTCTGTCAGAATTTGTCATGTACGAGTTCGTGCTCCGGGGCTGGCGCACGGTCGACTTAAGCGAGGAGAGATGGGGTTTTCGTTATCAGGTCTCTAGTCCAACCGGCACTGTGATGGAAGTGTATGGAGACATTGTCGAGTTTCACGTCGGTCAAACTAAACCCGGTAATCGACACTACGAATATGTCTGGCATATGACAAGATATTTTCAGGAGACGAGCCTGTACTATCTTGATCGAGTCGAGTCTTCGCACGAGGCACGCCAACAATGGGCAGACGGAGGCGGCTTTGTCTACTGTCAACTCGATCAATGGATCGAAACGCTGTTCTACTACATCAAAGAGGGAAAGATGATATCTGGCTGGAGATCTGGTGAGAAACTGGACTCTGACGGGAATCCAGCGGTTCAGTAAACCACGTTCATTCATTCTGGATCAAGAGGTGGAGAGAGACAATGCCCGACAAAGATAAGAAAACTATTAAGGCGCCACATCAACTCTAAAACTCAGTTAAAATCTACACCAAACGAGCAACATGCAACCCGGTCTGTTTGCAAGATTGGCATGGTTGGACACACCATCTTTTCCATCCAGTTTCGATGAGTTTTCTGAACAACTGTCTCTAGCGGCAATCAAAATTCTCGATTCTCTGCCTAGTTCGGATATTCCGATTTTTTCCTGTTGCGACACTTTCATCAGTTTTTGTGGAATGGCTATCGTGATTTGCATTGCCACAGTGGATTGGTGGATTGCCCTTCTGATATCCTGTCTATGAAATCTTGCCATTGATAATCCCAACTGCTCCTCTCGCCAAGTGTATTAAATGTAAAAAACTGACCGCATTTTCTAGTACTCTACTCTCAATGAAAGCTTTGCTGCTGTTCCTTCTGACAGCTCTGACACATGCCAGAGAGCCAGTGGTTCTATTCCCCACTGCTCAACTGTCTGGAGTGTCTTCCAATGAAGGAATTGGATTTGCGATAGAGATTCCCGACGGCTACAGCGTCTATGCCACTTTCTCCTCAGACTCTCCCAGTGAAGATGATCCCTGTTCCACTTCCGTCTCTCAGCGCTGGAGTCGGGTAGAGTCTGCATATCTGGCACTCTTTTCCAGTGCAGAAATAATGGAATGTACACACAACTCAGCAGAGAGTGGAGAGTTTCAATCCGCTCTCCGTGTCTGGTACAGCAAGTCTGGAGAATATCTTGCCATGAAGAGCTTGCCCTTCTCTTGGGATGGAAAAGACTTTGAAGTTGCAACTGACTCTCCGGCCACATTCGAACTCTCAGATCTCAGCTGGGCCCCCAGCGGAGTCACCATCATCGAAGTGGCCTACATCTCTGCTGACAATGCTATTGCCTCGGCCACTCTGGAGTCGTCAGTCAAGGTAGAATTGCTTGGCGTCACTGTTATGCGAAACGAGAGCAATGGCTACGAACAGAGAATCCATTTTGTCTCCCCCTCTGGTGCTCTTCGTGAGAATGATCAAGTCTCTTTGATCCTTGACAATGGCCAGGAGATAATCTTCACTCTTCAGCTAGCTCTTTCTCTAGGAGAATTGATGCCCAATCACGGATCAGTGGAAATGCTCACCTTCAAGGACGTCAGTCTAAAACAGCCCTACATTTCCAGCTATCTTAGCGGAGAGAGCATTGCTGAGGGAGGAAACGTGTGTGTCGTCGTCCAGGATGTAACTGGTTCCGCAATTGATATCAGCGCTGCCCGAATTTGCAGCTCGCCCAGCCAACTCTTCACTCCTGACGGAGGATGCTCCACCTCTCCCGCACCTGATGTACAGACACTTTCAATTTTCGATCGATCTGTTGACTATGTCAACGCAGAGCTTCACCCCGAAATCCGGGATACTGCCAGTCGTTCTCAGAGCATCTTCTGCTTCAAGGCAGTCAAGCTGTCGGAGAATGTCCACCTTCTCGAGGTGGAACTTGTCAACAGCAACAATCAACAGAAAAGACATTGGGGTTCCTGGTCCGGTAATCACACTGATGGTTTCTGGTTCCACTGTGCTGATGGCCATCATTGGGACTGGAGTTTGGGTCACTGTCAATCTGGTTTCAACATGATACTCTGGGGAGCGTTTGCGGTGATTGTACTAGTAGCGATTTTCGTTTGCTGTCTCTGCTACAACAACGGAAACTATTGGGGAGACAATTCGTTTTTTGGCCACGCTTCAGCCACGAGTGACAATGGCTATGCTAGCACCACAGTCTCTACCGGAAATTACAGATATCAACAAGCGGCGCAACAGACAGTCATTGCCAGAGCCGAATCTCCTCCTCCCCCTGAGCCATCTCATCACAAGAAGAAGCATTACAAAGACCACAAGAAAAAGAAACACCACGGTCACCGAGATTGATAATAAATCCTGTTTAGTTCTACGAGGTCGACGCTTCTTCTACAATGTTGCCAAAACGGCTGGGCTATTGGCTCATAGTTGCAATTTTCCTGATCCAAGCCATAATCCTAGCCGGCCTCTTCGCAAAGCATGTATTCGATCCTCGATTTGAGACCTACCAGAACTACTTCTTTCTGACAGCCATGCTTGCAGTGTTGGTGAGAGCTTATCACTCTTCAGTGGGAAGAAGGGTGTTCTTTTTGTCCGTTGCGCCCCTCCTCTGGGGAAACACCTTTTTCATAGCTATTGCAATCACCATTATCATCGAGTTTAACCCAGATGTTTATCTCAAGACAACATTCTTCAACGGAGGCGTAAACACAATCTCAATTATACACAGCTTTGATTGGATTCTACACCAGCTGCCCTTCTTTTTTGTTGTGATCATTCTCTGGGCCAACTTCATTCGCTACAGGAAATACTTTCACGAGTTCTGGATCGTTCTGGCTTCAGTTCATCAAGTCGTCTACTCGCTCTATTTCCTTACCTGTGCAGCAGTTTGGCAGCTGCTCTACATGACCTCGTTTCCCTTCGCTGTCAACTATCCAGTGCCGCTGCCAACATGGTCTGTTACTCTGACAGTGATTGCGACCTGTATTCTGATTAACTCGTTCCTGTTTGTTGCGCTCATCCACAACAACATCCCCAAGCACAAGAAGAAGAGCAAACTGACTTAGAAACGAATTTTATAGCCACAGGACACTTCTGGATCGTCGAAGAGACAGCCTCCCGTAGTCCCATCGGTCGAGGGTTTCACTAGTAAACCGTGGTGACAGAGAGTCATCCGAAATCGTTTGTTCTGTATTACGAAAGAGCACTCTGTGATTTGCCGTTTGTCCGGCTGTTGAAACTCTGGGGGAA
>Ga0310810_10006583_pt1 | contig 13145 bp, 21 predicted proteins | sample NCmetagenome_FD_207641 | JGI IMG/M metagenome (GOLD analysis project Ga0310810, IMG submission 207641) | Soil microbial communities from experimental microcosm in Duke University, North Carolina, United States - NC | ecosystem: Engineered > Artificial ecosystem > Soil microcosm > Unclassified ... | reverse complement strand
TGGCGCTCGTGGCTCATCCCAGCCGGAATCGCCGACCGCGGTTTCGCGACGGGGTCCAAAACTGGCCGCCGCCTTGACATTCGCCGGTTGCACGCGTCCCGAGGGACCTGCCGGCAGGCGGATCAAGTTGGAGAGAAGAAGTCATGATTCAAATGCAGACGGTGCTCGACGTCGCCGACAACACGGGCGCGCGCGAGGTCATGTGCATCAAGGTGCTGGGCGGCAGCAAGCGTCGCTACGCGCACATCGGCGACGTGATCAAGGTGTCGGTCAAGGAAGCCGCTCCGCGCGGACGCGTCAAGAAGGGCGAGATCTACAACGCGGTCGTCGTCCGCACGCGCCAGGGCGTGCGCCGCAACGACGGCGCGCTGGTCCGCTTCGACACGAATGCCGCCGTGCTGCTCAACAACAAGCTCGAGCCGATCGGAACGCGCATCTTCGGGCCGGTCACGCGCGAGCTTCGCACCGAGCGGTTCATGAAGATCGTCTCGCTGGCGCCCGAAGTGCTCTGACGCGCGCCGCACGACAGAAGAGACCACCATGCGCAAGATCAGGAAGGGCGACAACGTCGTCGTCATCGCCGGGAAGGACAAGGGCAAGCGCGGCGACGTCGCCAAGTACGTCGACGACACGCACGTGATCGTCAACGGCGTGAACACGGTGCGCCGCCATACGAAGCCGAACCCGATGAAGAACCAGCCGGGCGGCATCGTCAGCAAGGAAGCGCCGATCCACATCTCGAACGTCGCGATCTGGAACCCGGTCACGCAGAAGGCTGACCGCATCGGCTTCCGCCTGATGCAGGACGGCCGCAAGCTGCGCTTCTTCAAGTCGAACGGGGAACAGATCAATGGCTGACAAGAAGACGCCCGACAAGAAGACGCCCGACAAGAAGACGCCCGACAAGAAGACCCCCGACAAGAAGGACGCGAAGGCAGCGAAGCCCGCCGCCGCGGCGCCGGCGAAGCAGGCGAAGGCCGAGAAGTCGCAGAAGGCCGCGGCTGCCGAAATGGCGCACACGGCCGATCAGCCGCACCAGCCGGCGCGCTTCAAGGAGATCTACCGCAAGGAAATCGCCCCGGCGCTGCGCAAGCAGTTCGGCTACAAGTCGCCGATGGAAGTGCCGCGTATCTCGAAGATCGTGCTGAACATGGGCGTGGGCGAAGCGACCGCCGACCGCAAGATCCTCGACAACGCCATCGCCGACATGACGAAGATCAGCGGCCAGAAACCGGTGATCACGAAGGCGCGCAAGGCGATCGCGGGCTTCAAGATCCGCGAGGGCTATCCGATCGGCTGCATGGTCACGCTGCGCCAGGAGCGCATGTACGAGTTCCTCGACCGCCTGGTGTCCGTCGCGCTGCCGCGCGTGCGCGACTTCCGCGGCGTGTCCGGACGCGGCTTCGACGGGCGCGGCAACTACAACATGGGCGTCAAGGAACAGATCATCTTCCCGGAGATCGAGTACGACAAGATCGACGCGATCCGGGGGATGAACATCACGATCACGACCACCGCGAAGACCGACGCCGAAGCGAAGGCGCTGCTCTCCGCGTTCAAGTTCCCGTTCCGGGGCTAGAGGACTCCCGCATGTCGAAACTCGCACTGATCAATCGCCAGCAGAAGCGCGAGAAGCTCGTCGCGAAGTACGCGAAGAGGCGCGCGATGCTCGAGTCGATCGTCGACAATCCGCGCGCCTCCGACGAGGACCGCTTCGCGGCGCGGCTCAAGCTGCAGCAGCTTCCGCGCAACGCGAATCCGACGCGGCTTCGCAACCGCTGCGCGATCACCGGACGGCCGCGCGGCGTCTTCCGCAAATTCGGCCTGGGCCGCAACAAGCTGCGCGAATATGCGATGCGCGGCGAAATCCCCGGCATCGTCAAGGCGAGCTGGTAGGAGCGAACGATGAGCATGACCGATCCCATCGCCGACATGTTGACGCGCATCCGGAATGCCCAGATGACGGAGCGTGCGACGGTCGCCATGCCCGCGTCGAAGGTCAAGGTCGCGATCGCTCGCGTGCTGAAGGACGAAGGCTACATCGACGGCTTCAAGATCTCCGGCGATGAAACGCGCAAGCCCGAGCTCGAGATCGCGCTTCGCTATTACGCCGGCCGCCCGGTCATCGAGAAGATCGAGCGCGTGTCGAAGCCGGGGCTTCGCATCTACAAGGGCAAGGACGACATTCCGAGCGTGATGAACGGCCTCGGCATCGCGATCGTCTCGACGTCGCACGGCGTGATGACCGACCGCAAGGCTCGGGCGTCGGGCGTTGGCGGCGAAGTCCTCTGCATCGTCGCCTGACCGGAGAAGCGCATGTCACGAATTGGAAATGCCCCGGTCGCGATTCCCGCCAAGGTCGAGGTGACCCTGCAGGGAGGCGAGATCGCCGTCAAGGGACCCCTCGGCACGCTGACGCGCCGCTTCGACCCACGGGTCACGATCGAGCGCGACGGCGAGAAGCTTGTGTTCAAGGCAGTCGGCGAGGAAGCCGCCGCGATGCAGGGTACGATGCGCGCGCTCGTCGCCAACATGGTGAAAGGCGTCACGCAGGGTTTCGAGAAGCGCCTCGCGCTCGTCGGCGTCGGCTACCGCGCGCAGGCGGCCGGCGACAGGATCAACCTGTCGCTCGGCTTCTCGCACCCGGTCGTGCACGCGATGCCGAAGGGGGTCAAGGTCGAAACGCCGCAACAGACCGAGATCGTCGTCAAGGGCATCGACAAGCAGCAGGTCGGACAGGTCGCCGCGGAGATCCGCGCGTATCGTCCGCCGGAGCCGTACAAAGGCAAGGGCGTTCGCTATCAGAACGAGCACGTGAAGATCAAGGAAACCAAGAAGAAATAATCGGTCGGCCGAAAGTGGAAACCTACTTTCGGCCGTTAAGCCAGTCTCGAATCGCGGGCGGAGCCCGACGATTCGAGGTAGCAAGTGCAACGAGGTGTAGCGATGAACAAGAAGGAAGCTCGTGTCCGCCGCGCCCGCAAAACCCGGGTGCGCATCGCCGAGCAGCGTGCAACGCGTCTCACCGTGAGCCGCTCGAACTGCCACATCTACGCGCAGCTCATCGCGCCGTCGGGCGACAAGGTGCTCGCCAGCGCGTCGACGCTGGAGGCGGACGTGCGCAACGACGTGAAGAACGGCGGCAACAGGGCCGCTGCCGCCGCGATCGGCAAGCGCATCGCCGAACGGGCGAAGGCGCTCGGCATCGAGTCCGTCGCGTTCGATCGCGCCGGTTACCGCTTCCATGGCCGCGTGAAGGCGCTGGCCGACGCCGCCCGCGAAGGCGGCCTCAAGTTCTGACCGGGGTAGAAAGTTCATGGCACAGCAACGTTCGAATCCGCGCCAGCCGCAGCAGCAGGACGACCGCGGCGACGGGTTGCGCGAGAAGATGATCTCGATCAACCGCGTCACCAAGGTGGTGAAGGGCGGCCGCATCCTGGGCTTTGCGGCGCTGACCGTCGTCGGCGACGGCGACGGCCGCGTCGGCATGGGCAAGGGCAAGGCGAAGGAAGTGCCGGTCGCCGTGCAGAAGGCGATGGAGCAGGCGCGCCGCAAGATGGTCAAGGTGCGCCTCAAGAAGGGCACGCTGCACCACGCGGTCGAGGGCCGGCACGGCGCGACGCGCGTGCACATGCAGCCGGCGTCCGAGGGCACCGGCGTGATCGCCGGCGGCGCGATGCGCGCGGTGTTCGACGTTGTCGGCGTGACGAACATCCTCGCCAAGTGCCACGGCTCGACGAACCCGTACAACGTCGTGCGCGCGACGATCAACGGGCTCGAGGCCGTCAATGCGCCGGCCGACGTCGCCGCCAAGCGTGGCAAGACGGTCGAAGAAATCCTCGGGGCCTGAAAGCGATGGGTGACGCGAAGAAACTGAAGGTGACGCTCGTCAAGGGCACGAACGCCTGCCGCAAGGACCACCGCGCGACGGTGCGCGGGCTCGGCCTTTCACGCATCCGCCAGGTCGTCGAACTCGACGACACGCCGGCGGTGCGCGGCATGGTGAACAAGGTCAGCTATCTCGTCGCAGTCGTCGGCGAGTGAAATCTTCGGAGCACGCGATGCGTCTCAATACGATGAAACCCGCTGCCGGCAGCCGCAAGGCGAGAAGGCGCGTCGGCCGCGGCATCGGCTCGGGGCTCGGCAAGACCGCCGGGCGCGGTCACAAGGGGCAGAAGTCGCGTTCGGGCGGCTTCCACAAGGTCGGCTTCGAGGGCGGACAAATGCCGCTGCAGCGGCGCCTGCCGAAGCGCGGCTTCGTCTCGCGCTCGCGCGACGACGTCGCCGAGGTGCGCCTGTCGGATCTCGCGCGACTCCCGGTCGACGAGATCGACTTTCTCGCGCTCAAGGCCGCGGGCATCGTACCGGCGCTTGCGAAGTCGGCGAAGGTGATCAAGACCGGCAAGCTCGAACGCGCGGTCAAGCTCTCCGGCGTGGCCGTGACGAAGGGCGCGAAGGCCGCAATCGAGGCGGCGGGCGGCAGCATTGCGGCGGTCGCGGCCGCTTGAATCGGGCAGCGCGCGACGCAAACTAGGACAGTCCATTGGCAATCGCAAATCCGGCCCTGAAGAGCGGCACCAAGTACGGCGACTTGAAAAAGCGCCTCTGGTTCCTGCTCGGCGCGCTCGTCGTCTACCGGATCGGGACGCACATCCCGGTGCCGGGGATCAACGCGTCGGTGCTCGACGAGCTCTTCCGCGGTCAGCAGGGCGGCATCCTCGGCCTGCTGAACGTGTTCTCCGGCGGGGCGCTTTCGCGCTTCTCGATCTTCGCGCTCGGCATCATGCCGTACATCTCGGCATCGATCATCATGCAGCTCTGCACGACGATCGTTCCGTCGCTCGAGGCGCTCAAGAAGGAAGGGCAGTCCGGGCAGCGCAAGATCACGCAGTACACGCGCTACGCGACGCTGTTCCTGTCGTTCTTCCAGGCGTTCGCGATCTCGGCGGCGCTCGAGGCGCAGCCGGGACTCGTCATCGAGCCCGGCATCGCGTTCCGGCTCGTGTCGGCGGTGACGCTCGTGACCGGCACGATGTTCCTGATGTGGCTCGGCGAGCAGATCACCGAGCGGGGCCTCGGCAACGGCATCTCGCTGATCATCTTCGCGGGGATCGCGGCCGGCCTGCCGCGCGCGATCGGGCAGACGCTCGAGCAGGGTCGCACCGGCGCGTACTCGTGGCTGCTGATCATCGGCATCGCTGCGCTCGTCGTGCTCGTGACGGCGTTCGTCGTGTTCATGGAGCGGGCGCTGCGCAAGATCCTCGTGAACTACGCGAAGCGTCAGGTCGGGAACAAGGTCTACCAGGGGCAGAGCTCGCACCTCCCGCTCAAGATCAACATGGCCGGGGTGATTCCGCCGATCTTCGCGTCGTCGATCATCCTGTTCCCGGCGACGCTCGCGCAATGGGCGGGGACCGGCGAGAACACGATCTGGATCCGCGACCTCGCGGCGACGCTTGCGCCCGGCCAGCCGGTGCACGAGATCCTGTATGCGGCGGCGATCATCTTCTTCTGCTTCTTCTACACCGCGCTGCAATACAACCCGAAGGAGACGGCGGATAACCTGAAGAAGAGCGGCGCGTTCATCCCCGGCTACCGGCCCGGCGAGCAGACCGCGAAGTACCTCGAGAAGATCACGCTGCGGCTCACGCTGATCGGCTCGCTGTACCTCGTCGTCGTGTGTTTCGTGCCGAACTTCCTGATCGCGTGGAAGAACGTTCCGTTCTATTTCGGCGGCACGTCGCTTCTGATCATCGTCGTCGTGACGATGGACTTCATGACGCAGGTCCAGGCGTACCTGATGTCGCAGCAGTACGAGAGCCTGTTGCGGAAGGCCAACTTCAAGGCGGGGGTGCCGACGCGCTGATGGCCAAGGAAGAAACGATCGCGATGCAGGGCGAGGTGGCCGAGATGCTGCCGAACGCCACGTTTCGCGTGAAGCTCGAGAACGGGCACGTCGTGCTCGCGCACATCTCGGGGAAGATGCGCATGCACTACATCAAGATCCTCCCGGGCGACAAGGTGACGGTGGAGCTGACGCCGTACGACCTGTCGAGGGCGAGGATCACGTTCCGCGCCAAGTGACGAATGAGGGAAACGACATGAAGGTATTGGCTTCCGTCAAGAAAATCTGCCGCAACTGCAAGATCATCCGTCGCAACGGCGTCGTGCGCGTCATCTGCACGGCGGACGCGCGGCACAAGCAACGGCAGGGCTGACACAACTCACGAGGGGAATCGGGGCGACAAGGCCCGATTGCGACGACAGGTAGACCATGGCCCGTATTGCAGGCGTCAACATTCCGAACCATCAGCACGCGGAAATCGCGCTCACGGCGATCTACGGCATCGGCCGTCCGCGCGCACGCGCGATCTGCGTCGCCGCCGGCGTGCCGACGGACGCGAAGATCAAGGACCTGACCGACGCGCAGATGGACAAGCTGCGCGAGAACATCGGCAAGTTCACGATCGAAGGCGACCTGCGCCGCGAAGTGACGATGAGCATCAAGCGGCTGATGGACCTCGGCTGCTATCGCGGCGTGCGGCATCGCAAGGGCCTTCCGGTTCGCGGCCAGCGAACACGCACGAACGCGCGCACGCGCAAGGGACCGAAGAAGGGCCGCCAGGTCGCGCTCAACCGGCCGTCCCTCTCGAAGACTTGATCGAATTCATCACGGAAGCAGACGATGGCTCAGCAATCCTCGCAGAAGGCCGCCACCGCGCGGACGCGCAAGAAGGTCAAGAAGAACGTGTCGGAAGGCATCGCGCACATTCACGCGTCCTTCAACAACACGATCATCACGATCACCGACCGGCAGGGCAACGCGCTGTCGTGGGCGACGTCCGGCGGGGCCGGCTTCAAGGGCTCGCGCAAGTCCACGCCGTTCGCCGCGCAGGTCGCGGCCGAGTCGGCTGGACGCGCGGCGCAGGAGTGCGGCGTCAAGAATCTCGAGGTGCGCATCAAGGGTCCCGGACCCGGGCGCGAATCGGCGGTTCGCGCGCTCAACGCGCTCGGCTTGAAGATCAGCAGCATCTCCGATGTGACGCCGGTGCCGCACAACGGTTGCCGGCCGCCGAAGCGGCGGAGGATATGACGGACAAAAGTAAACCCCTACTTTTGTCCGATTCGATTACCTGAGAATCGCGGGCGAAGCCCGACGATTCGCGGCAGAAAAGACAAGGGACGACAAGTGGCTCGATACACCGGACCCAAATGCAAGCTGGCGCGCCGGGAAGGAACCGATCTCTTCCTGAAGAGCGCGCGCCGTTCGCTCGATTCGAAGTGCAAGCTCGACACGAAGCCGGGCCAGCACGGCGTGCGCTCGGGCGCGCGCACGTCGGACTACGGCAAGCAGCTACGCGAGAAGCAGAAGCTGCGTCGTGTTTACGGCGTGCTCGAGCGGCAGTTCCGGCGCTACTTCGCCGAGGCGACGAAAGGCAAGAGCTCGACCGGCACGAACCTGCTGCAGATCCTCGAGTCGCGGCTCGACAACGTCGTCTACCGGATGGGCATGGGCTCGACGCGCGCCGAAGCGCGGCAGCTCGTCGCGCACCGCGCGATCACGGTGAACGGCAAGGTCGTGAACGTGCCCTCGGCGCTGCTCAAGGCGGGCGACGTCGTCTCGACGACCGAGCGCGCCAAATCGCAGCTTCGCATCCAGGACGCGCTGCAGCTCGCCGAGAAGGTCGGGTTCCCGTCGTGGGTCGAGGTCGATCCGAAGAAGATGACCGGCACGTTCAAGGGCGCGCCTGACCGCTCCGAATTCGGCCAGGACATCAACGAAAGCCTGGTCGTGGAGTTGTACTCGAAATAAGCGCTGTTCGACGTCGGCGCCGCCAGGTGCTCGACGTCGATTCCAACCCAAAGGTACCGCATGCAGAGCAACGTTCTGTTGAAGCCCCGCATCATCGACGTGCAGAGCATGTCGCCGTTCCACGCCAAGGTGGTGATGGAACCGTTCGAGCGCGGGTACGGGCACACGCTGGGCAACGCGCTGCGGCGCGTGCTGCTGTCGTCGATGCCCGGGTACGCGCCCACCGAGGTCAAGATCACCGGCGTGCTGCACGAGTATTCGGCGCTCGACGGCGTGCAGGAGGACGTCGTCGACGTCCTGCTGAATCTGAAGGGCGTCGTGCTGAAGCTGCACAATCGCGACAGCGTGATGCTCAAGCTTGCGAAGACCGGCGAAGGACCGGTTACCGCGGCCGACATCGAGCCGAACCACGACGTCGAGATCATCAATCCCGAGCACGTGATCGCGCATCTCACGGCCGGCGGCAAGATCGAGATGGAGATCAAGGTCGAGCGCGGACGCGGCTACCAGCCCGCGACGTCGCGCACCAAGCCCGAGGGCGGCCGCACGATCGGCAGCATCCTGCTCGACGCGTCGTTCTCGCCGGTGCGGCGCGTGAGCTATGCGGTCGAGTCGGCGCGCGTCGAGCAGCGGACTGACCTGGACAAGCTCGTTCTCGACATCGAGACCAACGGCGTCGTCGAGCCGGAACAGGCCGTGCGCTACGCGGCGAGCGTTCTCGTCGAGCAGCTTTCCGTGTTCGCGGATCTCAAGGGCACCGACCAGCCGTCCGCCGAGCGCGCGTCGCCGCAGGTCGATCCGATCCTGTTGCGGCCGGTCGACGATCTCGAGCTCACGGTGCGCTCGGCCAACTGCCTCAAGGCGGAGAACATCTATTACATCGGCGACCTGATTCAGCGCACGGAAACCGAACTGCTGAAGACGCCGAACCTCGGCCGCAAATCGCTGAACGAGATCAAGGAAGTGCTCGCCTCGCGCGGGCTGTCGCTCGGCATGCGCCTCGAGAACTGGCCGCCCGCCGGCTTGGATAGGCCGTGAAACGTAGACCCCTGCTTTTCACGGGTAGGCCTACCTGAAAATCGCGGGCGAAGCCCGACGACTTTCAGCGGAAAAGACAGGAACGAACGATGAGACACCGACACGGACTGCGGAAACTGAATCGCACGAGCGAGCACCGCCTCGCGATGCTGCGCAACATGACGAACTCGCTCTTCATGCACGAGGCGATCCGCACGACGTTGCCGAAGGCGAAGGAGCTGCGCCGTGTCGCCGAGCCGCTGATCACGCTCGGCAAGAACCCGACGCTCGCGAATCGCCGGCTCGCTTTCGACCGGCTGCGCGACCGCGACGTCGTGACGAAGCTCTTCAACGAGCTTGGGCCGCGGTTCAAGTCGCGCCCGGGCGGCTATCTCAGGATCCTGAAGTTCGGCTATCGGCCGGGCGACGCAGCGCCGATGGCGCTGATCGAGATGGTCGACCGCCCGGAAGCACCGGGCGACGAAGCGCAGGCAGCCTAGCGCCCCGGAACGCTGCAGCGGCTGAAGAGGCCGGGCGCTGCCCGGCCTTTTCGTTCGCAGAAGTTGCGCCGGCAAGGCAGGCAGCGTCGCGAACCGTGTAGCATCCGCCGTCATGCCCGACAGCGTTCTCGTCACTGGCGGAGCCGGCTTCGTCGGCTCGCACATCGTCGTCGAGCTCGCGCGCGGCGGGTATGCGCCGGTCGTGCTCGACAACTTCGTCAACAGCACGCCGGCGATCCGCAGCCGGCTGGAGGCGCTCGGCGGCCGGCCGGTGCCCTGCGTCACCGCCGACGTCCGCGACGTCGCCGCGCTGCGCAACGCGTTCCACGATCATCCGATCACGGCGGTCGTCCACTGCGCGGGATTGAAGAACATCGCCGAATCCGAAGCGCGGCCGCTCGCCTACTACGACGTCGACGTCGGCGGCACGCTGTCGCTCGTCGAGGTGATGGGCGAGGCCGGCGTGGGCACGCTCGTTTTCGCGTCGAGCGCAAGCGTCTACGGCGACGCCGAGGATCTGTGCCTCGGCGAAGACATTCCGCGCATGCCGGTCAGCGTGTACGGCCGTACGAATCGCGTCGTCGAGGATTTCCTGCGCGACCTTTCGCTCGCGAACGCCAACTGGCGGATCGGCGTCGTGCGCAGGTTCAACGCGGCCGGCGCGCACGCGTCGGGAATGATGGGCGAGGCGCCGCGCGGCCGGCCGACGCGGCTCGTATCGCAGCTCTGCAGGATTGCCGCCGGCGAGGCCGCCGAAATCGTCGTTCACGGCGACGACTGGGACACGCCCGACGGCACGGGCGTGCGCGATTACGTGCACGTGCAGGATCTGGCCGACGGCTTCGTGCGGATGTTGCGGCACGTTGCGTCGCGGCCCGGACTCGCGACCGTGAATCTCGGAAGCGCCACGTCGCATTCGGTGCTGAACGTGCTCGCCGCGTTCGAACGCGCGTGCGGGCGACCGATCGCACGCGTCGTCGGTCCGCGCCGGCCCGGAGACGTCGCCGGGAGCTGCGCAGACGTTACGCGCGCCGCGGAGCTTCTCGGCTGGCGACCGACGCGCGACCTCGACGCGATCTGCAACGACGCGTGGAGATGGCAGCGCAACGGCGGCCGCTATTAGCGCCTGAACAGCCGTTGGCGCGGCCGACGACGTAACCCTGCCTGCGCCGGATGGCGCGCTAGCGCGCGACTTTTTGCAGGTGCGCCGTCTGGCGGTACCGATGCAGTTCCGCCGTCAGCCACGGACCGGAAAGCGCATCGGCGGTGCCGCATTTCACGTGATACGGCTCGCCGGACACGCTGCTGCCCGTCGCGAGATACCGGATGAAGTCCTCGGCGGTCGAGATCCGCTCGCCGACGAAACGGTACTTCGTCGCGAGGTGATCGCGCGCCTTGGCAGCCGGATATTCGTCGCCGTTTCGCACGAACGTGCAAGATGAATCGCCGACGTATTGGAGCAGGTGATCGATTTCACCCTCTGCGACGGCGTCACGCGACGCGTGCGCAGCGGTCGAGACTGCCAGCGCGAACGCGGTGGCGACGAGCGATTGGCGGATGCGGAAGTGCGGCATGGAAAACAATCCCGGATGAAGACGCAGGGCGCGTATCGGACAAATCCGGCGGCGCACGGTTCCCAGATGGCGACGACTCGCCCAGTTACAATCTTCGCACGCTGACGCATCGGCAACCGGCAACGCCACGCCGATCGAGACGCGGACGCCCATGACTACGCTCCACGCACCCGCCGCGCTGCTCGACGACGGCTGGAAGCCCGACGTCGCGATCGACATCGCCGACGACGGTCGGATAACGCGTGTCGAAGCGGGCGCGGCGAAGCGGGGCGAGCGCCTCGAAGGTCCGGTGATCCCCGCGATGCCGAACCTTCATTCGCACGCGTTCCAGCGGGCGATGGCCGGCCGCACGGGCAAGCCATCGCCGTCGCGCGACGACAGCTTCTGGACGTGGCGGCAGGCGATGTACGCGACGGTGGAGCGGCTCGACGCCGACGCATTCGAGGCGATCACCGCACAGGCGTACGTCGAGATGGCGAAGGCCGGTTATTCGGCCGTCGCCGAATTCCACTATGTCCACCACGATCCGCACGGCAAGCCCTACACGGATCCGGCCGAGCTCGCCTGGCGCGTCGTCGGCGCCGCGGCAACGGCGGGCATCGGGCTCACGCTGTTGCCGGTGTTCTATGCGCATGGTGACTTCGGCGGCGGCGCGTGCCTGCCGTTGCAGCGGCGCTTCATCAGCACCGTTCACCAGTTCGAGCGGCTTTGCGCTGCGCTCGCACGCGGTGCGGCCGAGCATGGCTACGTGCTCGGCGTCGCGCCGCACAGCCTGCGCGCCGTCATGCCGGAGGAGCTCGCGAAGGTCGCGCAATGCGCGCCGGCCGATGCGCCGATCCACATCCACGCCGCGGAGCAGATGCGAGAAATCGACGACTGCGTTCGCTGGAGCGGCGAGCGGCCGGTCGAATGGCTGCTCGCGCACGCGAACGTCGATCGGCGCTGGTGCATCGTGCACGCGACGCACATGACGGTGAAGGAGTTGCACGACCTTGCGGCGACCAACGCCGTCGTCGGCCTCGCGCCCTGCACGGAGGCTGACCTTGGTGACGGCATCTTTCCCGGCGAGGCGTTCCTGCTTGCCGGTGGCCGCTTCGGCGTCGGCAGCGATTCGAACGCGACCATCGATCCGTTCGCTGAATTGCGCCAGCTCGAATGGTCCCAGCGCCTGGCGCTTCGGCGCCGAAACGTCCTCGCAGGCGCGTCCGCTGCGCCGCTCGGTGAAACACTCTGGCGCAAGGCCGCGCAGGACGGCGCGCAGGCGCTCGGCATCGCGGCCGGACGCATCGCGCCCGGCATGCGCGCGGATCTCGTCGTGCTCGACGTCGACGATCCCGCGCTCGCCGAGCAACCGCTGTCCGACTTGCTCGATGCCGCGATCTTCGGACCGTGCCGCCGGCCCGTGCGCGACGTCGTGAGCGGCGGCCGCTTCGTCGTCCGCGAAGGCCGCCACACGCGCGAGCAGGACGTGCTGCGCCGCTTTCGCGCGGCGCTTTCGCGGCATGCGCAAGGCAGCGCCTGATCGCGCTTCGCAGACATTCGCTCGATGCTGCTTGCGCGATTGCACCAGGGAGATTCGCCGCTGATCGTCAGCGTGCCGCACGCCGGACGCCATGTCCCGGACGCGATCGCCTTGCGAATGACGCCGCCAGCGCGCGCGTTGCCCGACACCGACTGGCACGTCGACGCGCTGTACCGGTTCGTGCCGGCCACCGGCGCCACGTTCGTCGTCGCCACGCATTCGCGGTACGTGATCGACCTGAACCGCGATCCGTCGGGCGGCGCGCTCTATCCGGGCGCAGACAACAGCGAGCTGTGTCCGACGCGAACGTTCGCGAACGACGCGATCTACCTTCCCGACGAGGCGCCGTCCGAATCCGAAATCGCCGCACGTCGCGCAACGTTCTTCGACCCATGGCATGCGCGCCTATCGGTCGAGATCCGGCGCGTCCGCGCGCGCCACGGTTACGCGGTGCTGCTCGACGGCCATTCGATCGCCGCCGAGGTGCCGCGCTTTTTCGCAGGCCGTTTGCCGGACCTCAATCTCGGAACCGCGGACGGATCCAGTTGCGCGCCGTCGCTCGAGTCCCTCGCGACGCGCGTGCTCGCAGGCGTCGATCGCTTCACGCACGTCGTCAACGGCCGCTTCAAGGGCGGCTATGTCACCCGCCACTTCGGCACCCCCGGCGAGCGCGTCCATGCGCTTCAGCTCGAGATGGTGCAGGATTGCTACATGGACGA
>Ga0310810_10006581_pt1 | contig 13148 bp, 13 predicted proteins | sample NCmetagenome_FD_207641 | JGI IMG/M metagenome (GOLD analysis project Ga0310810, IMG submission 207641) | Soil microbial communities from experimental microcosm in Duke University, North Carolina, United States - NC | ecosystem: Engineered > Artificial ecosystem > Soil microcosm > Unclassified ... | reverse complement strand
TCTTCGGGTTCCAGCGGCGGGTCTGATGGCCGAAGTGAACGCCGGCCTCGAGCAGGTCCTGCAGTTGGGGCTGTGCCATGCGTGTGCTGAAGTCCTTCCGATCGGGTGGTTGGTCGTCCACCGGGTTCATCTTCCGCGCCGATCCTTCGGCTTCGCCGAAGGACACCCGGTGCGGAATCCCGCCGGTGTGAGAGATGGCGGACAGTCGGACGGGCGGTGGGGCGGACTGTCCGCCCGTCCGCCCGTCCGCCCGTCTGTCCTACCGCTTACTAAACTGGAACCGCTTCCGGGCGCCTGGGCGACCCGGCTTCTTCCGCTCCACGGCCCGCGGATCGCGGGTCAGGAGCCCGGCGGCCCGGAGCTTGGTCCGGTGCTGGCCGTCGGCACCCACCAGGGCCCGCGCAATCCCGAGGCGCAGCGCGCCCGCCTGTCCGGCCTGGCCGCCCCCGTTCACGTGGGCCCTCACATCGAAGGCGCCGAGGGTGTCGGTGGCGGTGAACGACTGCTGGATGTGCTGCACCAGCGAGGGGCGGGGGAAATAATCGCCCAGGGTGCGGCCGTTGATGTCCCACTTGCCGGTGCCGGGGGTCAGATACACTCGGGCGACACTGGTCTTGCGGCGACCCACCGCCTGCCAGCGGAATTCGGGGGCGGCGGTCATGCGCTCACCTTGGACGGAGTGACGGAGAACGGCTTGGGCTGCTGCGCCGCGTGCGGGTGCTCCGCGCCGGCGTACACCTTGAGCTTGCCCCGCAGCTTCTGCCGGGCCAGCGAGGTCTTGGGCAGCATGCCGAAGACCGCCTTCTCGATGACGCGGTCGGGGTGCTTGGCCAGCAGATCGCGGGCGGCTGTCATCCGCTCGTGGCCCATGTAGCCGGTGTGGGAGAAATACTTCTTGTTGTCCAGCTTGCGACCGCTCAGCCGGACCTTGGCGGCGTTCACCACCACCACGAAGTCGCCCCCGTCCATGTGCGGGGTGTAGGTGGGCTTGTGCTTGCCGCGGATGAGCTGGGCCACGACGCTGGCCAGCCGGCCGAGCGGCACCCCGGCGGCATCCACGACGTGCCAGTCGTGGCTGATGTCGTCCGGCGTGGCGGTGAAGGTCTTCATGCGCTCTGCTGCCTCTGGGCTGAATCAGGGTCCAAACTGGGACAGACTCACAAGATAGCTAGCCTGGAGCTAGTGGGTCAAGGGAGGGGAAAGGCGAAGGGGGAAGGGAGCTCACGAGCAGCGGGTCGTGAGCTCCCTTCCCCTTCCCCTTCCCCTGAACCCGTTCGCCTTTCCCCTTCCGCTCCACCGACTTACGGAAAGATCCCCAGCTGCGCGTAGCTCTGCGCCACCTTGTCGATCGCCACGATCATGGCGGCAGTGCGCAGATCGACCTCCCCGCGATGCTGCTTCCAGGTTTCCCGGATCGGATGGTAGGCCCCGATCATGGTCTCCTCCAGGCCGGAGCGCACCAGATCCTCCTCGCTTGGGCCCTGGGTCACGCGCTCGACCTCCTCCGGGGTGAACTTGCGGCTGGTCACACCTTCGACCGTCTGCAGCAGCCGGGTATAGGCCCCCTCCTCGTACCGCTTCTGCATCCGCCCGAATCGGACGTGGCCCAGGTTCTTGACCCACTCGAAGTAGGAGACGGTAACGCCGCCGGCGTTGACGTAGGCATCGGGGATGACCATGACCCCCTTCCGGGCCAGGATCTCGTCGGCCTCGAGGGTGGTGGGGCCATTTGCCCCCTCGACCACGATGCGCGCCTTGACCCGGGGCGCGTTCTCCGCCGTAATCACCCGCTCCAGCGCTGCGGGGACCAGCAGGTCGCACTCCAGCTCAAGGGCGTCCTCCCGCCGCGCGAGATCCTTGGCACCCGGCGCACCGAGTAGAGTCCCTCGCTCCCGCCGGTGGGCCATCACCTTTTCCAGGTCGAGTCCATTGGGGTTGGCCACCGCGCCCTCGTATTCGGCCAGCCCGACCAGGATTGCCCCGGCGGCCTGGAAGAACTTGGCGGCGAAGTAGCCCACGTTGCCCAGGCCCTGGACCACAACGCGCTTCCCCTCGATCCCCGGACTCAGGCCCAGCTCCTTCATGTCCTCCGCCACGCGGCAGACTTCGCGGGCACCGAAGAAGACGCCTCGCCCCGTCGCCTCGGTCCGGCCCCGGATCCCGCCGGCACTCACCGGCTTGGCGGTGACGCAGCCGAGCGCGTCGAGCTCGCCGGGGCGGAGCTGCGTGTAGGTGTCCGCGATCCACGCCATCTCCCGCGAGCCGGTGCCGACGTCGGGCGCCGGGACGTCGAGGCCCGGGCCGATGAAGTTCTTGCGGACCAGCTCGAAGACGTACCGGCGGGTGATCCGCTCCAGCTCGCCGACCGAGTAGCGTCGCGGATCGATCCGGATTCCGCCCTTGGCCCCACCAAAGGGGACGTCCACCAGGGCGCACTTGTAGGTCATCAGGGCGGCCAGCGCCTGCACCTCGTCCGCGTCCACCGCCTCGGCGTATCGGATGCCGCCCTTGCAGGGGAGCTTGTGGTGGCTGTGCTCCGCCCGCCACGCGTGCATGACCTCGATGCGACCGTCGTCCCGCTTAATGGGAAAGCTGGTGTAGAAGAGATTCTTGCAGGCCTTGATGTTGTTGAGCAGGGTGGGGTCGTGCACGGTGAACTTGGCCGCGTGGTCGAACGCCCGGTTCACCTGATCGAGAAAGCCCGCGCCGAGGGTCATGGTGTCCCTGAGTTCAGTGTTGCTCCAAGTAACGGCTCGCAGCGAACGCGCGCCAGAGTGGGATGGCGAAAAGGGAAAATGCGAAAAGCGAAAGGGGAAGGGAGCTCGCGAAAGGTCCGTCGCGATACCCTTCCCCTTTCGCCTTTCGCCCGGCGCCGTTCACGGCTCTATCGCCCCGCCTCCTCCACGAACGCCGCGAACAGCCTCCGCATCGCCGGGTCGCGCTCGGCCAGCGCCTCCGGGTGCCACTGAACGCCAAGGAGGAAATGCCCGTTGGGCGACTCTACCCCCTCGATCAGCCCGTCCGGCGCGAAGGCGTTGGGGCGAAGGCCCTCGGCCAGGCGCTTGATCCCCTGATGGTGCATGCTGTTGACCCGAAGGGTCGGGGTCTGGAGCAGGCGGCCGAGCCGGGTGTCGGACGGGATCCGGACCTCGTGCACCAACAGATCGCGGGTGTAGGGCCCCTGGCCGGGGAAGTAGTCGTGCTTGATCGACCCCGGCACCTGGGCAGCCAGGTCCTGATGGACCGTCCCACCGGCCGCGACGTTGAGCACCTGGACCCCACGGCACACCGCAAGGAGCGGCTTGTGGTCTTCCATGGCCCAGCGGGTGAGGGTCAGCTCGGTCTCGTCCCGGTCAGGATCGGTCCGCCCGCAGAGCGGGGTGGGCTCCTCCTGATAGGCCTCCGGATGGAGGTCTACCCCGCCCGGCAGGAACACCCCGTCCAACCGGTCGTAGATGGCGCGGAGCGTGTCCCGGTCGCCCCGGAGCAGCGGGATGATCCAAGGGACGGCACCCGCCCCCACCAGCACGCGGACGTACTGCTGGCTCATCACCCAGCAGCGCGGCAATTCGCCCGGGATCTCTTCCAGTGTCTGAGTCGGCACTCCGATGATCGGTCGTGTCGGCATGTCCCGTCCGGGGTTGGTGTTCGGTTCAGGCGTCCCTGGCGGAGGTCAACGCCGAACCGCGGGCACCGGTTCCACCGAATCTACCACACCGTCCGCGGTCTCGGTGATCAGGCTGTCCACCACGGCCTTGAGGTCGCCGGTTTCCCGGAACCGGGCTATTTGCCGGTCCGCGCTGGTTCCCTGCTCCAGGATCGTGAACGCGTATTCGACTTCCTTCCGGCTCCCGAGCTCGTCGAGGACGTCGTCCACGAACCATTCCAGCAACTCCCGAACCAGGGTGCGGGCGGGGAGCTCCTGGTCCTTCCCCAGGTCCACCAGCCGGCCGTCGAGGCCGTAGCGGACCGCCCGCCATTTGTTCTCGTCGATGAGCGTGGTGGGATAGACCCGGAAGGTCATGTTGTCGCGCCGGAGCTTCCACAGCTTGGCCACGATCGCCTGGAGAATCGCCGCGATGCAGACCGCCTCGTCCACCCGGGTGCAGACGTCGCAGACCCGGAACTCGAGCGTGGGATAGCTGTGGTTGGGCCGGACGTCCCACCAGATCTTGCTGGCGTTGGGGATGCAGCCGGTCCGCACCAGCGTGTCCACCAGCGCCGAGTAGGCAGTGCCGGAATCCAGCACCGGGGGGATGCCCGTCCGCGGGAAGTTCCGGAAGATGATGCTCCGGTAGGATTTCAGGCCGGTCTCCCGTCCCATCCAGAAGGGCGAGCTGGTGGAGAGCGTGAGCACGTGGGGAACGAAGTACCGGGCCACGTTCATCGCGTCGATGAGGAAGTCCCGGTCCTCGATCCCGATGTGGACGTGGGTGCCGAAGATGAGGAGCTGCTGGGCCAGGTCGGCGAGGTCCTGGCGCACGCCCATGTAGCGCTCGAGCGGGGTGATCTCCTGGGTGAGCCAGGAGGAGAATGGATGGGTTCCCGCGGCCGCGATCACCAGCCCCTTCTTGCCCGCCAGCTCCATCACGTGGCGCCGGAGCCGCACCAGCTCGGCCCGCACTTCGGCGGGAGTGGAGCAGACCTTGGTGCCGATCTCGACCATCGATTGGTGCAGCTCCGGCTTCACCTCGCCGAGCACGAGGTGATCGCCGCTCAGGATCTCGGTGATGTAGGAGCGGAGCTCGCGCGTCTCCGGGTCGATGATCTGATACTCTTCCTCGATGCCGAGGGTGAGGGATGGCGCTTTCATGGCAGTCTCGGTGAGAGTTACCGCGGCTCCACCACGAAGGTGGGGACGGTCGAGCCCCCACCCGCGGTGACGTTGAGCAGGGCCGCCGTCGAGAGGCGGGTCAGGCAGCCGTCGACCGACTCGCCGTGGGCGACGAACGGAGCGGTGTCGAACATGCGATCCCGGATCTCCACCCGGCCGTCCACCACGCTGGGGTAGGGCTCCGACGGCAGCACGATGCGCTCCTGGACGATGTAGGGCCGCTCCAGGGCGGTCCGCACCGCCTTCTCCCAGGCCCCGTCGTCGACCTCCCAGCCCAGCACGATCCCCGCGCCGCCGTAGTCGTCGCTGGGCTTGAGCACGAGGCAATCGCGGGAGCGGAGCACGAAGGGCACCAGATCCACCCCCGCGCCCCGGAACACGGTCCGCCGCTCCTCCATCCGACGGGTCCAGGGAATGTAGGCGGCGATCGCCGCGCGTTCCTCTTCGCTGAAGAGCCCGGTGTTCCGCTCGTCGCTCAGCACCGCCAGGCTGGTCTTCTTGTGGAGCAGCTTGCAGCGGATCGGATTCACCATGCAGACCGCGCCGTCGCGCACCGCCCGGAGCACGGCGTTGTCCTCCCCTTCCCGGCTCACCAGCTCGCTCAGCAGCACCCGCTTGTAGATGAGGGTGATGTCGAAGTCCCCGGCCCGGAGCCGGCCGTCCCGATACTCCACCTCGCGCGGATCGGCGATGGTGCACGCCACCCCCTGCTCGCGGAAGTAGTCGCGGAAGAGCACGAACTCGCTGTAGGTGGGGACGTCACTCCAGTCGAGGATGGCCACGGCCGGCGGCGTCCGGCGGCCGCCCCACTGCTCGTACGCATCGAGCAGCACCCGTAGCACGCCGTGGCGCGCCGGCAGGGGCCGCACGTCATAGCGGCGGAGGAATCGCCGCATGACCGGCAACCCGTAGAACACGGTCGAGAGCGCGTCGTTGTACCCCGCCCCCGCCGGGGTTTCCGCGTTGTACTCGGTAAAGCGGAGCGTCCCGTCCTCGAGGAAGAACGAGTCCAGCCGGGAAGTGGGACTGGGCTCGGCGAATCCGGGGTCGGCGGCGATGAGCCGCTCCTCCCAGGGCTCGAGCCCGAACTGGGCGCGGAGAGTCGGGTCGGCCATCGCCGCCTGATGGGCCCGACCGAACGCGCGGGCAATCTCCGCCACGCCGTTCTGCAGCGCCCGATGCTGCGTCGGCGTCATGAGGCGCGGCCGCACCACTGTGCAGAGCGGCCGGTCGCCGAAGTAGAGGCCCCGGCCTCGCAGCTGCGATTCCAGCTGCGCCTGCGTCTCGGCCGCGACCTCGTCGGTGAGGAGGTCGTGGTACGCGGCGACGGCGTCGGCCGGGGAAGCGATCACGCCGGCCGGCCGGCCGTGGGGCGCCGAGGCATGGCGGGCGGCGTCACGGCGGGCGGCCTCGTACCGGCCACGTCACCGCCGAACAGGGCGTGCCACCGCATCTCCCTGGCCTGGGGCCGCGGCTCGAGCGCGAGCTTGATGGCCAGATCGGCCATCCGGCCCACCACCCACTCGAAGTAGTGCGGGGTGAGCGAGTTCACGTCCATATCGGGCGCCGGGTTCATGAAGTCGATGGCATAGGGAATGCCGTCCCGGATGGCGAACTCGATCGAGTTCATGTCGTACCCCAGCGCCTGGACCAGCGTGCGCGCGTCCTGGACCACCCGCGACCCGACCTCCGAGGAGAGATGGGCGTGCTCCACCAGATAACGCCGCTCCCGCGGGTCGTACTTCATCGGCAGGATCTCCTCCTGGCCGACGCACAGGCAGCGGACGAACTGATCCCAGCGGATGAACTCCTGGACCACCATGGTCAACAGCCCGGAGTTGTCGTAGTGGTGGATCAGCTCGTCGAGCGTGTGGCAGACGTAGACCTCTTTCCATCCTCCGCCGTGGGCGTCCTTGAGGATGCAGGGGAGTCCGATGTGCTCGATGATCCCCGCCCAATCGAGCGGGTAGACCAGGTTCCTGAGGCTCTCGTCGGGCACGATGCCCGGGATGTAGGCCTTGTTGGGTAGCGCCAGTGTCTTCGGGTGGGCCACCCCGAGCTTGCTGGCCAGCGCCGCACCGAAGAACTTGTCGTCGGCGGTCCACATGAAGGGGTTGTTGATGACGGTGACGCCCTGCACCACCGCCTGCTTGAGGTAGGTGCGGTAGAAGGGCACCTCGTGGCTGATCCGGTCGATGATGACGTCGTAGGGCGGCACGTCGTTCATGCCCGGAGCCCCGACCTTGACGAAATCGGCCTCGACGCCGGCGTTGCGGCGGCGGACCTCTTCCATGAACGCCGGGGGAAACGACCATTCCCGGCCGACGATGAGACCGATGCGTTTTGGCATGCGTACGGCGTCCTTCCCGATGGCGGTGGTCAGTCGTGCCCCCCGATGTACTGCAGGATCATCCGCTCCCAGTACGGCCAGTCGTGGCACCACCCATCCCAGATCCGGAGGGCGTTACCGATGCCCTTGTCCCAGAGCGCCGTGGACAGGGCACGATTGTCCTCGCAGTTAGGGTCGTCCCGGCCGATGGCGAGGATGATATCCTGCCGCCGGAGGGCGTCCAGCCGGGCCGGGTCGTGCTCGTGGCGGATGAAGTCCTGGGGATTGGCGGCGTAGACGTTGGCGTCGGAGTAGCCGCCGGTCTGGCGCTTGATGTCGTAGAGACCGCTCAGGCCGATGATCCGGTTGACCCGGTCCGGATGGCGAAATCCGAACGTGATCGCGTGGTACGCCCCGAAGCTGGCCCCGGTGGTGATGAGGTAGGGGTTGGGATTCTTCCACGCGGTGAACGGAAGGACTTCGTCGAGCAGGTACCGGTCGTACTCCAGGTGGCGCCAGGCCCGGGCCCCCGGGTGCAGGTACTCATTGTACCAACTCTCGGAATGCACCTGGTCCACGCAGAAGAGCTGGATCCAGCCCCTGGAGATGTGCTCGCCCAGGACCTCGTGCATCCGGCGGTCGGGCCATTCGGAGCAGGTGCCGAGCGAGGTGGGAAACACCAGGACCCGCGCGCCGCCGTGTCCGAAGACGAGCAGGCTCATGTCGCGGTCGAGGGCGGAGCTGTGCCAGCGATGGTGTTCGACGTTCACGGACTCACGCCATACCGAGGAGAAATGGAAGTGCCCGGGCGAACCGCCGGCCCCAGGAGCGCTCGTCGTGACGCCCCGACCGGGACTCGAGCCAACGGAGGTCGGCCCCGATACGGTATCCCTGGCTCAGGAAAAGATCGCGCAACCGGCGGGCATTGGCCACGTGCTGTGGCCCTTCCTGAACGCCGATGTCGAGATAAATCCTGGCTGGTACGTAGGGCGACCCTTCGACCTCGGAGAAGATAGCCCCGCCGGCAAACCACAGCGATGGGCTGAGGGCCCCGACGGCACCGAATGTCCGAGGGTGGCGGAGGAGGGCGACCAGGCTGATGAGGCCGCCCATCGACGAGCCGGCGACCACGGTGCGCTCCCGTCCGGGTTCGGTCCGGAAGCGCCGGTCGACGATGGGCTTCAGGGTGCGGGCCAGGAAGTCGGCGTAGGCCGCCCCCTTGCCACCGCCGCCGACCGTGGGATCGGCATAGGGCGAGTATTCGTCCAGCCGCTCGGAGCCCATGTTGGGCACCCCGACCACGATGGCCTCCAGCCCGCGCCGGGCCGCGGCGTTCATCGCCCGGCCGACGCCCCACTCTCCGGCAAAGCTGGTGCTCGGATCGAAGAGGTTCTGTCCGTCCTGCATGTACAGCACCGGGTAGGACCGGTCGCTTCGGTGGTAGGAGGGCGGAAGGTACACCAGCACGTCGCGCTGGTTGTCGAGCTCCGGACTGTGGACTGCTTCGAGCACCTCGAGTGCCACCGCGGCCCGCACGCTACTCGAACTCCACCAGCACCTGGCCCTTCTCTACCGGCTCGCCGGGCCGGACCCGCACCGCCTTCACCTTGGCGTCGGCCGACGCCTTGAGCTCGTTCTCCATCTTCATCGCCTCCAGGACGACCACCCCCGCGCCCCGAGCCACCGCCTGCCCCGGCTCGGCGAGGACCCGAACCACGAGACCCGGCATGGGCGCCTTGAGCGCCGCCGCGCCCGGGTCCCGGGTGGCCGCGCCGGTGAGGCTCCGGATGTGACGGGTCCGCTCGTCGACAGCCTCCACCTCCCAGCGCTCGCCCCGCGCGCCGATGGCCCAGTGGCCCCGTCCGTTCCCCTCGATCACCAGAGTCGAGGGACGGCCATCCACCAGCAGGTGGCGGAGGGGCGTTCCCGGCACCGGTCGGAGCGCGGCGGCGAGACTCCGCCCTTCCACCCGCACCTGGTCGCCTTCGATCTCGACCTCGATCTCCCTCCCGGCGACCGTCACGATGTACTTCACGAGGCGCGCTCCAGCACCGCGACCGTCTCGACGTGCGCGGTCTGCGGAAAGAGGTCGAAGGCGCGGAGGACGCCGATCCGGTAGCTGGTGAGCCGCGCGAGGTCACGGGCCAGGGTGGCGGGATCGCAGGAGATGTAGACGATCCGCTCCGGCCGGCGCCGCTCCAGCTCGGCGGGCACCCGGGGGTCCATGCCGACTCGGGGAGGATTGGTGACGACGAGGCTCGGCGTCTCCAGTCGTCCGAGCACGTCCTCGACCCGTCCGGCGACGCGCCGCGCCGAGGGACCTCGGGCCTCCGCTTCGGCGACGGCCCGCTCGTCCCATTCGACGCTTTCGACTCTGGCGCCGGCCTCCGCCAGTGCAGCCGTGGTCTCGCCGATGCCGGCGTACAGGTCCCACACCACGCGGTCCACGGCAGGGCCCAGCGCGTCGACGGCGAAGGCCCGGACCCGGTCGCCCATAGCCGGATGCACCTGCTCGAACACGGTGGCCGGGAACGGCTCGCCCCGTCCCGCGACGCTGCGTGGCTCGCCGCCCGGTTCCCGCCACCAGATGGTCCCCTCGATACCCTCGGCCAGGAGGGCCTCCCTGAGCGCGCCGGCCTCGGACCACCGGCTGCCCCGGGCCGACTCGAAGACCGCGTGGCAGTCCCCATGGCGGTCGAGCCGCAGCATCAGGGTCTCGAGGCGGGGCGGAAAATGCTCGCGCAGCATCCGGAGCGCCGACCAGAGGCGGTTGAGCTCGGCCACGGTGATGAGGCAGCGCCTGAGCTCGAAGACCTGCTCGGCGCGACCGTACGGATGGAGTCCGATGGTGCCGGCCCGAGCGTCGGCGTGGAGGGTAATCTTGGTGCGGTACTCCAGCTCCTGGTCGGCGGGGACGATCTCCGGGTCCGCCACGTCCAGGCGAGCGAGCCGCCGGAGCGCGTCGCCGACGATGCTTCGCCGCGCCTCCCGCTGGGCTCCCGTCGCCAGGTGCTGCAGCTGGCATCCACCGCACTCGTCGTCCACGTAGTGGGGACAGGGCGGCTCGATCCGGTCCGGGCCCGGCTCCAGCACGCGCGCCACCCTCGCCCGGGCGAAGCGACGCTGGGATCGGAGACCGGTCAGCTCGACCAAGTCGCCCGGCGCGCTCCGGGGAACGAAGACCGCCCGCCCGTCCTCCAGCCGCCCGACCCCATCCCCACCGGCCGCGATCCGGAGGATACGCGCGGCGCTCATCGCAGCCCCTCGAGCCGGGCCCGCTCCAGCCAGGCGCGATTGGCGTGCTCGCCGTTGGCAACCGAGGGACGACGGCAGCTTCGCGCCTCGTCCTCCGCCAGCGCAGCCGCGACGGCGAGCTCGATCGCCTCCCGCTCCGACAGCATCGGGGCCAGCAGGTCGGTGCGGCGGTCGAGGAACTGGATGTCGATCGCGCCGGAGCGAAAGGCCGGATCGGCCAGGAGCCGCCGGTGGAAGCCCACGTTGGTGCTGACGCCGGCGATCACCAGCTCGTCGAGGGCCCGGATCATCCGGTCGATCGCCTCGGGACGGGTCGGGGCCCATACGATGAGCTTGGCGAGCAGCGAGTCGTAGAACAGGCTGACCTCGTCGCCCGCCTCGATGCCGCCGTCCCAGCGCACGCCCGGACCGCCCGGGACCCGGAGGTACTCGATCCGGCCGGTCGACGGCAGGAACCCGTTGGAGGGATCCTCGCTGGTGATCCGGCATTCCATGGCCCAGCCGCGCGGATGGAGCCAGCCGGAAGGGACCCGCATCGGCTGGCCGCCCGCGATCCGAAGCTGCTCCCGCACGAGGTCCACTCCGTACACCAGCTCGGTGACGGGGTGCTCGACCTGGATCCGGGTGTTCATCTCCAGGAAGTAGAAGCTTCCGTTCGCGGCGAGGAGGAACTCGCAGGTGCCGGCGCCGAGGTACCCGACCGCTTGGGCCGCCGCGACGGCGGCCGCGCCCATCCATTCGCGGATCTCCGGCGTAACGGCGACGGAAGGCGCCTCTTCCACCAGCTTCTGGTGCCGCCGCTGGATCGAGCACTCCCGCTCACCCAGGTGTACGGTGCGCTCGCGATCGGCGAGCACCTGGATCTCCACGTGCCGCGGCTCGAGGATGAGCTTCTCCAGGTACACGCTGGGATCGCCGAAGGCCTTGCGCGCCTCGGAGGCCGCGGTGGCCAGCGCGGCTTCCAGCTGCTCGGGCTGGTGCACCACCCGCATGCCCTTCCCCCCGCCGCCAGCGGCCGCCTTCACCAATACCGGATATCCGATCTCCCGGGCCAGCGCGAGCGCCGGACCCACATCGCGCACCGGCTCCTGCGCGCCCGGCACGACCGGCACGTCGGCCGCGAGCATTCGTCGGCGGGCCTCGGTCTTGTCGCCCATGGCCCGGATGGCCGCGGGTGGTGGGCCGACGAAGATGAGTCCGGCGTCCTGCACCGCCTGGGCGAACGCCGCGCGCTCGGCCAGGAAGCCGTAGCCCGGATGGACCGCGTCGGCACCGGCGCGCTCGGCCGCCTCCAGCAGCCGCTCGATGACGAGATAGCTCTCGCTCGGCGCCGACGGCCCGATCGGCAGCGCCAGGTCCGCGGCACGGACGTGGGGCGCGGCACGATCGGCCGCGGAATAGACGGCGACCGCCTCGAGACCCTCTTCATGACATGCGCGGATGATGCGAAGAGCGATTTCGCCGCGATTGGCGACCAGCACCCGCTTCACGGGGCGCAGGCGGCCGGCGGAGTATCCCCGTAGAGGAGGAGGAGACTGCTGCAGAGGAGGAGGTTGTGCGCCGCGGCGCGGTCGTACACCTGGCGCACGTCGTTCACCCAAGGGGACTCGTTGCCGCGCGACGCCTTGATCAGCTCGGTCACGGTCAGCGCGCCGGTGGTGGGTCCCGGCGGCCCGCTCACCCGGACCAGACGATACGGCATCCAGGCGAGCGCCGGCGCAGCCGCGCTATCGGCGCTGGGCGAGAGACAGAGCCGCCGGCGCGGTGCCACCGCCGCCAGCGCACGCTGCACCGGCAGCGCGGGATCGACGCCCATCGCCTCGGCCACGCGGAGCCGGTAGAGGGAGTCGGTGGCGTAGCGATCGGGGCGGATCAGGAGGACGTCGACGGAGGGGCTTTCGAGGGTACCGTACCAGGCGGAGAGGCTCTCGAGGTCGGTGCCGGTGAGCAACACGCCGCCGGAGGGACACGAGCTCAGCAGGTTGGCGCCGAGCTCGAGGATGTAGGGTGGAATCGGCGGAGTGTCGTGTCCCCTCGAGGCCAGCGCGGCGTTCCAGCCGGAGGTTTCCAGCATGATGACTCCGCGCTCCACTTCGGCGTAGCCACGGAAGACCATGCCCGAATCGACCGAGAGGCGGATCGACTGCTCGAACGCGGTGGTCGCGAAGTCGAGGTACAGCACGCCGTCGGGGTCGCCCCGATGCCCGGCGAGATGCCAGTCCCGCTCGTCCGCCAGGTAGAACCGGCCCAGCTGCAGCCACGCGCTGCCGTCGTCGGGCGCGGTGGCCAAGTACTGGCCCAGGAGGTCGATCGCCATGGGGCGCTCGCCCTCGCGTTCCAGCGCGGCGGCACGCGGCGCGACGTTGGGGTCGATGGCGGCTTGCCCGTGCGCGGGCCTGGCCAGCAGCACGCTGATCAGCAGAGCGCTGCCGGTAGCCCGAAGCAGGGGCGGGCTGGAGCGTCGGCGGAAGGTCATCAGGGCCGTAAGATGCCACCTCGTTTGCGGTTTGACCAGACCAGGACCTCAGAGCGGCAGGTTGCCGTGTTTCCGCGCCGGGTTGCGGTCCCGCTTGGTCCGAAGGGTCCGCAGGGCGTCGATCAGGCGGGGGCGGGTATCCCGCGGATCGATCACGTCGTCGATGTATCCCCGGGCCGCTGCGGCATAGGGATGGGCGAACTTGGCGGTGTAGTCCTCCACCAGCCGCGCCGTGGCGCCGGCCGGGTCGTCGC
>Ga0310810_10006580_pt1 | contig 13148 bp, 10 predicted proteins | sample NCmetagenome_FD_207641 | JGI IMG/M metagenome (GOLD analysis project Ga0310810, IMG submission 207641) | Soil microbial communities from experimental microcosm in Duke University, North Carolina, United States - NC | ecosystem: Engineered > Artificial ecosystem > Soil microcosm > Unclassified ... | reverse complement strand
GGCAGCATCGAGAACATCAGCCACCTCAAGGGGCACCCGCACTTCGCCTACACGCTCGACACCGTGATGAACCGTTCCCTCATGCTGGAGCTGGTGGACCGCGCGGACGTGATCTTCCACCTGGCCGCCGCGGTGGGGGTCCGGCTCATCGTCGAGAAGCCCGTCCACACCATCGAGACCAACATCAAGGCGACGGAGCTGATCCTGGAGCTGGCGGCCCGCAAGCGCCGGCCGCTGCTCCTGGCCTCGACCTCGGAGGTCTACGGGAAGCTGGACAAGCCCAGGTTCAGCGAGGACGACGATGTGATCCTGGGCCCCACCTCCAAGTCGCGCTGGTGCTACGCGGCCTCGAAGATGATCGACGAGTTCCTGGCCCGCGCCTACTTCAAGGAGCACGGCCTGCCCACCGTGGTGGCCCGCCTCTTCAACACGATCGGCCCCCGCCAGACCGGTCAGTACGGCATGGTGGTCCCCCGGTTCGTGCGCCTGGCCCTGGCCGGGCAGCCCATCCCGGTCTACGGCGACGGCACGCAGCGCCGATCGTTCACCTGGGTGGGCGACGTGGTGGGCGCCATGCTGGCCCTCATCGCCAACCCGCAAGCCTACGGCGAGGTCTTCAACATCGGGCACACGAAGGAGATTTCAATCTACGAGCTGGCGGTGCTGGTGAAGCAGATGACGTGCAGTTCTTCGGAGATCACGCTCGTGCCCTATGAGGAAGCGTACGAGGCCGGGTTCGAGGACATGGCGCGCCGGGCGCCGGACATTGCAAAGATTAAGGGGCTGATCGGATACCGCCCGGTGCTGGATCTGCCGGAGATGCTGGATCGGGTCATCGCGTACGAACGAGAGCGGGGAGCTTAACAGGACCAACCGGGCGGCCCATCGTCAAGATGGCCATGTGACGAGGGTCCCCGACTTCGAATGCCACTCGGCGAGTGAACACTAGAACTCAGGACTCTGATGAAGTGCGGGACGTGTGCCGGCGGCTCGGCGGACGCGGTGCCGTGTACGAGCGATGATTATGGGTGGTAATGCCGCGCTGTCCTGCCCGGCGTGTCACGGTTGCAAAAAGCGGCTGCGCGGGCAGAAGGCCGGCCATGGCGTATGGGAGTGCCGTCGCTGTGGAGCGTTGTTCGTGCCAACACCATCGACTAGCGCCGCGTTGCACGACCTCTACGACCATTACTACGAGCAGGCGCGGTTCACGACCCCGGCGACGGTGATAGCCTCGCTCGAAGTCCTAGTGGGCTCGGCTGAGCGATTCCGGAGGACAGGACGATGGCTCGACGTCGGTTACGGCGAAGGGAGCCTTCTGACCGTGGCCGAGCGGCACGGTTGGGCGTGTCACGGCAGCGAGGTCTCACCACACGCGCTTGAGTATGGGCGGCGACGGGCCTGGGTGGTGACTCCGGATCCAGGCGGCGATGTGCGATTCCAGGATGGAGCGTTCGACGTGGTGACAATGATCGAATTGCTCGAGCACGTGGCGGAGCCGACTCGATTTCTTGCCTACGCGGCGCGCTGGCTAAGGCCGGGCGGCCTCCTCTACATCACGACGCCTAACGCGGAGAGTCTGAATCGCCGGGTCCTCGGGCTCAGCTGGAGCACGGTGTCGCCACCCGAGCACCTCGTGCTCTGGACCGCGGTCGCTCTGCGCCGGGCCTTGGAGCCAGCGGGGTTCGTTCCGTTTCGTGTCCGCACCGAGGGCTGCAATCCTAGCGAAATCCTCGCCCGCCTCCGCCCGAGTCGGAGTTCCGGACGCCCGGTCGATCGCAATCAGACGGCTCTGACCCTAAGCGAGGCGCTCTCTCGCAGTCCGCTGCGGCGAGCTATCAAGGCGACGCTGAACGCGGGCCTCAGCGTGTCGCGGCTGGGCGACACTATCAAAGTGTGGGCGGTCCGTGCTAGCTAGCGGTCACACTTCTGCGCGGGTTGAAGCCGGACATATCGGCCGATGGATCTTACGGTGCACTGGATTCCGCCCACTCCTTCTTCAACTCTACCGTTGCAACAATTCCGTTCCTCCTGCCTGCGGAAGCAGGACAGGGTCTACGGGGCGGGGCCGGGCATGATTTGGAGGCGGGGCGATTGTAGGAGCAAGGCACCGCGCTGCTCGGAGTGAGGCCGCGCGGATGAACATCGTGTACACCTCGATCCTCAACCCTTGGGACGTGCGCCACGGGGGCGGCCAGAGAATCGTCCACGAGCTGGCGTGCGCAATGATCGGGCGTGGGCACGACGTTGATGTCGTGTATTCGAGTGCCGGAAGGATTGCGCCGGGGCGGCTGCCCTATCGCGTCCACTTCGTCCCGCATCACGAGCGTCTGTACTTGAACCCCTTGGAGTTCGTTCGGCTCCTGTGGCGCCGACGGGCGAGGAGCGGCATCCTGCACGCGCACGGGTATGAGGGGGCCTTCTACCGGCCCCTGGTGGGGGGCGGGGTCGGACTGGTGGCAACGACCCACCATCCGGATCCTCCCGCGTTGAACATGCCTCCGGGGCGGCGGGGGTCGCCGCGTCGGATTCGCTGGATGCGTGAGCGGATCATCGCGCTGCTGGAGCGACGAGCGCTGCGAGCGGCGGATCTCGTGATCTGTACCAGTGACTTCAGCCGCGAGGCGCTGCGCGACCGCGGCTATCTCGGGGCCGGGAACCGGATGGAGGTCGTGCACAACGGCGCTCCCCCGCTGCCACGGCCGCTCGACCCGGAAGCCGACGTAGAGCTCGTGTGCGTGGCCCGGCTGGACCACCACAAAGGACTCGACGTGCTCCTGAAGGCTCTCTCACAGCTGGAAGAGCCGCGGCCTCGTCTGCACTTCGTCGGGGTCGGGCGCGACGAAGGTGCGCTCCGGGCCCTGACGGATGAGCTGGGGTTGGCCAAGACGGTGAGGTTTCGCGGGCAGCTCGACCGGCAGGATCTGGCGGCTTGCCTGGCCGGCGCGAGGGTTCTGGTGCTCCCTTCGCGATCCGAGAACTTTCCCCTCGCGATCCTGGAGGCCATGCAGGCCGGCCTCGCGGTGGTCGCGACGAGCGTCGGCGGCATTCCCGAGGCGGCGAGGGATGGGAAGGAGGCGCTGCTGGTGTCTCCGAACGATCCGGGGGCTCTGGCGAAGGCCCTCGTGCGGATCCTGGGGGACGACCGGCTTCGGCGGGAGCTCGCCGCCGCGGCGGCCGAGCGCGGGAAGCGGTTCACCTGGGAGTCCGCCGCGATGGGCTACGAGGCGCTCTACGCGACCCTGTGTGACTGACCACGCCGACCGTAGGGCCGGGATCTCGCGGGCCAAGCGAGGCTGACCCGGGTGAGCGTGGAGAGGGCGGCCGGCGCGCCGCCGGCGGTGGCGGCCCCGGCGCTCGAGCAGAGCAGCCTCGTCGGATCCGTCGCCTATATCGGCGGGATCAACGTCGTCGCGTTCGCGGGCGGGCTCGTCCGGCAGAAGGTCTTCGCGGTGTTCCTGGGGCCGGCGGGGCTCGGCGCGTTTGGTCTCGCGGCCAGCTTCCTGGAGCTGCTGGCGACCCTGGCCCGGCTGGGAGCTCCGGCGGGCCTGCTGCGGGAGATGCGACAGGCCCTCGCCCAGCAGGAATGGAGCAAGGCCGCGAGGGTCTTCATCGATGTGCGACGGGTGACCCTGCGGAGAACAGTTGTCCTCGGCGTTGCGACCGCCTTGCTCGCTCCCGTCCTGATCGATCATCTTCTCGCCGGCGTGGTGCCGCGTTGGTCGATCGCGCTTCTGGCGCTGACCGCGGTGCTCCTGTTGGCCGGCGAGCTCTGCTACGCGGCGATGAATGCCTTCGGCCGGGTTCGGACGATGGCCGTCGCCAACGTGACCGCGGTGTTGCTCGGCTTGCCGGTCGCGACGTGGCTCGTCGCGAGCTGGGGATTGTCGGGGGCGCTGGTGCAACTCGGCACCGGTGCCCTCATCGCCTTCGTGGTGTCGCAGCGCCTGCTCACCTCGATATTCCGGCCCGGTGAGCATCACCCGGATCGGATCCGCACGGAGGACGCGGCCCGGACGGTCGCCCGCGCGGTCCGGATCGGAATGGCCCAGACGCTGCACCATCTCGCCATTACCGCCAATCTCCTGGCGTTCCGATCCATGATCGTGGCGCGATTGGGGACGGCCGCGAGCGGTCTCTACCAGGGCACGATGGGGCTCTCGCGGCAGTACACGATCGCGCTGTCCGGAGGATTGTTCGTTTACCTGTATCCGCGTCTGGGCGCGCGTGCCAATGATCTCGACGACTTCGCCCAGGAGCTCGCCAGGGGGCTGGGGTTCGCCTTGGCGGTGGTGGTGCCCGCCGGGGTGGGACTGATCGCGTTCAGGGACTGGATCGTGCGGATCGTGTTCAGCCACGAGTTCGAGCCGATGATCCAGCTGATGGGCTACTCGATGCTGGGGGACATGGCGACGATCGTGGGCGAGGTGCTGAAACTCGCGATCCTGGCCTCCGGGGCCTCGCGCACCTACGCGGCGCTCGGACTCGTGACCGAAGCCGTGTACCTGGGCGCGTTCTGGGTGGGACTCCACGCGTTCGGCCTCCCGGGCGCGGTCGGCGCGTACCTGGCGGCCAGTCTGCTGGGGGTGGTGATCTGCGGCGCGGCCCTGGTTCGGCGGGGCCGGCTCAGATTGTCGGCGCGACTGACCTCGCAGTTGCTCCTCGCCCTCCCCATCGCGGCCGTCGTGACCATCGCGCCGTGGGGCGGCGGGACTACCCGGGTCGTTGCGATCGTCCTCGGCGCGGCGTGGATGGCGATCTGGTGGAGGGAGCTGCGCTCCGGATGGCAGTACTGATCGATGCGCCTCGCTGCATGGTGTGCGGATCGGGGAAAACCACGCGCTGGTGTGCCCCCACCGACGTCGTCGCCATCTGGCGTTGCCGTCGTTGCGGCGCGCGGGTCATATCTCCCGCGCCATCCCTCGCACATCTGCGCGAGCGATACGAGGAGGAGCACCGCAGCGGGAAGTGGAAGCGGCTCATGGAGCACGCGGACGCCGTGGAGATCGAGCGCCGGGCGAGGGTGATCACTCGGCTGGCTTCCCGGTCGGGTGGGGGGACGCTGCTGGACGTCGGGTTCGGGGACGGTCGCTTCCTCGATGCGGCCGGCCGCCTCGGGTGGAAGACGGTGGGAACGGAGATCGCGCTGTCCGCGGTATCGCGAGCGGCGGCAGGCCACCGGCGCATCGTCGGTGACCTGGAGGCTCTCCGGGAGGGTCCGATCTTCGACGTGATCACGTTTTTCGACGTGCTCGAGCACCTACGGGAACCCGCGGACGTGGTGCGGCAGGCGGGCGCTCGCCTTCGGGAGGACGGCCTGATCGTGATCACGATGCCCAACGTGCGAGGGACCGCGAGTCTGCTGGCGGCATCGCGTTGGCCCTACTACGACTTCGGGGTCTACGGCCACATCCACCACCTGAGCCCGCGGCACATCCGGGAGCTGGTGCGGCGGGCCGGGTTCGAGGCGGTGTACGAGGAGACGCGCGGGTCGGTCGACCTCCGGCATCTGCCCGCGATGTACGGCTGGCCGCTCCCGTCGAAGATCGGCGGGTGGGTGTGCGACAAGGCCAGCGGCGCGCTCGCGCGGATCGCGGAGCCATTGGGATTCGGCAACACGCTGCTCACCGTCGCGAGAAAGGTGCCGGGGCGGCCGACGGCGTCGCGGAACGGAGCGCGCGGGTGAAGCTCGGGATCGACGTGGTGGGTGCGCTTCGACCGCACACCAGAGCGGGACGCTACACCGCCGAGTTCGTGAGCGCGCTCACCCGGATCGACCCGGGTCCCGAGGTCGTCCTGTTCTGCAACGCCTTTCGCGTGAAGGACGCCGGGAAGGTCCTCGGGCTCGGACCGCCGGTCGTCAATCCCCGCATCCCGGGACGCGTGCTGCTCACGGCGTGGCGGTGTCTGCGGTGGCCGCCCATCGATGTCCTGATCGGCCCGGTCGACGGGTTCCACACATCCGACTTGGTCCATCCGCCGCAGCGGCACGGGGCCACCGTGGCGACGGTCCACGATGTCGGAGCGCTGGTCCATCCGGACTGGTACGCGCCCGACGTCGTGGAGGTGCACCGCCGGAAGAACGAGGCGGCGGCACGGAATTCCGACGCCATTATCACCGGGTCGGAGTTCACGAACGACGAGTTCGTGCGGCTACACCAAATCGGCCGGAACTGCATCCACGTCGTGCCCTACGGGGTGTCGTCGTTCTTCCGGCCGGTCGATCCCGACCGCGCCCGTGCCACCGCGACGCGCCATGGGCTGACGGGCCCGTTCCTGCTGTACGTCGGGACACGTGAGCGGAGGAAGAACCTGCTGGGGTTGATGGAGATCTTCCCGCGGCTGAGCCAACGGCGGCCCGACATGACATTGGCGCTGGCCGGCATGCGTCCATGGGCGGAGGCGAGCGGCGTGCACGGGGCGGGGCACTGGAGCGGGCAGGAAGTGGAAGCCCGCATGCGTAAGCTCGGGATCGCCGGCCGCGTCATCGTCCTCGGGCAGGTGCCGCTGCCGACCCCGCGTGACCTGTACAGCGCGGCCGAGGCTTTCGTGTTCCCCAGCTACTACGAGGGATTCGGCCTGCCGGCCCTGGAGGCGATGGCGTGCGGGGTGCCGGTAGTCGCCTCCTCGAGGAGCGCCCTCCGTGAAGTCGTCGGTGGCGCGGGTGTCCTGGTCGACCCGGACGAGCACGAGGCGTTCGCCGACGCGATCCTGCGGCTGATGGACGAGCCGCACGAGCGGGAGAGGCTCCGAGCCAGGGGGCTAAAGCGGGCCGCGCAATTCACGTGGGAGTCGACCGCGCGCGGAACGATGGGAGTGTGCCGGGAGGCGGTCGGACGCGAATGACACGCCGAGTGCTGAACGTGATCGAAACCCTGGGGCTGGGCGGCGCCGAGCGACTGCTCGTGACGACGCATCGCCATCTCGATCGGTGCTTCGTGGAGTCCGAGGTCGCATGCCTATTCGGGCCGAATCCCCTCGCCGGGGAGCTCAGGGAGGCCGGCGTGCGCGTTCACGAGCTGGAACTCAGAGGCCCGCGCGACGTGACGGCGGGCGTCCTTCCGCTCCGACGGCTGATCGGAGGGGGCCGGTTCGACGTCGTGCACACCCACCTCTACTACGCGAACCTGGTGGGCCGGCTTGCCGCGTGGGGCCGCGCGAAGGTCGTCAGCACGCTGCACAACCCCGACTACACGTACGAGAGCCAGCCCGGAGCGGTGTTCGCGGCGAAGAAGCTGGCCGATCGACTCACCGGGCGGTGGATGACTCGGCGATTGCTGGCGGTGAGCGACGAGGTGCGCCGGGACTTCGAGAAGCAGCTGGGGTTCTCGGGGATCGAAGTAATCCCGAACTACATCGACCTCGACCGGTTCACGCGCCGGCTGGATCAGGTGGACCGCGCGACGGCTCGCGCTCGGTGCGGCGTCGGGCCGGACGACGTGATGGTCCTCCACGTGGGTCGGTTGCACCCCCAGAAGGGGCAGGATCTCCTGATCGATGCGATCGCGCGGGCCCGGCGGGACGTGCCGAGGCTGGCGTTGTTCCTCGTAGGCGAGGGTGGAAGTCGTGCGGCCCTGGAGGGGAGAGCGAGGGACCGGGGGATCGGCGCGGAGGTGCGATTCGAGCGGGCGCAGCGAGACGTGAGCGTCTACTACCGCGCCGCCGACGTGTTCGCCTTCCCGTCCCGGTACGAGGCGTTCGGGATCGCGCTCCTGGAGGCGATGGCCGCAGGTCTCCCGATCGTCGCCTCGAGGACGGGAGGTATTCCCGACGTCACCGGTGAAATGGCGGCCCTCCTCACCGCGGCCGGGGACGTCGACGCGCTGTCGGACGGCATCCGGGGGCTCGCGCGCGACGCGGTGTGGCGCGGCGCGATGGGAGCCGCCGGTCGAGAGCGGGCCAAGGCGTTCGACGTGAAGGTCCACCTGCCTCGGCTGGAAGCCATCTATGCATCGCTATGAGCTGCCGGCTCTTCTGGGACTGGCGCTGGCGGTCCGGCTTCTCCTGCTCGTCGCGTGGACGCCCCCGATCGTGGCCGACGCCGCGGACTACGACCGGCTGGCACGGTCGCTTGCCGAGGGCCGGGGGTACACGAACGCGCGGGGCGAGGCCACCTCGTGGCGGCCGCCACTCTATCCGGCGTTCGTCGCGACCATCTACCGCGTCGCGGGAGGGTCGGTCGAGGCGGTCCGGTTGGCACAGGTGCTCGTAGACGCGGGCACGGTCGCGCTCGGCTACCAGCTGGGAACGGTGCTGTTCGGGACGCTCGCGGGGCGCATCGCCGGCCTCCTGATTGCGGTGAACGTCTCCACGATCTCGGCCAGCAGCCGCCTCCTGAGCGAGACGCTCTTCACCATGCTCTTGATGGTGGCGGTGGTTCTAACCCTGGAGTGGTGGCGGGCGGTGCGCTCGGACCGCCGGTCCGCGGCGGTCCCGCTGGGGGCGGCGGTCGGGGCGGTGGTGGGGGCGGGGACGCTCTGCCGCGGGGTCCTGCTCCTGTACCCGCTCTGCCTTATCGGGATGGCGGTGCTGCGTGGGTGGGTGCGGCCGTCGCCGGAGGCGCGATCGACGTCCGCCGCCCGGACGAGCGGGTGGGGACTTCTCGTGGCCTCGGGGGCCCTGTTGCTGGGCTTCGCGCTCGTGGTGATGCCGTGGACCGTACGGAACTATCGCGTCCACGGCACGCTGGTCCCGGTAGCCACGCAGGTGGGCGTCGCCCTGTACTCCGCCTACAATCCGCCGAACGGGTGGATATTCGGGATGGACACTCAGGACGAGACGGTGGCGGCCGCGCGTCGACTCTCCGAGGTCGACGCGAGCGCGATGTTGACGAGAGCGGCGGTGGACTCCATCCTGAGCTCGCCGCGAAGGACGCTCCGGCTCGAGGTGCTCAAGGCGGTCTACTTCTGGGTCCCGGTCGACTGGGAGATCCTGCCCGTCTACGGCGCGGTCAACCCGACGTATCTGTTCGTCGGGCTGTGGGCGCTGGGTTACGCCGGACTGCGGCTCGCCCGGCGGTGGAGCGGACGACGTGCGGACGAGATGCCGACGTGGCCGGCCTGGCTTCCCATCGCGTATCTGTTCGTGATGGCGATGGTCGTGCAGGGCACCCCGAGGTACCGCCTCCCGTGCGAGCCCTTGCTGGCCGTGTTCGCCGCGGCGGCGCTCGCGGCGGTCGGCCGTGAGGTCAGTCGGCGGACGATGGTGGCGCTCGTGAGCGGGACGCTCGGAGGAGTGGCCGTCGCCCAGGTGCTGGCGGGACCGCTCAAGAGCCTGGCGAAGAGCTGGATCTCCGGCGGTGCGTGAGGATGGCGGGTGAGATGACGGTGCCGGTGCTCTACGTCTCGTACGACGGAGTCCTGGATCCGCTGGGCAGCTCGCAGGTGGTGCCATACGTGGCGGGCTTGGCCGAGCACGGGTTCTCTCCCACGCTGATTTCCTTCGAGAAGCCGGGGCGCTGGGCGCAGGCCGAGGCTGGCCGCCAGACCCGGCGCGGCCTGGCCGCCCGCGGCGTTCGCTGGATTCCGCTCCGATATCACAAGCGGCCACGGCTGGCCGCCACCGCCCTCGACGTCATCGCCGGCCGCCGAGCCATCGCGCGGGAGTGGGCGCGCTCGGCCCCGCGCCTCGTCCACTGCCGCGGCGACGTGGCCGGGCTGATGGCTCGGTGGGCCCCCCTGCCGTCCACCTGCCGCTTCCTCTACGACGTGCGGGGCTTCTTTTCGGACGAGCGTGTCGAGACGGGCTCGTGGCGGCGCGGCGGCCTCCTGGACCGGGCGGTTCGGCACGCGGAGGCGGGCAACCTGGAGCGGGCCGACGGTGCGGTGGTGCTGACGCAGCATGCGGCCAGGGCCCTTCGGGAGAGACGTCCCTCGCTGCCGACGCTGCGGGTCGTGCCGACCTGTGTGGACGAGTCGGCGTTCCGGCCGCGGGCCGCGGATCGGACGCCGGAGTTCGGACTCGCCTACGTGGGGTCCGTGGGCACCTGGTACATGGCCGACGCGATGGTCTCGTTCGCGCGGCTGGCCGCGGCGGCGGGCGCTCGACGGGCCCTCTTCCTGACTCCGGAGCCCGAGGAGATCGCCCGGCGGGGCGCGACCGCCGACTGGGCGGAGGTGAGAACGGTGCCGCCGCGCGCGGTGGCCGAGTGGCTGCCGCGGGCGACCGCCATGTTCTTCTTCATCAAGCCGGTCCCCTCGAAGCGCGCCTCGTGTCCGACCAAGTTCGCGGAGAGCCTGGCGTCGGGGCTGCCCGTGGTGTGCAACCGGGGGATCGGGGACCTGGACGACATCGTCGAGCGAGAGGGAGTCGGCGTGCTGATCGACGAGTTCTCCGAGTCCGCCTATCGCGTCGCCCTCCGGCGGCTCGAGGATCTGCTCCGGGATCCGGGCCTGTCCGAGCGGTGCCGCCGGCTGGCCGAGACACGCTACAGCGTCCGGCTCGGCGTCCGTGCGTATCGGGAGCTCTACGACGAGCTGCTGACGTGCGCGGTGGCGCCGTCGCCGGCTCCCCAACTGGAGAGCCTGTCGTGACTCGAGTGCTCGCCCTGGTGCCCTATCCGACGGAGCGAGCGCCCGGCCAGCGGTACCGGATCGAGCAGTGGGCGCCGCTCTTGTCCCGGGAGGGCGTGCACGTGACTCTGTCGGCCTTCCTGTCGCCCGGCGGGATGCAGGTGCTGTACGAGCCGGGACACGCGGCCGTCAAGGCGCGCGAGATGCTGCGCGGATACGTGAAGCGGTGGTCCGAAGCGGTGCGACCGTTGGCGGCGGACGTGATCTTCGTCTACCGCGAAGCGGCCCTGCTGGGACCGGCCTGGATCGAACGGCTGCTCGCCTTTCGTCGCCCGATCGTCTTCGACTTCGACGACGCGATCTATCTCGCGGATACGAGCCCGGCCAATGCGTGGAGTCGCCCCTTCAAGTCGCGTCGGAAGGCGGAGACGATCTGCCGGATGGCCCGTCACGTCACGGTGGGCAACGAGTTTCTCGCTCGGTACGCGCAGGATCGCGCCCGAGAGGTGTCGGTGATCCCGAGCACCATCGACACGGAGGTGTACCAGGTTCGCCGGCGCGAGCCGAACCGCGTGCCGGTCATCGGCTGGACCGGCAGCCTGACCACGGCCCCCTACCTCATGGCCCTGGCGCCGGCGCTGAGGAGACTGCGCGAGAAGCACGCGTTCGAGTTGCGGGTGATCGGGGCGCAGGTTCACATCGACGGTCTGGCTGTCCACTGCCTGCCGTGGCGCGCCGAGACCGAGCCGGACGACCTCCGTCCGCTCGACCTCGGCCTGATGCCGCTCCCGGACGACGAGTGGTCTCGGGGGAAGTGCGGCATGAAGGCGCTCCAGTACATGGCGCTCGGGATCCCGCCGGTGGTCTCGCCGGTCGGGGTCAATGCGATGATCGTGCGCGACGGCGTGAACGGCCTCCATGCGTCCGGGGACGACGAGTGGGTCGATCGCCTCGGGCTCCTGCTCGAGGACGAGGCGAGCCGTCTCCGCCTGGGGCAGGAGGCACGGCGATCGGTGGAGCAGTCGTACAGCGCCCGAACCCACGCGCCGCGGCTCGCCACGATTCTCCGGGAGGCGGCGGCGTGACGCCGGTGGGGAAGCGGGCGACTCGCGCGGTGGCGCGGACGGGAACCGGTGTCGCGATCGACCGACGGACCGCGAGGCGACTCTACGGGTGGGCGTTCGTCATTCGCACACTGGTGGGATTTCTCGCCTATGCGTTGACGATATACGGTGACCTGCCGATCGTGGAGGATGCGCGCTTCTACGAGCAGATCGGGTACGAAGTGGCCGAGGACTGGCTGTCGGGGAAGAGCGTCGACTTCAACTCGCTACCGGAGGGGGTTCAGACCGCCCGGCTGCTGGTGACCGCCATCGCGGTCTTCTATTTCGTGACGGGAGGCGTGCGCGCGCTGCCGGTGCTGCTGGTCGTCTACAGCGCGGTCACCGCGCTGGTGCCGATATATGTCTACCGGGTGGCGCGGGCGCTGGACGCGCCAGAGTCGGTGGGCCGGCGAGCGGGATGGCTCGTCACCCTGTCGCCGGCCTTCGTGTTCTGGTCCGGGAGCCTCTACAAGGAAGGCCTCACGCTGCTGCTCTTGAGCGTCGCCGCGTACCACACGCTTCGGCTCCAGTCGGGCTGGACGACGCGCTCGGTCGGCGCGCTGGTCCTGTGCGTGGTGGCGTTGTGGGGGCTACGGTTCTACCTCGCGGTCCTGCTGGCGTTGGCGGTGGGCGTGAGCCTGCTGTGGGGCCGCGCCGTCGGGACCGGGCCACAGACGCGAGCGCCGGTGATCGTGCGACAGCTCGCGATCCTCTCGATCTTCGCGGCCGTCATCGTCTCGGTGGGTCTCGCGGCCCGGACAGACCGGGTGCTGTTCGAGAGCGACGAAGGGGTGCTCGTCGATCTCGATGTGCGGCGCGCGGGGTCGGCGAAAGAGGCACGGTCGGGATACCTGCAGGAGGCGAGCGTCGCGACGCCCGAGGAGGCGCTGCAGTACTCCCCGCTGGGCCTGGTGTACTTCCTCACGGTGCCGCTCCCGTGGCAGCTCGGCTCGATCAGACAGAACCTGATCATTCCGGAGAACCTCTTCTGGCTGGCGCTGTATCCCTTGATGGTGGTGGGCGGCGGGCGGGCCCTCCGGTCCAATCGGGCCGGTGTCGTCTTCCTTCTCCTGATGACGGGCGGGATGTGCATCGTCTACACCCTGCTGGTCGCGAACGTGGGGACGGCGTACCGGATGCGGTCGCAGGTCTGGTTGCTATGGGCGCCCTTCGCCGCGTGGGGGTGGGAGGTCTGGCGGGCGCGGCAACGCCCGGCCCGGCCGCGACGCGCGGCTCGGGCCGGGGCCCGCCCGACCCGGATGGGGTCGCGGTAGTCATGTGCGGCATCGCGGGGCTCGTGGATCTGCGCGGGCGCACCGTCGACCCTCTCCTCGGGCGGCGACTCTGCGCCCCGCTCGCCCATCGCGGGCCCGACGACGAGGGCTACTACGCCGAGGGGCCGGTCGCGCTCGGCCAGCGCCGCCTCGCCATTCTGGACTTGCCGGGCGGCCGTCAGCCCATGAGCAACGAGGACGGGACGGTCTGGATCACCTTCAACGGTGAGATCTACAACTTCGCCGAGCTCCGGCGGGGGCTG
>Ga0310810_10006579_pt1 | contig 13149 bp, 10 predicted proteins | sample NCmetagenome_FD_207641 | JGI IMG/M metagenome (GOLD analysis project Ga0310810, IMG submission 207641) | Soil microbial communities from experimental microcosm in Duke University, North Carolina, United States - NC | ecosystem: Engineered > Artificial ecosystem > Soil microcosm > Unclassified ... | reverse complement strand
CGAAGCCAGGGCGCTACGTGCTCAAGCTGAACGGAACGATCTGGTCTTCAACGAGCACGTACACAGGGAAACTGCCAACGGGCGATGACATGCTCGGAGTTCTCGATGCCACGAGAAAAAGATGGCCGGTGGAGGAACCCGTCAGCTTCATCCTGATGGAACACGTCGAAGGTGTCGAAGTCGGGGTTGGAGCATTCTTCAACGGACGGGAATTTCTTCGTCCAGCGAATCTCGACTGGGAGCACAAGCGGTTTTTCCCCGGAGATCTTGGTGAGCTGACGGGTGAGATGGGGACTGTCGTCACTTATCGAGGTGCCGAAAAGATCTTCGAGGCGACACTCGGCCGAATGGCGTCACTGCTTCGGTCGTCGGGCTACTGCGGCTACATCAATCTCAACACGATCGTGAATGAGAACGGTATCTGGCCGCTCGAGTTCACATGTCGATTCGGATATCCGGGATTTCCAATTCTGGATTCACTGCACGTCGATCGATGGGATGAGCTGTTCCCACGAATGGTTTCTCGCGAGAGCACGACTCTTCGAACGCACGACGGATTTTCTGTGGGTGTTGTCATCACAGTTCCACCGTTTCCCTATTCGACGGACTATCATCGTCTCGGGAAGGGTTTGCCGATTTGTTTTGCATCAGAGCTGAGCGATCGCGACAGAGACTCGATTCATTACGGCGAAGTCGCATTGTGCGACGGCCAGCTCGTGACTGCCGGCATGATCGGCTACATCGCTGTTGTGACAGGAGTTGGCGACACCATCGCTGCCGCACGCGACGAAGCGTATCGACTGACGCGTGAGATAATCGTTCCGAACGCGCGTTACAGAATGGACATCGGCGAGAAGCTCATGCGCAAAGATCTTCGGACGCTCGAGATTCTCGGCTGGATTTCCTGATGACCCGCTCGGGAATTGAATCCGAAGCGGCCAAACGTCTGCTCGATGGCATCCATAACGAAGATCTGAAAAGAATTCTTGCGCGCTGTCTCGACGGAAGCATCTCGCCATCCGTCACGTTGATGCAAATGCTCATCGAGACCGAGGACGCAGCAGCAGTTCGGGCTGCAATCGACGACATAACACGTAGAGCTGCCAGCCTGTCTCGCTCGGGTGATAGCCTGCTGCGCGACCGGGTCGACGACCTGACACAGCTAGTCGTTGAGAACGAGCGAGGGTGCGAGCGAATCGCGGCAATGTTGCGCACGGACATGGACTCACCGGCACGTGCGCCGAGTGTCGAGGAAGGAATCGCGTTCTGCGAGCGATTGTTCGACTGGTCGGTGCAGCAGTCCGAGGAGGCGAGTGTCGCGCTTTATTCACTTGGCAATCCGGAGCTATTGGAGCGCGCGACAAAAGAAATCGTCGCACAGCTCGAGCGATGGGGAATCGTTTCGCGGGATCGGACCGTACTCGACATCGGTTGCGGAATAGGACGACTCGAGGTCGAGCTTGCATCTCGAGTTGGTCAGGTGCACGGAGTCGATGTCTCGACGCAAATGATCAACGCGGCGCTCAAGCGTTGTGCACCACTCACTAATGTGCATTTGCTGAAGGTGACAGGCCGTAACCTGGCGGAATTCACGGACGAATTGTTCGATGCGGCGATTGCAGTGGATACTTTTCCCTACATCAATCAATCTGGTGCGCCGCTTGTGGAGCAGTATTTCTCCGAGGTTGCACGTGTGCTGAAGCCTGGCGGCGATTTTGTCATTCTCAATTTTTCGTACTCGGAGAATGAAGATGAGGATGAAGTGTCAGTGCGCGATCACGCACAGCGCCATGGATTCGACGTCCTCACATCTGCAGAGCGGCCGTTCGTCTTGTGGGATGGATTAGCCTTTGTACTCAGGAAGCGACTGAATTAGGCGCCGGCGCTTCATCTTTCAGGACCTCCGGCGATCTGCGCTGCGCGAATTTCTGAACTGCTTCGAGCGTGGCCATGCAGAACCCGGCCCACGCAAGCCCGATCACGACGCCGGCAAGAACATCTGACGGGTAGTGCACGCCGAGGTAAAGTCGGCTGCTGCAGATGAGGAGAATGAGAATGGCGGCGAGAATCATCGTCACCCAGCGCGCCCACAGGCGCTTTTGCAAGCGCGCAGCCAGATAGGCAACGGTGCTGTAGACAATTGTCGCACTCATTGCGTGTCCGGAAGGGAAGGAGGAGCTGACAGCGTTAGTGCCCCACTCGAATACGTGCGGCCGGGGGCGATCGAAGCGCAGCTTGAGCACAAGGTCGAGCAAGAGGCCGCCGGCGGTGGCAACAAGAAGCAGCATTGCAGAATACTTGTGCTTCGTGAGTGTCAGAAACAGCGCGGCGACGCAGACAATCATCAGAACGACAGTGCCCGTGCCAAGGGCGGTAATCTCGATCATCGCAGCATCGAGTGAATGCGTGTGATGAGCGTAAATCCATCGCAGCACTTTTTCGTCGAATGCCTGAGTTCCGCCTGCCATTACCGTTTCGGCAATTTCGGAAAACGCCCACGTACAAAATCCAGCGACGACGACACCCGCGACAAGGAAAATTCCAAGTGCACCGAGCAGCGAGCCTGCGCGATCGAACAATGAATCGAGCATCCCAATCACAGGCTCGGATTGCAGCGTGGGTCGTGCTTGCTTCGCCATGTGCTAGCTCTCTGGAGGCTTCGTTGGGTACTCGGCAGTATCGCGCCGGTCAGTGCGGCGTCGGTCCCCATGTTGACGCCGGTTACCCCTTCCGCGAGTTCTGATCCATCGCCACGTAAAAGCGATCGCCAGTGCAGCATCGATGAAGTAAACCGGCTTCACGACGTCGTCGAATGCAGGCATCGCGCGCACGAACCAATAGATGAGGCCCGCAATAACAAGTGCTACGATCCACACGGCCATGAGCGGCGCAAAATGCCGGTCGAAGAACGACCTTCTCGTGCGATTCACCGGTGTGGCGGGCTGAGTCATGAGCTAATTGTACCGCCTCGAGGGACCAGCGGAGAAAAAATCGCCGGAGAACAACTCTCCGGCGATTGCAGAACTTCGCTTTCGTCGTTGCTAATCGGTTTGGCGAAAATCGCGCCAGTCGCGACGACGGTCTCGGCGATCCTGTCTCAAATCACGACGGTCCAGGCGGAAATCGTGTCTGTCTGATCGCAGCTCGCTGCGATCATGATGTCGCCGATCGAATCGAAGCTCACGCTTGTCGCCGTGTAACTCGCGGCGGTCACTCCGAATTTCTCTCGTATCCCGGCGAAGCTCGCGGCCTGGCCGCTGCGCCGACAATGTGGTCGTGCAAAGCGTGATCGCCGCAAATCCGGCGACTAGTGTGCTGAATCTTTTCATGTGATCTCCCGGCGTCGATCTGTATCGGGCGCACTCCATTGCACGCCACACCCAGTAGACGCGGCGAGATCGAGCGGTGTTAAGACGAGGTGTTGCGGGCCAGGTGCTCGAGCGCATCACCCGTAAGCCGGTACGTTTCCCAGCTCTCGAGTGGCATTGCGCCGAGTCGCTGATAGAAATCGATTGCAAGCTGATTCCACTTCAGAACGGCCCACTCCAACCGCCCACACCTTCGTGAGACAGCGATGTTTGCGAGCGCGGAAAGTAGTGCGTAACCGACGCGATGTCCTCGCGCTTCCGGAATTACGAACAAGTCCTCGAGATACAATCCTCGTTGTGCGAGAAAGGTCGAGTAGTTGTGGAAGAACAGCGCAAAGCCAACGGGCTCGCCATCGAGATAAGCGATGATTACTTCGGCCGCGGGATCATCGCCGAAAAGAGAAGCTCTTACGCCTTCCTCGGTGGCAACGCACATCTCACCCATTCGCTCATATTCAGCGAGCCGTTGAATGAATGAAAGAATAAGTGGGGTGTCGCTTTCGGTGGCGGCAACGATGCGTATTGAAGGCGATGTTTGAGTCACTGCAGAAGCCTGTATTTGTCGACAGATTGTGTCAACGCCATGTTCATGGCGTAACCTAAACTCCAGCTCACTGAATAAATGCGCGCTCAATTGTTCGCTATCGGGATCGTGCTCTATACGGCAGGGTGCACAGCCCCCGCGACGCAAACGCCGGGACCAGCCGGTAGTGAAAGAATGACACAGCTGCCAACTGGCGCACGACTCGATCCTGCCGGCCGCTCATTCGATGTCGGCTCTCTTCCGCTCGCAATTGCCCTTTCCCCTGACGGAAAAAGCGTTGTCGTATTGCTGAATGGCTGGAGAGAACAGGGGATCCAGGTCCTCGATCGTGGAACCGGAACTGTTACGCAGACTCTTCAGCAGCCCGCCGCATTTCTCGGACTGACATTCAGTCCGGATGGCAGCAAGCTTTACGCATCGGGTGGTAATGAAGACGTCGTTTATGAATACGAATGGCAAAATGGTCGCGCTACTCTGGCGCAGACGATCGTTTTGGCGGAAAAAGAAAAGGGCAAACCGGGAAAGAGATATCCTGCGGGCGTGGGTATTTCGGCGAATGGAAAGCTGCTGTTCGTCGCGGAAAATCTTGCTGACTCCTTCGCAGTGATCGATGCCGCAACGCGAAGAGTGATTCGACGGTTTCCAACTGAGAGATATCCATACGGTGTTGCTGTATCGAAGGATGGGGCGGTCTATGTGTCGGCGTGGGGCGGCTCGACAATTTCTGTCTTTCGCGCGAACAGCTCCGGCGCAGTTGAGCCTGATGGAATAATCAAAGTCGGAAGACACCCGTCAGCGCTTGTCCTTTCTGCGGATGGAAGCCGGCTGTTCGTTGCGTCAGCGAGCACTGATCGAATAGCAATTGTTGATACGCGCGCGAAGCGTGTCATTGCGACGATCGACGACCCACCTCCGGGTGGGGTTCATGAGGGAAGCACTCCAAACTCTCTCGCTCTTTCCAGCGACGGGCGGAGATTGTTCGTCGCGGAAGCGGACAACAACGCGGTCGCAGTTTTCGACCTGGCGCAGAACAATCTTCTCGGAAGAATACCTGTTGGCTGGTATCCCTCCGACGTTGCAATTGGCGGAGACTCGTTGTTTGTAGCGAACGGTAAAGGAAAAGGAACCGCTCCAAATCCCCTTGGGCCGTCACCGACGCGTCCGTCAAAAGACAATCCAACTGCGTTCACACTCGGACAATTGTCGGGGACCGTAACAATGCTGTCGGCAAATAATTCCGCCAGCGATCTAAATGCATTCACGCGGCGGGTTGCAAATGCAAACGGGTGGAACGCAGCAGGGTCCGCGAGAAAATATCCACCAATCGAGCACGTGGTTTACATCATCAAGGAAAACAGAACGTACGATCAGATCCTGGGTGACATGAAAGCAGGTGATGGCGACACGTCACTGCTCTTTTTTCCGGAGCGAGTGACACCGAATCATCACGCGCTCGCGACGAGGTTCGGATTGTTCGACAGGTTCTTTGTGAATGCAGAGGTGAGCCCTGACGGTCACAACTGGTCAACCGCGGCGTACACGACCGACTATCTCCAGAAAACAGTTCCATCGAACTACTCCGATCGAGGACGAAGCTACGACTACGAGGGAACCAATCGCGGAATGGTTCCCGATGACGATGTTGCCGAGCCGGGATCGGGATATTTGTGGAATCTCGCGCAGACTGCCGGCATCACTTTCCGGAACTACGGCGAATTCGTGGAGAATGCCGAAATAGACCAGGGTGGAAAAAAAACGCGCGAATATCGCGGAACGAAACCGTTCCTGAGAGACCACACAAATCAAGAGTTTCCCGGGTTCGACATGAACATTCTCGATCAGCGACGCGCTGACCTGTGGCTCGCTGAGCTCGCGACGTTCGAAGCAAGTGGAGCAATGCCGAAGCTCGAGATCATCCGGCTCCCGAGCGATCACACGGTTGGCTTGAGGGCCGGTGGCCGGACTCCGTTTGCACACATGGCCGACAACGATCTCGCCCTCGGGCGGATAATCGAGGGATTGTCGCGAACACGCTTCTGGAAAAACACCGCGGTTTTCGTTCTCGAAGACGATGCGCAAAATGGATCCGACCACGTCGATTCGCACAGATCACCGCTGCTTGTCATTTCGCCGTACTCGAAAGGTGGAGTCATTCATAGTTTCGCGAATACAACTGATGTCCTTGCTACAATCGAAGAGCTGCTCGGCCTCGGCAGGATGTCTCAGTTCGATGAGCATGGAAGAGCATTGCGTGACATCTGGCGTGACACGCCGGACGTGCGGCCGTATGTCGCAATCAAGCCGGCGCAATCGCTCGATGAGCGCAATCCACGAACGGGTGCGGGCGCGCGGGATTCACGAAAGCTTGCACTCGACAAGGAAGATCAGGCCGATGAAGACTTGTTCAATCGCATCCTGTGGCGGGCGATCAAAGGCGATAAGCGTCCATGGCCCGGCGTGACGCGAATGTCCACGCTGGAGTATCAGAGGTAGCGACAGCGCATGGGGGTGGCTAAGATAAAACCAGTGCCTGTGCGTAGCTGTCGCACAGGCACTTTCTTTCGGCGCCGTGGCCAAGTGGTAAGGCGGCAGACTGCAAATCTGCTACTCGTCGGTTCGATTCCGACCGGCGCCTCTCTCCTTCCTCCTCAATAACTCATTCCATTCGATGTTCCTCCTCCAGGGATCCGAAGAGCACGTTACGATCGGCAGAGTTATTCGCGAGTACGTCGGCTTTCTCTCCTTCTTTGCCGTGTACGGCGCGCTTGGATTTCATTTTCGGGTTCTGAAGGATCTTCGAAGTGAAAGTGCCGTCGAGGTCGGTGGCAGTCCCGTGGATCGAGCCGATCGCCGCGCAGCAACAATCGGTTTCGCCGGGTCGGTGCTGATGATCATCACGCTGATGACGAGTCTTCTTCAGCGTTCATCGCAAAAACACATCTCACTGATTGCAGCAGCTCAAGCCGGTGGCGGGCGACAATTTTTTCAGATCGCATGTGTCACGCTGTTCTTCATTTGCTTCGCGTTGGCTGCGCAGCGAATGCGTATCGCATGGGTGATTGCAGGATTGACCGGGGTTGCATACGCGCTGCGTAACATCACCACCGGCCGCTGGTTCTCGAACGTGAATCCGCTCCACGAAGTTGCTGCGTCACTGTGGCTCGGCACGCTGATGGTTCTAGCGTTGGCTGGACTCACTGCGGTTTTTCGCAAAGACGTAACGAGTGATGAAAGAGGGCGGCTCGTCGCCACGATGGTGTCGCGGTTCTCTCCGCTTGCGCTCGCTGCAGCAGCATTGCTCGGAATCACAGGAGTGACAACCGCGTGGCGTCACCTGAAGCATCTCAATTCGCTCTGGACGACGCCGTATGGGTACGCGCTCGATGCAAAGCTGTGCGTCGTTGCGCTCGTGGTTGCCATGGGCGCGTGGAATTGGCGGCGAATGACGCCAAAGCTCGGCGATGAGGACGGCGCTGTTGCAATCACCCGGTCGGCAAGCACCGAGCTGGGTTTTGCGGCGGTCGTGCTTGCGATCACCGCGCTTTTAGTGAGCCTGCCGAGTCCGGGTCCGTCTGGTCCGCCGGGTTCCGGACCTCCAGGCGCAGAGCGACCGGCCGCAAAACCAGGCGGACCAGCGCCGCCTACTTCTCAGTAAGGACTGGGTACGGCGCGATTCGTGATAGCAACAAAGCAGGAGATGAAATCGCGCGATGGCGCGCGAGATGCCAAGGCAATACAAAAGCGAAATCCCCGCGACGCAGTCGCGGGGATTTCGTTTTCAGGTTACGGCTCGATCAGGGGATTTTGAATCCCTGAACCATTCCGTGCATGAAGTGCGGCTTTCCATCTTTCGCGTCTTCGAGAAAGCAGACAAGCACGTAATCGCCAGCATCGAGATTCGCGGTGACGATCGCGTGTTCGCCCTTGGAGAGACCTGCTACGCCACCCATCGGCATTCCTGGCGGCGGCTTCGTCATTGTGGCTGATGACGGGAGCCACGCTTCGAAATCCTTCTGCGTCTTGCCGGGCGCGAGCTTGAATATCACCGCTTCGTGCGGCTGATCGGCCGCGTTCTCGATGCGGATGACGTTCTGTCCGCTCTTCAGTGGTGTCGGTAGATCGAACTTGTAATCGGATAGCGTCATCGTTGCTGTCGCAGTCGGCTCTGCTGCGGGCGGGGCTGTAGATGGCGCAACGACAAGACCACGGACCATTCCCTTCATTGCGTGTGGAACACCGTCGGCAGCAGGAATGAAGCAGATGAGAACGTAATTACCCGCGGCGAGAAGCTGAGTCGTCTCGGATGTTCCTCCTGGCGCTGCGGCGTTCGGACCTCCTTCCATCACCACCCAGGTCGGCGGCGGTGTGTTGGGCTTCATGGCCTTCAGTGCGGTCATGAAGTCATCGAAAGTCTTGCCGTCGGTGAGCTTGATCAGCTGCGCCTGGTGGATCTCCTTTCCCTGGTTCATCAAGTGCAGCGTGGTGAGGCCGGCGGAGATCTGCGCCGGTGCGTCGAAGGAGTAATCCTTCGTGATGATGTGAACTGTCGTTGGAGCTGTCTGCGCGGCGGCAGTTACGGCAGGCGCAGCGGTGGTGTCAGTCGCTTTTGGCTGCTCTTTCACAGAGCATCCAACGAAGCCGGCCGCCGCGAGCAACGCTGCTGCGGCGGTAAAACGAGGGTAGTGCATTAATCCTCCGTACGGGAAATCGATTCTAAGCGAAATCTCTTCGCGGTACGGCGCGCGTCAAGCGTACTATTTCTCCATTTTTTCCGTTTTTGCGGTCTTCTCGAGCGCTGCGGAATTGATGCAATAGCGCAAGCCGGTTGGTTTGGGGCCGTCGTCGAAGACGTGACCGAGATGTGCGTCACACTTGCTGCAAAGAACTTCCGTTCGTCGCATGAACATGCTCGAGTCGCTTTCGGTTGCCACGCTCTCCGGCGATGCCGGCTCGTAGAAGCTTGGCCATCCGGTTCCTGAATCGAACTTTGCGTCAGAGTCGAAAAGCGGATTGCCGCAGCAAACGCAGGTGTAAACGCCGGGCTCTTTCGACGAATTGTATTTCCCGCTGAAGGGTGGCTCGGTTCCTTTCTGACGAGTGATGCGGTACTGGTTTGGCGTCAGCTGGCTCTGCCACTCCTGATCGGTCTTGTGAATTTTATCTGTCATTGTCGTTTTGTCTCCATTTCGAGCGCGTCACCCGCCAGATCGCGCATTTATTATACGACTCTGCCGCCGTCATGGATTTGTAAATAACGCTGAAGCGAACCATGCGCAGAGGGCACGAATGCAATATTAGGACAACCTCTTCCCTCGCGTGTGAAACTGGTCGCCCTACCTCGAATAGGTCGAGTCGTTCTCGTCAGCGCGGTTGTGCTGTCGGCCGAATCGTGCGCGTCAAAGCCAGTGGAAGTGACGACCGGTGCGATTGTAAGCCTGGATACAACCAGACAGAGACCTGCTCGAGAGAGAAAGTCTCCTCCAGCAAAAAATTTCTGGGGCGCGATGACGAGTCTCGATCCGGATTACGCGCAGACACATCCGGTGAGCGCAGATGAAAAGCAATTTGCGAATGCGCTTCGCACAATCATGGCGGGTGAGGTGGACGAAGCCGAGCTTCTGCTCGACAGTTTAGCGCGTCACGCAGGCGATTCGCTCGTGCGGTCCGCTTCACACGTTCTCCTGACGGCAACTCTTCAGTATCAGGATAAATGGCGCGAGCTCGCCGAGATTGCTCCGGCGCGCGTGCGTGACAGTCTTTCGACACGGGATGATGGGGCCAGTGTCGAGCGCTGGGCGTCTGCGTTCAAGAACGTTCCGCGGCGACAGATCAGTTTTCCGGCGAGTGTCGTGACGCTGCCGTTGAGCATTTCTGCGGCAGGAACACCGATGATTCAAGTCGTGATCAACGGTAAGCCGAAGCAATTCTGGCTCGATACCGGGTCGAGCATGTCGATCGTTTCATCTGAAGTCGCCGCGGAATGCGGAGTGCAGCCGCTGATTGCCGACACACTCGAGGTCGCGACGACTACCGGCCGTGCGCCTGCTCGTCCCTCTGCAATTCGCCGGCTCGAGCTCGGCGGTGTTTCGATTCAAAGTGCGACGTCGATGATCGTGTCATCGGCGCTGATGGTAATCCGGAGCGCGGACATCCATGAATCGTCACCACCAGTCAAAATCGATGGGATAATCGGCTTCGACATCATCAGTCAGCTCAATGTTCAGGTCGACTATGAGAAGGGGATCGTCAGACTGAGTCGTCCAGTTAAATCCGCGGCTCCGCTGCAGCGAAATTTCTTTTGGATAGGAACACCGATAGTTCGTCTTGTTTCGCAAGGCGGGATCCCGCTTCACTTCGGTCTCGACACGGGCTCGCAGGAGACTTTCGCGATGGATCGACTCATCGACAAAGTTCGCGTACGAACATTTCTTGGCGACCGGAAACGAATCGGTGGTTTTGCGGGACTGAAGGAATTTCGCGGGCGCTTCATTCCCGATATGCGTCTCTCGCTGCGCGGGACGAATCTGATTTTTCAAAAGCTGCTGGTATTCACGCCTGCCTTGTCGAGCTTCGTCGCGCTCGACGGCGTCCTCGGGAGCGACGCCGCCAAGACGGGCGTAATGCGGATCGATGCAGTAAACGGTGTGTTCAGCCTCGACCGTCAGGTCCCCGACCAGGTCACGCGGTAGATCCGCCCCCCTACATCATCGCTGATGTAGAGCGCACCGTCGGGAGCAACAGCAAGACCGACAGGTCGATGTGCGGCTGTGTTGCGTGCAGGGTTCGGTGTTGTGAATCCTTCGGCGAAAAACTCGAACTGTTCCTGCGCGCGACCGTCCGGCATCGGAAGAAACACGACATTGTATCCGGCTTGCGGAAGCGGATCGCGATTCCATGATCCGTGGAACGCGACGAACACGCCATTGCGGTAGCGTGACGGAAAGTTTTTCCCCGAGTAGAACTGCACCGCGAGCGGCGCCCAGTGCGCCGGGAATGAATAAATCGGCTGCTTCAGTGCGGAGCACCGTCCAACGGACTTGCCATCACCGCCGTATTCCGGTGCTAATCGATACTGATGCACGAGTCCGTCATAGTAGCAAAACGGCCAGCCGTAATCATCGCGTGCATTCACCTCGACAAATACTTCACCCGGAAGATCAGCGCTTTGCTGCGGAGTAAAGAGCGAGGGCCAATTGCCTGAGAGCTGATCGCGTCCGTTCGGCACTGCGTAAAGTCGCGTACCCGAGGCATCGAGTGTCAGCGCGACTGAATTGCGAAGCCCCGTTGCGTATCGCGACTCGAGCGACGGTCGCTGCGAGTGTCCGTTGGCGTCGAACTTCCAAATCCCCGCGCGAGTTTCGAGCTCGGGACAATTTTCCTTTCCGGGCGAGCCTTCCGCGCGATCCTTCAGCTGACACGCGTTGCTTGGCGAGCCGAAGTTGACGTACATCGTTCCATTCGGAGTGATGACGAAGTTCCGCGAAGCGTGGCCTGGTTGTCCCGGCATGCCGGTAACGACAGTGTCGGCAGGTCCACTTGGGCGAAGCTGTCCGGCGGGAATCGGATATCGAACGATCGATGTTCCGACATCGGCGTAGAGATAGCCGTCGTGAAGCGCGATGCCGGTGTTGCCGCCGCTTCCGAACCGCTCGATCACATCAGCGCGTCCGTCCCCGTTTGTGTCGCGCAGTCCGACGATGCCGGCGGGTATCGAGGCCACCGGTCCGCGTTGCGTTTTTTGGAGATTTACGAACACGTCGCCGTTTGGAGCGACAACGAGGTGTCGAGCCGAGCCGATCGAGTCGGCGAAAATCGTAGCGCAGAATCCGGGTGGGAGTCTGAGCCCACCGTCGTTGCGTGCACACGCGGGCGCATCGATTACGACAGCAGCTCTTTCCTTCGACTGTCCACTATTGCCCGCTTGTGCGGCTGTGCACGCGGTTACCGCGACGAAAGCCAGGGAGCTCAAACGAAAAATCTGCATGCGTGAAAATCTCTCCAGGAAAAATTGGTAAATCGAGTGTTGAGCATTGCGTGTGCCTCTGCCACCACGATGGGCGTCTGGATTTCGCCCTACCGATTAGACTATTATCTAACCCGATGCCCAGCCGATTACTCGCCCCTCTGGTGCGGATCGACGTGTCACCGCGCTTCGATCTGTTCTATGCACTCAAGACCTTGCACGAGCCTGCTCCATTCTCGGCGTCGTGGAGCAAAGAAGTGCGAAGTGTTCTACCCGGGAAATTCGAATCTGCCGTTCAAAGAGTAGCGCCTCATGCAATGATGTGGCCGATGCTCGCTGATGCACTGCGTGATGAAAAAGCAGATCCGTCGTTCGATGAGATGATTCACATCATCCGCACGAGAAGCGATGAATCTTTTCAGCGTGCCGTGCTCAGCGGAGTATTTCGCGGCAAAGGCGTCGTGGACGATCTGATTACGAAGCGCATGACGTTGCGCTCGGCAGTTGCAGCCGAGGCCGCTCAGCAAAACGCGTTGATGTCGATTGTCGGTCTGACTCCGTTTCGCGAAGCGCAAGCAACCGCGACCGCGTTCGAGCGGATCGTCTCGACTCCAAAGGAATATCGAAACGATCTGGCCGACGTGCTCGAAATGTTCTGGGACTCTGCTTTCACGTCTACCTGGAAGTCTCTCGAGCCGCGTATGCAGCAGCGCGCTGCCCGGATGCGTGAAGAGTTCGCTGGAGGGTCAGTCGCAACATTCGCACATGAGCAGCGCTTGCCGGTTGTATTCGACGAAGGTTCGCGAACGGTGACATCCTCGCGAGGCGCAAAGCTCTTCAGCTTCAAGAGCCTGCGTGCAATCCATTTTCTTCCATCGGCATTCAACGATTCGCGCTTCTGGGGTGCGTACACTGACAAATCCGGATCGACGAAGCTCTACTTTCCGATTTTCGATGCCACGCTGATCGACGGATTCGTCGTGCTCCCTCAAACGCGCACAATATCTCGGCCAACCAACGACCTGGACCCCGCGCTCGGATTTCGGGCTCTTGGTGATACGACGCGTTATGCGATGGCGTCGCTGTTGGCGAAATCTCCGCGTACATCCGTCGAGCTCGCGAAGGAATTCAAGGTGTCGAAGGCGACGATATCGCATCACGTTCGGCTTTTGCGCGGGGCGGGCTTGCTTGACGAGGAGCAAACAGAGCACGGCGTCGCTCTAAGGCTCGACAGAACTGCGCTCGAAGCGCTGTCGAGAGCCGCAGCAGAAGAA